>ERZ827108.1262-NODE-1262-length-34912-cov-5.368219_pt1 | contig 34912 bp, 37 predicted proteins | sample MGYA00519921_ERZ827108 | MGnify/ENA primary metagenome ERZ827108 (study PRJEB31778, sample SAMEA3449258) | human gut metagenome | biome: human gut; feature: human-associated habitat; material: faeces | place: United Kingdom | collected 2010/2012 ...
CCCGGTTCTGCCGTCCACATCATCCCCGTCATAAACCAGATACTCATAATAAAGCCTGCCATGCTCATCCCTGTCCACCGTCATCCTGTCAGGCATCAGCGGATAAAGAGCCACAATTTCACCCTTTCCATTCCGGATGATCTGACTGTACGCATTCCCCCACAAAAGCAAGTGCGTCATTAGAGTCTCCCGGAACACAAAAGAAGTCATCTCCGGATTCGGCTCATCATGCAGCAGAAAATAGAGCGGATGATCCACCGCCTTTTCCTTACCGCCATTATCGTTATACCTGTAAAACTGCAATGGCAGACCCGCCACTGCCTCAGAAAGAATCCTCACACAGGAATACACAGCAGTCATCTGCATGGCGCTCCGTGCATTCACCCTCTTCCCGGAAGCCGTACTCCCCATAAAGAATCCATACCCGCTTCCAGCTGTGCTGTTAGAAGGAGCATCCCTTCCCCGAAATAAATTACTGAAAAATCCCATACACCCTCCTTAAAATACCAACAATCCTCTCTCATCGTAAACGCTGCCACTCTGCCCTTCCTGACGTATACATCTATCAAGCGCCATAATTGCGGCAACAATGCCATCTATCTTCTCCTTAGATTTAGCTTTGGTTACTTTAATATTGCCAGCAGGATCTGTGTCAATAACAACATTACCCGCCATCCATCTAAGCACTGGATTCCCACCGTGAATAATTCTTCCCTCCATCAGTAAGCGATAGAATTCTTTCGTCGGAGCTGACATTGAAGAAAATCCCTGACCAAAAGGAACAATGGTAAAACCTTCGCCCTCCAAATTTTGAATCATCTGAGTCGCATTCCATCTATCCACCGCTATTTCCAAAATGTGATATTTCTCTGATAGGTACATGATGAACTTTTCAATAAAATCGTAATGAATCACGTTTCCCTCTGTAGACATGATATAGCCTTGTTTTTCCCAAATATCATAGGGAACTGAATTAGCTTTCACTCTTCTAGGTATGGTTTCCTCAGGAATCCAGAAGTACGGCAAGAGCACATACTTTTCATTTTCATCTCTCGGCGGAAATATCAATACTAAAGCTGTAATATCCCCTGTACTTGAAAGGTCAAGTCCTGCATAACAGTCTCTTCCTTCAAGTGAAGCCGCCTCAATTGATTCATTTCCTCTCATATATATCGCATCTGGAATCCATGCAACGGTTGAACTCACCCACATATTGCATCGAAGCCATTTGAAAGTAACCTCATCCGCCGGGTTCTGCTTTGCTTCCCTGTATGCATCTCTGAGTCTTTCAATATCAACGGTATATCCAAGAGAAGGATTTACCTTATACCAGTTTTCTTCATCTTCCCAGTCCTCATCATCCTTAAGTCCATAGACCACAGGATAAAAAGTTGGATCCACACGTCTGCCTTCTAAGATATCCACCGCCTTCGTATGAAGCTCATAAGCAATGGAATGTCTATCATTACCTGCAGTCGTTATAATAAAGTGAAGCGGATTCTGTCTTGCATCCGATGAGCCCTTGGTAAGAACATCATACAGCTGCCTGTTTGGCTGGGTATGAATTTCATCGAATACCAAACCGCTTACCGAAAATCCATGTTTACCACCAACCTCCGCTGACAGCACTTGATAGTAACCGGCATTGCTATAATTCACAATACGCTTGGTGGCTCCCATAAGCTTACTTCTTTTCATCAGAGCCGGTGACATCTCTACCATCTGTTTTGCCACATCAAATACGATGGATGCCTGCTGTCTGTCAGCCGCTGCACCATACACTTCTGCGGAAGGCTCATTGTCCGCATACAATAAATAAAGAGCGACAGCTGCTGCTAATTCGCTCTTACCTACTTTCTTACATATCTCCACAAATGCAGTGCGGAACTGCCTGTTCCCATCAGGTTTTACAATCCCGAATATATCTCTTATCAATTGCTCCTGCCACGGTAATAGCCAGAATGGTGTTCCTGCCCATTTACCTTTGGTGTGACAAAGATTCTCAATAAAGGTCACTGCCCTGTCTGCTTTCTTCTTATCATAATGTGAAGTCGGAAGCATGAACTGGGAAGGTTTATAATTCTTAAGCTTCGGATATCCCTTTGGTCTTGGTTCCTTTGCCACTAAGAATCACCTCCAAGCAATGCCTCCATCTCATCTTCCGGCTCCTTACCCTTTGCACTACCAGCCACAATACGTGACCTGGATGAAGGCGTAAGTCCAAACTCGGATGCCGCCTGCAGCATCAGCTTCTGATTGGTATTTGCAATACCAACCCAAGGGGTCTGCTGCTGATATCCTTTATCCGTTTCAAAGGTCGACCCCTCAGAATCTATATGCTCCTGCGCTTCCTTCCATCTGGCATAAGATTGACAGTAGGCCGCAAATGCCGCCATATCCACTTCCGTAAGAACCCCAATCTGATTCATCAAATCAGCTAAACGTTCCCACTCTTTCTTAGCCTCAGGTAATAACCATTCCGGACAGTTAGGCATTCCCTTTGCCGGAATTGGCTCCTTCGTATTCAATTTTCTTTTTCCCGGATTACCTTCCAGCTTTTTCAAAGCTGTAGGCTTTGGCTTTCTTCCTGCCACTGGAATCCCCTCCTTCCTAATTTTTTGCATAAGAAAAGGACCATGTATTTCTACACGATCCTCATTAATAATCATTGATGTTATAGTAATTTACTCAATGCAGACAATTTAGCTTTTATGCTAAACTCATACGTTTCAGACAATTTACGAATCCATTCGGTATCTTCATTTCGATAAGGATCTTTAATAAATCGTTTAATGAATTTCGTAACCTGACTTCTAAATGTCCAGTTAAGATTTGATGAATTATTAACAAGATCAAAATCTTTTACAGTCTGATTTTCATCAACGACTCCCATCAAATACCTTAATATTAAGACATCCGCAAATGTAAATGGCATAATATCATCTTCAAATTGTAACAATGACATATAAGGGCCACCCTGCTTCGTGTCATCTGTAACAAGAGAGTATGCACCAAGGGTTTGCGCTAATGATATTGCATATACTTCGCCCAAATCACCTGAACCATACAAATTTCTGTTTTCATTGACATTATGTTCAAAAATTTTATATACCTGCAAATCTTTTAGCTTCTGATTTGTATAAATTTCTATCCTACCTGCGGCAATATCAGAATCGACCTTGGAGATTACATCCTGCCCATGATTTTCCAACTCGACATTACGAATCTGTTCATAAATAAACACTCCTTCATCAAAAAAATCAAACAAGATATTCTGAAGATTCGCCTTATAGAAATGGATAATAACATTTGTATCTAAAGAGGCTCTCAATCTTCCAAACCTCCTATCAAATCATCCAAGTCATCATCACCGTCATCGTCATCAAACGAAACAAGCTTGTCACTAATATCTTCAATACTAAGCTGATAACATGCAAGCACCTTTTCCAGCGTTTCTTTTGGCACTGCATTATGGTTATAATTATAAATAACATAATCAATATACTCATGTGGTATATCAATCACATTACTTGGTTCATTCAACTTTGCATTGCCACCAACGCTTCGGAGCAAATTGCCAACCTTTTTCATAATTCTCTCATTATCAAGACACAGCTTCTGTTTTAGGTCTATTATGCCTAAACTCTCCAATCTGTTTAATGCCATATCAAAGCTAACATTAAACTCTGACATTATACGAGCAATGTCCATTGCTGACAAACCTTTTTCCCCGAAATCTTGAATCCCGAGATCAATAAATCTGCCTACATCATCAGCCGGCATCAATAAACAGGCTGCAAAATAATTTGCTTCCTGCTCTTTTTTATCAGTACTTCTACCATTAATTGTTATACTATCGTCAATAAATGAACTTTCATCGTTTAAATGCAATATCACATGACCAATTTCATGTGCAAGTGTGAAGATTTCTCTGGATAATCTGCTACAGCTATTTGTAAAAATAATAATATCATTATCCTTCTTTACTGCGAAGCCTAAATCAGCATTGTCTCCGAGAGGATATCTTAATAGCTTATATCCAAGTCTCTCACACTCTTTGAACAGATCAATTATTCCATATCTGCTTATTTTACACTTCACCCTAAATGAATCCGCTTTTATTCGGATTTCTCGTTTCCTACTATCCTGCATGCAAACCCTCCTAAATCATATCCTTGTGCTGTAGCTTTGCACACATATGCTTATTCGCATAAAACAAATCAAGCATATCAAATATCTTTTTAGAAGATGCGCCTTCCTCTCCTGCTCTATATTCAACCACCGGAGACTCGTCAAGTACTCTTGTTATATCTCCCACAGTTACGCCTAGAACTTCAGCAACCTTAGAAAGGATATCCAAAGTAACACTATTGACTCCACTCTCAATTCTTGCATACTTCTGTCTGCTGACACCAATCTGATCAGCGACCTGCTCTTGAGTGAAATTTTTTGCACTTCTCAACGCCTTGATACGGCTACCTAACATTTCATTCATGATAATCCCTCCATTTCTGCTTACTAATATTTTATCACAAAAATGAGAAAAGTCAATCTGAAATGTTATGATTTTGTAACATCATATAATATCATGTTATGTTTTCACATCAATAACAACCTTTTACTCATACCCCCATCTTCTATTTCGCGATTTTGCACAGAAGAGGGGGCGCCGGTCTTGGAGCTTAAGGCCTGTAGAGATTCAAATACCCCCTACCCTCGCTCCATCAGAACCGATATTCCTTGAATCTATCCTCGGTCATTGTCTTTACATTATGATGATGCTCACACAAAGGCTGCCAGTTCGACCTATCCCAGAACAGTTTCTGGTCTCCACGGTGTGGAATAATATGATCCACGACTGTAGCCATAGTAATATGACCTTCTTCATAACACTTCACACAGAATGGATTGCTCTCTAAGAACTTCTTTCTCTCTCGCTGCCATTTGGCACCATAACCACGCTCTGATGCATGGGCTCTGTCCTTTGTATGTAATGGCTTATGTTTCTCACAATACATCTGACCGTGCGGAATCAGTGCTGCACAGCCAGGATGTTTACAAGGAATATTACTTCTATATGGCAATGCATCCACCTCTTTCCCACTCGAAAACAATTTTTCTCGTTGTCGCGGTGCTCCTCAAATACTCGTGCAAGCTCGGCATTTTCATCGCTACTCGCGCAAAAAGCCCCGGAAGTTTTTGGCTTCCAAGGCTCTTCTCTGTCGTACAATTTCTACACTATCATATTAACATATATGCTTATGCCATGTTGGGACAAAGTGTGCCAACCTTATTTCGGTACGACAAAATTATTTAATGCTGATGCATGAATACGATGTACTGTGCGATATGATACATTAAGCTCGTAGGAAATATCTTCCCAGCTCTCGTTTTTCAGATAACGATATTTCAAAAGAAGTCTTTCCTCTGGGTTCTCCATACTTTCAATCGCCGCATTAATTTCTGAACGAAGGTCTACCAATCTGTTTATCTGTGCATCAATCCTCTGCTCATAATCCCATATCTTTTCAATGGTCTTTATAAACGGCGCTTCCAGATTTCTATTCGGATTGGTACCAATCTTTTCTCCATAAGAACATCCCTGAATCGTGCCTCTCATTTCACGAAGCGGTTCCAGCTCCTTCACTTCAACCTGTATCTGCTTATCCAACAGATATGCCTGTTTCAAATACTCTTTAGCCGTCATAAGCCACCTCCGAAAAGTTATTTCCCTCGGATTTACTCTGATTGTCTTATTTCGTCCTGAAGCTTACGGATTAAGAATTCTCCAGCAACCGAAGTCAGCTGTTGATACCACGAACTTCTGAAAAACTTCTCAATCTGTAAAGCCTCATCTATTGCCGACTTGCTTTTGGGATTACGCTTTACCTTTTTGAGTGCGGCTCTGTAATCAGCAACCGCGCTAAGGATAATCGCATTCGCAAGTCTTTCATATGGGTCTTCAAATTGGTTCTTACCTGCCATGTGTTACCCTCGCTTTTACTGCAGCAATCAATCTATTTTGTGTCATATCCTTACTTGCTAAAGCCTTCATAATATCCTCATCTATTGTTCCAGCAGTAATAATATGCTGAACTACCACCGTCTCCGCAGTCTGTCCCTGTCTCCAAAGTCTCGCCACCGTCTGTTGATATAGCTCCAGGCTCCAGGTAAGTCCAAACCAAATCAGGGTATTTCCACCTGATTGCAAATTCAAACCATGCCCGGCAGAAGCTGGATGTATTAATGCCACAGGCAGCTCCCCACGATTCCATTTTCTGATGCTTTCCTCAGAATCCAATTTTTCAAAAGGAATCTTTTTCTCAGTAAGTCTTCGCATAATCCTTGATAAATCATGTTTGAACCAATAAGCCACCATAACAGATCTGCCATTTGCCGCTTCAATCATATCCTCAAGGGCATCCAGCTTCTGATCGTGGATTACAATCTCATCGCCATCATCGGAATACACAGCGCCATTTGCCATCTGAAGAAGCTTCCCGGAAAGAGCCGCTGCATTTGCTGCTGTAATCTCTCCCTTTTTCAAAGGAATAAATAAATCCTCTTCCATGTCCGCATAAAGCTTCGCTTCCTCATCATTCATATAAACCGGATATTCATTACTAATAAGCTCCGGCATCTGTAAATGATCCAAGGCTTTCATAGAAATCGTGATATCGGAAATCTTCTCATAAATCTGTTCCTCAGCTCCATTTCTTAGCTTATAAGAATAAACAATCGGACCATTCATCCTGTCTGGCACAAAATAATTCACACGATACTGGCTGATAAATCTTCCAAGTCTTTCTCCCATATCCAGACATTTGAATTCTGCAAACAGATCCATCAGTCCATTGCTGGAAGGTGTACCAGTGAGCCCGATTACCCTTTTCACATTTGGCCGAACCTTCATAAATGCCTTAAAGCGTTTACAGTTCCAATTCTTAAAGCTGGATAGCTCATCCAGAACTACCATATCCCAGAAAAAATTCACTCCACTTTGTTCAATCAACCACTGCAGATTTTCACGGTTAATAATATAAATATCTGCATCCGCCTCCAAAGCCTTCTTCCGCTCTGCTGCTGAACCAAGAACAATGGAATATCTCAGGTGTTTCAGATGATTCCACTTATGAATCTCATCACTCCAGGTATTTCTTGCAACTCGAAGTGGCGCCACCACCAAAACCTTACTTACTTCAAAGCTGTCATAAATAAGCTGTTCAATAGCTGTCAACGTAATACTGGTCTTACCAAGTCCCATCCCAAGTATCACAGCTGCTATCGGGTGTTCTAATATATAATTGATGCCCTCTGCCTGACCATATACAGCCATCAAGGCATCTGCATATTTCCGTTCTTCTTCTATTACTTCTGGCGGAGTAGGTATTTCTCTTAATGGATGTCTTTTATAGTCTTCAATTTCCTGTGTTGTTTTTATTCTTATTTCTTTCAAAACATTATCTCTTGTCAACGAATACAGATAAGTAAATCCCAAAAACGCTGCAAGTTTATTCCTAGAAGCATTCTTTAATAATTTTTCCTTTTTTGTTTCCGATATCGACGAATCTCCCTCGATTATCTTCTTCAGATTAGAAATCAAATCATCTATACAGTCACTGTGTAATCTCTTTACCACATTTTTCTCGAAATATTGTTCAATGGAGGAGCGCACTTTATCCTTATTGGCATTAGTTCGTATAACTTTTAGCGCATTTCCACCTTTTTGACGATTCATAATCTTACTAGCTGCAGATTTTTCGGTCGTGATAGTGCCATTTTCTTTGTTCACCAACTCCATAGGTTCAGAAACAGCATCATATAGTAGATTAATCAAATCCGGATCTGCTATTTCTTCTGCCCATGCATTTTTCAGTTTTTTTAAATAGGTTGCAAAAACCAATTCTGACAATGCTTTCACCTCCCAAATTTGCAACTCATCCTCAACTTTCAACCAACTCGTCCCAAACGATTTTTCCCTTATTTTTTTCTACAATAAAAGTGTTCCAAATGAGAAAAGAAGAGAATTTCACCATGATATTTCATTATATCACACATTAGGAGAAAAATCGATATTTTCTCTGCGTACATGAATATTTTCTTTTCTCTGTAAGGACATCACAAAACAACTGCTTGGCCAGCATCTTCTTAGAGTTGTGGCGTGATGAACCCATTAACCGCATCAGGGGCTAAGAAGCCTGATTGCTTATTTTACGGAACGGAGACGTGCCATGAATAAGACAATCGATGCTTATCTGAATTTCATATCGAAGCCTTCGTTCCGCATTCAGCGGACACTGGAGGCCGCACGATATGGAAATCAATGAAAATGTACAGACAAGTACTGAAAATCAGCAGTCAACCAATGACAACCACAACTACGACAATCGTCGCAGTTACAACAATCTCCCAATTCAGCCGGGAGAATGCCTTGTACCAATCCGCGTGGACTGGGAAATGGTGAAACACTTCAATATGTGCCAGGATAACCTTGAGACCTGGCATATCGGACCTAACAAGGTTCTGGTAGCATTTGCTCCTGTAAAAATTAAGGACAAGCCTACTGCCCTTAAACAGTTCAATGCTGATGTCAGAGAACACTTTGCATCTTTTAAGTCAGATGATGTTCTCTCTCTTGATCAGTTTATGGACGAAGCAGTATCGGAAGATGACAAAGGCTTTGAACCTGCATCACCGGAGAATCTTGAAGAAACCGTTATGCTCCGTATGATTATTCAGGATCTCTTAAAAAAGATCCACGAAATCAATCCAAAGTATGGTCGTATTCTCGATCTTATCTGCGAGGATTACACCAAAGGACAGATTCTTGATGAATTAGGTCTTGGTAAATCCCAGGGATATGCTGACATCAAAGCAGCACAGACTCTTGCAAAGAATCTCTATTTCGGTGAATAAGCTTCCTACTTAACCTGAAAACAGCGGTATCCTCACTTTGAAGATACCGCTGCCTTTTATGTTATACGCATTTTCTTACATTCAATTGATAATCATCGTGTCTCACAATACTCTTAATCGCCTGTCTCAGATTCCTTGCGTGCCCGTGCTGATGATATCCGTCCTTAAAACGATGCTTATGGAATATGACCAAAGCTTCCTCTGTAGGATATCCGGCACAATGCAGGTACCAGTAATGCCCGGTATTCCTGCTCTGTATTGTAACATCCTGACTATCAGCAATTATGATATTGAAATAATTTCCATCAATCTTATCAAGGCTCTTCTGTTCGAACATTCGCAGTCTCCTTACTGAACCAGGCTTCCAATGCCTGTTCCACTATTGCATCCACCTGGTTCGGGTCCATTCCCTCAAAATATTTCTCCACAATTCTGCTTGGAACCTTATAGCATTTCTTTTTGATGGTTTCTGTACTTAAATATCTTTTTACCATTGCCTCTGTCAGAGCACCAGAATGACTTCTAAGCTTCATAACCATCTCTATGGTGATTTTAGTTTTCTTCTCTTTCATAATCTCATATACCATCGTCTGCTCATTCTCCGGAAGGAAAGCCAGCTGTAATGCCACCTTCGTATAGAGGGCACCTCTATCCACCATATCCTTGAAGGGTTTAATCAGGTCATTCAGCTTAAGTAATCTCCCCACAGAGCTACCGGATAATTCATATTCCTTGCCGAGCATATCTCTGGTATTCAACCTTTGGTCACCGTGACCACAGGTAACCGGAACGTCTTTTCCTTCCATTCTTGCAATTTCTTCCAGAATATCATTTCTTTTTCCTTGACAAGATTCCTTTTCATACCTTGCCTTCAGCACTGCTGCCTTCTCCGATATTGCCAAATCCGAAAATGACCTTTGCATCAGATTCGTTTCGATTACATACACATAGGCCTCTTTCTCAGATAAATCGGTCTTCACTATTGCTGGTATTTCTTTAAGCCCTGCCAGCTTAGCTGCATTCCAACGGTTATGCCCGGAAAGCATTTCATAACCGGTATCAAGCTTCTGTACAATAACCGGATTGAGCACTCCGTGCTCCTTCACACTGGCAATCATATCTTCTAAGCGTTCTCCCTCATACAGATGAAACGGATGATCGTGAAAAGGCTGAATACTCTTCACTGGTAACATCTGAACACCTCTTGGCATTGTTACTTCTTCCATATCTCCCATCAGCAAATCTACTGCATCACCAAATACTTTTCTCTTTGAATTAGCCTTCATATGCAATTATCTCCTTTGCAAATTTTCTATATGCGATTCCTGCAGATGCTTTTTTGCTATACTGAGTAATCGGCAGATTGTAGTAAATGCTCTCTCCCACCTTGACTGTTGTCGGTATCCTTGTATCAAATACTTTGATTTTTCCCTGGAAGCTTCCGGTCACTTCCTCTGTCAGAACCTTACAAAGAGTGGTTCTACTCTCACACATAGTTAAGAGAATGCCTGCAATCTCCAACTTCGGATTGATTCGCTTTTTAATCTTTGCCACAGTTCTTAGGAAATCCTCCAATCCCATCATCGCAAGAAGCTGAGGATTTACCGTAATAATCACCTCATCTGCCGCAGCCAATGCATTGATGGTAAGCATTCCCAAGGATGGGCAGGTATCAATCAGTATGTAATCATATCTGCTCTTCAACGGTTCCAGGACCTCTGCCAGCATCCTCTCTGCACCCATTTCTGTTCTAAGCTTTGCATCCACCACAGACAGATAAATGGATGATGGAATATAGTCTACGCCCTCTCTACTCTGGATATAATCCTCAAAGCTCTCTGGCACCTCTTCTTCCATCTGATCCATCATCAGATGACCAATCGTATATTCCAGTGCTCCAGTATCTTCTACTCCGTAGCAGGTAGTCAGATTTGCCTGGCTATCAAAATCTACCGTCAATACCTTCTTGCCCAACTCCTTCAAAGAATAGGCCAGGTTATGTGTGGTCGTGGTTTTACCCACACCACCTTTTTGTGAACCGATGACAATAATCTTTCCCATAATCACTGCACCTCTCTTCCGTTATATTCAGTGCTACTTTCAGCCACAAACTGAGCATGGAGCTGTTCCTTCTCCGCCTGAAAACGTTTCTGAAGCTTTTTCATTTCCTTATCCATAAATTCAGCTTCTTCCTTTACCATTGCAGCCTTTTCTGCATCCGGAGTGATAATCAGTTTTCCATCCTCACAGCTGACAGTGATGTAGTCGCCAATCTCAAATCCCATTTCCTTGAGCCATTGACCTTTGAGAATGATGGTAGGTGTTGCCTTGTAGTTATATCCGCTCTGTTCGTGAACCTTCATGCTTCTAATCTTCTGATTTTTCATAAACTTGTCTCCTTTTTCAATCAAATGTCATTTTTTGAAAATCTTACATAGTCTTATGTATCAATCTGTGCTATACTTTTTACAGGCATATCTGCCAATACACATCCTGGAGGCTGTCATGAGTGAAGAGAAAAATGGTTCCTATAAGGGCTTAACCGAAGCTCGCAGAAGAGCGAACAAAAAATATAATGACCGTTTCGTTGAAATTAAGGTTCGTGTCACCCCAGAGAAGCGTGCCATCATTAAGGACCACGCAGAAAAGATGGGTGAAAGTGCCACAGCCTTTATCAATAGAGCAATCGATGAAGCCATGAAACGCGATCAAATAAACTAAGCGATGCATTCGCATTCCGCTGCGCTACATGCTCATTACGCGCTGTCGCGCTATCGGCCAGTCATCAATAACAGCCTTATGTGAGCAAGCTCCCAACAGCTGTATTGATTCCGTCCGGCATCGCTCGTAGAACGCGAAAAATCCGGTGACGTATGGATACATTTCCACACATCACCGGATGATTTTTTCTCTCATGAGTAATCTCCGTTGTGTAATTTTCTATATGAGTATATTTGCAACAAGGCTCCCCATCTGCATGTTTTTTTCGTTATTTTCTACACATTTCAAATGGTCTAAACCTGGTCTAAAACAGAACTGTGAAGCTTCCCTTTCCCCGATAAATCAAGACTTTTTAGAGAGTTACCAGTATATTGCCGTGGCAGATGAAAAGTACTTTTATCATTGTTGCATAACCTCGCATTTTTTAGTTTTTCTTGGTTTTTCAGGCTTTGTAAGCCTTTGTAATTTTTTGCTTTCTGGCATAACCTGGTTTATTTTCGCATAATATCGTCAGCAAAAGGTGTAAAATAGGGTTCAAAATACTTTGGCACTATATCTACCGCTCAAATACATACTATAGCAATACAGCTTACAGCCACGTTCTTTATTCTGACTTAATTCACCATCCCCCGGAACACAGAAGGACAACCTTCCATCTTCCAGAATAAAAGGAGCCACCGCAATATTTTTCATCCGCGGCATATATGACTGTTCAAACCAGTAAGCTTTCTTCTCATCCCTTTCTCTTCATCTCCATGATAGCCACCTGCTCTGAAAACTGGAATCTATCTGATACTATCATAAAATTTCTGCAACACGATTGCCAACTCTTCCGGAGCTTCCAGGTTTGCCTCATGACCTGTTTTCATAAGTTCATGAAAGCAGGAATTGTTCAAATAATGGCAAAGTTCTTTTGAAGTTTTTTTGTTTGCATTGTCCTTCTCTCCGCAAACGATCAATACCGGACAAGACACCTTATGCAGTGAATCACGGAAATCTAATTCAGCCATCGTACCACATAGGCTGATAACATCTGCTTTTTTGAATCCCATTTTATTGAATGCCGAATTTGGCATAAGATGAAACAACATATTCTGAACTTTCAATATTTTTTCAGGCATTTTATATTGTGCTGCAATTAATACGAGCGCTTTTACCTTATCTGGGTGGTCTATCGCATAATTAAGTGCCAAAACAGCTCCTAGAGAAAGCCCACATAAGACAATTCCGCCTTTCTCCTTGCCGCATTCTGATGAGAATACTGAATATAATTCCTTATATGTAGCAGATTTCCCTTCTAACATCTCTGCTAAACTCAAATTGATACTACTTTCCGATACTTTCGTTCCTTTTATTACTTTATTCCAACTGTCTGGTTTTTGTCCTAGTCCGTGCAAATATAAATACTTCATATATTGTCACTCCTCAACTTCTTGCCCTGATTCATGTCAAAACGGATATTTGCAATCCGCTTTCTCCTCCATCCCTCCAATATCAGCCTTTGAAGTTGCTGCGGAACTTCGAATCGCCGAGGTGCTCAAATAACTGACTGTACCATTCCTCTTTTGTCATCAGAGCCTCTTCCCTTTACATCTTTTATTTCATGGACTCCTTTTTCTTACAAAGATCTTTTTCAATCACATCCCCGATCCATCCCGCTGCAAACCGTGATCCATCCGGAGATGCATGCTGCCCGTCTTTGTAATACATCTCTACTTCCGGATGCTTCTTCTTATAGTTCCACCAGTATTTTCCAACCGGAGCAAGCAGCGCCTCGATTTCCTCTGCGATCTGCTCATGCGCCAGCGTCATTCTTTCCTGGTTGTATTCTTCCTCTTTCTTTGCCCAGGTCATATAGATTACGGCCTTGCTGCCGGCTTCCAAAATCCACTCATTCAGCTGGCGAACTGCTCTGAAAAATTTTTCTTCTGGACCAAATGGATGCGCATGTTCCTGCAGCACCACATAATCGTAATGTCCGTAGAGAATATTGAAACGGACATCCGGTTCGTTTACGTGCTGCTCCAGGAACCATCCTCCATGCGCGATCATTGTCACCTCGCAATCGTACTTCGTTTTTCGAAACCGTTCTGCGACCATCTCCGGCATGTCGTTAAAATATGTATGGCTGTTGCCAATGAATAAGATTCTTAATTTCTTCTGATCTGTCATTTTTCTACCTCACATTCAAAAAAATTGTTTTAAAAATTCCATTTTCTTCATCTACAAGATCTTCCTCTTCTTGAAAATAAAGACAATCACCGCAATGACCACCAGGCTCAGTCCGATCACAAAAGGATAGCCGTGCGTCAGCTCCGGCATATTTTGAAAGTTCATGCCATACCAGCCGGTAATCAAAGTCAGCGGGAAGAAAATCGTGGAGATCATGGTCAGGAATTCCATGTTGGCATTCTGGTGTTCGGCCACTTTTCCCTGATACGTATCGCGGACCTGACCAATGTAGTCCAGCAGATACATGGTGCGGCCCATGAGCCGGTCCGCACGGTCGGAGATGGTACCGAAATAGGCCAGATTTTTGCCGGAGAAAAAGTTATTTTCATTCTCCTCCAGCTGCTTGCCAAAGTCGTGCAGTTCATCGTAATACTCTCTTAAAATTAAAAGTTCTTTTCGAAGATGTGCGATTTTTGTCGTGACATCATCCAGATCATCAAGCGTGATCTGCTCCTCGATCTGCATGATCTTCTTCTCATATCGTCCGAGATTGTCCAGGTCCGTATCCATAAATTTAATACAAAAGCTGTACAGAAAACGTTCACGGCTCTGCCCCGGCTTTGTTCTGCTGGCTATAATGCGTTTAATCAGTTTTTCTGCAAATTCCTCATCGTCGATGATCACGATGTTCCTGCGGTTTGCAAAAAAGTACATCCGTATCTTTTCTCCAAGTACATCACTGAGTTTTGGAATATGAAGGTTTCCGCAGATACATTTCTGCTGCGACTCCACCTTGCAGAACTCGATATCATCCAGATCGATATCCCCCTCATAGGAAATGCCTGCAATTTCCAGTGCCTGCAGCGCAGTATCCGAGGTTGAAACAAAAACCGCACGAAGATCCTTCTTCTGCTTTTCTTCCAGTGTCTTTTCGGGGTTCGTCTGCTTTTCCAGCCTTTTCTTCTCTTTTATCTCCGCCTTCATCTCGAGATATTCGTCGACGGATGATTTCATGATTGACTTCTTCAGAATATATACTTTAATTGCCATCGGTTCCCTTTCTCCGCTCGTCTCCTGTCTCCAGATACCTCTGCATTTCTTCCCGGATCGTCTCAAACTGCTGACGGGTCACAGGATTTTCACTTTCGAAGTGCAGCATGCGATCCAGATACCCCTGCTCTTTCAAAATCTTCCGGCTTTCTGGATATGCAAGTTCAAACGTAAGGCAGATATGTCCTGCCACGTGATCCACCGGTGATTTCTTTTTGCTGCGCAATACCGTGTGATGTCCTTTTACTGCCTCCATCACTTCCGGTGTCACCTCACTTGTCCGCAGCTCCTTCGTGGTCACATTGTAAATGTCCTCCAGCGGCGTTTCCAGGTTTACACGCAGAATATCCAGCTTGTCCGCATCCCTCAGAATCCGGCAGAACGGGTCTTCTTTTAAATTTTCCGGCAGCTGATAAGCACTGTGCCAGTATATCGCATCTCTGATCTGTTCATCCCATTTCGTCTCTTCCAGAAAACGGCGAATCAGTTGCTCTTCCCCAAAAAGAATTTCTGCCCCAAGCTTTGCATGGTCCACCGACTCCGCGTCCAGAAAAGTGTGAAACCGCTGAACCTGTTCAAACCTTCCAATGTCATGCAGCATGCCGCAAATCCAGGAAATCTCAGTCATTTCTTCGGACAGTGACAGACTCCCGGCAATCCGTTCACATAAATCAGCCACCCGATACGTGTGATCAATTTTCAGTCGGATTTTGGGATCTGACGGGTCGTAATGACTCACATAACTTTGAAATTCTGACCGTATCTTTTCTCTGTTCATCTCTCTCCCCTGTGCGTGTCCGAAAAAAGCTTTCTGTAATCTGCGGAAATGCTTTTTCAAACACGCTCCAATCCTATTTTTTTATTTCACCCTGTGAATCCGCTCCTCTTTAAAACGATCCTGCTGTGGACGCGTTTCTGCCGGGTATCCGCACGGCACAAGTGCAAATGCAAAAAGATCCTCCGGTATCTCCAATATTTTTCTTACCTTTTCCATGCGGTCTTCCCCCGGTGCAATTCCCATCCACACAGCACCAAGCCCAAGAGAATCTGCCTCCAGAAGCAGATTTTCCACCGCCGCACTCAAATCAATCTGATAATATCCAGGAGCTACCCCCGTTTCCCGATAGCACGGTACAAATACGAGCGGTGCACCTTTGGCGCATCCCGTGTACGGCGATGCCTGCGACAATTCTTTTATCTTCTCCGGATTCGTCACCACATAAAACTCCCATGGCTGCTGATTGCAGGCCGAAGGCGCCGCCATTGCCGCCCTTAACATCTGCATAATCTTTTCCTCTTCTATCTTCTGATCGGTATATTTCCGAATGCTTACTCTGTGGAAAATGCTGTTCATCTTTTTTCCTCCTTTTTCGATTGTAATCCCTGCTTTTTCAAAAATAATGTCGTCTGCCGCTTTTATTTTCTTTGTTTCATCCATTCTCGATTCCTCCTGCAAATTATTTATGCTATTGTAACCGGGTCAGGCAAGTCTTCTACGTAGCTGCAATTTTCCATTTTGGTCAAACTGTCGCTCGAATTTTATTTTTCCTGTAGCTTTCAGAACTCCTTTTTCTGCTTTCTATTGACACGGCACGTCTTACTCCATCATTTAAGTTTACTTCCAAATTTATTTATAACATCTTCACTGTCTCGTCCCGAGATTGTTTTTCCGGTTGCATCTTCAATCGCATCCAAAAGTTTTTTTGCTCGTTCAACGATGTGTTTATCAAAGTCATCCGTTCTGCAAGCCTCTACATTAATCCAATGTGATTCAAGATACGTATTAAGCACAGGAGCTGTTACCTGCCCTTTGCCTTCAATCTTATCTAAATATTTACTCGGTGCCACTCCGCCGATTTCTCTGTTGGTGGAATATGAAATTGGTGTCTTATTTATTACAGAATTCCATTTTTCTTTCGGATACCTTTGCTTTTCACAATAATCTCTTGGAAAAATATGATGAATATCAATATATTCTGCTTTATATGCAGTAAAATCCATCTCTCTCCCCGAAATAAAGTCCTGACTGTGATTTTTTAAAATTAACGCCATAATCCCTTTATATGCTGCAGAAACTCTGGATTGTAATGTCAAAAGTCTAAGTGGATTAAAATAAGACTCCGCTACCGTTTTCGGCAATTTAGAATCATCACTGATCCAGTCCATAACGCCAACAACATCATTTACATATCGCGTCTCATTGGCCCCTCCATACAATTCTCCAAACACCCCACACCAGTACCACTGTTTTATTTTATTTTTAATATTGGTGCTTTTTATCTTATTACCTTCCGCAAGAACTGTACATAATGCAGCAAGCGGAATTAACTGCGTTGTATATGGAATATCTCTTTCAGCAAAAATTCTTTCTTCCTGCAAAATTTTTTCTGTTTCAATAAACCCATTTGTCAATGCATCGGCATATTTTTTGTACTCTGGCAAAGTAAGATTCAAAACATCTTTCTTTTTACAGCTAACCGTACCACCTTTCTTATAACTTGAAAGCAGCGTTGCAGCTGTCAAAAAATCGGTTGCTGTGACACCGGAAAGAAGATCTCCGGCAAAATATTTCTCATATCTTTCCTTCCAGTCTTTTCTAAGTTCAAAATCATCCATGGCAAATATCGCAGTTATAAGTTCAAATACGGTCAGTGAAACACCGCCCGTATTTACATTCTCAAATACCTGACAAACTGCTTCTTTCGGCGTTGCTTTATCAAGTAAAATAACGGGCATTTTATACTTGAATACCTCCATGATAATTTTTCCCTGAAACTCACTCCATTGTTCCATAACCGCAGCATCATTTTTATAATGGAGCATATAGCCCTGCATCCACGCAAATGTTTTTGAATAATCAAGAATAATATTTAATGGGAACAATTTTTGTTCATATTCCAAGTCAGGAGTAGATAAATCAAGTTCTATATCTCTGCCGAAATTAGAAGTCACCTGCCTTGTTTCCGGTACAGAAATAATCGCATCCACACGATCACACGTCTGGTCTAACGCTTTTTCAATATCAATATAATAGAATCTTTGAATATCTTTTCCCTTATCTGTTCTTGTATGTACTGGATTAGGACTATACAAAGAAGAATACAATGATGTTATTCGCTGCTGACCATCAAGAATTAATTCCGATGGAACAACTCCAATAGCCGGAACGCCTTCAATTACTCGATATTTGAAACGAATGTTTACATTCCCGTATTCTAAAAACATTGCCGCACCAACCGGGAAAGTGTTTGTAACGCTGGCAATCAAAGCTTTGATTCTATTATCATCCCAAACCCATCCACGCTGAAAATCCGGAAGCTGTGCATTTCCGCTGTCAACAGCTTTCATTAATTCTGTTATCTGCCTGTCATTTGTCTGCATTATTTCTCCACCTTTGCATAATTAGTTTTCCTAACCAAGCTTCTTATATACCTTATCAATCAATTCCTGATCCGCCGGCAGACATTCCACACTGTTAAGAGACTCCCGGTTCAGTCATTTTGCAGCTTCATGTTCTTTCAAACACACTCTAAAGCTTATCATACTTATCCGCCTTCCCTTTCGCCTTTTCCACCGGATATTTTGCCTCGTTCTGGTTCATTTTCATATTGATGATCTCGTTCGCATCAAGGCCGAGCTTGTCGAGCAGGTTCTGACTGTACACCAGAACGTCTGCAAGTTCTTCCTTCACGTGCTGGAGATCGTATTCTTTGTCCGACCACTGGAAGCATTCCAGCAGCTCTGCGGCTTCGATCACGATCGATTTTGCAAGATTGGCCGGGGAATGGAATTGATCCCAGTCGCGGTCTTCGGTAAATTTTCGAATTCGTTCGATTGTTTCCTGATTCATGGTATCTCCTTTCTCTTTCGTTAATGTCTGGACATTTTACCACAGTTTCCGTTTCCGTAATTTTTCCAAAAGAATTCTTAACGATTTCACGCACACGGTCGGACTTTGAAAGGCTGCAATCCGCTGTTTCCCATGCCGGAACTGGCTGAAACCGAACTCTTCTCGTTCCATCTGCCAGTTCTTCTGCAATTTCATTATCTGAATTTTTGTAACTGCCACCAATCATATTAATCCTATCATCCCTTCCTCTAAAAATCAATTTAGTCTTTTTATCAGAAATGAATAAATTACATTTATTTTGACTAATTTATTTACTTTTCCCCGATCCTTGCTATAATAAACAACAGTTCGTTCCGAACGAAAAATCAAAAGAACAGAAGGAATGAAACATGAGTATCATTGATAAATTTGGATCCATGGTCGGAAGTGAGGCCTTGCAGGATCCGGAAAAGGCGCGTAACCTGCTCCTTGCCGGTTATCACCTTCAGGAAGCGCGGCTTCTGCTTGCTCCGGATAAGGAGCTACCGCCATCCGGCCGGTATGCGGCGCGCGTCGTTATGAAAAATATCATTCAGGCTCTTGCAAAGCCGGAAAATGCGGCGATGGTCAGCATTTTTGTGCCGGGCGAGCTTTTGACGGCTGCGGGACTCACTCCTTACTCCGTCGAAGCGCTGTCCTGCTTTATGGCAGGTACAAAGTGTGAACAATCGTTTCTGCGAAAAACAGAAGAAGAGGGCTTTCCGGAAACGATGTGTTCCTATCACCGAGTCTTTTTGGGTGCGGCACTGACCGGACTTCTGCCGAAGCCGAAATGCATGATTTACACGAATCTGGCCTGTGATGGAAACATGATGACCTTCCCTTACCTGCGGGAGACGTATGGTATCCCCGGATTTTATATCGATGTCCCCTATGAAAAAAACCAGGAAGCCATCCAGTACGTAGCCGGACAGCTGCGGGAAATGAAACGTTTTCTGGAAGAGATGACTGGAAAAATGATTTCAGAGGAGGCGGTACAGGCAGCCGTTTCCAACAGCAAAAAGGCGGCCGCGAATTATCAGCAGCAGCTGGCACTTCGGAAAACCCATGATCCGTCCACGACTCTGACCAATGAGCTGTACGCTATTTTTATGTGTCATCTGCTCTCTGGCTCCGAAACCGCTGTCAAATATACACAGATGCTGCTCGACGATGTGAAAAAGGCTCCGCGATCAGAAGGGCTGCATGTTCTCTGGATGCACATCATGCCGTTTCTGCAGGAACCGGTTAAAGAAGTCTTCAATTACAGCAAAGACATTCATATCAGCGCCTGCGATTTTGTAGCAGACGGCTTCCGTGAGATGCATGCTTCCGATCCTTATGAGGCCATGGCAGAAAAAATGGTGAACTGCATTTACAATGGCGCGGTAGATCAGCGGATTCAGTTGGCGGAAGATCTGGAGAACCTGACGGGCGCGGACGGCGGAATCCTGTTTGCCCACTGGGGCTGTAAGGGAACCATCGGCGCTTCCAGTCTTATCAAAACTTCTCTTGAAAAAGCAGGACTTCCAACCATGATCCTTGACGGCGATGGCTGTAATCCCGCGAATACGAGTGACGGGCAGGTGTCCACGCGGCTTCAGGCCTTCATGGAAATGCTGCAAAAAAACAAGGAGGAACAACGTTCATGATCTATTACGTCTGCAAATATACTCCTCTTGAACTCTTTCGTGGATTTGGGGAATCCTGCGCGGTGCTGGAAGCAATGCCGGAAAATTTTGATCTTTCCGACCAGATTGCACACGCAAACCTGTGCGGCTTCGGAAAGTCCGTGATTCAAGCTGTCCTGGAGGGAAAGGCTGACCAGCTGATTCTGGTCAACTGCTGCGACTCGATGCGCCGCGTCTACGATATCGTAAAAAGCACCGGAAAATGTAAATTTCTTTATCTGCTGGATCTTCCTCATGAAGATAACGAGTGTGAAAAGGTAAAATTTGCGGCTTCACTTTGCCGCCTGAAGGATGCTTACGAGGAATTTTCCGGAAAAGTTTTTGATAAATCCCGCTTTCTGAATGCGTTTTCTACATCCACAAACGAATCTCGTCCGTATATCGGTGTGCTCGGCGTTCGCGTCAGTGGTGTGCTCGAAACAATGATCCGCGATCATATTTCGATGGACGTGGAAAATCTTACCTGCACCGGCAGCAGAAAGCTGTCCGTCTCTCTTTCAGAGCTTCAGAATCTGGAGAAAAATGATCTCTTTCTGGCATACGCAGATGCACTGCTTCGGCAGATTCCGTGTTTTCGCATGAATCACCGCAGTCAGCGGACAGAGCTTTATCTGGATCCAAATCTGAAGGGAATTATCTATCATACGATCAAGTTCTGTGATTATTACGGTTTCGAATATGCAAGCATAAAAAAGAACATCAAGGTTCCACTTCTTAAGATCGAAACGGATTTTACCAGTCAGAGTGCCGGGCAGCTTCTGACCAGAATCGAGGCGTTTTCCGAAACAACCGAAGGATCACAGGGTATAGGCTCTGGAACGGGTATCAGTGAGGAGGCAAAGAAAAAAATGAAATCCGGAATTTATTACGTTGCCGGAATCGACAGCGGCTCTACCAGTACTGACGTTGTCATCCTGGATCAAGATGGAAAAATTAAATCAACGATGATTATCCCGACCGGCGGCGGTGCTATGATGAGTGCCGAAAAGAGTCTTGAACTCGCCGTAGAAAAAGCTGGCATCAAAAAAGAGGACATTGTCCGCATCGTCACAACAGGATACGGGCGCGCTTATATTGACAGCGGCGATGACAGCATCACGGAGATCACCTGCCATGCAAAGGGCGCTCATTACTTAAATCCAAATGTGCGCACCGTCATCGATATCGGCGGACAGGACATCAAGGCAATCAGCATTGATGAAAACGGCGCTGTCAAAAACTTTCTGATGAACGATAAGTGTGCAGCCGGAACCGGACGTTTTCTGGAAATGATGGCCCGGACGCTTGGCCTCTCGCTCGAAGACATGAGCAAAAAGGGGCTGGAATGGAAAGAAAATATCGTAATTTCCAGCATGTGCACGGTTTTTGCGGAGTCTGAAGTAGTTTCGCTCGTCGCGCAGAATAAGAATGTAGCCGATATCATTCACGGACTAAACGTGTCTGTTGCTTCCAAAGTTGGCGCACTCGCTGCCCGCCTCGGCAAAAACAATCCGGGTGAATACATGATGACCGGAGGCGTTGCCAAAAATCAGGGCATCATCAAAGCACTTGAGGAAAAAATCGGGGCACCGCTTTATATCTGTGACGAAGCACAGCTTTGCGGGGCTTTGGGTGCCGCGCTGTTTGCGTTTGAAAAATGCAGAGAAGGCCGCTAATCGCGGCCTTCTCTTTTCTCTTACTTCACTTCTACGAGTTCGATCTTGAAATTCAGCTCTTTTCCTGCCATCTCATGGTTCGCATCGAAGGTGATCGTCGTCTCATCCTTTGCTGCTACCTTGACCGGGAATGGCTGGCCATACTGATTGGTCAGGTAAACCTGCTGACCGACAGTAAGACCCTCGGAGCCCGGAAGCTGTGCGATTTCAAGTGTAAAAATCGCATTCGGATCCGGCTGTCCATACGCCTCTTCCGGCATCAGATGGATCTCTCTGATTTCTCCTACTTCCATATCCGCCACGGCTGCATCATAGCCCCGGATCATCTGGCCTGCTCCGCAGATGAATTCCAGCGGTTCGCCGCGGTCATAAGAGGAATCAAACTGAGTTCCGTCATTGAAGGTGCCTCTGTAGTGCGTTCTGCAGGTCTTTCCTACATTTTTTCCGGTCAGTGAGCTGCCGCATCCGCCTGCGCAGCTGCCGCAGGAACCGCCATCCTCATGGCCGCCGCAGGAATGCCCTTCTCCATGGCCGCCGCAGGAATGCCCCGCTTCGTGATGGTGATGATCGCAGTTCGCACCGGTCGATACGAGTTCGCCATTCAGATACGCTTTTGCAGCTTCATCCGCATCTCCATGCACTCCGGCACAAAGTTTCACACCCGCTTCATCAAGTGCCGCCTGTGCTCCGCCGCCGATTCCGCCGCAGATCAGGACATCGATTCCCTGATCCGCAAGCAGCCCGGCAAGCGCTCCGTGACCGGTACCGTTTGAGCCGATCACTTCACTTGAAATAATCTGATTGTCCTCTGCTTCATACACCTTAAAAAATTCTGTTTTTCCAAAGTGCTGAAAAATTTCTCCGTCATCATACGTTACTGCAATTTTCATATTAAAATCCTCCATTTTTTTAATAGCCTGTCTTTTCATAATACCAGAAATCCACCAGCAAAACAACCAGCCGATCTGTTTCTTCTCCGGCGTTCGTTCTCTGATAACCCTGCTTTTCATAAGCATACAGCAATTTTTCTGCCTCAGTGTCAGTATTTGCATATACCACCGCAATATGCGGATAGGATTTCTGCGTTTTCTGCCTGGGAAGATGCATCATATCGCGAATGAACGAGGAAAGCTCTCCCTTTTTCCTCCGAAAGCAGATGCGCTTCATCCACCAGCACTGCATGAAACAAACCACGAGGCAGCTGTGTTTCTATCTCATTCGCCGACAAAAAGGTAACTCGCTGCAGTCGTTTCTGCAGAATATTCCATTTCTTTCCTTCTTCTTTGCAGTGAATGATACAGACCGGCTGCCGGTTTGACAGCTTCATCGCCAGATCATGTTTGAAAAATACTTTCTGCAATTGGCTTTTACTTCTTTTTCCTTCTGTATTTATCCAGATATGTTTTCATGTCGCACCGCGTCGGTTCCTTCATTACTTCATGCACCGCCATTGTGAAGCCACTCTCTACTCTTTTTTCAATTCGATGTACCCGAAAAACTGCTTCGGTCAGATTCACCCCCAGTTCTTTTAATTCTTCTGCTTCCTCCTCTCCCAGAAACATCGCTCCCAGTTCCTCATATACACTGACCCACATCCAGCAGTAGCCATCGCGATAAAAAGCCAGATTCGCCGGTGCATTTGGATAATACCATTCAAAAATATCATCTACCTTACTGAGCGTCTCCAGACAGGCCGGATCAGAGTAATAGTACGCAGTCTCACAGCAGCTTTCGTCTCTTATCTCCGGTCCCGGCCATTCTCTCATTTCTTCTGAATGCAGATGATATCTGCGAAGACCGTCCTTAACTTCCCGGCTACTCCTCTTTAATGGATCGGTTCTTCTGCTCCGATAAAAGACCAGCGAAAAAAAGTTGCTGTGTTCCAGCATATACGCTATGAATTTCACATAACTCTCTCTGTTTCGAAATTCATCCAGATAATATTCCCGCATCCTTCATCCTCCTTGAAACATATTTTTCCTTTATGTTTTTTCTATATCTTACAGATATTCTGATGTATTATCCCGGAAAAAAAGGTGCAAACTGCAAATTGCGGGAATGATTTTTCACGCAGGCTTTAGCGCAGCGTTCCGTCCACCGCCACCGTCACCACCTGCCACGGCAACCGCTTTCCGCTTCTTTGCAGTGCCCTCTTTGCTGCCTGCTCAAGACCTCCGCAGCACGGGACTTCCATCCGAAGCACGGTCACGCTGCGGATCTCGTTTTCCCGGATAATTTCCGCCAGTTTCTCGCTGTAATCGATCGCATCCAGCTTCGGACAGCCGATCAGCGTAATTCTTCCTCGCATGAATTCCTGATGAAAGTTTGCATAGGCATAGGCAGTACAGTCTGCCGCAATCAAAAGGTCTGCTCCCTCAAAATACGGGGCACTCACCGGAACCAGTTTGATCTGGCACGGCCACTGTGCGAGGCTGGATGTGACAGGCTCTGCCACTGTAGTATCCCTCATCGGTTTCAGTCTCATCGCCCGTGAACCCGGGCATCCGTGTAATGTTTCTGCTTCTTTCTTTTTTTTGTTTGCAAGTACCGCGGCCTCATCATACTCTGCTGCCTCCCGCTCCACAAATTTAATTGCTCCGGTCGGACACTGCGGCAGACAGTCACCCAGTCCGTCGCAGTAATCGTCTCGCAGAAGCTTTGCCTTGCCATTCACCATTCCGATTGCGCTCTCATGACAGGCTGCCGCGCATGCACCGCAGCCGTTACATTTTTCTTCATTTATCTCGATGATTCTTCTAATCATTGTTCTGCCTCCTTGTTTTTGTACGCTCAGTATAGTACAATACTCACCAAAACTCCGTGGTTATAACAACGAAAAGAGGAAAAAATGAATTTAAAAAATCACCCGCTCTTTCAGGATCTTTCAGAAAGTGATCTCGATCAGCTGTACCACGCTGCCTGTATGCGCAGTCAGTTCTTTGAAAAAAATCAGATGGTCTTCCATGCCGGTGACCGAATCTGCGAGGTTGGAATCGTCCAGACCGGAAATGTCCATATTGAAATGATTGATCTGTGGGGAAACAAGAGCATTCTGAGCAGCATCGCACCGGGGCAGATTTTTGCGGAGACGTACGCGATCTGCCGCAAACCGCTGCTAGTTGACGTGACAGCGGCAGCGCCCTGCGAAATCCTCTTCTTAAATCTTGAGTTTCTGGCTCGTTCCTTTTCTGAGCCGGGCAGCTGCCGCGACGCGATCATGCAAAATCTTTTTGCCATCTGTGTCCGGAAAAATCTGATTCTCTCCAACCGAATCTTCTGCACCACACCGAAAACCGTGCGTGGCAGGCTGCTTGTATATCTCTCCTCCGAGTCGGCAAAAGCAGGCTCCACTTCCTTTACCATCCCCTTCGACCGGCAGGGAATGGCTGATTATCTGAATCTGGACCGCAGTGCACTCTCAAAGGAACTTGGGCGTATGAAGAAAGACGGAATTCTTGATTTTAAGAAAAATCACTTCATTTTATACCAGAATCCCCTCTGAAATTCATAGTTTTGCCTGAACTGCCAATTCTCTTTTTCTCTGCCCGCCCGGCACATGCCCGAAAAATGCAGTCTGCAGGAATGCCGGATCATGCACGCCCGGATGTATCCCGCGTCAGATCCTTCACCCACCGATACTTTTTATAATGGTACATCACCCAAGGAATCTTGCCAACCTCGTCCAGACAGGTGCAGGCATATACCACCACGACCGGCCAGTGAAAGAAAAATGTTCCTGCTGCTGCAAGCGGAATCGCCAGGCACCACATGCACACCGCCAGACTGTACATGTCAAACAGCGTATCGCCGCCTGCCGCAAAAATACCGTTGATCGTCACGTCATTGACCGCACGCCCGATCAGATAGACTGCGATCACAATCAGCATCCCTGTCAGATTCTGCTTTGCACCGTGTGTCAGCTTTACAAAATGCAGCAGCAGAGGTGTCACAGCCAGCATCAGAAGTGATGCCGCAGCGCCGCATGCAAATGCGATTTTTACCAGGCGGTCTCCATAGCTTTTTCCTTTTTCCAGGTTGCCGGCTCCCAGCTCATTTCCAACCATGATACCGCCCGCGCTTGCGATACCGCCGCTGAAGCAGCAGATCAGGTCACGCACGACCGCCGCAACGGAATTGGCCGCTGCCGCATCCGTCCCGAGATGCCCCATAAATGCGGAATAAGACGTAAATCCGATCCCCCAGAACAGGCACGCGCCGAGAATCGGCATCGAACATTTTGCGAAGTCCTGATCCAGTACCTTGTTGTGACGGAAGAGATGGCGAAAATCCGGATGGACAAAATCTTTTCGCCCGGAGACTGCCACGGAACAGACAAACTCTGCGATCCGCGCGATCAGCGTTGCGATCGCTGCACCCTGTACCCCCATCGCCGGAAGTCCGAACCAGCCGTAGATAAAGACTGCATTCATTACGATGTTCAGGATCACCGCCATACCGCTGATCCGTGCAGTCTGACTTGCATGCTCGCTGACTTTCATCATCGTCAGATAGCACTGCGTCAGTCCGGTCAGCAGATACGACCAGCCTGCGATCCGCAGATAAGCGGCTCCCGCCTGAACCAGTACATCTTCATTTGTAAAGATCCGCATCAGCAGTCCCGGGAAAAAACTGCATGCAACAAAGGTCAGGATGGAAACGGTGCCTGCCAGGCGAAGCGCCAGACAGAAAATATCGTTCATTGTCTCTTTATCACCCTTTCCCCAGTACTGTGCGCCGAGGATCGATACACCGGATGTGACCGCCGCCAGAAACATGTTCTGAATAAACTGGATCTGTGTCGCCAGCGATACTGCCGACATCGAATTCTGCTCCACACTGCCGAGCATGATCGCATCCGCTACAGCCACAGATGCCAGCAGCAGGTTCTGAAGCACGATCGGAATCATCAGCTTCATCAGCTTTTCATAAAATTCACCTGTTATTTTTTTCTTCATAAATACCCCCCACATTTTTCTCTTTCTGCAAAGCAGCAAAGCGGTGATTCGTTCTCACTTTTTCCTTTGAAATACGGATATTCGCTATCGGATTTCGCTTATGCAGTGCCCCCATTCTCTCTTATTTTCAGATAGGTGTCAAGCGATTCCTGGCATTCTTTTTCTTCTTTTTGGAAATACTAGAACGTGTCTGAAGCTTCCCACACTTGAATCGTGGGAATGCTGATCTGCGTTCAAACTTTAAAAGGAGGATTCTATGCCAATTCTTACAATTCACGATTCTGATTTTGAAACAAACGTATGTGCTTCCTCTGCTCCGGTACTGCTCGACTTCTGGGCCGGCTGGTGTACCCCCTGCCGGATGCTTGCGCCGATTCTGGAAGAAGTTTCCGCTGCAAAACCCGATCTTCTGATCGGAAAGATCAACGTAGAGGAAGAGCCCGAGCTGGCCGAACGATTTCAGATTTTGAGCATTCCAACGCTTATCCTTTTTCAGAACGGACGGACGGTAAAACGGATCAGCGGAGTGCATCCAAGGGATGTAATTCTCGGAATGATTTCCTGATTTGTAACTGTTCAGAGCCAAGCAGATTTTCATGCAAAAGTGTGAATCATGCTTGCATGAATGAACACTTTTACATGGAAATCTATTTGGCGGATACGCCACACCGACGAAATGCGTAGCATTTTGGAGGTTGGCTCTGAACAGTTACCCTGATTTTTGTTCTAACTGTTCACTTACAAAAGGGAGTGCATCCGTTTCGATACACTCCCTTTCTGATATTTTTCCCATACTCACAGCCGTTGGCTTTCATCTGTGAGTTTCTTCTGGCAGGAACAGATGGCCTCTTCCGCACTGCCGTTTCATTCTTTCAGATATCTCAGCACAGCTCCTTCGCCATCGCCTCGATCTGCTCCACATTCTCCTGCTTTACGGCTGACATGATCGTCACGGTTGTGTCAGTCCACTTGATATTCTTGCTTCCTTCCATCATCTTCTTTATCACTCTGGCTGCCGTCGGCGCCCAGGAACCATTCTCAATCAGCCCGACCGTACGGTTCTGGAAGTTGTGCTCGACAAGGCGGGTAACGAAATCGTTCATGAACGGATAAATACTGCCATTGTATGTAATCGTTGCGAGCACAAGCCTGCTGTAGCGGAATGCATCTGCAACTGCCGCCGACATATCATCCCTTGCCAGATCATAAACGACTACTTTCGGCGCTCCATTTGCTTTTAATTTCTCAGCAAGCAGTTCTACCGCTTTCTTTGTATGTCCGTAAACGGAAGTATAAGCGATCACAACGCCTTCCTCTTCCGGACGATAAGAGGACCACGTGTCATACAGCCCAATGTAGTGACCCAGATTTTCGGTCAGAATCGGTCCGTGCAGCGGGCAGATAATGGAAATATCAAGTGCCGCCGCCTTTTTCAGAAGCGCCTGTACCTGTGCACCGTACTTTCCGACGATCCCGATAAAGTATCTTCTGGACTCGTCATCCCAGTCTTCCTCCACATCAAGTGCTCCAAACTTTCCGAAGCCATCCGCTGAAAACAGCACCTTTTCGCTGCTTTCATACGTCACCATAACCTCCGGCCAGTGCACCATCGGTGCGAATACAAAGGTCAGCGTGTGGCTTCCAAGGCTTAAGGAGCTGCCATTTTCTACAACCAGCTTCCGGCCCTCCAGATCCAGTTCAAAGAAATTTTTGATCATGACAAATGTCTTTGCATTTGCTACGACAGTCGTCTCCGGATATGCTTTCATAAAATTGGCAACGTTCGCCGCGTGATCCGGCTCCATATGCTGTACAACGAGATAATCCGGCTTGCGTCCATCAAGGACACGTGCGAGATTGCCAAGCCACTCGTCGGTAAAGTGCGCATCCACCGTATCCATGACTGCTACTTTCTCGTCAAGAATCACGTAAGAATTATAGGACATGCCATTTGGCACCTTGTACTGGCCCTCAAACAGGTTAACCTGATGGTCATTGACACCTACGTATTTAATGCTGTCTGTAATTTTCATATGACGTTACTCCTTTTATTTTCTTTTGCCGGCTGATGTCTCTCATACAGCCGGTTTTCTCTCTTGCCTACCAACCGTATTATAACCGATTTTCTTCCAATTGTATTGCTCTTTTTACATTATTTTTTTCGTTAATTCCGAACATTCTCGTTTTTTTCTGCTTTCAGCACAGCTTTACCTCCTGCCTTACTCCGTCTTTTCTTCCTTCAGCTCACACATCTGAAGGCTCACGGTATAACCGTTTCTGCCGCGGCGCTTCGTCTCATACAGCGCCCCGTCAGCCACCTTATATAAATCCATGTAGCAGTCACCCTGCTCCGGTGAGAATGCAATTCCGATACTGCTTGTGATATGCTCCGGCATGTCTGAAAATTTCAGCTCACCGATCTTCTGCACCAGACCTCCCGTCCGGTTTCGTACGGAGTCTTTTGAATCCACGTTTTTCATAAAAACGACAAACTCATCTCCGCCGATCCGTCCGATCACATCATTTTCCCGGAAATAATTCCGCAGCAGTCCTGCAAACTCACGCAGAACGGCATCGCCGGCTGCATGTCCGTACCCATCGTTCACTTTCTTGAAACGGTCGAGATCCAGGATCAGGAATGCATGCATCGCTTCTGGCTGCTCCCGGAGCACTTCATTGATCCGCTCCTCTGTCACCTTTTTGTTGTAAAGTCCGGTCAGCGCATCCATCTGGGATGCCTTAAGCAGTTCCCGGTTCTTCTGACTGTTTTTTTTCAGGATACAGACAAAGAGAATCGCAACCAGAATGCAGAATCCGATGATAAAAAGAACTTCATACGTCGTAAAAAAACGATACGGCTGCAGCGCCGCCGAAAGCGGAAGCATGTAACAGATCATCCAGTTATTCATTCCAAGCGGTACGTAAGAGAGATATTGCTCCGATGCCCGCTTCCCCTGTGCATCCCGCATCCGGAACAGACCGGATTTTCCCTCGTTGAAATCTTTCTGCACATCCAGGAGCGAGATATTCTCCATGATTTTCTTATCACTGTAAAATTCAAAGAAATTATCACCATAAGAAATCTTATGGTATGGCGGTTCTCCGTCATATGCAATAATCTCTCCGTCCTGCGTAACGATCAGGCTGTACCCGATATCGCCAAACGTATCATTGAACATCAGACGGCTCAGAGCAGTGACATTGTATGATGCACCAAGTACACCAACCACCACTTCATCCCGCTTGATCGGAACACTGAGCACAACCCGTGTCTCCTGGTCAACACTGCTCTCCAGCGGGTCACTGAGTGCCTGCTTTCCTTCCATCGCCTCCTGAAAATAACCGCGATGGGCTACATTTTTTTCTGTTCCATTGTCATAATGAGAGGTTCCGTCCGGTTCTATGATCGCAGAAAGTTCCAGATCCGTATATTCATGCAGGTTGGCGATCATCTTCATATTTTCATCGGAAATGATGTCATCCGTCTCTCCGATCTGATCGGCAACGATCTGCAGATACTGATAATGCAGTTCCAGAATAGAGCGAAGATGTTCGCTCTGGCGCGTTACAGTCGTCCGGATCGTATCCTGTGAGTTTTCACTGATCGAATACTCCGCACACACGAAAAATACTGCAATGCCAAACGCAACTGCCGCTATAAATAATAGAATTGTTTTCGTATAATCTTTCAGGTCAAATCTTCTCTGACTGATAACGACACCCCCTGTCCAAAATTTTTGTTTTCAATTTCTCTGTCAAAGCGGATATTCCAGGTCCGCTTCGCTACTTGCAGGATCATAAGGGATCCTCCCGCAAGCGGGTCCTTCCTTATGATATTTCATAACCGAGTAGCTGCTTCACAGCTTGACTCGGTTAAATTGTCATCAGACTCTTTCTTACAAAATACTGTAAAACGGAATATCGTCATATGTCAATCAAAATTTTAGCGAGTTCTGCATTTTCTTTATATAAAACGAGATACCAAAGTGAAAGAACCGGAAAAACAAGTCATCTGGTTTTCCAGTCTTCTGCAAATGCATTCACTGCCATTGCAATAATCGGAATTGTCCCGGCAGGTATAAAAAGGACGAGAAGCCGCTTCCCGGGCATATCTCGTCCTGCTGTATGTTTCATATCTGATTATTATTTCTTTCTTCTACAGAAAATCCAGCAGCTCCGGATCCGGATTTGGGATCACGTAATGCTCCTGCAGATGCAGATTCAGTGCATCACAGCCCTTTACCACCGCGTTTACCGCTGCTTTTACGGCTCCCACATCACCGGAAAGGATCACGACACCTTTTCCGCCGATGCCCTGGCCAAGGCGTACTCTGCAAAGACGCACCGCCGCCTCTTTTGCCACCATATCCGCCGCATAAAGCGCCGATACCATCATTGAGCACTCCAGAATACCGACTGCCTCACGCGCTTCCACCTTTTTCCGGGTAGAAAGCACCTCAAGCACCTGCTCATGGATGTGCGGGATCACATAGGAATTGCGCAGATGCTTTCCTGCAATCTCCGCTCCCGCCTCCATCGCCGCCTTCACCTCTCCGGTATCTCCGACGATCAGGATCAGATATTTTCCCGGACACGCCGGTGCGCTGCGCAGAAGCTTTACCTGGCCCGCTTTCAGCATCGCATCGGATGCTGCAATACCGTACGTAATACTGGTCAACTCTGCCAGTCCGATTGTTTTTCCCATTGTTTCCTCCCTGTCTTTCTTTGTCTGCAACGGTTCTGTCTGCTTCATTGTACTCCAGGATTATGCTTTATGCAAGGAGAAGAATTCGATGCCATATGATTGCGCGACTGTCTCAAATTTTGCCATATCCCACGGTTATTCAACATAATAGACAGCCGTAAAATCAGCAGTTTTCCCTGTTCCCACTGCTTCTCAACTCTTCGCATATAGTCTTCTTAATTTTTTTCATCCAATGGCTCTGCAAGATGTGCGTTCATTCCTGCAATTGTATTTCACTATAGCAATTCATGAATTACCTTTACCAGTAATTTTGCATCAACAGGCTTAGCAATATGATCATCCATTCCCGCTTCTTTTGCTCTTATTCTGTCCTCCGTGAACGCATTTGCTGTCATTGCAATGATCGGTACCTCCTTTGCATCCTCTCTGTCCAGAGACCTGATCATCTTTGTAGCTTCATAACCATTCATGACCGGCATCATGATATCCATAAGAATGACATCAAATTCACCAGGTCTGCTTTTTTCGAACAGTTCAACAGCTTCCTGTCCATTCCATGCTTTTGTCACAACAGCACCCTCATTCTGCAGCATAAATTCCGCGATCTCCATATTCAGCTCATTATCTTCTGCCAGAAGAATATACAGCCTCTTTATAGATTTTTCGGATACATCCTTCTGTTCTTCACGTTTGTCCGCATCCATATCTATTTTAAACGGAACCCGAATCACAAATGTCGTCCCTACACCTTTTTCACTTTCAAAAGTAATCGTTCCACCCATTTTCTCGACCAGATTCTTTGCAATTGCCATTCCCAGGCCTGTTCCTGCAAATTTTGTGCGGCTTCCTGTATGTTCCTGTGCAAATGGTTCAAACACACATTTCTGGAACTCCTCAGTCATTCCGATTCCAGTATCACGACAAACAAATTCCATTGTCGCCATTTCTGGCTGTTCGGATGGAATTTCCATGCAGCTGATATAGATATGTCCGTTTTCTCTGTTATATTTCACTGCATTCGACAGAATATTCATCATCACCCGTTTCACATACCCCGGGCTTCCAATAAAATCACGATGTGTGATTTCTTTTTTCTCCCACACGATCCGGATATTCTGTTCTGCAGCCATCTGCTCGATCACAACAAATACTTCCCTGGAAATACTGCTCAGATTAAATGGAATCTCTTCCAGAATAATTTCACCTGACTCAAGCTTACTCATGTCCAGAACATCATTTACCAGTTCCAGAAGCAGATGGGATGCTTCTTTCACCTTTGTCCTGTATTCCGTCTGTTTTTCCATATCATCTGCATAATACTCTGCCATATTGACCAGGCCGCAGATTCCATTGATCGGAGTCCGGATATCATGACTCATCCGCTGAAGGAACTCTGTTTTTGCCTCATTGGCGGCTTCTGCCTTTTTAGCGGCTATCAGAAGTTCTGATTTATATTTTTCGTCTTTTTCCACTTCCTGTTTCCGGTGCGACTGATTGGTTCTGTATGTCCAGAACCAGAATATACTGAACATCAGGAAATAAAGAAAAATAACGCTTATCACACTTAATAGAAGATTATGGAACACTTCCGCATCCGAAAGATATGCATAGATATAATAATCCCTCTGCTTCAGCATGATTCCGTAGCATCCAATTCCTTCATTCTTCAAATGATAAATGTGCTGGCTGTCTGTATGCTTTTTCATTGCCTGAACAACTTCGTTGTCGGCTGTATTCTGCCCTAACAGCCCCTCATCATTACTGGCAACAACGATCCCATCGTCTGCAACAATAATCGTTCCATCCTTCTGGACACTATAACCATTTAAAAGTCCTTGTATCGTCAGGGTATAATTTCTGGTAAATTCAGGAGATGTGTAATAATAGATCGCAACGATACCCGGTGCATCTTTTCTGGCACAGGCTGCAATGTCAATATAGGATCCATCTTCCCTGGCAAACCGTTCTGAATAAGATCTTTCTTCATATCCGGCAAAATCCATGATAATTTCTTTTTGCAGATACTCCGCAATCTCATTGGCAAGAGATTCATCCGTGCTGTATTCACACTCCGTCTTTCCTTCTTTATCCAGTACAATGATACCATCCACCCAGAGAGTTTGCAGATTTCCTTTCAGAAATTCCCGGCTTAACTGACCGCCGTTTTCTGTTTCCATTTGAATATTTGTACTCATCTGTCTGGCACTTTCAATGGCACGGAGAAGACTTTTGGATTCCGAAGATTCATTATAATGGGTGTAGGTGGAGCACTGTACTTTCACATAGTTTACAATCTCCACCATTCTTTTTTCTGCTTCCGCTTTTTCTGCGTGGAAAAAATAAAACAGAGAGACTACAGCCACACAGATTCCAATCAGACCGCCGACCAGCTGGATTCGTTTTTCGTTTTTCTTTCTCTTAATATTCAAGATCATCCACCTCCAGATACTTTTCCGGATCATCCAGATATTTTCCAACGATTTTCAGAGTCGTGCCGTCCTGCCGCATTTCTTCCAGAGTCTGTTCCATCTGCTCACAGATTCCTCTGTCATCATCTTTTGCAAAAGCAACGCCTATTCCGGTGATCATCAGAGGCTCTTCCAGGATACGGTAGCTTGTATCATAATCCTTCATGTACTGGACAACAGATTCCTCATGTGCGGCAGCTGCATCTACATATCCTTTTCCCAGAAACGTATAGATCAGCTCCCGGTGTGCAAGACTGATCAGATTGCCCAGTTTAGGGATTTTTTCATCTGTCCGGTTCAGAAAGATGCCTTCCGGTTTAGTTGTGGACTGGACAGCCAGGTTCTTTCCCTCCAGGTCACTCAGTTTATAGATATCACTGTTCGCATTTACAGCGACCACCTGACGGCTTGCTATGTACGGTCCCGCCCAGCGGTAATCATCAAGACGCCCTTCCATGGAAAAACAGCCCATGATACAGTCAATCTCTCCGCTCTCCACCAGTTCTTTTTTCTTCTCCCAGTTGATCTGGACAACCTCCACCTGATATCCCATCCTTTTGAAAGCTTCTGTAGCCAGTTCCACATCGATTCCTGTCGGGATTCCATCCTCATTCAGATAATTGTATGGTGGATAGTTATCACTGCCGAGGGTAATGACAGGCTTTTCTGTTTCTTCTTTCGTGTTATCTGTGTTTTTACACCCTGCCAGGG
>ERZ827108.1267-NODE-1267-length-34793-cov-7.659019_pt1 | contig 34793 bp, 33 predicted proteins | sample MGYA00519921_ERZ827108 | MGnify/ENA primary metagenome ERZ827108 (study PRJEB31778, sample SAMEA3449258) | human gut metagenome | biome: human gut; feature: human-associated habitat; material: faeces | place: United Kingdom | collected 2010/2012 ...
GTCCCGAGGACGCCGTCTGCGCGTGGGGCTCGCTCTACAGCGTCGGCGAGCTGCGTCATTGTCTCGGCCTGTGCTGAGATTCGTCCGCGTGATGTTCGGCATTCTCGGCGCGCCGCTGTTCCGGGAGCACGCCTACATGGGCGGCGGCTATTGTGACTTCAAGCTAAAGCTCGGCGCCGAACCTCTGCCCTGCCGGCCGTCGGTGCTCACGCAGGCAAACGACTACCGGTAAATCGACAATGAAAATCCCCGATGCCCGCTTGTGCGGGCATCGGGGGTCTTGTTTATTGTGGCTGCTTTGCGGTGTCTCTTAGTACATGCCGTCCATGCCGCCCATACCGGCGGGAGCCGCGGGTGCGGGAGGCTCGGGCTTGTCGGCGACCAGCGCCTCGGTGGTCAGCACCATGGAGCTGACGGACGCGGCGTTCTCCAGCGCGGAACGGGTGACCTTGGCAGGATCGACGATACCGGCGCCGATCATGTCGCAGTAGACCTCCTTGTAGGCGTCGAAGCCGTAGCCGACCTTGCGGCTGCTCTTGATCTTCTCAAGCACCACGCTGCCGTCCACACCGGCGTTCTTGGCGATCTGGCGAACAGGCTCCTGCAGCGCGTTGACGATGATCTTCACGCCGGTCTTCTCGTCGCCCTCGACCTTGCCGATGAGCTTCTCGACCGCGGGAACGGCGTTGACATAGGCCGTGCCGCCGCCGGCGACGATGCCCTCCTCGACCGCCGCGCGGGTCGCGTTCAGAGCGTCCTCAATGCGCAGCTTCTTTTCCTTCATCTCAGTCTCGGTGGCAGCGCCGACCTTGATGACCGCCACGCCGCCGGCGAGCTTCGCCAGACGCTCCTGCAGCTTCTCCTTGTCGTAGTCGCTGGTGGTGACGGCGATCTGCGCGCGGATCTGAGACACGCGGTCCTTGATGGCCTGCTTGTCGCCGGAGCCGTCCACGATGGTGGTGTTCTCCTTGGTGACCTTGACCTGACGCGCACGGCCGAGCATATCGACGGTCGCGCTCTTGAGCTCGTAGCCAAGCTCCTCGGAAATGACCTGGCCGCCGGTGAGGATGGCGATATCCTGCAGCATCTCCTTGCGGCGATCACCGAAACCGGGCGCCTTGACGCACACGACGTTCAGCGTACCGCGCAGACGGTTGACGATCAGGGTGCTCAGTGCCTCGCCCTCAACGTCCTCGGCGATGATGACCAGCTTCTTGCCGCTCTGGACGAGCTGCTCGAGGATGGGCAGAATGTCGGAAATGACGGAGATCTTCTTATCGGTGATGAGGATGTAGGCGTCGTCCACGACGGCCTCCATCTTCTCGGTATCGGTGACCATGTAGGGGGTGATGTAGCCGCGGTCGAACATCATGCCCTCGACGACCTCGGAATAGGTCTCGGCGGTCTTGGACTCCTCGATGGTGATCACGCCGTCGGCGCTGACCTTCTCCATGGCCTCGGCGATCAGCTTGCCGATGAACTCGTCGCCGCTGGAGACGGTGCCGACGCGGGCAATATCGTCCGTGCCGTTGACCTTCTGGCTGTTGGCCTTGATGGCCTCGACCGCGGTCTCAACGGCCTTGGCCATGCCCTTCTTCATCACGATGGGGTTCGCGCCGGCGGCGAGGTTCTTCAGGCCCTCGCGGATCATGGCCTGCGCGAGCAGAGTGGCGGTGGTGGTGCCGTCGCCCGCGACGTCGTTGGTCTTGGTGGAGACCTCACGCACAAGCTGCGCGCCCATGTTCTCGAACGGATCGGGCAGCTCGATCTCCTTGGCGATGGTCACGCCGTCGTTGGTGATGAGCGGAGCGCCGAACTTCTTGTCGAGCACGACGTTGCGGCCCTTGGGGCCGAGGGTGACCTTCACGGTATCAGCCAGAGTATTGACGCCGACTTCAAGCGCCTTGCGGGCCTCTTCGCCGGATTTAATGAGCTTAGACATAAGAGTGTACCTCCATTAGAAATTCCGCGGAACGCGAAAATAGTTTAGATTATTTTTGCCGCGACATGTGCGTGGCAAAAATACTTTGACCCAGCCGCCTTGGGCGGCGTCGCCAGTCCGCAGACTGGCGGTGGGGAATCCAAAGGGGGAGCCTGCTCCCTCTTTGCGCATTTTACTCAACGATGGCAAGGATATCAGACTGGCGGACGACGGTGTATTCCTCGTCGTCGACCTTGACCTCGGTGCCGGAATACTTGCTGGTGATGACCTTGTCGCCGGGCTTGACGGTCATAACGACGTCGTGGCCGTCGACCATGCCGCCGGGGCCGACGGAAATGACCTCGGCGATCGAGGGCTTCTCCTTGGCGCTGGCGGTCAGGATGATGCCGCCCTTGGTGGTCTCTTCGGCCTCGAGCATCTTGAGGATGACGCGGTCGGCAAGCGGAGTGAGTTTCATGGGAATGTGCCTCCTTCTATATTTTCACAAATTTGAAAAAACAAATTCACCGTTGGTTAGCACTCATTGCGATCGAGTGCTAACCAACGGTGCTATCATAGCGCAAGGCAAGCAATATTGCAAGGGGATTTTTTGAAAAATCCGGTCGATTTGCAAAAATTCACAGTTTGGTAAAATTCTCTCAGCGCGCCGTCGCGTTCGGGTCGCAGCCGGCAGGGCCGAAGAAATTGAGCTTTTTGTCCGCCAGGCGGAGCGTCACGTCATGCGAATGGGAGCACTCGCCGTCCAGACAGGTCACGATGTCGCCGTCGTCGGAGTGGATGCGCACGACCTTCGCCGTGGAAAAGCGCACCACGTCCTTCGGGAGCTTTTCGTGGTTTCCTGCGGAGTAGTCCGGGAAGAGCCGCGCGAAGCGGAGCTTGCTGATGTTCTTCACCAAAACCGTGTGCAGCACGCCGTCGTTCATCCGCGCCTCCGGCACCGGCGTGGAGCCGCCGCCGTAGTAGCGTCCGTTGCACATGGAGACGAGGGCGAAGTCGTCCTCGATCCTCTCCTCGTCCAGCCAGACCGTCCAATGCCGTCCGATGCGGCCGAAGATGCCGTTCGCCGCCACGCTGACCAGATAGCTGCCGCGCCCGCTCAGGTGCGGATTGGCGCTGAACTTATGCACGCTCTCGGCAATGCGCGCGTCGATGCCCGAGCAGGCGATCGTCAGGCAATAGCGCCCGCTGCAGTCGATGAGGTCGAGCGCCTGCGTTTCGCCGTTCCAGAGATTTTCTGCGTCGAGGAACTTTTCGTAGTCCGCGCCGAAGTTTTTGAGAAAATCGTTGCCCGTGCCGATGGGGATGCAGGTCATCGCGGCGTTGGCATAGCCCGCGATGCCGTTGGCGACCTCATTGACCGTGCCGTCGCCGCCGCAGGCATAGAGCCGCACATCTTCTCCGCTCTCGGCAAGACCGCGCGCGAGCGTGGCCGCGTGGCCGACTGACGCGGTGAGCATACACTGTACGTCCAGACCGTGCTTTTCCCGCAGCGCCTCTGCCATCGTGTAGATGCGCTGGCGGCTGTCGTTCTTACCGGCCGACGGATTGATGATAAAAATGTGTTTCAAGGTACAGGTCCCCCGTTTCGATGACGCGGCGGGAGGAACCTCCCCCGCGCAGACTCTCTTCTTTAAATCATAGCGCATACCGCGTAAAAAATGCAATGAACATTTTATGAAAAAGTGTCACAACCGGAGCGCGGTGCAGAAGCCTTAACGAAAAATTAACACCGGCGTCCCCGCGGACCGCCGGTGTTCGTTTTATCTCAGAGCCGCTTCCCATACATGAACAGGTCGCACTTGAGCATACCGTTGTAGAGCTTGCGCTTTTTGTCGGCTATGCGGCCGAAGCAGCGCTCGAACTCCGTGTGCGACGAGAGCACATAAACGCGCCAAGTCTCCGGCAGCTTATCCACCGCGCGGCCGAAGGCGCGGTAAAGCTCCTCGGCCTCCTTCTGCTCCAGCAGACGCTCACCGTAGGGCGGATTCGTCACAACGCGCCCATACTGCCCGCCCCAGTGGAAGCGCGTCGCATCGTCCACCTCAAAGCGCACCGTATCGTCCACCTCGGCAAGCTCTGCGTTGTGCCGCGCGATCTCAACGGCGCGCGGGTCAATGTCGCCGCCCCAGATCTCGTAGGTCTTGTCGTGAAATTCGTTGTCCATCGCCTCGTCTGCCGCGTCGAGCCATATTTTTTTGTCCACCATCGCCCAGTGCTGCGCGGCAAAGCTGCGGTTCAGGCCCGGGGCACGGTTCCTGGCAATCAGCGCCGCCTCGATGGCGATGGTGCCGCTGCCGCAGAAGGGGTCGCAGAACGGGTCACGCCCGTTGTAATGCGAGAGCTTCACCATCGCGGCGGCCAGCGTCTCCTTGAGCGGAGCCGCCACGCCGACGGCGCGGTAGCCGCGCTTGTAAAGCCCCTCGCCGCTCGCGTCGAGGCAGAGCATCACCTCGTCCTTCATGATCGAGAAGCGGATCTGATAGCGCTTGCCGGTCTCCGGCAGCGTTTGCAGCCCGTAGGCCGCCCCAAGCCGCTCGACGACCGCCTTCTTCACGATGGACTGGCAGGCGGGAACGGAGTGCAGCGTGGAGTTGATGGAATAGCCCGTCACGGGGAACTCGCCCTCGCGGGGGATCCAGTCCTCCCAGCGCACGGCGCGGGTGCCCTGAAAGAGCGTTTCAAAATCCGTCGCGCGGAAGCTCGCGAGCACGAGCAGCACGCGCGCACCGCAGCGCAGATTGATGTTCAGCCGCGCGAGGTCGCGCTCCTCGCCGCGGCACAGCACACGCCCGTTTTCCACCTTTACATCGGCAAGGCCGAGCTTTTTCACTTCATCGCCCACCAGGCTCTCGAGCCCCAGCAGGCAGGGAATGGCAAATTGCAGCATGGCGTCTCCATCGCTTTCCTCTTTCGTTTTTTCCAGTATAGCGGACGCGGCGCAAAAACGCAATCGTCCGCGCGCAAAAAAAGCATGGTAATTCCCCTCGCCCTATGGTATACTATGGAAAAGCCCCAAACGCCCCTCCGGCGGGCAATGTAACGTTAAAGTTGCGCGCCGGACAGGCAAAAACGCAAAACGCAAGCGCAGGTTGGTGGAAAAAAAACGGCGCGGGCGGTAGGATAACCGCACAGAGAGAAACGGAGGAACAGGGAAATGGCCTTTGGCGAAAAGCTGCAGGAGGTCCGAAAGCAAAGCGGCATGACGCAGGAGACCTTTGCCGAGCAGCTGCACGTCTCGCGGCAGGCGGTGTCGCGCTGGGAGTCCGGCCGCGGCTACCCGGAGATCGAAAAGATCCTCTACATCTGCCACCGCTACCACACGACGCTCGACGCGCTCTTCGCTGACGAGCTTCCGCCCATCGAGGCGGAGGAGGCCGAGGTCGAGCAGCCCATCGCCGGCAAGCCGCTCAAGCGTTCCTTTGTTGACTTTCTCAGCAATCTTTCCCCCTATGACAAGCTCATCGGCGGCACGCTGATCTTTATCGTTCTGCTCTCGCTGATGGCGCTTGCCCACAGCATGAAAGGAGGTTCGGGAGGCAACATGACATTCGTATGGATCGCCGCCATCGTCATTTTCGGCATTGCCGAGGCGGCGACGGCGGGACTGGTCTCCATCTGGTTCGTGGCGGGCGCGGTGGCCGCGCTGCTCGCGCTGGAGCTCGGCGCGGTGCTCTGGCTGCAGATCGTCGTCTTTCTGGCGGTCTCCATCGCGGCGCTGATCGCAACGCGCCCGCTGGCGCACAAAATGCTGGATAAGACCATCGTTCCCACCAACGCCGACCGCGTGCTGCACCACACGGCCAAGGTCACCGAGACCATCGACAACGAAAACACCACCGGCGCCGTCTACATCGACGGCAAAACATGGACCGCCCGCAGCGAGGACGGCGACGTGATCGCCCGCGGCTCCATGGTCACCATCGTCCGAATGGAGGGCGTCAAGCTCTTCGTCAGAAAAGAAAGGGAGGAACCGTAATATGCCTATCGCATCCATTTTCAACTACATCGGCGTCATCGTGCTCGTCGTGCTCGTGCTCATTCTTGTTGTGAGCAACATCCACGTCGTGCAGCAGTCCCGCGCCTACGTCGTCGAGCGTCTCGGCGCGTACAGCGCGACGTGGAACGTCGGCCTGCACCTGAAGATCCCCTTCATTGAGCGCGTGGTCAAGAAGGTCAGCCTCAAGGAGCAGGTCGCCGACTTCGATCCCCAGCCCGTCATCACCAAGGATAACGTCACCATGCAGATCGACACGGTCATCTATTTTCAGATCACCGACCCCAAGCTCTATACCTACGGCGTCGAGCACCCGATGAACGCCATCGAGAACCTCACCGCCACAACGCTTCGCAACATCATCGGCGAAATGGAGCTCGACCAGTCCCTCACCAGCCGCGATGTCATCAACGCCAAGATGCGCTCCATCCTTGACGAGGCGACCGACCCCTGGGGCATCAAGGTCAACCGCGTGGAGCTGAAGAACATTCTGCCGCCCAAGGAAATTCAGAACGCCATGGAAAAGCAGATGAAGGCCGAGCGCGAGCGCCGCGAGTCCATCCTGCAGGCCGAGGGTCAGAAGCAGAGCCAGATCCTCGTCGCCGAGGGCGAAAAGCAGTCCACCATCCTCAAGGCGGACGCCGAGAAGCAGGCCGCCATCCTCCACGCCGAGGCCGAGCGTCAGGCTGCCGTGCTGCGCGCCGAGGGCGAGGCCGAGGCCATTATGAAGGTCCAGACTGCGCTGGCGGACTCCATCAAGCTCCTCAACAACGCCAACCCCAACGATCAGGTCGTCAAGCTCAAGGCGCTCGAATCCTTCGAGAAGGCCGCCGACGGTCAGGCGACGAAGATCATCGTGCCCAGCGAGATCCAGAGCCTTGCCGGTCTTGCCGCAAGCTTCAAGGGCCTGCTGGAGGACGAGAAGAAGTAAATCCCGCACCGCGAAGGAGAGCGCTTTTGGCGCTCTCCTTTTTTGTAACCGTTTTGTAGTGACTTCTCTTTGGTGATATGATACAATAGTGACATGCAGAAAAAAGCAGAGGAGGAACGACATGAAAAAAAGACTTTTTGCGCTGCTGCTTGCCGCGGCGCTCGCGCTGACGCTCGCCGCCTGCGGCGAAAAGGATATTGCGGACACGCCGCTGCCCGACGAGCCGCCGGAGCCTGTCGCCGAGCAGCCCGCCGCGGACGATGAATGGACCGTCCTGCACGCGGACGATGTGCTGCTGCACACGGAGCCGTTCACCCTCTGCGAGGGCAGGACGGCGACGCTTGAGCTATACGGCTATCAGGACGGGGAGTATGACTGCGGCGTGAGCCGCATCCACCTCCTGTGGGACGACGGCGGCGAGCAGGAGCTGCGCACCGCCGACGTCGGCGACGACGTCTGGTGTACGGACGGCTACACGAACTGCTGGATGCCGGACGGCGGGCTTGTGACCGGCGACTACAACTTTGACGGCTACACGGACCTCGGTCTGCAAATCGACACGCCTGCCTACAACCTGCCCTATTATTACTGGTTCTACGACGCGGAGACCGCCAGCTTTCAGCCTTATGGCAGCTGGACCTATCAGCTTGAGATCGATGCGGAGAACAAGACGTGCATCTGCCGGTGGCATGTCACGCCCGAGTATTACACCGACACCTACCGTCCCGATGGGGAAGGCGGGCTGTACCTCGCGCGGCGCGACACGGAGATTTACTACAGCGCGGACGGGGTAAAGAGCTTTACCGAGGTCTATGCGGTCAATGAACAGCCGCTCGCCTATGCCGACCTCGACCGCGACGGTGAGTACGAGATCCTCGTCCTCACGACCTCGGAGCCGGATGAATTTGCAAAATGCCGCTACACGCTGGAGGCGAGGAAGTACAACGGCACGGTGCTCTTCACCAAGGAGGTCACCCCCTACTATACCGGTTGGGACACTTTCTTCCTCTGCTACGGAGAGGATGAAAACGGCGTGTGGGGCGCGGATGTGCTGTGCTATCAGACCCATGAGGACAGGGGTGTGGGCAGCTGCTCCTACGATTTGATCTCCTACGCCGGCGGGCGGGAGCGCTACCTTGACGGAAACACCATCACCTTTGTGCTCGAAGCGGACGGCGCCGCGCCGGTCCCCGACATCCGCCGTGCGACGCAGGCGGAATTTGTGCGCTTCCGTGAGGATGTGGGCAACTTGCTCAGCGGGAATGCCACGCTCCTCTTTTCCACCGATCCCGTCGTGTGCGCCGACCTTGCGTACCCGATGGACGGCAGCTATACCGAACAGGCCGTCGAGAACATCCTGAGCGATCTTGACGCGCAGGCGCTCTGGCTCTATCCCGCCGATGCCAAGGGAGCGTAATGTCGGGCATAAGCACATCTTATCGAATCATGTAAAACCATAAAAAGCGCCCGAAAAGCGCTCTAATGATAAAGAACATTTTTTCTTCGGTCGGAACAGCATGGTATGAAATATCATGCTGTTCCTTTTTTGCTATATTCCGGTGAGAAATCAATTTTACCGATGAATGTATAGTACACGTCAATGCGTTGGACACGATGTCCGCTGGACTTATCCGGCGCATAGACCACCACTTTTTCTACAAGCTCGCGCAGCATGGCAGGCGTCAGCTTCTCCGGCTGTGTGTATTTGCGTACCGCCTTCAAGAAATGCTGCACGCTCATCATTTTGTCGTCCATGTCTTGCAGTTGAGCGGCCAGCGCAGGAACGCTCTCCCGTAAAGCCGTCTGCTCCTGTTCGTAGGCTTCGGACAGCTTCTTGAAGCGCTCGTCCGTCAGCTTTCCGCTGATGTTGTCCTCATAGAGCCGTTGGATGATCGTATCCAATTCATTCATGCGCCGCGTGTTCTTTTCTAAAAGGCGTCTGGTCTGCGTCTGCTCTGCCGCTTGTGCTGCGGTTTGGTTTCGCATGACAAGCCGCGCAAACTCATTCTCGTCCTCCCGAACGTAGGCAATGACGCGCTGGAGGTTTTGAAGCACAAGCTGTTCCAGTACCACGGCGCGGATGTAATGCCCGAAGCACCCCTTATGGACCTTATGGGTAGAGCAATTATAACATTCCTGCTCATAGGTCAACGAGCCGCTTCTGCAATGGTATAGCTTTGCGCCACAGTCGGCGCAGTAGGCGAGGCCTGAGAACATTCCCATTTTGCCCATCTTGGTCGGTCGTCGGCGCTGGGAGCGTATCTTTTGCACGGCGTTCCACAGCTCAACATCAATGATGGCTTCGTGTGTGTTCTCAAACGTCACCCATTTTTCTGGAGGGTTCTCCACTTTTTTCTTACCCTTATAGGAAATCTTGCTGGACTTAAAGTTGCTCGTGCGGCCTAAATAGCTATCCTGCTCCAAGATGCCCGCAATGGTATCAGAAGTCCATCGGCAGGGATCGTCTGGATGATACCTTCTTGTTCGTCCGGTGCGCTGAAATTCGAGCGTACCCGGCGTAGGTATCTCTCGTTCCTTGAGCATACGGGCGATTTTACCGGGGCCGTTTCCCTCGGCACAGAGTTGAAAGATCAGCCTGACATTTGGTGCGGTTTCCTCGTCTACACGCAGGCTGCCATCTTCATTGCGGAGATAACCATAAGGGGAACAAGTGGAAATGCGCTGGCCGGACATACCCTTGTTGCGGAATACAGCGCGAATCTTCTTGCTCGTGTCCTTGGCATACCATTCGTTGATGATATTCCGAAAAGGAGTGAAATCGTTATCCTCGCGCTCGCTGTCCACGCCATCATTGACGGCGATGAAGCGCACACCCATTTCGGGAAAGCGTATCTCCGTATACATTCCGACCTCAAGATAATTGCGGCCAAAGCGTGACATATCCTTGACAACGACCATACTTACAAGGCCGCTTTCAATATCGCTCATCATTTCCTGAAAGCCAGGGCGGTTGAAGTTTGTCCCTGAAAAGCCGTCGTCCTTGTATATCTTGAAATTCTCGATGCCATGCTCCTTGGCGTACTTAGTCAGTATCTCGACCTGATGGGAAATGCTGTTGCTGTCGCCTTCGTTGTCATCATCACGGGAAAGGCGGACATAGAGGGCTGTCCATTTCTCAATGAGGGATTTCGCATAGCCTGCCATCACATTCTCCCCCTCTCTTGATATGCCGCTTCTATGGCATTTGCGAGGGATATAGCTTGGTGTGCTGCTTCTGCGCCCTCTTCGATGGAATACAATGTCACATTGTTATCCAGCACCATTTTAACGGCTCTCCCACAATCCAGCACATTGCCGCGAATCAGGCGGTCGAGCTTCGCAACAACAAGGTTTGCTACATGACCGCTTGTGACAGCCTGAAGCATACGGCAGTATTCCGGTCGGTCGGCTGTCGTGCCGCTATACCCCCAGTCACAGAAGAAATGAGGGTTGGGAAGTCCGTGCTGGCGGGCATAGTCCAAAAGGGACTGTATTTGCTCATATTGAGCGTCGAGTTCGTTCTGCTTGCCGCTGTCGATGCGGCAATAAAGTGCGGTGATTTTTTCCTGCTGCCTATTCATTTGAAGCCTCCATTCCGGCAGCTACCATGTGACCTAACTGACACTTATATTATACAATCGAGCCAAATAAGCGTCAAATTTTCGCACGTCTACTTCTTCGTTTCTCTGTCAAGTAAACGTTTGATTTTTTCGGTTGCGGTAGCTCCCTTGGAAGCGTAAATACCATTTACAACATAGGTGGTATTGCCGAGCTTGTATGTCGTTTCAACGCGCGGAGCGGTTTCATTTTTATCCATCAAAAAACCTCCTGATCGAGTATTGGATTGCGTCTCATGGTGGGACGCAATTTTCGACAAAAACCGCGCCCTCATGCGGACGCAGTTCTGAAATATTGTTTGTAAAGTTCTGACATGGTTTCAGGAACAAACCGGACGGCGGCTGGCACCACCTGCATGGGACTCTCACCCCCTGCGGTTCTCGCAGATCGCCCCCATTGCCTGCGACGGCTCACGGTCCGTCAGGACCGCTTCACGCTCGGACTGTGGCTGGGCGAATGTATCATTATCCTGATGTGCAGATCGTCGCCACAGGCCCGCCACGGCCTGCTGTGCGCCAATGGACCGCTCCCCCTTTTCCTCCTTTCTCGGCGGGATCATGGCCTATCCCTTTCGCACGGCTTTTCCCTTTCGGGCTGCACATCAAACGTATCCGGTTGACCTATTCAGTTCTCGGCTGTCGCCAGCTCGCATGAGCGCATTGCTCACAGCGCGCCCATGCCAACCGGCGGCAACATCGAAAGGCCCTATCGGGAAAGGCGGCAGGATGCCGCCTTTCTCCCTCCTATACCTCAGCCGCGGAGATATGCTGCCAGCATATCAATAAACTGCGTATTGGTCGGCGCCTGCATCAACGGAGCGCCTGTGATGAGGTCAAGAAAGCTATGGTCCGGATACTTCCAGCAAGTCTGGATCAATGTTCGCAAATTGCGTTCCACGCAGCTGCTCGACGTATCAAACTTTTGCGCGGTCTCACGATAAAGGCGCTTGGTAATGAGCTGCACATATTTGGGATTCTCCCGCACCCGCTCGATCATATACGCCGCTTGGCGAAAGCCAGCCAGCTTGCCGGAGGCACCGAGCATCCGCAGCAGGCGCTCAGCATCCAAGGGCTTGTGCATCGCATCCTTTTCATGGTCGGAAACATAGTAGAACAACGGCATAGATACCGCTCCTTTCAGAAATGAAATTTGGGAAAAACAGCGGCATCAACAGGGGGCGCACGCGCTCTGTAATGAACGTTCTCATTTCAGAGCTTTTACATCAAGTCCCCGGAGCTCATGGATTGACGTGTACCTTTCTTGTTCTCCGCAAGACAATCATACACGATAAAAGCCATTTTGTGTTGCCCTCCTCATCTACAATGGACGACCGAAATGAATTGATTTCACACGACAGCAGTCGAATTTTGCAACTTTTTCGGCAGCTTACATTCAGGCGGAAATACACCGCGTTTTAAGAGCAGGAAAGAAAAGCAGGCACAGGAAGGCAAAGCGGGAACGCTTTGCCTTTTCGTGCCTGCGGCTGATATGGGGCTGTAAAAAGGGCAAGCGCCCGCACGAAAACCATGCAGGCGCTTGAGAATTAAATGTCAATTAGGTAAAAGATGCTGTTGTACCAAAAAAGTCTGCTACTTTGTGGTTGCCATCTTTAACTGCGTCGCCGAAGTTGTTGTTGCTCTTAATGGCTTCAACGAGCTGATTAGCCGCCTCCGTCAATGCCGCGTTCTTGCTCGGAGCATACTTGGTATCGCCCCAAATCTTGAAAGCGGCTTTACTACTACCATAAGAGTTAAAGGTGTTGCCACTCACAGTAATAGTATTCGCTTCGGTTCTGGTTGCATCAGATGCTGTAAGATCGCTCTGATAACCCATAACAGAGATAGCGTGAGACCTATGGTTACTAAACGTATTCCCACTGATCGTCAGAGTATAGTTAGAATGGTTTGGGACAAACTCGATACCGTAGTTCCCGCCATCAAAGTTGTTATCTTTAATCAAGATATTTGCATTATCTTTTCCGTCCTGACGGTTCATGATTATTTTAGCCGTTTTAGCAATATTGCCTTCAACGACAAGTGTTCCATCGGCACAGTTAATATCTAAAGTACCGGTAACTTTGAATCCCTTGACTGTCATAGAACTGCTGGATTTGTCTGTTTCGTTATACCTGTTTACTTTATATTTAATGGTGAGGTTTTCAAACTCTGCACCATCAGCAGCCTCGAACACCGTATTCGTATTTGCGCCTACTTCGAGCGTGGTAGTCCCGCTGTATGTACCTGCTGCGAAATGGTACGTCATGTTGGACTCTTTATACTCCTTGGTTGCAACAGTCGCTGGTGTAACCCAGTTGCCCTCGACAACATTCCATACATTCTCGCCAGCAGGGATTGCGGTATAGCCCTCGGCCACATACTCGCTCGGGTTGCTGCTGAACGTGCCGCCGGTGATGGCGATGGTATTGGCCTCGTTCTGCCCAGAAAGCGCTTGTGTCCCTGTAAAGAATACATCAGTTTTTCCATCGAATGTGCCATTGGAAATGCTGAGGTTTACGCCGACTTTAACATAGGGAACCGAGAAAATGTGTGTGTTTGTGTCTTCTGCAGTAAAGGTGCCGCCGTTGATTGTAACATGGCATTTACCAGGCAGATAAACTACGGTGTTAAACTGGGGATAGCTTGTCCCTAATTTGGTATTAGTCGTCTTGTATTCACCACCGTTGATTGTGACGACTACTTCGGGATTTGACGTTGTATTGTTCATGCCGATAGCGGCAAGGCTCGTGTGAACGCTGACAGAATCATTTAGGGTAATTTGTGCGCCGTTGGCACCATAGATGCCGTAAATGCCATTGTCCTGCGATTCCGCAGTAGCAACAATCGAGCCACCGTTCATTGTCAACACCGCGCTGGCTCCCTTGGCACAGAGCATAGACGAGCTGCCAAGGCCTTCATTTACATCGCCGGCGGTATTCTCGAACGTTCCACCAGCAATGATTGTCGTACCTTCTGTATAAACGATTTGAGATGCCTTTGTTTTGAAGGTACCATTCTCAATATCAAGTTCTCCGCCAGCATCAACGGCAAACATTGTATAGCGAACCCCAACTTTATTGCCGTTCACCGTTTCTACTGTTGCTTCTGTATTGTTGTTTACAATGCCGCTGCCGGTCACAGTCAAATTGCCGGTTGCAGTAACATTGATTTTCTTACCATTTGTCTCAATGGTTTTGCCATCGAGGTTAAGTGTGATTTGGTTGGAAATCGAAACATCGGCATCCAACGCTGCATCGCCCACCAGCTTCACGGTGTCGCCGCTCTTGGCCGCGGTAAAAGCTTCGGCGAGGGATTCATACTTGTTCACGCCGACCTGCGCGACCAGAGTCACATTAGTTTTTTCCCTGACCGTCCAGGTGTTGTTAGTATTGGCCGTGGCTACATAGCCTGTGGCAATATACGTTGCATCAGGATTGTGGTCAAATGTACCTCCAGCAATGGCGATGATTCTGTTCGCTGTGGTGCCCTTACCACCCTCCGAAGTCACATACAAATCGGCTTCTGCACCATTGAATGTGCCACCGGTAATAGTCACGGTCTGCTCAACTTTCTGATACCTGTCGGAAATGGCATAATAGCCGGTAAATGTGCCGCCATGGATATTGATTTCGCCGGAAGCAGAAGCATAAATGGTCGCGCAGAAAGGCTTCCATGCGTCAGAAGCCGGGACTGTCGATACAGTATACTCACCGCCATAGATGGTGATGTTTGCGGTCGGCATTGTGTTATTCTCACCAATCGCCGCATAGCGATGCGTGTGAATGGACGGGCCATTCTTGGTCTCCTCATCGCCAAAGATGGCATTGCCGCCATCCTGAACGAAAACACCGTACAAATACTGACTTTCGGTGGTGACCGTACCGCCGGTCATGGTCAGTGATGCAGGAGTGCCGCAAACAACGATCAAAGCTCCACTGTTAAGGGCGTCGACTGTTTCTTCGCTGGTGCTTGTGTTCTTAAAAGTGCCACCGCGAATCGTTGTGCTACCATAAGTGTAGACAATTTGAGCCGCCTTTGTAGTGAAGGTGCCATTCTCTATTGTTAGTTTGCCGCCTTCTTTAACAGAAAGCATCGTATAGCGGTTCATTGTGCCACCGGCTTTGTCTGCATCTACTTGATTGTTTACGATGCCGTTGCCGGTCACAGTCAAATCGCCAGTCCCAGCAACGCTGATTTTCTTGCCATTTGTCTCAATGGTATTGCCGTTCAGGTCGAGCGTGATTTTGCTGGAAATCAAAATATCGGCATCCAGCAGCGCACCTTTTACCAGCTTCACAGTCGCGCCGTTAGTCGCTGCTGCGACGGCAGCTTTCAGCGTCAGGTATCCGTTGGTATCGCCGATGGTCGCAACGACGTCGGGGGCGAACTCGCCGCAGGAGCACTTGTGGGAAGTCGCGTCATAGCTGTGGCTATGGCTGTAACCGCCGGAGGAGCTGCCGGAGCTGGTGGTCTTGGGGACGATGTAGGTCTGGTCGTCGGAGACGGCCTTGCCGTTGACGGTCAGGCCGGTCGCGCCGTCCGCAACCACGATTTTCGTGCCCTCGGGCGCGTTGATCACCTTGACATTTTTCGCCACGACGAGAACGAGTTCGCCGTCCTTGGCGTTGACGGTCATGCCGTCCTTGTCCGCGTAAACGCCGATGGCGCGGTCAAGGATGGTGACGGTGGAGGCGCGGGTGATGTTGTCCTGCGGGGCGAGCCGGTTGTCGCCCACGCCACCGACGATGCCCGCCTTGATGAGCGCGGCAACGTAGCCCTGCGCGTAGGCGGAGACCTGCGCGGCGTCGGTGTACTTGGCCAGGTCGGGCTTGCGGATCGGCTCAATGCCGAGCGCGCGGGCCAGCATGACCATGGCACGCTCGCGGGTAATGGGCGCTTCGGGCGTCACGGTGCCGTCGCCGTTGCCGTTGAGGATGCCGGCAGCCGCGCAGCGGTTGATGGCATCATAGTACCAGGCATCCGCCGTGTTGTCGGTGAAGCCCGCGTCCTTCGCGGCGGGCAGCTTGAGGAGCTTCGCGAGGATGGTCGCGAGCTGCGCGCAGGTGAGCTGACCGTTGGGGTCAAACAGACCATTGCTGCCCTGGATGATGCCGTAGGCGCTCCAGCGTTCGATGGAGCTTTCGGCCCAGTGGCCTGCGGTGTCGCCGTAGGTCGGTTCGACCGCCCCTGTGCCGACCGTGAGCAGACTAACTGTCATGGCGAACACAAGAATGAGGGATAAGATTTTGCGTTTCATTTTGGTCCTCCTAATGTATTTTTTCCGCGGCTTCCCGCGGTTTGGGCACTTATTTCACCGGCTCTGCCGGAGATTCACTTAGAATCGCTGTGCATTGACTCAGCGGCCGGCCTGCGCAGATTGGACAGCCGCAGCGCTGTTTTCCCGTGCGGCTGTTGACGACCGCCCGCCACGCATGACCCTTATCGCAGAGCCACCAGACCTTGCGGCGGCTGCCGGGCGTCACCTGCTGCGGTGTAAGGCTGCCGTTGCGCGTCGGGTGCCATTGCGAGGCAACGACCGGCTCTATCGTCGCAAGGTCGTTGAAGCCGGGCAGAACCTTGTGGTTGGAGCAATACGGACAATCGCTTCCACTCCGCACGCGGTGAGCTATAACAGCCGGATAGGAATGTCCCTTTTCGCAGCGCCACCACACGCGGCGGTTGGAGCCGGAAGTCACTGCCTCCGGCGTCAGAGCGCCGTTTTTCGCAGCGTCCCATTGCGCGGCAAGCTGCGGGTATTGGGTAGCGAGGTCGTTTTCGCCCTGTATGACCTTTTGCCCTGCGCAGAATGGGCAGCCTGTTCCACCACCCGCGCGGGATGAGATGGCGGCACGGTAGCTGTGCCCCTTGGGACAGCGCCACCAGGCCTTTCTCACCGTTCCCGGGGCGACCAGCGTCGGCAATAGAGGAGCGTTCTTCTCGTTATCCCATTCGGCAACAAGTGCGGGATACCTTGCCGCGAGGGAGTTTTCGTCCGGCAGAACAACACGTCCCGCGCAGACGGGACAGCCGGTGCCCAGCACGCGGCTCTTGACGACCGAATCGTAGGAATGTCCCGCCGGGCAGCGCCACCAGACTTTTTTGTGGCTGCCGATGGTCAGGTCGGCGAACTTCAGCGGGGCGTTTTTCTCCGCGTCCCACTCGGCTTCAAGCGAGGGGACTTGCACCGCCAGCGAGTTTTCAGGCACTTCTTTGCGTCCGGTACAATACGGACAGCCACTGCCCGCCGAACGGGAGTAGACCTTCGCCTGCCAACTGTGACCCTTGGAGCACTGCCACCATACCTTTTGATGACTTCCGAAGGAAACGTCGGATGGCGTCAGGCCGCCGTTCCTCGCGGCATCCCACTCATGCAGCAGCGTGTCGCGGCCGTTTTCGGTACAGAACTCGCGCAGGCTCTTCCCCATTCTTTCACATCCCGTATAGGACGGAATCCGTATTCCGTTCTTCGCTTTGCTGCCAAAAGCGGAAAAAGCAGATAGGAGCTGCCTCAAAAACAGCTGGAAGAGCCGAGAAAGCGGAAAATTTGCGTATAAAAGCTCGAGTCTCAAAAACACATCGTTTTGAGACTGACTTTTCTATGCGCTCGAGCCGTTACCTATTGATTTTGAGCGACGATTATGTTATATTTTCAGCAGAAAACGACACAAATACGATGTACACCGAGATATAATTTAGACGGAATACGGATTCTGTCCTAACTGACCAATCCCAGCCGCTCCAGCTGCCGCTGGTGCTCCGCGCCGCTCTCAATGAGATAGATGCGCGTCGTCTCGATGGAGCTGTGGCCGAGCATATCCGCGAGCTTCACAATATCGTGATACACACGATAGTACGCTGTAGCAAACAGGTGGCGCAAATTGTGTGGAAACACCTTCGACGGCGCGACGCCCGCCTTTTGGCATAGGCGCTTCATTGCACTCCATATCTGCCGCCGGTCCATACTCCTCCCGCCCGTGGTGAGAAAGATCTCGCCGTGGGCGATTTTTTGCTTCCTGGCATATTTCAGCAGCTTGCGGCAGAGCTTCGCGGGCAGCAGGATCGTCCGAATTTTCCCTTTCAACGAAACCTCGGCACGGCCTTGACTGGCGGCCTCGACGGTAAGGTATTTGACCTCGCCCACGCGGATGCCGGTCGCACAGATGCTCTCCATCAGCAGCGCAAGACGGGCATCGCCGGTGCTCTCCGCGGCGGCGAGCAGACGGTCATACTCCGTGCGCGTCAGCTCGCGTTCCGGCTCACGAAAAATGCGGCGCTGGACCTTGAGAAACCGCGCGCGGCAGTCCTCCCAGCCGAGGAAGCGGAACAATCCGTTCAGCGCGGCAAGCGCGGTGTTGACGGTGGATGGGGCCTGCCGCCGCTCGGCCAGATGTGCCTTCCATTCGGTCACGGCTTCTTTTGTGACTGCCGCGCCGTCCAGCCATACGGCAAAGGCGCGGACGCTGCGCAGGTATTTCTCCCGCGTCGCCGCAGCGTGCTCGTCCTCCTTCAGCTTGCGGTCGTAAGCCTCGACCATGGCCACTGTGATTTTCCGCTCGTTCATAATCTACCTCCTGCAAATGATTTGTGCTTATTTTACCTTGCAGGAGATAGGCTATGCGGTTTTACGTCCCACGGTGGGATTTATTTATAGGCCCAACTCGTCGATCCTGGTCATCGTCAGGGCATAGGGATCAAGGTTGAAAACGGGCTTATGCTGATTCATGGCATAGAAGAGCGCGTGGTCCTCGGTGCGGCCTGTCGGCAGAGCTTCCGTGTCAAAGACCGTCAGCATCATGTCCGCAAGGTCGATGATCCGCTTGTAGGCCAACAGCTGTGCACCGGTCTGCGGAAATGGGACGGCATACTCCGTGCGCGTGCAGTTCTCCAGCATCTTAAAATACCGCTCCCGCAGATACGGTGCCCATTTGGTGGATTGCTCCTCATGCGGCGCGGTGCAGAAGAGCTTCATGTCGCGATCCCTCTCCATCAGGACATTGATCTGCTCAGCGGCATAAAGGCCGATGCCGTGGTCACAGGCCGTATAGAACTGTGTTACATCCTGCTGCCGCAGCTCCATGATTTTCTGCAAAAGCTCCTGTTTCATGGCAATGCAATATTCGTCATCTTCATCGAAGCCCCATTTGAAGCAGATCGTGTTCTGGCCGAAAATCGCACAACGATAGTTCTTCATAACGGTTCCTTCTCTCTATTTGTATCCTCTACCGATTCCATCATGTGCTTTCTTTTAATATAATATTGCTTACTAATTAAATCAATAGCTTTCTATTGAGTACAGAAAGAAATAATAGGAAACGGTATAATTGCTTATCATCGGAAAGGCAGGACACCGTATGAGCAAAGAAGTTTCCTTCAAAAATCGTGACCGTTTCGTACAGCTTGGGATCGCTATCGCGGCGCTTCGAAAAATGCGTGGCTTATCTCAGGAGAAGTTGGCGGAAAGAGCCGGCGTCAGCCGCTCCCTTATCAGCACGATCGAAGCGCCGAACATGGCCCACGGGTTCTCTCTGGATGTATTCTTTGATATTGCCGATGCGTTGGAGGTCGATCCTGCCGATCTTATCAATGCCTCTGTATTCTCGGATCGGATCTTGAAATCAAAGTAAGCTTCCAAATGCGTCCCACGGTGGGACGCATTTTTCGACGATTTGTGTCTGCGCCCATGACGGTTCAATTTTCACTTTACCATATTGTGGGTTTATTCACAATATGATTTTCTCAAAATACCACATATAATTTCATTATTCGGCAGGAAATGTGGTGATGGCGATAGTCGATTACGGACCGTTGTGGGAAACCATGGAGCGGAATAATGTGACGCAGTATCAGCTTTTGCAGAGCGGCATTGATAACCATACGCTCGATTCTCTCAAGAAAAACAGGAACATCACGATGATTACACTGGAGAAGCTGTGCAGGATCATCGGCTGCACACCGGACGAAGTTGTATCGTTCAAATAGCGGCTATCGGCACTCGTGCTGATAGTCGCTATTGTCTTTAGGCAAATGCAAAAAGCAAGGCGGGGACGATCAATGTCCCCGCCCTTGATACAGCAGTATTTACACAGCAGCGCAGCTCCTGTGCAGAAATAGATTTTAGATACAAAAACGACAGAGCCTATGTTATAATGGCGATGCAAGGATTTCTTTTGTAGGGTGTGATCTGATGAATCGGGAAGAGCTGAGACAATTCATACTGAGCGGCTACAGCGCAGAGCCGGACCGTCCGTGGCTCAATCATCCTCGCTTTGAGGTGTTCCGTCACAGCAACAACCAAAAGTGGTTCGCCTTGGTAATGGACATACCCAAAAGCAAGCTCGGCTTGCCGAGCGCGGATATGGTAGATGTCGTTAACCTCAAATGCGATCCCATCCTAATTGGCTCGCTTCGGGGCGATGCCGGTATCTTTCCTGCGTATCACATGAGTAAGGCGAATTGGATCACGGTCGCTCTGGACGGCAGCGTGCCGGACGAAAAGCTCAAGATGCTGCTGGATCTGAGCTACGAGCTGACGGCGAAGAAGCCGAGGAAAAGATAAACTGGAATTTGTGGAGGAGTGAGAATAGAAGTGCTTTGGCTTTTCATGGCAGTATTATCTGCCGTTTTTGCGGGTCTGACCTCGGTATTAGCTAAATGCGGCATTAAAAAAACGGATTCGGATATCGCAACCGCACTGCGTACCATTGTTGTTTTGCTTTTTTCGTGGATCATGGTATTCGTTGTCGGCTCGGCAAATACGATAACCGCAATAGCATCAAAGTCTCTGATTTTTTTAATTCTATCCGGACTTGCGACCGGTGCCTCCTGGATGTGCTATTTTAAGGCGTTGGCAATCGGAGATGTCAATAAAGTCGTTCCAATCGACAAATCAAGCACCGTCCTTACGGTTCTACTTGCGATCATTCTCTTCAAAGAAACCAATCACCTTGCCGTCAAACTGATCGGCACGGCGCTGCTTGCCGTGGGCGTGTTTCTGATGATTGAAAAGAAGAACTCCGGCGCGAAAAACGAAAGGTCCGCATGGCTGCCGTATGCAATCGGCTCTGCTTTGTTTGCGGCACTGACATCGATACTTGCCAAAGTGGGTATCAGCAATGTTGAGTCAAATCTCGGTACGGCGATTCGCACCGGCGTTGTATTGGTGATGGCATGGCTCATCGTGTTCATGAAAGGTAAACAATCGCGGGTAAAAAGCATTGACAAAACAGAACTTGTGTTTATTGCTCTTTCGGGACTTGCCACGGGAGGCAGCTGGCTGTGCTATTATTATGCGATACAGAACGGCATCGTCAGCGTCGTCGTTCCGATCGACAAGCTGAGTATCTTGATATCGATCGGCTTCTCGTACTTTGTATTCAAAGAAAAGCTTACAAAGAAGGCGCTTGCCGGTCTTTTGCTGATGGTTTGTGGTACGCTGGCAATGGCAATCTGGGCATAGACAGATTCCAGTTTGCCGAGTCAAATAAAAAAGCCCCCCTTTTGGGGCTTGTAACAGCAAAAAAAGATGAGCCTTGACTACCAACCGAAGCAGTCAAGGCTCATCCTTGGTTCTTGGTATCTAACATCACTTTAACCTCGCTTTCTTGAGTTGAGAGGGGGTTAGCTGTTCATTGGACTCACCCTTTCTGTATCTATAAGATAGCATAAGAAAGCAAAGAAATCAATGCAGGAAACAAACAACTTTTCTTTCAGAAACCTGTCTATTGCAATGAAATTGGGTGCAGGCGTGCAAGATTGGATTGACGTCTCTGCATGATTGCTGTATCATAGGATTGTTGAGGGCTTTCCCAGCGTATGGGAAGGCCCTCAATCATTTGTGTAGTATATGGGACGGCCGACCGCAACAAAACCTTCTTTTCCGGTAATGACCACGTTGTTGTAGCTGCTCGCACAATGCACGATCTGAATGCTGCCGTTCTTGTCCCAGCCTGCCACGATGCCGACATGTTCATCGTCCGGATAAAAGGCAAGGTCGCCAATTTGTGCGTCCTCCCAGCGGACCGGCGTACAGTAGCGATGCTGCGTAGCCGCTCCTCCACCGTGGCCGATAACATAGCTGCCGTCTGTTGCGTTGTAAAAAGCCCAGTCTACCATGCCAGAACAGTCTAAACCGTATGGTCGGTAGGTGCCGGTGGTAGAGCTGCCGTCCGCTGTGACCTTGGCAAGTTGCCCCCAGCGGTCGTCCCAGCCGAACGCAAGACTTTTGCCGCCCCAAAAGTAGTTGACCTTTCCAACGAGAGAAAGCGCTTGCTCCACCACGGCGCGGCGCTCTTTGGATAGATCATTCGGCAGGGCGCGCCGCAGCATGGCGGCGTCGTATTGCAGGCTGTCAAGGTCGTAGAGCAGCGCATCAAGGAGCGCAGAATCGTCCAGCAACTCGGCAAGAGCCTTTTTCTGGTACGCTGTGAAGCGATAGTCTGTACTCATTTCTTCCCCTGATTTTGCTGCGACGGCAAGGTGCAAAATGTGTTCTGTCCAGTCCTCGCCATTCTCACCGCCGTCATGGTAGATCGTATCGACCTCGGACGTGATCTTAGTCATATCCCAAAAGACGGTCTTGAGCCTGTCTACACGGTCAGCGTCCATTGTAGCAACATCCACGCCGTTTTCTGCGCCTGCGGTCCTCGCGGCAAAAACTGCTATGACCTCTCGCCAGTCGGGGAGGACGCCGGTCAGGTCAATGCTGTCGTAATTGCCGTCTTGCAGCTCCGTCAAAGTAGAGCAAACCTCTTTGCTGACCTCTGCAACAGCGGCGTTGAGCGGGATCGTATCGGGAGACGGCTCGTTGGCGAAGAGAATGCCGAACGGCGACGCCATGAGCGCCGCAACGAGGACGATCCCGCTAAAGAGCACGAACGCAGTCACGGCGCCGCCTGCTGCGAGAAAGAACGAGGTCAAAGCCTTTGCGCCTGCTGTCGTCACAGCCGCACCGCGCCGCAGCCAGTCAAGAATTTTCGCACCGGTTCGTTGAATCAATGTTGTTGCGCGCTCCTGCCGTTTGCGCTGCATGGCAAGACGGCGGCCACGCTCGGACGCTGCTGCTTGTCGGCTGCTTTGCGATGATGCGGGCTTGGCTGATGCGCGAGCGGATCTTGACCTCGCACGATATTCTGCCCTTTGTCCATTTCCCGTAGAAACAAGTCCGCTGCCGCTGTACTCTGCCTGTATTTTTTTGCTCATCTCCTCCTTTGCCTGCTGCCGCCATGCGTCGGCAGGCTTTTTTGCGCTCCACGGCGCCGTTTCATCCGGTGCCGTGGTCGCTTGATCCGATGGATGGATAGATGGGTCATTATCAGAGAAAGCTCGTTCGTTTCCGATTGGATTTTTCTCTCCGCGCAATACGGCGGTTGCTCCGCTGGCGAGCCGCGCTGCGCCCTCCTGCGTTAAAAGCTCGGCGCTCTGTTCGGCCTGCTCTGCGGCACGGCTCTCCGCTGTCTGCTCCTGCCATTTCTTTCCGACCAGTTCTTTCTTGAATTTGGCGGTAAGCTGGCGCTGTGATGCACGGTGCTTTTGTGTACGCCTGCTTTTCTTTTTTTCCAGCTCACGCCCGTAATCCCGCTTGTGTATATCTGACATGACAGGTCTCCTTTTTGAGTGTGAAAATGCGTCTCACGGTGAGATTTATTTCTCTGAAGCCTATTCCCGCAGCGCGGCGGCGATGCCCGCCATGATGTAATCGGCACAGGGCAGCGCAATCGAATTGCCGAGCGCCCGATAACGGTGCATCGACGGGATCGGCTCGCCGTTTTCACCGTACTTTGTCCAGTTGTCCGGCAGGCCCATGAGCCGTTCGCTCTCAATTTCTGTTGGAAAACGGATGCAGCCGCCCGCCGGATCATCCGCGTACCAGAAGGCAAAAGGCGTGACGCCACTGGCTAATAGAGTGGGAAAAGGGTCTGCTGCCCGTCCAAAGCTGCCACGGAACTGCGCGTGCTGCCCGTACTTAGCTGCTCCCCGCATCCGGTAGAGCTGAAAGGGGTGGAGGATGGGTACACGCCCCCCTGTTTCAATAACAGGACCTCGATCTCTTTCGGCGGCGGGCAGCCCGCCCGCTGTGCAAGGGCGAGGAAGTGCGAGCATTGCGCGGGGCTTAAACAGTATTTGGTGAGCGCGCCGCCCTCCAAAATCGGCCACGAGGAAAATTCGCTGCCGCCGCGCCAATCGTCCGGGGCCTGCCCAATAGCGGGCATCCATAAGCCGCCAGGCGAGGTCAGGACATCGCCCTCGCACCATTCCGGCGCCTGCCCAGCTTCCAGAAGCAGGCATTGAAATCTCGGTGCTCTCGAACGCTCCGAGCACGGCTCTAAAATCCATCCCGTCATTTGATGTAAACGCTCCCATGACGTTTTCCCAAAGACAGATAACTGGAAACTTACCTCCACTTGCATCCCTCATTTCCTGTATGATCCGAATTGCCTGAAAAAACAGGCTCGACTTCTCTCCGGCAAGTCCTGTGCGCGTGCCGCAGAGTGAAAGATTTTGGCACGGGGAGCCAAAGGTCAGCACATGGACGGCGGGTATCTTCCCGCCGTCCAGCTTCGTAATGTCGCCTAAATGCAGCATATTGGGGAAATGCCGCATAGTGATGGAGATGGGATATTTCTCAATCTCGCTCGCCCAAACCGGCAAAATGCCGTTGCGTTCGGCGGCATAGGGGAATACCCCGATCCCGTCAAAAAGGCTTCCTAACGTAAGCAAAAATCAGCCTCCTCTCGTCGAAAAAATGTGTCCCACGGTGGGACACATTTCGTCATATTTCTATTCATCATTCAAAACTTTTCATTAGGCGTCGTTGTCATCAGGCGGTACAGCTCCGTGTCCTTGGGGATCGTGTTGACGAATGGAACGAGCGCGCCGCCCATCCGCAAAAGGCCATGACCTGCTTCCACGTTGGTCACATAGCCCATCTGTGTATCCGATAGGCGCAGCAGCTTTCCCAGCTCCGCGCGGTCTGTCGCCGCCTGATTGAAAAGCAGCAAAAATTCGCTGTTTGCCAGCATGAGCCGTGCCGTCTCCGATTTCAGGCACTCTTCCACATTCTGCGTCGCGGCGGTCAGCGGCGCGCCGTATTTGCGCCAGCGCTTCCACGCACGGTACAGCACATCGGCAGAGTATTTGTACTTGAAATAAAGATAGCACTCGTCAATAAATACCCATGTGAATTTGCCTCGCTTGCGGTTGGCGGCGACGCGGTTCTGGATCGCCTCCAGCGTCACGACAAGCGCCGTGGGGCGCAGCTGCTCGCCCATCTCATAGAGGTCGAGGGCAACGATGCGGCTGTCCATGTTGACGTTGCCGGCGTGCGCAAATACATTCAGACTGCCCTCTGTGATCAGCTCGGCCGCCAGCGCGATCTCCCGTGCTTCGGGATCAACCTGCCGCATGACCTCATTGCGCCAGTCCGTCAGGAGCGGTGCAGGCTGCTTGCCGCGGCTTTTAAGATAGGGACGGTAAACGTTGGCCGTGCAGCGGTCAATGATGGACTTATGCGAGCCCGTGAGTGTTCCTGCACCCATCTGCTGTTCTAAAATGCTGGTGATGACTTCTGCCTTGACTGCGATGGGATTCTCGTCGGCATCGTAACCCTCGCCAAGCTCCAGCGGATTGATGTGATGCGGGCTGCTCGGGGAAATCTCGATGATCTCGCCGCCCAGCGCACGGACAAGATCGCCATACTCCCGCTCGGCGTCGATGATGATAATATCGTCGTGGGTCGAGAGCGCGATGCTGGCAACGGTATTTTTCATGCCGACCGATTTGCCGCTACCCGATACGCCGAGATAAAAAGCGTGGGGCGAGATCAGCCGCTTGCGGTTGCAAATGAGCAGGTTTTTGCTGACGGCGTTGACGCCATAGCAGATGCCGCCCGCGTCCTGAATCTCCTGCGCGCGAAACGGCATAAGGACCGCCGTACTCTCCGTCGTCAGCGTCCGCAGCGCCTTGATCCGGCGCAGGCCGTAAGGCAGGACGGTATTCAGGCCGTCCTCCTGCTGGTAGTAAAGCGTGGCGAAATGGCAGGAGTGCTCCCGCCCAATCGTGCGCAGCGTCTCCGTGTCGGCGTTGAGCTGTTCGAGCGTATCAGCAATATGAACGAGCGTCACGACGGCGAACATCATGCGCTGGTCGCGCACGGTGAGATCGTCCAGATACTCCTTGGCCTCTGCGCGCAGCTGCTCCAGCTCATAGGGGACGGACGCGGAAAAGTTGTTTTTATCGTTTTGCCGCTGTTGCCAGCGCGTAATGTCCGTCTCGATGCCGAGGATACGGCTCTGTACCTCGCGTACCGCCTCGTCCGTGGGGATCGGCAGAATGTCGATGGAGAGGACAAGGCTGCGCGAAATGGCGGAGAGGTCCGCGATCATATCGTCGCGGAGATAGCTGCCGAAATCCTTGAGGAACAGGACGCGGCCGAACTTGTCCCCCATCTCAAAATAGCTGTCGCGGAAACGCAGCCCATCCGGGCAGATCAGGTCGCGGAAATCCATGCCGCGCCGGAGTACAGACGCCTGTTCATACGAAAACAACTCCTCCTCGCCGGGGCGAAAGAAGTCATGCAGCAGCCGTAGGCGCTCCTGCATGGAGATCTCCCACGCGCCCGAGTCCAGCCGACCAAAGCTCTGTGTGAGGTTTGCATCCACGCGCCGGAAGTAGGCGCGGCTCTCCTCGATCTTGCGCTGCGGGATGGAGATGGTAACATACTTTTCCTGCACAAGATTATTCCCTGCGCCGACCTGATCCGTAAGTATCCTGTTATACTCTGTGCGGTAACGGTCCAGCACGTCGCCGTGCGGCTTCATCAGCACCGTGCGCTCAAAATCCGCATGGTTCATGCGGCGGTTGAAAATGGTGATCTTCGCCGCGGCGTCGGTCGGCAGGGCGTTCAATACGCTTTGATAGGAGCGAAAGATGCTCTCCCGATCCTCGTCCGACGCGGCAGCATAGTTGACATCGGCAAAGCGCCACGACTTGCTGTGCCGCGTGCCGACCTGCCACACGCCGCCCTCGTAGATGTGGTGAATGGGGATCGACTGCTGCACGCTGCGTGGAATGGAAAACTTGACTTTTTCGCTGCGCTCGGCAGCGGCAAGCGTTTTAATCAAAATCGTCACGCTCCTTTCGGCCCAATGCGGTATAGTAGAAATTCTCCGAGACAAAGCCGCGCCCGCGCACACAGAGAATTTGTGACTTGACAAAGGCGCACACAAATTCTCCAAAGGTCATGCCGTTGTAGCGAAAAAAGCCTGCAACGGCAATAGGGGCTGCCGCAAGGATACATACCCAGCCAGCCGTCTCCTTGCCGACAACAGGCGTCAGGGCAAGGTAGACGATGACGGCGACCGTGACCGCGCCGAGTGAACAGATAAATTGACGCAGCGACAGGCCAAAGAAAATGCTTTCCCTGTGGCTGCGTATCTCTTTTGGTATCTTGACTTCCATGGTAATAATCCTCCGATTTTTTGACAGGTTTTTGCAGGCATGAGATAATAATAGTAGAAAAAATTGCAAGGAGGCTTGACAGCTATGACGATCCCACAGCAGCTTTTGACTGCGTTCCTGATCCTCATTTCACTCCCGCTCGTGCTGAAGCTCTTATGGAAAGTACGGCTTCTGCCATTTGTGCTTGGTCTTTCGCTCCCCTATCTCATGGGGCAGCAATGGACCGCAGAACACAAAGAGGTGTACCTTGTGCTTTTGATCGGCGGCGCGTTGTTCGCGCTGGCGCTCTGGACATACCGCATCGTAGATGCGGTACGCACAGAGCGGTGGTACAGGAAGCGCCTTTTGGAACGGGCAACGCCGCTATATCACGAAGAAGAGAGAGACGGTTAACCGCCTCTCTCTTCTTTGCCGTCATAGCCGCAAAGGGTTATATCGCTTTGCACTTCGTTTCCCCATACATCCCAGCCGGTTGAGGACTGGCGGGCAAACAGCTCCACACGCGGCACATCGCCCATGAGAGCTTCGATACGCCGCCGCACCTCGTCCGGCTTTTTGCTGTGCTCTTCCACATGGGAAATGACGATTTGGTGGATGTTCTTTGCCTGCCGTTTTGGACTGCCTTTTGTGGCAAGCAGACATATTTCCGCATTGGCTCTTGTCCAATGCCCCATGCCCCAGAAAAGCGAGTTGGACATGCGATTGAGCTTGACCCATACGAAAGCGACGGTCTTAAAGTCAAAGCCCCAAGCCCGCATAACACCCCACGCTTCATGGAGCATGGGGAATGTGATCCATAAAAAGAGCGCGCAATCCTTTGCGGCCAACTCATCCACTGGTAAGGCTGCAATATCTTCTATGCTCATGGTAGGATAATGCTTGTCTGCTGCGCCGCCACCCGACCATACCTTATAGCGCCACGGTGGATCAGCATATATGACATTGTATTTTTTCATAGCCCCAGCATCTCCTTCACGATCCGGTCCGCACCTTTGACAAGCCCCGTAAGGATCAGCATATTGAATACGAGCTGCCCGACATACTGCCACACCATCGTGACGGCCGGAAGCGTCGCATCTGCCGCCGGTGTGCTGCTGGAGAGGAAGGCGGAGTAGATCAGGCAGGAGAGCACGATCACCGCGCCCTCCATGCACACGCCGGTATAGGACTTCAAAAAAGCCTTGCCTGCGGCGCTCGTTCCCTCACCGGCAAAGGCAGCCAGCGGGATCGGTGCAAGAGCCGTATAAAGGTAGAGCCGGAAAAAGCGCCCGTAGACGGTCAGGATCAAAATAAAGGACAAAACGGTAATAATCAGACTTCCCAATACGGAAACGAGCCATAGGGGGATAGATTGCAGAATCGTCACATCCTCTATCGCCGTTACGATCTCGCCCGGCAGTGTGGACACCTCCGATACCGCGCCGCCCATACCGCCCACGACCGTACCAATGATGCCGCCGCAGATGTTGAATACAGCCAGCATCAGCTCCATGCCATGTCCTACGGCGACCTTTGCACACAGGAAGCGCACAAAATGCCGCAGGGCAAATTCGGGCCGCTGCATCTCACGGAACGACGCGGCAGATTGAAAGATGCCCATCGCAAAGAACAGCACGAGCAGTCCGTACCCGACACCCTGTAGCGCGGTATTGATCTGGACGATCAGCGCCCAGACGTCGCCGCCCTTGAAGCCCTCCGGCGAGGTCGTCAGCAGCGTCCAAATCTCGGCAAGTCTGCCGTTCCAGCCATCCAGCGCATTTTCCAGTGTTCGTATGATCCAGTTATCGCTGATAGAAAATCACCTCCATGCTTCGACAGGAAATGCGTCCCACGGTGGGACGCATTTCCTGCGTTTTCTTTTATCGCTCTTTTACTGTTTTGCAGGGTTGTCCGAAAAGCAAGCCCGCCTCACGGTCAAAGTCCGTATGCCGCGCCATAGAAAGCGCCTGCCGCTTTGAATAACCGGAATACAGACGGTGGTGGAGCTGGTCATTCGGCGTCTGCACATAGATCATGTAGCCGCGCGTGACCGTCTCACAGCTCAGAATACGGTTTTTCTTTCTCATACCACACCGATCGCCGACAGAATTTCCTTGGCAAAGGCGATCAGCAGCCCGCCGAGCAGACAGAGAAAGCCCTGCGAGCGCTGGCTGGCATCGTGACTCTGCACGCTCATGCCGACCTGCACGATGCCCCAGCCAAGGATGATGACGCCGACGGCCTTAATGCAGGAAAAGATAAAATCGGACAGATTATTGACAATGGTGAGGGGATCGTCTGCGGCCAGCGCAGGAATGGTGCAAAGGGTAAGGCAAAGGATCAGCGCCGCGAAAAAGCGCCGCTTTCTTTTGAGATTCATTTCCTTTTTCATAGGGATTCCTCCAATTCTAAAACTTCAATTTCATTCAGGGTCTCAAAGGTAAAGGGCAGATCGTCCACAGCGTAGATGCAGGCTACATGATGAACGTATGGTGCGGCGCCGCCATATTCCGTCTCGTGGATGTTCGGGTGGCGCATCAGCTCGTACTTCTCGTCAATGACCGGCTTTTCGCCGCGCACGAGGAGAATGGAGAGCCGGTTATCCAGCATCCGCACCTCATCCGGCGTCATCAGGTCACGGCCTATGAGCTGCGTGCTCTTGCTGTATGAGCCGCTGCGTCCCTTGCTCTGGCTGACGCTCTGCACCTGGATCGTCTCTTTCCCCAGCAGCTCCGATACATACTTGTGCGTGCTCTGTTCATTCCCGCCTAAATAGAGAAAGGCATCTGCGTTGCCGATGATGCCCTCCCAGCTATCCTTGAATAAGGCTTTGAGCTGCGAAATATTTTGCAGGATGATGGTTGCCATGAGGTTGCGGCTGCGCATGGTCGCCTGCAAGCGTTCATAGCCGTCCGGCAGCGCAACATTGGCAAATTCATCGAACAGCAAGCGGACAGGGACCGGCAATCGTCCGCCATGCACCTTGTCCGCACGGTAATAAAGCTCTTGAAACGCCTGCGTGTAGAGCATACCGACGAGAAAGTTGAGCGAGGTATCGTTGCTGTCGGGAATGACGCAGAAGATCGCCTGTTTACGCTCTCCGAGCTGCCCCAGCTCCAGTGTGTCGTGGCTGGTGATGCACTGGACCTCCGGCAAGGTAAAGGCAGAGAGACGAACGGCGGCGCTCACGAGGATGCTCATAGCCGTCTTGCTGGGAGCCTCCTTAAAAATGGAATACTGCCTCACAGCGATATGATTCGGCTCTTCCTCCCGCAGCGCCTCGAAAAGCAGGTCGAGCGGCGATTGGTACTCCTCATCGTCGTCGCGCACCTCGGCGTAGTCGAGCATGGTGAGCACCATATCCATTGTTTGTTCCTCGGCAGGAGCCTCGTGCAGAAGATAGAGCATGAGCGCGCAGTCCAGCGCCGTCTCGCTTTTCTCCCAAAACGGGTCAGACTGTGCAGCGTTCTTCGGCGTGGTGTTTTTAATGAAGTTATCCACCAGCCGGAACACATCCGCGTCCTTTCGGATGTAGTGGAATGGGTTGTAGGCATCGGAGTGTGCAAGGTCAATGAGGTCAAAAACGCGGACAATGTAGCCGTGCTTCAGGAGCAGCGGCGCGGTGGCGCGCAAAATTTCCCCCTTGGGATCTGTGGCTATGTAGGACGTGTTGGCAAGCATAATGTTCGGTGCGATAACGCCGCGGCTCTTGCCCGCACCACTGCCGCCGACCACGATCTGCAACAAATTCCGCTGATGCACGCGCCCATCCAGCCCCATTTGGACGTGCTTGGTGAGGATCACATTGTTATCGGGATGCTTGCGGTCGCGGTATTTGCGGTCGAGGACGCCTGCGCTGCCCCATTTCGCGCCGCCGTGTTCCTCGCCGGGGCGCTTATGTTCCCGCTCCCCATAGTAGAGTGCGATAGCAGCGGCATAAAGCAGCAGCGCACAGGCGATGAATTTCGGCGTGTGGGGCATCCAGCCAATGGAAAAGGGGCGTTCCAGCACTTGACTGAAACGCCCCATCCATTGAAAGAGGTTCATGCTGTCCTCATAGGCATAGGCGGCTATCGCCGCCAGCCACACCACCGCAACGGACAGCGCTGCCCATATTGGGGCAGCACTGCGGAAGTCAGTCTGTTTCGGTTTGATAGTGGTCTCCTCCTCTGAAAATGTCGAAATGCGTCCCACCGTGGGACGCATTTCGATGCTTCGGATATTAGTACCCGGTTTTGGGCAGTGTCATCGTTGTCTTGGCATACACCGTGGTGAGCCAGCGGGACACCGCCTGAATCCATTGCCCGTTGTAAAGACCGCCGACGTCCGCGCTGTTCACAAGGCTCGTACCGTTGGATAGCCCTCCGTGGACCGTGCCATAGAGCACGGGCGTTTCCACCTGTGCAAAGCCTGCCGGAACGGTGCCGAACACAAACATGACTTCGGTGATGCGCTCATTGGCGGCAAGGCCAATCACAGCAGGGCGCATATCCAACACATAGTTTTTCGTGGAGGAAAGGTTATCTGCCAATGTGCGATACGCTCCGGCACCGTTGACCTTGTAGACGATCTTATAACTCTGCGCTTGATTGTAGGTGCCGGTAACGAGCCTGTTCACCGTGACCTGCGCAGGCAGCGTGTCGCGCCAGTAGAACGAATTGAGCGCCACGTTGGATGTATTGCCGATCTGCGAGAATGTGTAACGGATCGGCTGATTCGGCATGACCTCGGACGGACCGGTTTTCTTGATGGCTACGCCGGTATTCACGCTGGCGTTCGTCACCTCAAACGTAATGATCTGCCCCTCGTGCTCAAGATAGGCGGTCATTGCGGTCGGGTTGGCAGAGTAGAACGCCGGAGCACGCACCTCGCGGATGGTATAGCGCGAGAGCGGGAGCAGCTTGGATACGGCTCTTCCGTTGCGGTCTGTCCGAATAGTGTCTACCACATTACCGGCTTTGTCGTAAATCTCGAATACCGCCCCCTCCAGCAGCGAACCGGCGGGCAGGCCGTTGGTAGGATTGTAGTCGGCAGACTTTTTCACGATCTGGATTTGACCGCGTATTGGCGTGTTGGTCCATTCAATTTCTGTCGTGGAACCGTAGTGGAGGTAGATCGTTTTCAGCTCAGGGTCGAGCACATAACCGTCCGCCGCTTTGATCTCTCGGAGATAGTAGCGGCCATCAGCCAGTCCGTCGTCAGCATAAATGTAGCCGTCCTGATCGGTCACATATTCTCCGATGGGATTATGATTACTGTCATACAGCAGAAACACAGCGCCATAAATGCCCTTGCCGGTATCCTTATCCACCTTGTGCAGTAATATCCTCGATGATTTATGGTTGGTAATTTCCAGCGTGGCGGTCTGACCGTCCTTGACCTCGATGCGGTGCGATGCGGTATCGAGCAGATAACCAGGCGCAGCCTTCAGCTCTGTCACGGTGTACCAGCCGCTTTCAGCTTCGGAGAGATAGATAACGCCATCGCTGTCCGTCGTATAGGTGCCGACAATTTCGCCGTTTACTTTACGGACTTCAAATCTGACGCCAGAGATACGCTTACCGCTGCTCTCATCACTCTTAATGATCTGCAAGCCACCTGCGGGAGTGTTGTAAAAATAAAGTGTCTGCGTGTCATTGGGATCAACCACGACGGTCTGTGTGCGGCTGTTCTCGTCGATGGTATAGCCCGGGATCGTCTCAACTTCTGTGACTACCACCGTGCCGGAAATACCGGAGAGGGCGATCTTGCCGTCCTTGTCCGTCCAGTACAGGCCGGTGGAGGAAAGCGTGCCGCTATCGGCATCCACATAGGGGCCATTGGCATAGACGATCTTAAACTGAACGCCCTCCAGCGGTGCCTTTGTCACAGAATCCTGCTTGACTACAATGAGGTTGCCCTTGGGCTGATTACGAAATTCCACCGTCACGACCTCGTTGGACTTGACCTTGACCGTCTGCGGGGTATCGTCGAGGATATAGCCATCCTTGGTGCGCGTCTCCTTGATGATAAGCGTCGTGTCGGGAGCAACGTCGGTAATGGTAAAAGTGCCAGCGCTATCGGTGACAAACTTACCATTGGCGTTACCAATATAATTCCCATCGGCGTCGGTGACAAGAAACTCAACATCGGAGATGGGGGCGTTCGTTACAGCATCCACCTTTTTGACGAGCACGCCGCCTTTGGGGACATTACGAAACTCCAGCGTCATCACAGAATTGCGCCTGATCTTGATGCTCTGCGGGGTATCGTCAAGGATATAGCCGTCCTTAGCGCGCACTTCTTTTGCAATGACCGTCATGCCGGGTGTCAGGCTATCAATACGGATGGTGCCGGCGCTATCGGTCACATATTTGCCGTTGGCGTTGCCGATCACGCTGCCATCCGAATCCGTGATAAGAAACTCTACATCGGAGATGGGAGCACCGGTTACAGTATCCTTTTTGACGATAAGCAGCGAGCCCATCTTATCATTTCCGAAGGTCACGGTGATAACGTCCTGATCCTTACCGGAAAGATAGACCGTTTCCGTGGCGTCGGTGATGACGTACCCGTCCGGCGCGGAGATCTCCTCACAGACGTAAGTGCCTGCCTTGAGGCCGGTTACAACGATGGTTCCATTGCTCGAAGTGCGGTACTCGCCGATAACCGTGCCGCCCGTACCGGAGGTGCCGCCGAGGAAGCGGATGCGGAACCATGCACCCTCCAACGGCTGACCGCTCTCGCTGTCCACCTTGCGGATGATGATGGCGGAAAGAGGCGTATTTTCAAAGGTCAGTACCTTGCTCTCGCCACCGGAAATGAAGCATTCCTGCGTGGCAGGCTCTTTAATGGAATAGCCATGCGGCGCTTCCAGCTCCGTCACCTTGTACCAGCCGTCCTTGACTTCGGGAAGGATGATCTTGCCGCTTTCATCGGTGTAATAAGTGCCAAGATCATTTAGCTCACCGCTATCGGTATGATTGCTGGCATACCAGATCTGGAACTTAGCACCCTTGACAGGATCGCCGGTCACACTGTCTACCTTGCGGATCTCCAGCGTCGGCTTGAGTGCATTGAAGAAAGTAACGGTGGAGGTTTCACCTGCCTTGAGCGCTACTTCCTGCGGGATGGGGCAGAGAATGACATAGCTGGGAACATTGGTCTCCGTCACCCGATAGGTGCCAACGGGGATAGAATCGAGGAAGATACGTCCGTGACTGTCGGTGGTGGCCGTGGTGGAGTAGCTGCCGTCGATCTGCTCGATGCGGTAGGTCACGCCCTCAATGGGTTCCCCATTGGCAATGTTCTTCTTGATGATCTCAAGTCCGGGCTTTTCATAGTCAACGAAGGTAACTTCGCTCGTCTTGCCAGGGCGGAGCGCCACGGTTTGCTCCGTATTGGATAAGATATAAGGCTCAGGAACGGATCCTTCACGCACGACATAGACGCCGGCGGGAATGGCCGAGAGCGTCGCGGAACCATCCGTACCGGTCGTAACGGACGTGGAGAAACTGCCTGTGACTGACTTTACCGAGAACACCGTACCAGCGATCGGCTTGCCGCTCATGGCGTCGCGCTTGATGATTTTCATATCGGGCAGCGCGTAGTTCTCGGCAGTCACGGTGTACTGCTTGTCTCCATCGGTCGTGTCCACATAGACGCTGATGGGAGCGGAGTCAGCGCAGTAGCCTGCCGGCGCTTCGGTTTCCACGAAGGACCACAAGCCCTTGGTGACGTCCTTGACCTCGATGATGCCACCGTTTTTGGTCACATCACTGCCGACGATCTGACCGTCACGGTAGATGTTGAATTTTGCACCGTCCAGCCCACGGGTCGTTCCGGCAGCCACCTTTCGCAAGGTAATGTCCGCATCTCCCGCGGGAGGAGTCGGCTCGT
>ERZ827108.1269-NODE-1269-length-34782-cov-5.364500_pt1 | contig 34782 bp, 25 predicted proteins | sample MGYA00519921_ERZ827108 | MGnify/ENA primary metagenome ERZ827108 (study PRJEB31778, sample SAMEA3449258) | human gut metagenome | biome: human gut; feature: human-associated habitat; material: faeces | place: United Kingdom | collected 2010/2012 ...
GGCCTGCCGCCCATGTCGCGCATCGTCGGCGTAAACAACCTATCGGCACACAACAGCTAGAGCGTTTTAAAGATTTCGGGCAAATGACGTTCGGCGTAGGTGTTAACATCGCGTTCAAGTTGCTCGAATGCGGAAAGGAGAAGCGTTCCTTCCTTTGTGAGCGTCGACCCGTGTGCGCCGTCGCGATTGATGAGGTTGAAGCCGAAAGCTTCCTCGGTTTGCTTCATGATTCGCCAGGCTTTGCTGTAGGCCATGCCCATGTTCTTGGCGGCTTTGTTGAGTGAGCCATCGTCACGTACGCCACGGCAAAGCATGGCGACGCCTCGGCCGAAAACGGCATTGGCCTCATCGTTGCCAATGCTGAGTTTGACGTGGGGAGAAATATCATCGAGCGTAACCATGGTGGCCCCTTCGACGGTGCGGTGTTGTTGGGCAGGACAGCTTGTGGGTGCGAAATGCGCGTTGGCGCGTACGCCTGCTTGAATGTATTGTACGCCTTTGCGCAGGTCCGAAAGAGGGGAAGACTATTCTTCGGCTGAATAATCGAGGTGCGGTCGATGGGGCTTTGCGGCTTGCGGCCGTGCGGCGCATGCGACGCGGTTGCCAGGTGGAGCCTTTATTTCGCTTTGAAAATAATATTTCAAACTGTGGATAATTTCTTGACATTAGAATATACTCGATAGGGAATAAACTGCATGAAATACGTCACGTTATGTATCGTTTCGTACCAATGGGGTATTTCTGAAGAAGGGCCCACTTAAGGGATGGGTGGGACCCATGTCTATCGAGGGAAGGGAATTTCATGGCTAAGGCATGGAAGAAACTCTCCATTCTCGCGCTTGCTGCCGCCCTTGCGGCCATGGTCGCGATGGTGGGCTGCTCGTCTGAGCAGAAATCTGAAGAAGCGACCGACGAGAAGGCGGTAACTGAAACCACGGCCGAACCGGTAGAGCTGCAGGTTTTTGCGGCGAATTCGCTCTCCAAGGCGATGGAAGAAGTTCAGGCTGCCTACATCGAGGATGGCCACAGCAATGTCACGTTTGCCGACACGCAGTACAAGTCTTCGGGCGAGCTGAATGAAATGCTCGGCGCTGGCTCCTATGCCGACCTGCTGATTTCCGCTTCGAAGGGCTCCATGGACACCGCGGTCAAAGAGGGCTACGTTGACGAGGGCACGCGCGTCGACATGTTCAAGAACGACCTCGTGATTGTCTCCAAGGAAGGCAGCGGCCTTAAGGACGTCACGCTGCAGGATATCGCCGATGGCAAGTACACGTTCTGCGTCGGTGACGAATCTGTTCCTGCTGGCAACTATGCCGACCAGGCCCTTTCTACGGTTGGCGTGTACGTTCCCTCTGACGATGACGAGGGCAAGACCGGCAAAGACATTTCTGGCAAGAAGGGCGCGTTCGCCGAGGGCTACAATCCCGTTCTTGATACTTCCGTAGGCAACGTGTGCAAGCATGCCCAGTCTGGGGATGTCGACGTGGCGTTTGTGTACACTTCTGATGTGTACCGTTTTGGTGGCGTTGAAATCGTTGGTACCGTTCCTGCCGATACTCACAAGAACATTGTGTACCCTGGCGCCATCACCTCTCAGAGCAAGAACGTTGAAGCAACCCAGGAATTCCTGGATTGGTGCCAGAACAGTGGGAAGGCTCAGGAGATTTGGCAGAAGTGGGGCTTCGAGCTGGCTTAATGACCGCTTGAAAGCTTACGTGCCAGAAAAGCATGTGATGAGGATGGGCGCATTATGTGCCCATCCTCTTTCGTGGTGGGGAATGGATATGCATAAAGCAAAGACGCTTCTCGCAAGGCTTGCTGCGGCGGCAATCGCATTTTCGGTCGCGGTTCCGTTTGGCGTCGCATTCGCCGAAGACGCGCTTGGCGACGTGGATACGCCGAATGACTCGAGCACGGCTTCGAGCGCCGTCACGTCCGATTCTTCGGTTGATACAACGGGCGTGACTATTTCGAAGAACGGCGATGCGGCCGAGTCGGAAAACAGCAGTTTTGCGATAGGCGATTTTTCCCGAGCTCAAAAAGGCACGAATCGAGACATCGATGGTGAATACCATGGGTACTCGTATTTGGTCGGACGCGATGCAGGAACGTGCGCGCAGCTCGTCGCGGGCGACGATTATGTGGTCGCCTATGTGCCCGAAAAAATTGCAAAGGATTTGGACATCGATTTGACGTCGCCTGCCGACCAGGCGTCGCTCAAGGCGATGTTTGTGGCCCTCGATGCGGGGCAGGCAGCCGGATCGAGGGCGCTCTCCAGTTTCGATACGTGGTATTTCACGAGCGATAAGGTATTTGAGGAAGGTGCCGTTCGCTTCGAATTCGACCAAGAGGTTTCCGGTAAAACGTACGTGTTCGTTATTGGAGTTGACGGAAGCGATTTGACCGACAGTGAGAACGAGAATTATTTCAAGCCTTCATTTGCCGATTTTGGTTGCCCCGCTCAGAAGGGTGACGTTGTTATTGAAGAGCAGGCGACGGGCTTCGCGGCTATTGGCGAATTCCTGTCCAATTTGGACTGGAGCCCTTTGTGGGTGTCGCTTCGCACGACGGGCATCGCGATCGTGTTCATCTTCGTTTTAGGCCTGGTAGCAGCCTATTTCTGCCTTAATATTTCACCGCGCGCGAAAAACATCTGCGATGTGATTTTCACGATTCCCATGGTACTGCCTCCCACGGTATGCGGCTTTTTGCTTCTGTACCTTTGCGGTCGCAATACGGCGTTTGGCCAGTTTTGGATCGATGTCGGCTTCCCTCTGATTTTCAGCCCCGCGGCATGCGTTATTACGGCTGTGGTGGTGGCGTTCCCGCTCATGTATCGAAACGCTTTGGGTGCATTCGAGAGCTTGGACGCGAATATGCTCGACGCGGCGCGCACATTGGGGTGGAGCAACGCGAAGATTTTCGTTCGCTTGATGCTGCCGCTCTCATGGAGCAGCATTGCCGCGGGCGCCGTGCTTTCGTTCGCGCGTGCGCTCGGAGAATTCGGCGCTACTCTGTTCCTCGCTGGCAATTATCTGGGCGTTACGCGCACGATTCCTATCGCCATTTACTTTGAGTGGATGAATGGCAACGATTCCGTTGCGTGGTTCTGGACCGCCGTTATTATCGCCTTCAGCTTCGTGGTGATTTTGTTCATCAACTTATGGAGCAGCCGAACTACGAAATACCGTAAACGCGAGGGGAATTAAGCGCGGTGTTTTGATACGGCGGCGTGCGGCGTCGCATCTGAGGTAATTGTGGGGCATGGTATGAGTGCGAGAAAGGCTTGGCTTTGAGTCTTGAGGTGGATATCGAGAAGAAGTTCAGGGGTTTCCATTTAAGCCAGCAGTTTTCTGCCGGCGATGAAACGCTTGGCCTTTTGGGCGCATCGGGGTGCGGTAAGTCGCTCACGATGCGATCGATTGCAGGAATTGAAAAGCCCGATGCGGGCAAAATCATAGTGAACGACACGGTGTTTTTCGACAAGGCGCCCGGCAAAAAGGCCAAGGTCGACCTTTCTCCCCAGCAGAGAAAAACGGCGTTGCTGTTTCAGAATTACATGCTGTTTCCGAATTTGACCATTGAACAGAACGTGGCGGCGGGCCTGCCGAAGGGCGTCACCGCGGCCGAGCGTGCAGAGGCGATTCGTGAGCAGATGCAGCGTTTTGGCCTTTTGGGAATGGAGAAGCGCTACCCCGTGCAGCTTTCGGGTGGGCAGCAGCAGCGCGTGGCGCTTGCTCGCATGCTTGCGGCGCGGCCGGGGATTCTTATGCTCGACGAGCCGTTTTCGGCGCTTGATTCGCATTTGAAAAGCTCGCTTGAACAGAATCTCATCGGTTTGTTTGAGCAATTCAAGGGAACGATTCTCTATGTGAGTCATGATATCGACGAGGCGTTCCGCTTCTGCGATCGCATTGCGGTAGTCGAGGCCGGACATATTATGGAAATCGGGCCCAAAGAAAACGTCGTCAATGACCCGCAGAGCCTTGCCGCGATTAAGCTATCGGGCTGCAAGAATACGACGCCTGCCGAGTATGTCGACGATGCGCACGTACATCTGCCCGATTGGGGTATTACGCTCGCTTCAACGAAGCCCGTGCCTCGCGATGTGCGGTGGTTCGGTGTGCGCGCATTCTTCCTGAAGCGTGCGAGCAGCTTGGGCGAAAACGTTTTTCGTATGCGCGCCGACCGCGTAAGCGATTCGCGCTTCGAGCGATCGGTCATGCTCTCGTTCCTCGATCACGATCACAATGAGCAAATCGAGCGTGACATTGCCGAAGAAGACGAGTCGATGAAATTCTTGAAGCTCCATTTGCAATGGAAGGTCGATAAGTTGGCCGTTGCTGCGAGTGAGCTTCCTGAAGAGGGCGATGAGCTGCTTATCAAGATACCGACGGAAAGCATGTACCTCGTATCGCGATAGCGCAGCAGAACGCATTTCGTGACATATGAGTTTGTTTCATGCTGAAACGTCGACCGAATTAAGTCGCGGCGGCGTTTCTTTGTTCTTGCGAGGGTATAATTCCAGGAAAGATAGCCTGGGTGGCGCGTGGGGGCGCGCGATCCGTCGAAGGGGGCCTTCATGAAAGATTCGCACGGGCGCGTGATCGACTATATGCGCATCTCGCTGACGGACAGATGCAATTACCGCTGCATTTATTGCATGCCGGCTGATGGCGTGACGTCGCTGTGCCATTCCGATATTTTGAGCCTTGAAGAAATTGAGCGTGTGGTTCGCGTTGCGGCGACCATGGGCATTAAACGGTTCCGTTTGACGGGCGGTGAGCCCTTGGTGCGCAAGGGTGCGGTTGACTTGGTTCGCGCCATTCATGAGACCCCCGGTGTCGATGACGTTTCCCTCACCACCAACGGCGTGCTTCTGCCGAAGTACGCAGAAGAGCTCGCGTCGGCGGGCCTTTCGCGCGTGAATATTTCGCTTGATACGCTTGACCCTGAGCAGTTTCGTTATATCACGCGTCGAGGCGAGCTGCACGAGGCGCTCGACGGAATCGAAGCCGCGCTCGCTGTGGGGTTTGACCCCGTGAAGGTGAACGCCGTAACGGTTCGCAGCCTGGGACAGGATTTTCTGGCGTTTGCGAAGATGACGATCGATCGCCCTTTGCATATGCGCTTTATCGAATATATGCCTGTAGGCGAAAGCGCTGGTTCACATGGGTGCGGATGGGGCCGCGAGGACGTGATTCCGAGCGAAGAGCTGTTCGATGTTATTAATGAGCGGGCTAAGGCCGAAGGTTTGCCGACGCTTGTGGCGGCGGGCGATGAGAAGCCGAAAGGGTGGGGTCCCGCGCGCTACTTCATGTTCCCGGGCGCCCGAGGAACGGTTGGATTCATTAGCCCGCTTTCGCGCCATTTTTGCAGCGAGTGCAATCGTTTGCGTATGACGGCCGATGGGAAGATTCGTCCGTGCCTGTTCTCGGATGTTGAATACGATATGCGTGCAGCGCTTCGCGGCGACGGTGGCGACGATGCGATTCGCGCGGTGCTTGTGGAAGCGTTGGGTGCTAAGCCCGACGACCATCACGACAAAGTCGGAACCGAGCGCGGCATGTCGCAAATTGGCGGATAGACCTTGCCGTTCTCGGAGGAAGCCGAGGGCCCGCGAAGACCACGGTCGGCTACCGTTCGTTTCGCTCGCTATGCGCCGCTCTGGCGGTGTTTCATTTTAGAATGAAGGGCATGAATGAACACCGACGGTCTTCGCGGGGCCCTCGGCTTTCTCCGAGAACTCCGTTTCTTTTGTTTGATGCTGCAAATTAATCGTTGGGGTTTAGGTCAAAGGGACTGTCCCTTTGACCCGTTGGTTTGGAGGAAAGCGATATGGCAGAAGAGAAGCTTACGCATATTGATGAGAAGGGCGACGTCCGCATGGTGGACGTTTCCCAGAAGGCCGACACCGAGCGCATTGCCGTTGCGGAAGGCTTTATTTCGATGAAGCCCGAGACTCTCGAGCTTATTACGTCGGGCACGGCGGCGAAAGGCGATGTTCTGGCGTGCGCACGCGTGGCGGGTGTAATGGCGGCGAAGAAGACGAGCGAGCTTATTCCGATGTGCCACCCGCTTATGATTACGAAGGCGAAGGTGAGTTGCGAACCCGTTTTGGCTGGTGAACGTGAAGATGGGCGCGTGGGCATTCATATTACGACGACATGCGGCGTTACAGGCAAGACGGGCATTGAGATGGAGGCGCTGACTGCTGCAAGCGTGGCGTGTCTTACCGTATATGACATGTGCAAGGCGGTCGACCGCGGCATGGAAATCATGGATGTGCGTCTGCTGAAGAAAGATGGCGGCAAGACGGGCTTGTGGGAACGCAAATAGTGCTCCTGGAACCTGCTAAATGCCTAGAGCATTTAGCAGGTTGGTCGCCACGCGTTGAAGGCATCGACCCCTTATTTATCGTGACCTTCGCCGGCCATCATGTGGCCCGCATGGCCAAGTGCGTTCACGATGCCTTCCCAATTTTCGCGCGCGGCTTTTTCGCTGCCCGGAAGATTGATGACGAGCGTGTTGCCGCGCTGTGCGGCGATGGCGCGCGACAGCATTGCGTAAGGCGTGATTTGTAGGCTGTGATAGCGCATGGCCTCGGCAATGCCGGGAACCTCGCGGTCGCACACGTCGCGTGTGGCTTCAGGCGTTACATCGCGCGGCGAAAGGCCGCTTCCGCCGCAGGTGAGTACGATGTCGGCGCCAATTTCATCGCAGGCTTCGAGAATGCTGCCTGCGATAAGCACGCGGTCGTCTTGGACGACAATGTGGCTGGCAACCTCCCAGCCTTCTTTCTTAATAAGCTCTTCGAGGGCCGCGCCAGCGGTGTCTTCCTTCATGGAACGCGTGTCGGAGCACGTGATAATGGCAAATTTAAGAGTCATGAGATTGCCTTTCTTAAGAGGGTCGGATAGCCAAGTCGAATGGATTCTTGCTTTGTGCCGCCACGGTGGGCGGCGTCGCGCGTCAGGGAGCATAATCGGCGAATCTGTGATGCCTGTTTGAGACTTTTGCGTTAAAGGGGAAGAGGTTGCCTCGTCTGAGGAGGGTTCGTCTCGAGTGGGCCCGACAACATCGTCAAGTGGCTGGTTGTCGCCGGACCCCACGGAATTAGATAACGGTTCCTTCGGCGACATCCAAAAGCACGCAGGCTATCTCGTCGCCTGCGTGGGCGTCTTGCGCCCCTTCGGGCAAAACGGCCATGCAGTTCGTTTTCTGGATAGGGCCGAAAAGACCAGAGCTCTGGTTCTTCGCGGGCGTTACGAGAAGTTCGCCTGATTCGCCATGGGAAAGCGTGGCGCGCATGAAGAGTCGGCGGGGATCCTTCTTTTTCTTGTCGCAGGTAAGCTTTGCGATAACCGTGGGGTGCTCGAACGCGGTGCGGCCCTGCATTTTGAGCAGGCCCGCGCGAATGATGAGCTCGAAGCCCATATAGGCGGCAGCTGGGTTGCCGGGCAGACCGAACACCGGCGTGCTGTCGACGATGCCGAATGTTTGGGCTTTGCCAGGGCGCATGTTCACGGTGGTCATGAGTAATTCGCCCGCGCGTTCCACGACGGGCTTGATGAAGTCGAAGTCGCCGTTTGAGGCGCCGCCCGAAGTGACCACGAAATCATGCGTTGCCGCCGCTTTGCGAACGGCGGCTTCGAGGGCGGCTTCGTCGTCGGGCACGATGTCGAACATATCCGCTTCGCAACCGGCCGCTTTGGCGCATGCCGCGAGGGCGTAGCTGTTCGAATTGCGAATATGGCCAGGGCCAGGATTCTCGCTCGGCGGCACGAGCTCGCTGCCAATGGGGATGATGGCCACGCGCGGTTTGCGATAAACCGGCACCCGCAGCACTCCGCAGCCGGCCAAAAAGCCGACGCCTGCGGTCGTGATTGCTTCGCCCTTGTTCACGACGATTTCGCCTGCGCGAGCCTCTTCGCCTGCTTCGCGCACGTTGTCGCGTTCTTTGGGCTGCGCGGAAAATGCCACGCGACCGCCGGGCTTTCCGTCGCCTTCCACCATGCTCACGATTTCGTACTTCACTACGGCGTCAAAGCAGCCCGGAAGGGCGGCACCCGTCATGATGCGCACGCACTGGCCAGCCTGCGGGGTACCCTCGAATACGCCGCCCGCAGGTATCTCGTCGATAACTTCGAGCGTTATGGGCGATTCGGCCGTAGCTCCCGCGAGGTCGCATCGGCGCACAGCGTAGCCATCCATGGCCGCATGGGCGAACGGGCTTACGTCGATGTCGCTTTTCAAATCGGCGGCGGCAACGCGCCCTGCAGCGTCGAGTAAGTCAACGGTTTCCGCCTCGAGCGGCGTCACGCGCGAGAGCACAAGCTCGCGTGCTTCCTCCAAAGAAATCATTTTTGTCATGGACAGTCCCTTCCTTGTGCGACGCGGGCGCCTTGGCGCTCACGATATTTTTTGATGTGCGGCTACAGTTGGCCGTCTTTCGCGTTCCATGAGATGAACGCCCATGGGACGATGCGCTGACAATCGAGCGTGAGAGGCCCCTGTGGATAACCCTTTTTATCGGGCATGCCAGCTTCGGGGTTGTCGACGAGGTGCTCCGCAAGCCATTCGCGAAGGTTGGCTTGCGCCTGAAGCCGCTCGGCTTCGCTCAGGGTTGGTGCGCCGATGTCAATCATCTGCGAGAAGTCTCCGAAAGCGTCGTCCTTCGATTCAAATGAATCTTTTCGAGAAGAATGGATGTATCGCACTTCGGGCTCGAATCCCGCTTGGGCGAGCATGCCGAACGCGTAGATGTAATCGCGATTGAGCTCGGCGCCAACGCCGAGCTCGGCAAGCACGCGGGCGTCGACGCGTGGGGATGTGCCGGTGGTCATGGTGATACAGCAGCGACGTCGCGCGATAGAGGAAAGCTTGCGCAGCGCGCTTCGCAGGTCGGCAACCGCGATGGAGCGCGATGCGAATGCGACATCGGCCATGTTCTCGCGAAGGCCGAATTGGCTCCAATCGTCTTCCCAGCTCATGTGCAAAGGGAAAACGCTGCCTGGCGTGAGCGCATCAAGGCTCTCGGCGACCTTGATGTCGCGAAGGGCCATGTTCTCGCGCAGTTTTGCGAGCATTCCGCTGCTGAAATCGCCCACGATGACCTTATGGCCGCGTGTGGCCATTTCTGCGGCGAGCGTTCCCGTTCCGCAGCCCATGTCGAATATCGTTTCGCCAGGTTGCACGCCTGCGAGCTCGACGAATGCTTCGGCGTAGAGGTTTTTCGCATCGCGGGAATCGTAGCGTGCGGCCTTTTTGTTCCATCGCTGGCAGTCGTCGGGCGCCTTGGTCGTTTGTTGCAAATGGCGCCATGCCGCGTCGAAATCGATCACGCGATTCCCCCTGCCTGAACTGATTGTTCTTATTCGTGGATACATGATAGCCGTTCGCGCTGCTGTCATGCGATTGAATTGTCTTTTTTGGGTGCCGCGTAGCGGGCGGGGAAGCGTCTTGAGGGTCAAAAAGGCGTCGAGTTCTGCCGCTCTCGCGAATTCGCCGCACTCGGAAGGTTTTCATATTTGACGTGCTACAATGATTAAGCTTATATACAAATCCAGGCGATCGAGGCTTCCGTGTGCGCACGCTCTATGCTGCGCCGCGGCGAAAGCCGGATGCAAAAGGGAGCGGTTTCCGCTTCGTAGACGAAAAGGAAGGCATCAATGCAACCACGCGAAGAATTGACTCAGCTTCTTACCAAGGCGTTTGAAGCTGCCCGCGAATCTGGCGCTCTGCCGATTGAGAACATTCCCGAAATTGCGCTCGAGCGTCCGCGCGACGAGGGCCATGGCGATTGGGCCTGCACCGCTGCGCTGCGTTGCGCCAAGGAAGCCAAGAAGAACCCGCGTGAAATCGCGCAGGCGATCGTTGACGGCATTCCCGCGAATGACCTTATTGAGAACATCGAAATCGCAGGCCCGGGCTTCATCAACTTCCGCCTGAAGAACGTTGCCATGCAGGACGTCGTCTCTCAGGTTCGCGAGCAGGGCGCCGATTATGGCAAGGGCACGCAGCCCGAAGGCAAGCGCAAGGTGAACATCGAGTACATCTCGGCAAACCCCACGGGCCCCATGCACGTTGGCCATGGCCGCTGGGCCGCTTTGGGCTCTGCAACCGCAAACCTTATGCGCCATGCTGGCTATGAGGTCTTCGAAGAGTTCTACATCAACGACCACGGCGTTCAGATGGACAAGTTTGGCCTGTCCATTGCCGCTCGCTACCTGCAGCAGCTCGGCCATGAAGATGCCGCTGTTCCCGAGGGCGGCTACAACGGCCTGTACGTGAACGACATCGCAAAAGAAATCATCGATCGCGATGGCAACAAGTGGGAAGACGCCGACGAGCATGAGCGCATGGTCGAGTTCCGTGAGTTCGGCTACGCCTACATCATGAAGATGTTCCACGACATCACCGATCGCTTCGGTAACCACTTCGAGCGTTGGCAGTCCGAGCGTGAAATGTATCTGCCTTCCGATGAGTTCGGCGGCAAGAGCCCGTTTGAATACTGCATCGGCAACCTGAAGGACAAGGGCGACATCTACGAGAAAGATGGCGCTGTGTGGTTCAAGTCGTCCGAGTACGGCGACGAGAAAGACCGCGTTGTGCGCAAGGCCGACGGCGACTACACCTACTTCGCGTCTGACGTTGCGTACCACTATTGGAAGAAAGAGCGTGGCTTCGACATTCTGATCGATATCTGGGGCGCCGACCATCATGGCTACATCGCTCGCGTTGCTGCCGTTTTGGCCGCCATGGGCTTCCCGGGCGCGCTCGAAGTTATGCTCGGCCAGCTGGTCAACCTTTTCCGCGACGGCAAGCCCGTTCGTATGTCCAAGCGTACTGGCGAAATGATCACCTTCGAAGAGCTCATCGACGAAGTCGGCATCGACGCTACGCGCTACTACATGCTGAGCCGCTCCACCGAGCAGCCGATTGACTTCGATATCGATGTTGCCAAGAAGCAGGACTCTTCCAACCCCGTGTACTACGTGCAGTACGCACATGCTCGCATCTGCAAGCTGCTGCGCGACGAGGCTGGCCATTCTGGCGAGGACAATCTCGACATGGCTGCCGTTGCCACCGAGGCTATTCCTGCCGACGTTGACCTCTCGGTGCTCACCGCTCCCGAGGAACTGGCCCTTATGCGCAAGATGAGCGAGTTCGGCGACCTTATCGCCCTTGCCGCTCGCGACCGTGCGCCGTTCCGTTTGACGCACTACGCTCAGGACCTCGCCAGCCTCTACCATCAGTTCTATACGAACTGCAAGATTCTGAAGGCCGACGACGAGGGTCTGAAGAAGGCCCGCCTTGCTCTGTGCGACGCGGTTCGCGTTGTGCTCGAGCAGACGCTCGGCATTCTGGGCATTTCCGCTCCGCAGCGCATGTAGCCGCGGCGAACATACAACAAAGTACAAGGAAGGGACCCTGCGGGGTCCCTTCCTTTATGGGCGCGATTTCTTTGAATCAAGTGGTTGCAGCGACGGATCATCTCAATACTGAAATGGGCAGAATATATGCCATAGGCGAAGTTCCCCGCAATCACCCAAGGTAACTATAGTTACCAAAATCTAACTTTCGCATTGTCCCAGATAGAATGCGCATAATGGAAAATCCCAGGTAAGTTAGCCACTGGAACAATTTCTTTAAATTGTCTCTTCACAAAGAGTTGCCTTTATGCAACAATGCGCCCCGCAAGTTCACCTAAGCGTACATTTTCGCTTGTGCTTGCCGGCGTAGTCGCTCTGAAGGGCTTGCGCCGCGCGAAATTCGTTGTTTTCGGCGGGTAGGAAACCGCCGATACGTTGGGCGTATGTCCAGAAGGGAATTTACACTATGGAAAACTTCAATGAGGTAAACCTGTCGCGTCGCAATTTCGTGAAAGGGGCGCTGGCTGCTGGCGGCGCTGTCGCGCTTGCTGCCGCCACGCCTGCCGTGAAGCCGTTTGAGGCTTTCGCGGCGGGTTCTGCCGTTGCCACTGGCGATATGGTGCCTGGTACAAAATATGCCGTTACGGTGAATCCTATCGTTCCCGCTACTGTGCATAATTTGATTTCATTCGATGCCGTTATTACTGACACTACGACGCCAAGCATTATCCCTTATCGTCGCCCGACCACTCGTCAGTCCAACAACGGCACGATTGTGAAGAACGGCGACGGAAGCTTCACGGTTTCCGTCGCCACATTCAACAACACGTTCGGCTTATTGACCATCGCCGACGATTCTAACGATGGCGGTGCCCATGTTACTGACCGGACCCCTTATGCCTGGAATGTGGGCGGTAACGCTTCGCGCATTGATGGCCTGACGGTGAAAATCGACTCAGCTGTTAGCGGTATGGGCAAATACGTGTTCTCCGCGACTGAGTACGCGAATTTCATGAACGTTGGTGCCCAGTCTTGGCCTGTAACCCTCGAGGTTAGCTTCAACGAAATCACCACTCTGTAAGTGAATAACCGGGCAATTGGTTTCGCAATCGCCCGGTTATGCTTGCCCATTTGGTCGTATTGGCCAGATGGGCTTTGCTGATAAATAGGAAGGGGGAAGTCTTGAAAAAAAACTTAGCAAACGTAAAGCCGAAGCTACGAGCATTGGGAAATTGCCTGCTCTCGATGATGCTCGTGATTTCACTGGCTCCTTCGACTGCTGCGTATGGCGACACGAACGGCTCTTCCCAAAACAATGAAGCCTCGGTTGTAGCCGTCGACGAAGGAGATTCGCTATCTAATGACGAGGCGGATGAGGTTGCGGCGAATTCCTCTACTGAAGCCATTGCTAAGTCTGAGGATGATTCGACCAGCGGTGATTCCGCCAACATTTTATCGGATAGTGCAAAGGACGAAGATTCTGGCACCACCGGCCTGTCCGAGAAGAAGGCCGAGGCCAAGGACTACGTCTACGCCACGGCCGACTGGTCGTGGCTGGTCGAGGTGAGCACGGCCTCCGACATGCCCGCCGACCTCATGGCCGGAGGCTCGGCCGCCGCCGTGTTCACGCCCCTCGCCGGCGACGAGCTGTCGGCCGCAGAGTCGGCCGTGGCCGCGAAGTGGGACGGCGACCTGTCGGGCCGCGTGACGGCGGGCCGCGTGTCGCTGTCCGAGGGATCCATCCCGGCCGACGCCAAGGTGACGGTGACGAGCCTGGGGCGCAGCGCCAACGACTCGTGGGCCGGCTACGACTTCGCGGGCGGCGAGCTCGCCGCCAACGGGTCGCTCGGCATGAACCAGACCGCTCAGATGAACGGCTACGGCTTCGAGCTCGACGGCGCGTCGGCCTCGGACCCGCTCGTGCTCGTGAAGACCACCGGCCTGTCCGAGAAGAAGGCCGAGGCCAAGGACTACGTCTACGCCACGGCCGACTGGTCGTGGCTGGTCGAGGTGAGCACGGCCTCCGACATGCCCGCCGACCTCATGGCCGGAGGCTCGGCCGCCGCCGTGTTCACGCCCCTCGCCGGCGACGAGCTGTCGGCCGCAGAGTCGGCCGTGGCCGCGAAGTGGGACGGCGACCTGTCGGGCCGCGTGACGGCGGGCCGCGTGTCGCTGTCCGAGGGATCCATCCCGGCCGACGCCAAGGTGACGGTGACGAGCCTGGGGCGCAGCGCCAACGACTCGTGGGCCGGCTACGACTTCGCGGGCGGCGAGCTCGCCGCCAACGGGTCGCTCGGCATGAACCAGACCGCTCAGATGAACGGCTACGGCTTCGAGCTCGACGGCGCGTCGGCCTCGGACCCGCTCGTGCTCGTGAAGACCACCGGCCTGTCCGAGATTGCTGTTGAAAAGCATCAATATGTCTATACCGATACAACGGGTGCTTGGGCTGTCGAAATCAATACGGGTTCTTCCTCTATGCCAAAAGATGCATTGAGCGGCGATCCCTCAATGTCGTTCGCTGAATTTACTTCGGCAAATAATGACCTGAAAGACGAAATCGGCAAAGCCCTTTCGACTCTTTATGATGGCGATTTGTCTTTCGAAGCCGGTACGCTGAAAATTCAAGGGCTCGATTCGCTGCCCGGTGACTCCGAGGTGTCTATCTGGCGCATGGGATGCATGTCCAACAAAGCTTGGAAGGGCTATACATTCGCCGACGGCAAGCTTTCCCAAGTCGGGGGCATGGGTACCTATTTCGAAACAAGCTCCTACAGCTTCGGCTCCGCAACTTTAGGCGGCACGGTTGTTCTGATTGATACCAGTGGTCTGACGGAAAAGCTCCAACCAGGCACGTATACCATTACTGCAAACCCGTATATTCCCGGTAGCGACAATGTGGTGCTTGAGGGCGTCAGCGTGTATCTGGCAAGCCCCGCATTCCCGCCAACTATGCCTGCGAGCAACAACGCGACGCTGACCGTTGCCGAAGATGGAACGAAATACCTCACCATCAAATTCGACAATACGGCGGGTGATATTTTCACTCAGCAGAATATCGAGGGCGGCGATGGTGTCGAGGTCATCGAAGCACATCGCAATGATACGCTCTATGAGGGCCCCGATGGCGCGACTTCCGCGAATGGCCGCATCGATCGTCTTGAACTGAAGTTGCTGAACGATAGCGGCGAATACTCGTTCTCCAATTGCCAGCAATTCCCAACCATCATCGGCAAATTCACTAATATGCAAGTTCGTTTGAGCGTCGACTTCTCTTCGGCGGTGCGTACGTATGTTCCCGATGATGGCCCCGACAATCAAACATTCTCTACGACCTTCACCGATGATGCGACGGGCGTTTCCGTTGAAGTAGCCTCGACCGATGCAGCGACTATTGCCGAGCTGAGGAAGCAGGGCGTTAAGCTTGTCGTGTCAAAAGACGGCAATGGCTACGATTCTGCGCAGCAACAACTTGCGGCCGCATACACTTCTCCGCTCGATTTCAGCTTGTACGACATTTCGCTTCTGTCGGCGGCTGGGTATGCAATTGCTCTTAACGGCAATACCAAGGTTGTCGCCTCTCTTCCGACCAATGCCACTTCTATCGCCGACGCATATTGCATTAACGGCGCCGCATTGACGCAGATTAACGAGAACGCTTCAGTCAAAGACGGGAAGGTCGCGGTCGAATGGCCCTCGACCGGCACGTTCGCTGTTGTCAACAAGGACGTGGCGAGCAGATGGTATTCCCGCACGCTCACGAATGCGAGCACGGGCCTTGCTTGGCAGATGGACCTCACCGATTCGAGGTCTAAATACCAAACTGGAACGATTACAAGCCACCCCGAGAAGCTTCTCGGCCAGATAACGAGCTTCGAAACCGCTGCGGCGTTCGATGCGGACCGCGATGCGGCTCTTGAGGCAATTAAACAAGCTTATTCGGGAGCATTCAACGATGCTGCGAGTGTCGCCACCAGCCTCTCTGTCGATTCGGGTGTTGCCCATGCCCCCATTACATTGTGGAGCGAGGGCGGCAACAGCCACTATATGCTGCATGTGCCCTCGTCATATTGCTCCCTGGATGGCCTGCAGGCGTTTTATATCAAAGCGAATGGTTCCTCGTATGAGCCTACTTTGCTGTCCGTGAGCGTGTTCGATGGCGAGGCCGTTGTGGATGTCTTCCCGGAGACTATGACTGAGGACCAGGCGCGCGCTCGCTCGCAGGAGCTATTCAATGGCATGTTCCCCAAAGATGCAGTTTCCGCAGACAAGGGATTCATTCTACTGATTCCCGGTTCATCTGTGAAACGGGTGGAGAAGACCTACGAGTCCAATGGTGCCACGCTGACCTTGGCGAGCTCGCGCAATGTGGTGGCAGACAAAATGAAAACTGCGAAGTTCTCGGCGACCGCTTTCGCGAACGACTCTGCCGAGGTTCAAGCTCTGCGCAGCCAATTCGCTTCTAGCATGTCGATTGACCCCGCGTTTTCGCTTACGGGAGTTGAGCTTGACGACGAGGCGGGCAATTTGCTGCCCGTCTCCGACAGCGACAGCATGACTTTGACGCTTCCCGCTAGCGGGATGGAAGATCCTGTGCTGTATCTGTGGGATGGTGCAGCCATTCAGAAAGTACCATCCTCTTATAAGAATGGGTTGATTTCTGCATCGATTACGACTTTCGGCGCCTATGCGGTTGTCGATAATGCAACCGCCGTCGAGAAAAACTACGACCAAGTGTTCACCGATTCAACGACCGGTGTGCAGGTTCGCGTTACGACGAAAAACCCACTGCTTGGCGTGAAGCTTGAGGCGCTCGCGGCTGCGGGGAATGCCTTGCATGTCGAGAAGGCGGGTGCCGATTCGGACGTTTATGCAACGGTGAATGCGGCCTTGGCCAAGGAATACGAAGAGGTTCCTGCGTTTCAGGCTATATCTTTGTCTTTGATGGACGGGGATGCAACGGTTGATTTGAAGAGCGCAACTTCTGTGACCGTTTCGTTTGCGACTGCGTCTGCAAAACCGGCCTTGTTCTCGGTTGATGGCTCGAAGCTGTCGAAGCTCGATACGTCGCTCGAAACTGGCGTCGTGAGCGCTGATGTGAAGAGCCTTGGGTCGTTTGCTCTCGCTGATGCGGCGAATGCATCTGAGCGTCAGTGGGTGATCAAGGAGTTCAAAGACGATTCCACCGGTGCCACCTTGAAGGTGACGACGCGCGAGGGCGGGATGATTTCTCGTCTTGATGGGGCGTCGTTTAAAACGACCCTGCTGGACAAAGATGACGATGCGTATGTCGACGTGGCGAAATTCCTGAACTATACGTATTACCGCGTTGGCAAAGGCACAACGGTCTATGACGTTGCGCTGATTGATTCTGATGGAAAGTTGGTCGAGCCCGAGGATGAAGAGACTTCGATGGTCTTGACGCGTGTTCCGATGCTGGATGACTACAATAAGGACCTATTTAGTGCGACGTATTGTTTGAAGGACGGGGTTGCAACTCAGCTGAAAATACCTGGCATGTATTACGATGGAGGCAGGTATTACAACTGGGATATGAACATTCACGGTTTCGGAACGTTCATTTGGCTGTCCGATAAACCGAGTGGCGAATCTGATGAGAAAACCCAGCCGTATTCGAATGTTGCTGTTCCCGAAGGCAAAACTCTGCAATATACGGGCGATGCCCAGATAGGCATTGAACAAAACAAGGGCTACTATGAGATCGACGGTAGCCGAGACGGTGTCGCCGAGGCAACCGAGCCGGGCAAATACTCGAACGTTTTGACGCTTCGCGCTGATTATTTCCGTTGGGTTGACGAGAATGGCGTTCCGCTCGAGGGCAATCCTCGCTCCGTTACGGTGAATTGGGAGATTCTTCCTGGTGATACGACTATCACATGGCAGGGTACTGTTTCGGCCAACTTGTTCGTTGACGGCAAGTACAATACGGTCATTCCTGGCGCCACGGCTTATATGACCAACGGTACGAATCCGAATGGCGAGGGCGGATACGATAAGGGTACGCCCACGAAGCCTGTTTCCGATAATGCGAAACTGAAAGTGTATTCCGATGGCACCATGGAAGTTGCTTTCGACGTGGTGAATCCCGTATTCACGCTGCGCTCCATTGCCGGATGCGATTATGCGGAAATCGTCGATTCCCAAAGCAATGAATCGCGAATTACGAGCCTCACCATCAAGCTCGCCAAGGCTAAGAGCGAGTATACCTTCATGGATTGCACCCAGTATCCGACGATTCTCGGTGCGGAATGGCATGTTCCTATGGGGCTCAAGGTCGACTTCCCTGAATCTTCGGGTGTGAAGGTCGATGACGATTCCGCCGAGAATGCTGTGACGAATCTGAAGGCGCTCGTGAAGGCCGCCGAGGATGCGGCAAATTCCGCTACCGTCTCCTCGGACGGTAGCGATGTTGGAATGATGGACACCTGGACCACTCAAACGCATGTCGATAGTCTTCGCGCGAAAATCGCGAAGGCCAAGGCTGCGCTTGAATCTGGCGGTCAATCGGCTATCGCCGACGCGAGCAGCGAGCTTGCCGATGAACTGTTCTCGTTCAATAAGAGCTTTGCCAACGGTACGAAGCAGAACGGTGGTTCCAACGGTAGCCAGAACAGCTCTGGTTCCAATGAAGCGAACGGCTCCGCCAATGGTGGCTCCAACGGGGGCATCGCCACAACCGACGGGCACCTGGCTGCCGGCACCTACACCGTGTCTGGCAACGTGTGGTTGCCTAAGTCGCAAACCGGCCTGCCGCTGAACCCTCACCTGTCCAATGGCGGCTTCCCGCCCAGCTCGCCTGTGTCGAGCAACGCCACGCTGGTGGTGGATGGCTCGGGGCACGCGTATGTGCGCATCCCCGTCACCATTCAAGACAAGGTTATGGTGGTTAACAACGTGTGGGGGTCGGGCGTGAGCTTCGACGGCTCCACCATCACCATTGACCTGGGCACGCCTTCCGCGGGCCAGACGCGCTTCAGCGGTACGTGCCAGGTGAGTGTGACCATCGGCTGGCTGGCGCAGACCATCGCCGCGGGCATCTTCAATGGCGTGTGGGACCATACCTGGACGGCCAACTGGGAAGTTGACCTGGGCAGCACGCTGCCCGCATCGGGCGGCGGAACGCTGCCGGCTGCGGCGCAGGCTATTTTGAACGGCGCCAACGGCGTGGCTGCCGAGGAAAGCGCCGCCGAGGCCGCGCTGGCCGCGCTCGACGAAAACGGCTCGTCCGCTTCCGAAAGCGCTGCGGCGAAGAAAGCCGGCTCGCAGGCGGCTTCGGATGAAGGCGACGCTGCCGATGGCGGCATGGCCCCTGTGATCGTTTCGTGCATCGCGCTTGGCGTGGTGGCCGTGGCCGCGATCGCGGTCTGGCTGCTGCTAAGCCGAAAGAAGCGCAACGCGGCGGCTGAAGCCGGCGCGGATAGCGCGAACGGCGAGTAACGGCTCGTCGCGATTGAAATAGGGAAGCGCCCGTTGCGGGCCCTCCACTCATGACGAATGCTCCGCCGGCGTTGGGCCGGCGGAGCATTTTTTTTGCGTGGTGGCTTTTCGGGCAAGCTGATGGTAGCCGGCAATACCTGCCTTCGTGGCCGCATTCGATATAGAGACTCATCAGCGTTAAGGCGCTCTGTTTCTTGGGGCTTGCAAAGTTTTGCGTATGCGATAATGCGCAGATTTATTCGGAATTGCTGGGAGGCTTATGGTGGGGTATCTGGAGGAATCGTTGCTTGTTGGGGCGGCGGAAAGCTGCGTGCGGCGGTTTGCGGATGCATTTGAGCGTTTTCGGAAAAGTTGGGAATAGGTAACTCTTGCTACCGCGAAATTAGCCATGGTTGACTATACTTTGGTGCTGTTTGGAATTCACGGCACCGAAGGGCGGCTTTCATGACATTCGAGAACGGCATCGCGCGCGCGGCCGCGCGTATGATGGACAGGCGCAAATTCGTGGCACTGAGCGCCGCCGCGGCGTTCAGCGCGGCGTTGGGACTTTCCGGCTGCGCGAGCGGCGAAGGAGCGAAGGGCGCCGACGCATCTGACGGCGCGGTGGAGTTTACCGCGACCACCGAAAGTCGCGACCTTATGGGCTCGGCCGAGCCGTGCGACGTGCGCGTGGGGCTTATCATGGGGCCGCCGTCCATGGGACTTTCGCAATTCATCTTGGCAGCACAGGCGGGCAAAACCATCAATAACTTCACATTCGACTTGAACGGTGCCGACTACGTGGGCCTGTCGGCCCTGTTCAACAAGGGCGATTACGACATTTGCACGCTGCCGAGCAACATTGGCCCCATTCTGTTCAACAACGACGAGCTGAAAAACAGCTATGAAGTCATCAGCGTGAACAACCTTGGCGTGCTCTATGTTATGACCAACGACGAAAGCCTGGCGTCGCTTGACGACTTGCGTGGCCGCACGGTATACGCCTACGGCGAGGGCGGCACGCCCGAATACACCATCGAGGCGCTGATGAAGAAAACGGGCCTTGACGGCGCGTTCAACCTGGAATTCAAATCGAGCCCGCTCGAGGTGCTGAACATGATGCAGGAGCAAGAGAATTGCGTGGCGATTTTGCCGCAGCCGTTCGTCTCGCTCGCGAAAATCCTGGTGAACCCGCTCTATATCCCCGTCGACCTCACGGTTGAGTGGAACAAGGCGTTCGCCGACACGGGTAGCCAGGCCGTTACCACTACCACCATTGTGAACAAGCAGTTCCTCGAAGAACACGAGCAGGCCGTGGTGGAGTATTTGAACATGGCCGGCCAATCGGTTGCGTGGACGCTTGCCAACATGGACAAGGCCTCGGCGTTGCAGGAAGAGTTAGGCACGTTCCTGAACAATTCAGTGGCTCTCGACGCCATGCCGTACATTTCCATGGTGAATTTGACGGGTGAGGACATGCGTACGGCGCTTTCGGGATTTTTGGGCGAGCTGTATGCCGCCAACCCCGATTCCATTGGCGGCGCGCTGCCTGGCGATGATTTTTATTACCTGCCCCCTGAAGGTGCAATCGACGAGCGCTTTGCGCAGGCGGGCTTGGAAGAGGCGACCGAGCACGCGTCGAGCGCGGGCACGGGCAACGACGGCGTGACGGCTTCGAAAGAAGACGCTCAGGCGGCTGTTGAGGCCTTCGGTGGAAGCGCATCGGGTAAATAATACATGACTTGGGATACGTTAAAAGAACGTTTTCGCGGGCGGAGCTCGTCGGGCGCCGGCGAGCCTGCGCCGCGCATGCAGATATCCGCCATCGCGGCGAAAATCGGCTTGCCCGAAGAACGCGTGGCGCAAATCGCGCAGATGATCAAGGCGCAGGGCATGGCCGATTCGCAGATGGGCCCCATGATGCGCATGGCCACGGAAAAAGGCATCGAGCCGCGCGAGATACTCGACATGCTCACGTCGCTCGGGGTGTCGCAAGGCCAGGTGGTGCGCGTGATGGGCGCGCAAGGGCTTATGGACGATGCCGAAGCCCAGCGTCTGATTGAAGAGGAGCGCCGCGCCGCCGAAGCGCGCGCCACGGCCGAGAAGTCGGGCGGAGCGCGCGCGTTCGCGCGCAAGGCGGGCATTATCGCGTTCTGGCTTGCGATATGGCAGCTGCTCGATGTGATCATCGACAATCGGCTTGTGCTCGCGGGTCCCATCCGTGTGGCGCAGGCGCTCGTCGAGCAGATCGGCCAGCCCGATTTCTGGGTTATTTGCGGGGCTTCGTTCGGGCGCATCGCGCTCGGGTTTCTACTGTCGTTCGTGGTCGGCTTCCTGCTGGCGCTTATGTCGTGCCGGCACCGCCTATTCCGCGATTTCGTGGACCCCATCATCAGCCTGCTGCGCACTATTCCCGTGGCGTCGTTCATCATCCTGCTGCTTATTTGGGTGGGCAACCAAGCGCTCACGGTGTTTTTGGCGTTCTTCATCGTGCTGCCGCTCATCTACACGAACATGGTCACGGGCTTCGAGAGCGTCGATAGGCAAATGCTCGAGATGGCGCGCGTGTATGGGCTGTCGCGGTGGCGCACGTTTTTGTATATCTACCGGCCGGCGTTCATGCCGTTTCTCATGAGCTCGACGAAGATATCGCTTGGCATGACGTGGAAAAGCGGCATCATGGCCGAGGTTTTGGCCACGCCGAAGCCGTCCATCGGCAAAGAAATGGCCACGGCGCGCACGTTTTTGGACACGCCCGACCTTTTGGCCTGGACCGTGGTGGTTATGGTGCTGTCGTTTTTGTTCGAGAAGGCGTTCATGGAATTGCTGAAGCGCGCGAACCGGCCGCTGGGCGGCTTCATCGGAAGCGACGGCGGCGAAGCCGACGGCGGTGAGGACAAGGAGGCGCGCAATGGCTAATGCCGAACTCGCGCAGCGCGGCGCAGCCGAGGTTCGTTTCGACGGCGTGTGCAAATCGTACGGCGTAAACCGCGTGCTGCGCGGCTTGAATTTTACGTTGGAAGCGGGCGGCGTGTATTGCCTTATGGCGCCTTCGGGCTCGGGCAAAACCACGCTGTTTCGCGCGCTGCTGGGGCTGGAGCCGTGCGATGCCGGGTCAATAACGGGTGTTTCTTCGGGCGATATTTCCATGATGTTCCAGGAAGATCGGCTATGCGAGGCGCTCTCGGCGATTGAAAACGTGGCGCTTGTGCTGCCCGGTCGCGCAAGCCGTACCAAGGTGCGCGGGCTTTTGTCGCAGATTCTTCCTGCGGTATGCCTCGACCAGCCGGTGATGGAGCTTTCGGGCGGCATGCGGCGACGCGTGTCGCTGGCGCGTGCGGTGGCATACCCCAGCACGCTTTTGGTGCTTGACGAGCCGTTCACGGGGCTCGATGCGCAAACGCGCCGCCAAGTGATTGATTTCTTGCTTGCGAACAGGTGCGGAAGAACGCTGCTTGTGGCGACGCACGGTGAACGGGATGCTGAATTGTTGGCCGCTCGGCGCCTCGATTTGGCGGAATTGCAGGGCGAGTAATGGGAAGTGAAGCTTTGAGGTTCAACGAGAAGACGATGCACGTGCTGCAGCGTTCCGCCGTGTTTTCCGGCTTTGCGCTGGAGAACATCGACAAGGTGATTATTGAGGCTGAGGCGTATGAGCTCACATTTCAAGAAGGCGAATTCATACGGCGGCAAGGCGAGAAGCTCGATTTCTATCCCATAGTAATTACTGGCATCGTTCAAGCCGAAATGCCGCGCGATTCCGGCCCTATGATCGTGGAACGCTTCATGCCAGGCGAGTCGTTCGCCGAGGCCATTCCGAAAGGGATGGGAATATGCCCGGTGAACATCGTCGCCTCACAAGACGTGCGGCTGGTGGCGATACCCGCGGCAAACGTGCGGTCTGAGGAAAGCCCGCTGTTTGAGCGCCTGTCGAAAAACATCGCGGGTGAGGTGAGCAAGAAGGTGGGCCGGCTTACCGCGAAGCTCTCGATGCTTTCGGAAACGCGCATTCGCCCGCGCCTGATGAAGTATGTGAAAACGCTGCCCTCGCGCAAAGACGGCAACTACATTCTGCCCGAGACGCGCCGCGATATGGCGGCCGAGATGGGCGTGCACGAGAAGGCGCTCTTGCGTGAGCTGCGGCTTTTGCAAGAAGAGGGCATTATCGCGCTCGACGGGCGCAGGCTCGAAGTGCTGCGCGACGACGAGATATGCTGGTAAACAAGAGAGGGGCTTCGATGGACACGACCAAAACTATGCGCGAGCTGTGCGCCGACGAGCCGAAGCTCGAATCGTTTCTGCAGAGCAAGGGCTTCCCGTTCACGATCGACAATCCCATTACCGAGCTGGTGACGTTCGATGACGTGGTGCAGTTCCGCGGGCTTGACAAACAGGCTTTCCTTGCGGAATTCGAGGCGTACAAAACCGCGTAAACGACGCGCATTTTCCCAGGTGAACATACAAGTATTCAGAATCTAGTTTTTTGCTAAGGAGACGGCTTCATGGCTGCTTTAGGGGAATTTCCATATTTTGTGGGCATAGATGCTGGATCGTCGTCGGTGAAGGTGGTCGCGCTGCACGACGCGGGCGCGGGCTTCGACGTGGCGTTTCGCGCGTGCGAGGCGCACAAGGGAAGCATCGCGGCGTGCGCGCGGAAGCTTTTGATTGCGGCGGTTTCGTCCGAGGAATTGGCCGGGGGCGCGTGCGCGGGCATCGCGGCGACGGGCGCGTGCGCGGAAACGATTCGCGAGGCGGCCCCTGGCGTGCGCGTGCTCGAAGATGTGCCGGCCATGACGCTCGGCGCCGCCGTGATGGCGCCTGGCGCGCGAAGCATCGTGCAGGTGGGCGCGCAAAACGCGTTCTTCGTGACGGGCGTCGCCGACGGCCGTGCGCCGCAGTTCGCCATGAACGAGGGCTGCGCGGCGGGTACGGGCTCGTTTTTCGAAGACCAAATGGGGCGTTTGGGCCTTTCGATCGAGGATTATTCCGCCATCGTTGAGCGTGCGAGCACCGCGCCTAGGCTTTCGGGGCGCTGTGCCGTGTTCGCCAAAACCGACATCATCCATCGCCAGCAGGAAGGTGTGCCCATCGAGGATATTCTGCTGGGGTTGTGCTATGCCATGGTGAAAAGCTACAAGGCCACCATCGTGCGCAAAATGCCGGTGGAAACTCCGGTGTTGCTTGCGGGCGGTGTGGTGCGCAACGCGGGCGTGGTGCGGGCGGTGCGCGACGTGTTCAAGCTGGATGAAGGCGATCTTATCGCAGATACGGCTGGCGTGTACGTGCAGGCTGCGGGCGCTGCAGCGCATGCAGCAAAGGCCGTTCGTTCGGGCGGACACGATGCTTTCGTGCCCGTCGACCTTGGCAACTTGATTGCCGCCTTGGAGACCGGAGTTGAGCAGGAAGCATTGCCTAGGCTTGCGCCCTTGCCCGACGAGGGCTACGTTGCCGGCGCGGGATTTGCGGCCAAGCCGCAGCCATGGCCCGTGGCGCCTGACGGCCGCACGCCGTGCGTGCTGGGCGTAGATGTGGGCTCTACCAGCACGAATTTGGTGTTGGTGGATTTGGAAGGCGAACTGCTCGATGCCCAATACCTGCGCACGCGCGGCGATGCGAAAAACGCCGTGCGTGAGGGGCTTGCGTCGCTTGAAGCACGTTTGGGCGATAGTGTGCGCGTGGTGCATGCGGCCACGACTGGGTCGGGCCGCACGATAGTCGGCGAATTCATAGGCGCCGACGTGGTGCGCGACGAGATCACCGCCCAGGCGCGCGCGGCGGTCGCTGCCGACCCGCATACCGATACCGTGTTCGAGATAGGCGGGCAAGACTCGAAGTACATCTCGTGTTCGGCGGGTAATGTGGTCGATTTCCAAATGAACAAGATTTGCGCGGCGGGCACGGGCTCGTTTGTGGAAGAGCAGGCCGCTCGTTTGGGCATTCCTTTGGATGAATACGGCCCGTTGGCGCTTTCGGCGACGGCGCCGGTGGATTTGGGCGAACGCTGCACGGTGTTTGTGGAAACCGCCATCAACGCGGCGCTCGCCAAGGGCGCGCAGCTGTCTGACGTGGCTGCGGGCCTGTGCCAATCGGTGGTGCGCAATTACCTGCACCGCGTGGTGGGCGCCAAGCCCGTGGGGCGGCATGTGGTGCTGCAGGGCGGTGTGGCGTACAACCCCGCCATCGTGGCAGCGTTTCGCCAAGCGCTCGGCGGTGCGCTTACGGTTTCGCCGTGGTTTGCGGTGTCGGGCGCGGTGGGTGCGGCGCTGCTCGCGCTCGACGAGATGCGCGCTGCGGTCGGCGAGGGTGCTTCGGTCGACGTGCTTGCGCGTGCGCAGACTGCGTTCAAGGGCTGGGATTTGTCGGGCTCGGGCCACGCTAGGCATGCTGTGAGCGCAGCGGATATAGAGGCCAATCGCGCCTTTTTCCGCAAAACTGAAGAGTTTTATTTGGAGGGATACGACCCTGCGCGCGACCCCGCGAAGAAAACTGTGGGCGTGCCGCGCTGCCTTATGCTACACAAATTGTTTCCCATGGTGAATGCATTCTTCCGTCAGCTGGGCTTCAATGTACTTCTGTCAGATGCATCCAACGACGACACGGTGCAGCGCGCGCAGGAATATGCGCAGGGCGAGACGTGTTACCCGGTGAAGCTGGTATACGGCCACGTGTCGCAGCTAGTGGACGCGGGCGTCGATTATGTGTTCATGCCCTCGATGCACACCATTCGCCACATCAAGAGCAAGGTGCGCCATAACTATGCCTGTCCATACATGCAGGTGGCGCCACGCTTGGTTGCCGATGCGCTCGACTTCGGGGGACGCGGCATTGGGCTTATCAGCCCGTTGATGGACATGGACTTTGGTCAACAGGCGTTGGCCACGGCTCTTTTGGGTGTGGGTGCTGATTTGGGCTTTTCGCCCCAGGAAAGCGCGAAGGCGATGCTGGCGGGCGGCTTCGCGGTGCAAGAATTCACGCGCAAAACCGAAGAACAGGGCGAGCGGCTTTTGGCGAGCCTTAAACCTGGCGAGCGCGTGTTGGTGATTATCACGCGCCAATACGGCATTTCCGACCCAGCGCTGAACATGGGCATTCCCGACGCGCTGCTCGACCGCGGGCAGAAGGTGATCACGGTAAGCCATCTGCATGCACACGACCTGGACATTTCGACCGACCACCCCGACATGTATTGGCCGTTCGGCCAGCACATGCTTTCTGGCGCGAAGCTGGTGCGCCGCGACCCGCGCCTGTTCGCGGTGTATCTGACCAACCACGGTTGCGGGCCCGACACTATGGTGAGCCACCTATTCGCCGAGGAAATGGGCGACAAGCCCTATTTGCAGATCGAGATGGACGAGCATTTCTCACAGGTGGGCGTTATCACGCGCATCGAGGCATTCTTGAACTCCATCGACCATTGGCGGGGCAAAGATGAGCGCGCGCTGCCCTATGCCTTGCACCCGCGCGGGCTGAATATGGGTCCGGCGCGGTCGGGCGAGGCGTGCGTGCTGCCGCAGATCGGCCTGTTCGGTCAGGTGACGGCCGCGTGGTTGCGCGGGCGCGGGTTCGATGTTTCGCCGATGCTCCATACGTCCGAGTCGTTCAGGCTGGGCCAGCGTGAGCTTTCGTCGAAGGAATACTACAGTTTCACCAGCCTGCTGGGTATGTCGCTTGCGGCGGCGCAATCGTCGGCGGGCGGGCGCGCCTCTGCATCCGGCGATGGAACAGCCGGCTGTGGCGATTGCCCGTCGGCACGAGGAGACATGCGACTGCTTCTGCCCTCGTCGGTCGGCTCCGATGCCGACGGGCAATATGTGCGTGCGATTCGCCGCGTGCTGGACGCGAATGGCTTTGCGAGCGTGGGCATCTCCGCGCCGAAGCTCGAGCGACTGCCGTGGGAGGTCGCCGATGCGAGCGGGCTGTTCCGCACGCTGCTCGCGGGGGATATCGCGTATGCCGCAGCGCTCGCCATGCGTGGGGAATTGGTCCGCGAGGCCTGCGTTGCTGCAGAAAATGGCACGCTTGACGAGCCATTTTTGATGGATATGGCCCAGCGGGCGGCCGCGTCGTGGAAGGATGTCTCGCCCAAGGCCACGCTGGCGCTTTCGGGCGAGTGGCAGTGCGTGTTCGACGACGCGATGATCGGCGGCGCGTGGCGCAGGTTGGAAGAGGCCGGCTATCGCGTGGCGCGTATGCCTCTTTCCGAATATCTGCTGTTTGCGTGGCGCAACGCCGCCGAAGAAGACGCCCATGAGCGCACGAGTATGCCGTTCTTCATGGATACCGTGTCCGAGGCGGCGATGCTCGCCATGCCCGACGTGAGCTGCTATTCGCATGAGGGCTGCGAGCAAGGGGGCGAGGGCGGCGCGCACGGAGCCGATTGCGGCTTGTGCGGAAGCTGCGGCGAGGCGACGGCGACCGTCGCGGCGGTCGAGGCCACAGCCGCCAGCGGGATCGATGCGGTATCGGGCGCAACGGCGTTGCCTGCGCCCGCTGAGCCAGCAAACGAGCCCTCTTTCGAGGAAAAAACCGTGGTGCTCGATGGTTTTGCCGGTCTTATGGCGTGCGTATCTTCGGCGCTTGGCGACGCGACGACGTTCAGCGACCCGCACGCGCTTGAGGCCGCGGCCGACGGCGACCTGCTGGGCAGCTATATTGGTGCGAACGGGCGTTATCGAGCGGCGAAATCGCAGGTGACATCGCATACGGCCGATGGCGTCATCATTGCGGCATCGATGTACGAGAACACCGACATCGTGCTGAAGCTCGGCCAGAAGCCATCCGATTTCGCCGCGCCCGTGCTACGCCTGAGCTTTGACGGAACGCTGGACGCCAGCGTCGACGAGAAACTGCGAAGTTTCCTCTATTACGTGTAGGTGCATCGCTGGCTTTTGACGCGAATGCAGTGTTTGAGCTTTTGGGTTGGGTCAAAAGGACTATTGCCCTTTTGACCCAGATGACGTCCCAGGGGCTTTACGCCATGGGGTTTTCTGCCGGCAGGTTCCCCATGGTTTGCAGCTGCGCCATGTTGCCGTAGCGTTGCACGAACAGGTCGTATTCCGCCGGGTCATAGAAGCTTGCGTCGCCTGCAGTGAACGCCTTCGCCGCTTCGATTATGAACGTGCCGGTCTCGTCGAGGTCGGGCAGACGGGTGGCGCCGGTTGCGCAACCCGGCACGGCCGTCTGCGTGGTGATTGCAACGCCAACAACCGGCGCGTCGGTGCAGGTGCAGGGCTGCATGATGGAGTTCAGGTGGTACAGGCCGTTGCCATAGGGTGTGATATCGAGCGTTGAAATCGCGAACACCTGCGGCAGCTTGCCCGTGGCGATTTCGGCAATGCCCAACAGGTCTTCGCTCACGCGCATCACCACGCCCTGCTTAACTGTGGGGGAAATCGCGAAGCCGCGGTTGTTCGCGATACGGTTGCCCTTCGTGGTGTCCACCACCAAAATGGCGTCGAGCTCGGGCGTCACCTCTTCGGCGTTGATGGCCGCGGTTGATGTGGGCGAGCCCATGAACGGCACAGGCTTGTGCGGCATGGTGGGCGCATGCGGGCACACATGCGTGCTCACGAACACGTCGCCAGGCAAAATGTCGCCCTTCTTGTGCATGTCGAGCAGCTTTGCGGCGCAGGCGAGCGCGGTGAGTGCGCCGTCTCCGTCAGATACGAATCCGATGCGTTCGGGACGTGCTCCCAAACCGCCCAAGCGGCCGAGCAGACCGATGGTCGGCGCGTCGCCGCCGCCCGATTTGCCATGGGCGCCGGGAATGCGAACGCGCACCATGTCGGTAGTGCCCTTGGGGCCTTCCAACGGGTAGGTTTCCACGGTGCACTCAGGGTCGATGGCCTTCAGATAATCGGCGACAATCGCGCCCGAAGCCTGAGGCGAATCGAGCAATTCGTACAATTCGATAAGGTGTTTGAAGAGCATGGCGATCCTTTCTAAGATGCGTTAGCGACATTGTAGTGCCGAATGCGTCGTTTGCCGCTCACGTTTGCCGTTTATTGGGGAGTGGGGTGCTTGCGCCTTAAGCCTTAATGCAGCATAGTGGAATGCATGACGAATCGTTGATGCAGGGCACTGAATACCAGGCGAGCCGCGCTCATTCATATGCGGTTCGGCTGTGGCTTTGTGCGCGGCGCTTCCGTTCTGGGAAGGCGGCTTGTGCATCGCGTGACTGCCGGGATTCGGTGCGACATTGAAAGGAAGACCATGGCGAAGATGAAGCTTGCGCTCGTGCAGTTCCAAAGCGTGTTGGGCGATGTGGAGGCGAGCATGGCTCGCGCCCTGCCCATGATTGATGAGGCGGCCGCCGCAGGCGCCAACATGGTGGTATTTCCCGAGCTGTTTACCACGGGCTATCATTTGGATACGGTCGGGCCGCGCATGACCGAGCTGGCCGAGCCTATCGATGGCCCTACGGTGCGCGCGTTGCAGGAAGCGGCCCGCAAAAACCACGTGTATATCGTGGCTCCTATCGCTCTTCTGCATGGGCTTTCGGGCGTTCCGTACAACAGCGCGGTGTTCATCAACTCCGACGGCACGGTGCAGGGGTCGTTTGATAAAGTTCATCTGTGGGCGCTCGAGCGCTTCTATTTCCGTGCGGGCCACGAATTCCCGGTGTTCGACACCGAATTCGGCAAGGTCGGCATTATGGTGTGCTACGACATGGGATTCCCCGAGGCCGCTCGCACGTTGGCGCTGAAGGGCGCCGAGCTCATCGTGTGCCCTAGCGCGTGGTGCGTGCAAGACGCCGACGTGTGGGAAATCAACGCGCCCGCCCGTGCGTTGGAGAACACGGTGTTTCTGGGCGCTGTGAACCGCATCGGGCACGAGGGCGGCGATCTGTACATGCACGGCGCGTCCATGGTGTGCGGCCCGCGCGGCGGCAAAATCGCGCAACTCGGCGAGGAAGAGGGCATTCTGTACGCTGACCTCGATTTCGATGAGGTGCGCAAGAACCGCGTGACGAGCCCCTATTTGCGCGATCGCCGTGCTGACGCATACGGGGAAGTGGTGCGCGGGTAGTGCTGGCTGTTCGGCTTCGCGCGGCGGCGTTTCGCGAGATTTTCCGGTTCCCCTTCGCGGCTCTCAAATTCCGATTTAGGTAGAAGATTGCTGATTGTTTTCGATTTAGTGTCAAGTTTCAAATAAAGTTAGCTTTGGGTGCTTTTTGTTTGATTCGAGGCGATGTCGCGCTACGATTTGCGAAGAGACAAAAGTTCGCGGGATGGTTACCTTAGGGGCTGACGTTCCAATTTTTGGATAGAGAGGCGCGTATGGGATTCCGAAATTTGCCGACCGATGAGGCTCGCCCCATTGTTGGACTCATCGAGAGTCGCCAGGGACAGGTGTCGAGCATGGCGCTTGCGAGTAGCGGCGCGGTCGACTTCATGCTGATGGCATTTTCGGCGGGCGAAAGCGTGAGCGAGGAAGAATATTTCGGCGACACGCTGTATCACGTGGTGGAGGGCGCCGCCGACGTGGTGTTGCCCGACCGCCGCGTGGCGGTTGCTGCCGGTGAGGTGTTCATGGTGCCCACGCGCATTCCGCATGCCGTCGAGGGTCATGAAGGCGCCGCGTTCAAACTTCTGCAACTTACGATTCCTGAAGAGAGTAGCTAGCGATGGAACTAATTAAGAATGTGAAGCATGGCGAGGAATTCAGTCTGCGCAATTTGGTGCAATTGGAACCTGGCCGTGTGAACAGCCTTACGCTGTCGCAAACGCCTGGCTGCAAGATTACCGTGTTCGCTATCGCTGCGGGCGAGGGCATGTCGAGCCACGCCGCCGCGGGCGATGCCATGGTGACGTGTTTGGAGGGCAAGGCGCAAATTGTGATTGACGATATTGTCCACGAGGTTTCGCCTGGGCAAACCATCGTAATTCCCGCGAACGCGCCACATTCGGTGAAGGCCCTCGAGCCATACAAGATGCTGCTCGTGGTTGTGAAACCGCAGGAATAATTGGCAGCTTGTTTGACCTACTCAGCGGCGGGCTGGGCTGCATCAACGGGACAACATTCCAGGCGCCCCTCATGATGCAATCTAGCCTGTCGCCTTTGGTTTTTTGGTTCGAATAGAGAGAGCGGACCGGAGGCTTGCCGGTCCGCTTTTTTGTATCTTCCGCAGGGCAAGTGGAGTTGCTTGGGAAGGAGAATTGACTTCAAGAGGGGCGAGCTGTTGCGTCCTCCGCAAGTCTCTAGGCTTGAATAAGCTTTTCGAGCTGGTCGGCCATGGCGTCGATGTCGGCGTTCGTGACAACGAGCGGAGGGAGGAAACGCAGCGTATGGGCTCCGGTGTAGTTAAGGACGAGGCCTTGGGGCGCGTCGAGTGCCGCCAACACGAGCGCGGGCGCGTCGACGGAATCGTCGAACTCCACCGCGCGCATAAGGCCGAGGCCGCGCACCTCTTTCACGTGGGGCAGGGTAGCCAAGCGCTCGGCGAGGTGTTCGCCGGCGGCTTCGATGCGCTCGATTTCGCCCTCGCGGCCCAGCTCGTCGAGCACGCAGTTCGCTGCGGCGATGGCCAGGCAGCTGCCGCCGAACGTGGTTCCATGGTCGCCCGGCCCGAACGCGTCGGCCACTTCGGCGCGTGCGGCGCATGCGCCCATGGGCACGCCGCCGGCAATGCCTTTTGCCATGGCGACGATGTCGGGCGTGATTCCATAGTGCTGGAACGCGAAGGGAACGCCGCAGCGATACATGCCGCACTGCACCTCATCGCAAATCATGAGCGCTTTGTTCTCGCTCGTCAGGCGGCGAACCGCTTCCAAATACTCTTGAGAGCACGGATGCACGCCGCTTTCGCCTTGCACGACCTCAAGGATTACGGCGCACACGTCATGATTGGCGAATGCCGCCTCGAGCGCTGCGACGTCATTTTGCGGAACGTCGACGAATCCGCCGGGCAGCGGCTTGAAGGCCTCCTGCTTCAGCGGCTGCGCGGTGGCAGCGAGCGTCGCGAGCGTGCGGCCGTGGAAGCTGTTCGTGATGGTGACGATTGTGGAGCCGCCGTTGCCGAGACGCTTCGCGTAGAGGCGTGCGAGCTTGATGGCGCATTCATTGGATTCTGCGCCCGAATTCGAGAAGAACGTCTTCCATTCGATGGGTTCGCCTGCGTCAGTGGTGCCGCCCAAGATGCCCGACAGCTTCTCGGCGACCTCGCCGCGGTGCTCGATGTAGTAATAGTTGCTGACGTGCATGAGCTTGGCGGTTTGCTCCTGCAGGGTTTTTACGAGCGCGGGTGCGCAGTGACCCAGACTAATAACGCCGATGCCGCCAATGAAGTCGAGGTATTGCTTCCCTTTGTCATCGGTGAGCGTCATGCCGTTTCCGCTCACGAATTCGACAGGCTTGCGGGCGAAAGTGCCCATCATGTATTTCGATTCGAGTTCTTGCTGCTGTGCGAGGCTCATGGGAGCTCCCTTCTATTGATGCGCATGCGCGCGTTTGGCTTGTTCGGAATCGTTATCCCAGTTCGATATTGACATTGGCGTCGAGGCGGCTCGCAAGCGCGTCGAGCGGTTGGGCCTGGTAGGTTTCGTCGGGCGTGCTCGGCTTCATCATGGTGCCAACGCCGTGGTCGGTAAGCAACTCGAGCAAAAGCGCATGAGGCATGGTGCCGTTGATGATGTGCGCGGCGGGAATGCCCGCATCGAGCGCCGCAAGACACGCTTCAATTTTGGGAATCATGCCGCTGGAAAGCGTGCCCGACTCGACGAGGTCGCGGGCTTCTTCCGATGTGAGGGAGGAAATAAGGGTGTCTTTGTCGCTGAAGTCTTTATAGAGGCCGTCGACATCGGAAAGGAAGATGATCTTGTGCGCGTGCAGCGCCGCCGCCAGATGCCCCGCTGCGATATCGGCGTTGATGTTGAAGGGCTTGCCGTCGTCGCCCGCCGCGACGGACGCTACGATGGGGATGTAATCGTCGTTGATGAGGTGCTCGAGATAGGTGGGATCGATGCTCGTGACTTCGCCAACGCGACCAAGCTCGGGGTCGAGCTGCGTGGCGCGGATGGTGCAGCCATCGCCGCCGCTCACGCCCACGGCGAGGTGGCCGTGCACGTTGATGGCGTCGACCAAACGGCGATTCACGCTGCCCACGAGCACCATGCGCACGAGTTCCATGGCATCATCGGGCGTCACGCGCAGGCCGTCTTTGAATTCTACGGGCATGCCGCTTTTCTCGAATGCGGCGGAAATGTCTTTACCGCCGCCATGCACAATAATCGGCTTCATGCCGATAATTTTCAACAGCACGATATCGGTCATGACCTGCGCCATGAGCTCGGGATTTTCCATGGCCGATCCGCCATATTTAATGAGCACGGTTTTGCCCGTGGTGTGCTTGATCCATGGCAGTGCTTCGACAAGCAGGTTGACTTTGGCGGCGTAGCTGGAGCTGCGAACTCCGGTTTTCGTGAATTTCATAAGACTCCTTGGAACCCGCGGAACGTTTGTGGCATTGGCGGGCTTTCGATGGAAACGGAAGGTGTGAAGATATGGGGCAGGGCGCGTGCGCCAAGCCGAAGGCGCGCGCGCCACGATGAACGCGGGCGCGCGCAATGGGACAACGGCCGGCAAACGCCTAGCTTCGTCGCTCGTTTCTTCTCAAGGAGGGCTTGGCCATAGGAATTGCTACGATGCGCATGCTACGCCGCCCAATCCGGCGTCTTCGGCAAGTCCGAAGACGATATTCGCACACTGAACAGCTTGGCCAGCGGCTCCTTTTCCGAGGTTGTCGATGGCGGCCATGGCAACGATCATGCGCTCAGTTTGGTTCAGCGAAACATTGATGTGCGCGCGGGCCGTACCTGCTACTGCGCCGGTCTTGGGCCATACGCCTTGGGGCAGGGTGGTAACGAGGCTTGACCGTGAGTAGGCATTTTCATAGGCGTGATGCAGAGACGCGTCGTCGACTTCAGCGTTTTTTGCAAGCGGCAAATACACAGTGGCGAGAATGCCGCGCTTGAGTGGCGCCAAATGCGGCGTAAAAATGACATGCGCGGGCGCGGGGCGCACCGATGCGTCACCGGCAACGGGAATGTGTGCGTCTGAAAGGGTGCGTCCATAGGAAAGCGCGATTTCGGGTTGGTGGCGATGAAGCGGCAGACCATACGCTTCGAGCGACTCGTCGCCGGAGCAATAGTGGGTGCGCGCGCTCGGCTTTCGGCCCGCGCCCGTGATGCCGGAAATGGCATCGACGATAATGGGCGCATTGGGATCGACGAAGCCCGCGGCAAGTGCGGGGGTTGCCGCCAAAATAGAGGCGGTCACATAACAGCCAGCGCAGCCAACGATAACGGCCTCGCCTGCGGCATGGCGCGCCGCAAACTCATCAAGGGCGGCGCGGTTGGTTTCGGGTTGTCCGAACGTTGCGCGCTCGAGCAGCTCGGGCGCCGCGTGCTGCACGTGGTAGGCGGCTTCATAGTCGGCTGCGTGCGCGAAACGGAAATCGGCGGAAAGGTCGATGCACGTCACGCCCGCCTCGACGAGACGAGGTGCATGGAGCATGCCAGCTTTGTGGGGCACTCCCATGAAGACGACGTCGCACGAAAGCAGCGAATCGGTTGCGTGCGGTTCGAGCACCAGGTTGTCGTAAACGCCGTGAAACGCGGGATATATGTCGGCGATCTGCTGTCCTGCTTCGGAATCGGAAGTGATGACGGCAACTTCGAACTCGGGATGGCTGGCGCAAATTCGCAGCACTTCGGCTCCGGCGTAACCCGTGGCCCCCATGATTCCTGCTTTAATCATGCGCTGCTCCTTTGTTTGAAATGCATAAAAAATCGGTTTCGTGCATATTAGACCGTTTTTAATCGTGAAACATGTATCTCAATAAAAAAGAATGAAGTTCCACAGGAATTCTCGGCGGAAGGTGCCATTTTTACGCTAGAATTCCACCTCGCATTGCTGGGCGTGTGCCCGAGTGGTTAAAGGGGACGGGCTGTAAACCCGTTAGCTCTGC
>ERZ827108.1277-NODE-1277-length-34615-cov-7.780498_pt1 | contig 34615 bp, 22 predicted proteins | sample MGYA00519921_ERZ827108 | MGnify/ENA primary metagenome ERZ827108 (study PRJEB31778, sample SAMEA3449258) | human gut metagenome | biome: human gut; feature: human-associated habitat; material: faeces | place: United Kingdom | collected 2010/2012 ...
AGAAGGCACTTTTACGTGCCCTTCGGGGAATTCGTTCATTTGCACATGCAATACTGTTCATTTGTAAACAGTATTTTAAAACACCTGACATTTCCATTCCTTACACCTGCCAGGAAACCAACGGTCAATTTTTATTTGAGATTCCCAAGCCGGATATGTTTCTGCAAAATTTCATCGATCACTTCAAAAAGTTCCAGGGATCCGTCTTTTGTTTTGTTCTGTCTTGCATAAACCTGTTTGGCACTGACACCGTGTTCTCTCCAGTCGCCACCGCCATTGCTGTTATTGAGCATCAGAGGCTGCAGATTGTCCATCGCATGTGCAAATCTTGATTCCGGCGTTTCATTTGCCTCAAATTCATCAAACAGTGCGGAAAGCTCTTTTTTCTGATCATCAGGAAGAAGAGAAAAGATCCGTTCTTTTGCGGCTTCCTCCCGGGCTTTCTGTGTTTTGAGTCCTTCGGCATCATACGCATACGTGTCTCCTGCATCAATTTCCACAATATCGTGGATCAGGCACATGATCATTACCCGTTCAATATTTACCCTTTCATTTGCATATTCCCGTAGCAGATATGCCATGATCGCCATATGCCATGCATGTTCCGCATCGTTTTCATTGCGTCCGTGACCGGACAGATGTGTCTGTCGGAAAATATTTTTCTCCTTATCAATTTCCAGTGCAAAATCCAGTTGTTTCTGTAATCTTTCGTCCATGTTTTATCTCCTCAGATATATGAAATATTTTTGGCGTATTCATACCATTTTTGACTTTTGTTCCATGCTGCCTGTTCTATTTTTCTTACAAACCCATCGTTATTTCAAATGTCGTTCCGCCCTGCTCATTTCCATGAACTTCGATCGTTCCGTCATGCACCCGGACAATCTCACGTACCAGTGCAAGCCCGAGACCTACACCGCCAAGTTCCCGGCTTCTTGATTTGTCTATCCGGAAGAAGGGTTCAAAGATCTGTTCCCGGAACGATTCCTCAATTCCGTTTCCCGTATCTGCGACAGTAAAAACAACGCTATTCTTCATGTGGACTGCTGATACGGTAACGTTTCCATTGGTGTGATTATATTTGATTGCATTCTCCACAAGATTATAAAGCATCCGGTAGATCAGGATATCACTTCCTGTCAGGATCAGATCAGCAGTTTTGTTTTCTGCTTTTTCATCCCTCAGGTTCTGGTTTTTTTGGATCAGTTCAACGTTTTTTTCCTGTGCCAGAGGTTCCAGATCAGTCAGTACTTCCTCAATCAGACTGTGAAGTTCGATCTTGTCATTACGTGCCACGCTCTGCAGCTCGCTCATGTCAAGAAGTGTCCGGACCAGCCTGGTAAGACGCTCGTTCTGTTCTGTTACCATCTGGATCGTCTCTTGTGTTGCAGCGTCACACTCAGGATGGCTTGTTGTGTGATAGAGATCTAGCTGTGCCTGGATTAATGCCAGAGGAGTCCGCAGCTCGTGTGCTGCATTTCCGGTGAACTGACGCTGTGTCTCGAATGATTCCGAAAGACGCAGAAGCATTTTATTATAAGAACTGCGGAGTCTGTCCAGTTCTGTAATCTTATTTTCACCGATCGTACAATCTGTCAGATTCTGTGCCTGAACTTTTTCTACGGTTTCTGAGAATTCTCTGAGCGGCTTCAGTGCCCGGCCGCTGACAAAATACGTCACGGCTCCGCCAAACAGTGCTACAAGAGCAGTGATCAAAAGGCTTTGATTTCTGTAAGCGGATTTTGAATGATAGACTTTCATGGAAAACTGTGCTGCAAAATCATCCCATTCATCATCCGGAATATCAATGTAGATCGCATCGGGTGTCCCATTCTGATCCGTTACGGTTTCCTGAAGCGTGTTAAAATAATAAACTCCGTTCTTATACAGGAAAAACGTAAGACATCCGCACAATACCGTGATCAGCACCGTAGTAAGGATCGTCAGTCTCCACTGGAGTGATATTTTTCTCATGTTTTGTCATTTCCTCCTATTTTATAACCCTCTCCGATCTTATTTACAACCGGATCGTAACCAAGTTCTGCCTTCAGCTTTTTCCGGAGAGAAGACATATGGACCCGGATCGAACCACTGAAACTGTCCACAGAAGAATCCCAGACATGTTCGATCAGTTCTTCCTGACTGACCGGCCGCCCCTGGTTCAGAAGAAGATATTCCAGGATCCCATTCTCTTTTCTTGTCAGTGCAACAGGGGTCTCTTTTGCATACGCTGTTCGTTCTCTTGTGTTGAAACGAAGAGCACCGCATTCCAGACAGACATTTTTCTGTACAAATTTTCTTCTGGTCAGACTTCTGACACGAGCTTCCAGTTCTAGCAGATGAAATGGTTTTTCCATATAGTCATTTGCTCCGGCATCCAGCCCTTCAACTTTATCTGCGATCTGACTTCTTGCAGAAAGGATCAGTACCTTTGTCTCTTCATTTTCTTTGCGAAGTTCTCTGAGGATATCCATTCCGTCCATTCCCGGAAGGTTAAGGTCAAGTACGATCAGATCGTACATTTCCGCACAGATCATCTCAAGTGCCTCTTCTCCGTCATTGCACGTATCCACTTCATAACCGGCCTGATGCAGGCTTTTTGCAATCATATCACATAATTTTTTTTCATCTTCAACAACTAATAATCTCAATTTTTTCTCTCTTTTCTTAACAGGAATTTTACACCTGTTATTGTATAATGCAATTATCGAAAGGTCAATAAAAGGACTGTAAATAAGGAAAGGAGTGTCTTGATGAAATTAGAAAAAGCAACACAGATTCTTTTGCTTGCAGCAGGTATGCTGTTTTTTCTTGCCGGAATTTTCCGCGGGGAATCTGCAGTTGTACTTAGTAAGGCAATAAAAATATGTATGGAGTGTGTCGGAATTGGATAAAAAAATAAAATCAGCCAAAAACATTCCAGCCCGTTTCCGCGGATGGATCCAGGCAGCTGCAGTGCTGCTTACAAACATTCACATCCCGAATCTGTTTAAAGGGAAAATTTATCAGGGAAAAGCAAAGACAATGTGTGTGCCGGGACTGAACTGCTACTCTTGTCCGGCCGCCACAGGTGCCTGTCCGATCGGAGCTTTTCAGGCTGTAGTCGGTTCTTCAAAGTTTAAGTTCACCTATTATATCACAGGCTTTTTTATCTTGCTGGGAGTTCTGCTGGGACGGTTTATCTGTGGCTTTCTCTGCCCGTTCGGATGGTTTCAGGATCTGCTGCATAAGATTCCGGGCAAAAAGTTTTCCACTGCAAAGATGAAACCTCTGCGGTATCTGAAATACGTGATCCTGGTTGTCTTTGTTATACTGCTTCCGGCATTTGTAACAAATTCACTTGGCATGGGAGATCCGTTTTTCTGTAAGTACATATGCCCGCAGGGCGTCCTTGAAGGTGCACTTCCGCTCGCCTTTGCAAATTCAGGAATCCGTTCTGCACTTGGACACCTTTTTACATTCAAGTTTACGATCCTTGTGCTTTTCATTGTCCTGAGTATTCTGTTTTACCGTCCATTCTGTAAATGGATCTGTCCGCTTGGTGCCATCTACTCTCTGTTCAACAGAGTATCCTTTCTTAAAATCCAGGTGGACCACGAAAAATGCATAGGATGCCGGAAATGCATCCGGGCTTGCAAAATGGACGTCAAAGTAACAGAAACACCGAACCATCCGGAGTGTATCCGCTGCGGAGAATGTATGAAAGCCTGTCCGGTGGATGCAGTATGCTATCATTACGGATTTTCAAAGAAAAAACAGGCTGACGATCAACAAGAAAAATCAAATAGAAAAGGAGATTTAAAATCATGAAAAACAAATTCAAAAAAGTAATCGCTGCATCACTTGCAGTATCCGTACTTCTTGCTTTTACAGGCTGTGGCAACAATCAGGCTCCGTCAGCAGACAATAAAAAACAGGAATCTGCTTCCACGGCAGATACCGCAGACATGGATGAACAAAGCAAAAAAAGAGATGACCTTTATCAGCAGGAAAATCAGATTTTTGCTGACCACAAAGATGCCTGGGACAAGGTATTTGGTCTTATGAACAAGAACAGTGCCGGTGAGAGCCTGAGTGAAAACTATGCAGATGTCCTTGCAGGCATCGTTGAATCTAATAAAGATTCTTTCACGGAAGAAGAATATGATACGCTGTGCAAAGACATTGAGACGATCCGCGGCATTGAAGAAGAGATCGCAGCGATCGAAAAAGAGATTGCAGAAGCGGATTCTGCCAATGGTGGATCCTCAGAATCAGATGAATCTATTAGTGTATTCCAGGATTTCACGGGAAAAGACCTGGATGGAAAGGATGTCGATGAAAGCTTTTTCAAAAATAACAAAGTTACCGTTGTAAACTTCTGGTTCAGCGGTTGTAAGCCATGCGTTGAAGAACTTTCCAAACTGAATGAATTAAATGAAACACTTAAGACAATGGGCGGAGAAGTTGTCGGTATCAATACAGACACGTTAGATAACAATCAGGACGGGATCAAAGAAGCACAGGACATTTTAAAAGCACAGGGTGCTTCTTACAAAAACCTGACGGTTGCTTCAGATTCAGCAATTGGAAAATATGCCAGCAGCATTATGGCATTTCCTACAACAGTTCTTGTAGATAAAGACGGAAATATCGTAGGCGAGCCTCTGATGGGAGGAATCGATGATCAGGCAAATTACGATCAGCTGATGGAACAGATCCAGGCTGTCATCAATCAGTAAATGTCAAGGGGGGGAGACCCCCCTTTTTTTTTGCGTTCGCATACGTTTTGAAACATGAAAAACAGAAAACAATTTTGTACAAAATATATAAGAATTTAAAACAAAAAATAAAAAAGTGGTGGTAAATCGTATAAAATTACATAGAAAAAATAAATCAAACATGGTAAAATGTATAAACATTGAGAACGAAAATCGGACAGAAAGGCACTGTCGAGTACAAAAGTAAGAAGGAGGGCAGAGAAAAGAATTGCCTATGGAAAGCATGAATCTGATTGAGTCCAGAAGGAGCGAAATTCTGGCAGAAGGGAGAGAAATCATATGAAGATGAGATTCAGAAAGATTATGGCAGCCATTCTTTCGACAGCAATGGTTGCTGCTGCGATACCGGCATCCGGTATTCTGAATGTACAGGCGAAATCGCCGCAGGAGCATATTGATCTGTCCAGACAGGTGGCAGGTGAAGGTATGGTTCTGATGGAAAATGATGGTGCACTGCCATTGGCACAGGGCGAAAAAGTTGCCATGTTTGGGCGTGCAATGATTGATTATGTACGAGGCGGCGGAGGAAGCGGTGCAACGAACGTGGATTATACGCACAACATTCTCCAGGGGATGCAGATCAAGGAAGAAGAAGGAAAGGTCACCCTCTATCAGCCGCTGGTAGATTTTTATACGAAACAGGTCAGTGAAAAAGGCATTAAAAACGATGCAAATATTACGGTTACCGATGATATGTTAAATGCTGCGGCAGAAAATGCAGACACCGCAATTGTGACGATCGGACGTTATTCTTCGGAGGGAAGCGACCGCAGTGCATCAAAAGGTGACTACTATCTGTCAGATGCAGAGACAGAGCTTCTGACACGAGTGGCAGCGAAATTTAAAAAGACCGTTGTTGTATTGAATGTCGGTGCCGTTCTGGATACGGAATGGATCAAAGACATTCCGGGTATCGATTCTGTGCTGATGGCATGGCAGGCAGGTATGGAAGGTGGACTTGCCACAGCAGACGTGCTGGTTGGAGATGTAAACCCATCCGGTAAATTTGTGGATACATTTGCGAAAGATTATAAGGATTATCCAAGTTCCGATACATTTTATGAATCAAATTCTTATGTAAATTATGAAGAAGATGTGTTTGTCGGATATCGTTTTTTTGAAACTTTTGATCCAGAGTATACGAAAGTGAATTACGATTTTGGATATGGATTATCCTACACAACTTTTAAAACAGACAATGTAAACGTCAAAGTAGACGGAGAAAATATGGTTACGACAGCGACTGTTACGAATACCGGAAAGGTAGCCGGCAAACAGGTCGTGCAGGTTTATTTCTCAGCCCCGCAGGGAGAGCTGGGCAAACCTGGAAAAGAGCTGGCAGCGTTTGCAAAGACAAAACTGCTGCAGCCGGGCGAATCGCAGGAGCTGACAATGACGTATGCGATCAGTGATATGTCAAGTTACGATGACACCGGAAAAGTTCAGAAATCCGCATACATTATGGAAGCCGGAGATTACAAGATCTACGTCGGCAATTCTATCAAAGATGCCGGAGAACATGGCGTACGTTATACCTATAAAGTAGAAGATACTGAAGTTACCGAGCAGCTTTCACAGCAGTGTGCACCGGTTCAGTTAAAGAAGAGACTTCTGGCAGACGGCACATACGAAGATCTCAAGACGAATTCAGATGAAATGAATCCGCATTACACGGTTCCGGCAGAAGGAACGACAAAAGTAGAAGCAGAGAATTTCCTGAATTCTTCCGGAAACCTGAGTGTGGAAACATTTTATGATGATAATCTGCAGATGAAAAAATGTCTGGCATTTTTAAATGAAGCAGGCAGATACATGGAATATGAGCTGACCACAGAAGAGGCCGGCAAATATGAAGTGATCATGTGTATGGCAAATGGCTATCCAGAGATCCAAAACTGTCTTACCGTTGCAGTAAACGGTCAGCAGCAGCCGGGTATTTCATTTAATGCACAGCAGACCGGTGATGGAAATGGTGCTTCCGAGTGGTATAATTTTGAAGAATGTGAACCATTTTACATCAATCTTGACAAGGGCGTGAACCTGGTTCGTTTCACGGCAAATAAAAATAATCCAAACTATGATTATATACTGTTCAGACGTGTTGGCGATCAGGAGGAACGGTACAATAAAGTCATCAAAGCAGAAGGTGCGAACAAGATTGAGGCAGAAAAATACGATGCAGCCGGTACGACAGGCAACAACGCAGTACGCACCGAAAACTTTACAAAAGATGATTACACAGGGACTTGCCTGGCTTATATGAATTATGTCGGAAACTATGTGAGCTACTATCTGAATGTTGAAGAAGCCGGAGATTATAATGTGATATTAAATGTGGCAAATGGCCGTGCGGCATTCGATTTTGATCCAGGTATGGAAGTAGACGGAACGAAATTCCCGGCAACGATCAATGCAAAACAGACAGGTGACGGAAGCGGCAAGAGCGAATGGTACAATTTCGAAAATCTGGAACCGGTTACCGTAACCCTTCCGAAAGGACACAGCATCCTCACACTGAGGGCATCCGAAAAAGATAAATACCCGAATATCGATTATATTCTGGTAGAAAAGAAACAGACAGCAACACAGAGCCTGAAGAGTGCGGCAGCAAAAAAAGTCCGTACAGCCGAAGATACACCAGCTTCTGAACCGGCAGACAGCGGCAAGATCATGCTGGTGGATGTTTATAATAATCCGGAACTTATGGATGATTTCCTGGCACAGTTAAGTGATGACCAGCTCTGCGAACTGATGGGTGGTCAGACAAATACCGGTGTTGCAAATACCGGCGGTATGGGAAATCTGATGGAATACGGTATTCCAAATGCGATGACAGCAGACGGTCCGCAGGGTATCCGTATCGGTACAACCTGTACTGCATGGCCGATCTCCACACTTCTTGCAAGTACCTGGGATGTAGATCTGGTGAAGCAGGTAGGAAAAGCGGCAGCAGTGGAAGCACACAACAATGGTATTGATATCTGGCTTGCACCTGGTATGAATATCCACAGAGATCCGCTTTGCGGACGTAACTTTGAATACTATTCCGAAGATCCTCTGATTACCGGAAAAATGGCTGCTGCAATCACAGAAGGCTGCCAGTCAAAAGGCGTTTCCATTACACTGAAGCATTTTACAACAAACAACAAAGAGACAAACCGAAACAGCAGCGATTCCAGAGTCAGTGAACGTGCACTGCGTGAAATCTACCTGAAAGGTTTTGAAATTGCAGTCAAAGAAGCACAGCCTTGGAGCATTATGACTTCTTATAACTTCTTAAACGGAATCGAAACATCTGAAAATAAAGATCTCCTGACAAACATCACCCGCGGTGAATGGGGATATGAAGGAATCTTTATGACAGACTGGGGCAACAACTCCAATCATGCAAGAGAAGTCCTGGCAGGAAATGATGTCAAAATGCCAAGCGGTTCTCCGGCAACTTTAAAAGCGGCCCTGAAGAAAGGCATCCTGAAACGTTCTGATCTGGAAGACTGTGCAGAACGTCTTGTGAAGATGATCATGAAAGTGAACATCTTTAAAGAAAAGATCCTCAATCCGGTGACAGTAGACATCGGTGATGACACATACTTTAAAGCAGCAGAAAATATTCTCTGGTCACAGACGGCAAGGGGCGAAAATACATCTGACGAAGATGGCGGAAAAGACCTCGGTTACTGTGATGCAGGAGCATGGACACAGTATCAGATCAACGTTGCCAAGAGCGGAACTTACAGCCTGTCTGCACGTTCTGCATCCAATGCAGGCGGCGGAGCATTTGATATTCTGGCAGACGGCACAAAGATTGCAAGTTTCAAGGCAGTCAACACCGGCGGATGGCAGAAATGGACCACACTGGAAGCACAGCAGATCAAACTGGAAGCAGGAGTTCATACACTCCGTATCGAGTTTACAGAGAGCGGTTCCAACCTGAACTGGCTGCATTTTGTAAGACAGTCTGAATACATTGAAAATCTGGAAAAACTGTACAAGGCATGGGCAAGTCAGGATCTTTCTGAATACACAGCAGAAAGTGCAGAAACTATGAGAACAGCCCTTGCAACAGCAAAAGCAGTTCTGGATAAAGAAAATGCGACGGATTCTGAGATCCAGGCAGCCATCATTCAGATGACACAGGCGATCAATGCTATGGAATACGGCACAAACAAGGTACATCTGGAAGCGATCATTGAAGTAGCAGAAAAGACTCTGGCAAATCCGGGAGATTATGCAGATGTTTCCGCACTGGAAGCAGCAGTAAAAGCCGGAAAAGAAATTCTGGCAAAAGCAGATGCAACTCAGGAAGAAGCAAATGCAGCAGCAAATGCGATCGCAGACAGCATGCAGGCACTGATGGAAAGAGCAGATATCCGTTCCTTAAGAGAACTGACAGATGCAGCAAACGAGCTTCTGGAAAAGAACAGCGGCAAGTATACCGATGACACTGCAAAAGCATTGCAGGATGCAGTTGCCCATGCAGAAGAAATCCTGGGTAAAGACGGAAAATCCGATGCAGAGATCAATGAAGCTTACAATCAGATCATCGATGCCATTGTCGGACTTAAGATGAAAGGCAACAAGGCAGCTCTGGAAGCAATGATCAAAAAAGCAGAAAGCATTCTGGCGGAAAACAGCAGATATGTAGCGGCTACGATCGAAGGTCTGGATGAAGAACTTGCAGCAGCAAAAGCAGTTTATGAAAACAATCAGGCACTGCAGAGTGAAGTCAATGAAGCTGTTAAGAGCCTCACTTTCAAGATTGCAGAAGCAAGACTTCTGGGTGATGTAGACGGTGACGGTCAGATCACAACAAATGATACCGTGGAAATCCTGCGTGCGGCAGCTGAGATTGCCACACTTTCTGCAGAAGATGCAGCAAGTGCAGATGTAAACGGTGATGGTGTGGCAGATACCGCTGATGCAGTACTGGTTCTTCAGTACGCATCCGAAGCAGTCAGTGGATTCTGATTTTTTTGAAGCAATGAGCGATTCTGAAAAAATTTTTCAGTCAGGAATCTGTGGCAGAACACAGAATATTTACAGCAAATAGAAAGCAGCGGGAGTCTGATAAACTCCCGCTGTTTTTGTTTGACTGCCAAAAAATCAGAGCGTATAATGAAAAAGTAACCAGGTCGATGAATACAATATTCTAAAGGAGAAGAACAATTATGAAAAGTGCAGCAAAAACCCCGGGCAAGTTGCTTGCAGGTTTGTGCCTGATACTGTTTTTCTGTCTGATGCCGGTCCGGTCTTATGCAGCAGAGCAGCAGCTTTCTGAGATCACAAAACTGTATGTAACGGGAATTTATGGCAGCGAAACACTGCCGCAGCAGAAAGTCAACTGGCAGTATGCAGATAAGGGGTATTATCTGTGTATGCCTTCCGGAGCAGATTTAAGCAATGTACAGCTTCATTTCACAGAAAACAGTGACGGAAATGAAAATGCCGACAGTTATGTTATGATCGGCGGACAAAAAATAAACTGCGGAGATTCTACAGATCTCTCAGGAACAAGCAAATTGCAGATCTCACTCGCCGGAGGCAAAAGTGTTACCGTAAATATTGTAAAATCGGCAGAGATTCCGGCAATGTTTATCCAGACAGCATCCGGTACGCTCGATAAGGTTCATGCAAGCAAAGACAATAAAGAAAAAGGTACAATGGCACTTGTCAAAGCAGACCGCAGCGTAGATTTTGACGGAAACTTAAAGCAGATCAAAGGCCGTGGAAATTCCACCTGGGGATTTGCGAAAAAACCATATAATATCAAACTGGAAAATTCGTCAGATCTGCTTGGAATGGGCAAGGGAAAAGGCTGGTGTCTGCTTGCTAATTATGCGGATCGTTCTCTTCTTCGAAATCGGATCGTGTACAATCTGGCAGAAGAGACCGGGATTCCATTCACCATGGACAGCCGAAACATCGATCTTTATATCAATGGCGATTACATGGGATCTTATCTTATCACAGAAAAAATCGAAATCGGAAAAACGAGAGTCAACATTACGGATCTGGAAGAGGCCACAAGTAAGGCAAATGATAATGCAGATCTGGAAACATATGAGCAGAAAGGAACAAATGATTATAAAGCAGGCACACAGAAATGGGTAGATATTCCAAACGATCCGGAAGATATCACGGGCGGATATCTGCTTGAACTTGAGCTTGGAGAGCGTTACAAAGATGAAACAAGTGGTTTTGTGACAACAGGCGGACAGGCAGTCACTATGAAATGTCCGGAATGTGTATCGGAAAATCAGATCAAATACATCAGTGAATTTTATCAGAATATGGAAAATGCTCTTTATTCCAAAGATGGCTATACAACGGACAGCAAAGGGGAGCGTCATGCTCTTTCTGATTATATTGATATCGAATCACTGGCACGTATGTACCTGCTCCAGGAATTTTCCATGAACCTGGATTCCGGTATCACAAGCTTTTATCTCTATAAAGACTCTGATCTGACCGGTGATGGAAAGCTTCATGCCGCACCGGTATGGGATTTTGATGTGGCACTTGGAAATTACACCTCCCGAAATGGCACAGACTTTACTGACCCGACACAGTGGTGGGCAAAAATTTCCAGAATGTACGACAACAGCAGTAAATATAATGTCATGGCACAGGCTGTGCAGCACGAAGAAGTGTGGAACAAAGTAAAAGAATTATGGCAGAGTGAATTCATGCCGGCGATCAAGTACATACTGGGAGAGTCCACCGCCTACACAGCAACAAAGATAAAAACACTGGATGCATACAAAGCAGAAGTAAGTGCATCCGCAGCGATGAACTTTATCCAGTGGCGTGACCTGATGGAGAATCCATGGAATCACAGCAGTGAAAGTTTTGTAAATACCGGTCTTACTTATGATGATAATATTGAATATCTTAGAAATTTTATGACGAAAAGATGCGATTTCCTGAACCGTAACCTGGGCGGGGAAAGTACAGGAACAGATCCAGATACATCGCAGAAAGTAACCGTAATAGAAGATGATACCAGATTTTATGCAGCAAAAAATATTTTAAATTCCTCCGGAGATGTCAGGGCAGAAGATACATCAGATGAAGGCGGAGGAGAGAACCTTGGCTATTGCAACCAGGGCAGTTTAACAGAATATAAAATCAATGTAACGACAGCCGGTACTTATAACGTTACGGCACGTGTTGCTTCGAATGACGGAACAGGAGCATTCAGCATTTATGTCGATAATCAGAAAATTGCAACATACCGTGCAGTCAATACAGGCGGATGGCAGGTTTGGACAACTACAGATGCCCAGGAGATCACACTGGAAGCCGGAGAACATTCATTTGCCATCTACTTTGAAGAAAGCGGCATGAATCTGAACTGGCTGCAGTTCACACGGGAAACGGGTACCGATCCGAAACCAGACCCGAAACCAGATCCAGACCCGGATCCAACGCCGACTCCAACACCGGACCCAGACCCAGATCCAAATCCGACTCCAACGCCGGATCCAAATCCGACTCCAACGCCGACTCCAGATCCGACCCCAACACCGGATCAGACCCCGAATCCAACACCAAGTCCGAAACCGGATTCAAGCAAAGATCAAAATACGGTAACGCTGACAAAGGGCAGTATTTGTCAGGATGCAAAAGGTATCCTGAAATATCGGATCACAAAAATGGCAGCCAAAAACGGCACCGCAGAAGTGATCGGAATTCAGAAAAAATCAGGAAAAGTAACAATTCCGTCAACAATTACGGTTCAGGGCATTACCTTTAAAGTAACAGCAATCGCAGAGAAAGCTTTTCGAAATGACAAAAATCTGAAAAGTGTTGTCATCGGATCCAATGTGAAAAAAATCGGAAAACAGGCATTTGAAAAATGTAAAAAACTTTCTTCTGTCACATTCAAAGGAAAGAAAGCACCGACCATTGGCAAAGCAGCCTTTAAAGGGATCAAGAAAAAAGCAAATGTTCAGGTTGCGGGCAGTATGAAAAAAAGTCAGGTGAAAAAATTACAGAATCGCATGAAAACAGCAGCACCTTCTGTAAAGATCACTTACAAGAAAAAAATAACCGTTCGTTTTTAGGAGGTATAAAAAGCATGCCATAGCATACAGAAAAACAGTTTCTGAATGTTATGGCTGTTTTTCTTTTGTGAAAAGTATGATAGTATAGTGATGAAACAGGCAGATAAATTACAGGAGGAACCGACAATGAAATTATGGACAATCCAGCTCTGACATCTGTTAATCCATTGTTGATCGATCTCAACGATTTTCAGTTCCTTATGCCGCCGATTCAGTATTTTCCGCCGTATACAGAAAAATCGGTAGACCGCATATGTACGGATCTGGAAAAAGGACAGATCCGCCAGTCTGAATTTCCAAGCTATGTAATTCAGGCACATATTCCATATATTGCACCGGGAGATCTGGTAAACGTGTATCCGTTGTTTGAACTGTAGAATAAAGGAGGTATCTATGAAGAACATAAACTGGGCTGTACTTGGTACAGGTGTTATTGCAAATGAAATGGCAGTTGCTCTGAAAAAGAATGGAAAGAATATTTATGCAGTCGGCAATCGAACCCATGAAAAAGCAGTTATTTTTGCTGAAAAATATGGCATCGGCAAAGTCTATGCGGATTACAATGAAATGTTCACCGACCCGGATGTTGATGTGATTTATATTACAACACCGCACAATACGCATCTTAATTTTATGAAAAAAGCCATTGAAAACGGCAAACATATTCTGGTGGAAAAATCAATCACGCTCAACAGCGACGAACTGAATGAAGCATTGGCACTTGCAGAAGAAAAAGGTGTTATCGTCGGGGAGGCAATGACGATTTTCCATATGCCAATCTATAAAAAGCTCAGAAAAATTCTGGAGAGCGGGGCACTTGGAAAAGTGAATCTGATCACGATGAATTTCGGCAGTTTTAAAGAGTACAATATGAGCAACCGCTTTTTCAACCGCAATCTTGCCGGCGGTGCGATGCTTGATATTGGTGTTTATGCACTTTCTTTTATCCGCTGGTTTATGGATTCAAAACCGGATCAGTTATTGTCGCAGGTGAAACAGGCACCGACCAAAGTGGATGAGCAGGCGGGATTATTATTGACGAATGCGGAAGGTCAGATGGCAACCGTTATGCTTTCTCTTCATTCGAAACAGCCGAAACGTGGCATGGTTTCCTGCGAGAAAGGCTACATAGAGGTGATGGAATATCCAAGAGCCTGGGAGGCAAAAATCACTTATACCGACAGTGGAAAAACAGAGCTGATCAAAGCCGGTGAAAATGCAGACGCACTTGCATACGAACTGGCAGATATGGAAAAAGCAATAAACGGTGATCCATCCTGTATGCATCTGGATTATACAAAAGATGTTATGGATATGATGACAGAGTTTCGAAAATCCTGGGGATTTACCTATCCGGAGGAAGAAAAATAATTTTCGACTGTGATAACAGAAAACAGAAATTCCCAAAAGGCTGTACCGTTGTATGAAACAGAGAGTGAATATTTCAGAAGGAAAGAATCCAGAAACGACAGTTAAGAAAAGTGGATTCTGTTGAGGATTTTGCTGCATGGGAATATAGCAACGATTACAGGATAAATTTGTGAAAGGATGTACAACCATGAATTATACAGAAAGAGCAAAACAGCTCGGTTTTTCAGCTGCAGCTGTTATGGACACGAAAAATCTGGTTTTCAAACCGGAGTACCGCGTTTTCTGCGAGGAGAATCGATGCGAAAATTATGATCGGAATCCTGCCTGTCCACCGGAAAGCGGAAGCGTGGAAGAAATGAAAGAAAAAGCATTGTCCTACAACAAAACACTTGTCTTACAGACAACGCAAAGCAATGATATGGATTATAAAAAAGCAAAACTTGTCCACAACAGGCTGACAGAATCTCTGGCAGAAGAGATGAAAAAAGACGGAAAAAGTGATCTTTTGATCATGAGTGCCGGTCCGTACAGGCATCATTCCTGTATGTCAGCATATTGCGTGGATGCTCAGGAAATGGCAGATGCAGTAGGGATGACCTGCTGGGGAAAGGATGGAAAAGTTCGCTATTTTTCGCAGGTTCTTTTCCATGATACCGGAAAGTAATATCTGGCAGAAGGAAAACACATAAAAGACGGTCACAGTATATGTTTCATGTGGTTGATTGGATACGGAAAAAGAAGAAACAAAAAGATTGACATGCATCACATAAACTGTTATAATAATCACAAAACAGAAACAAAATTTGAGATAAACGAAGATTCGATATTATTCTTTATTCACATCCAATGCCATTCGGCAGGAAAATCCAACAAAATAGAAGACCTGCACGAAGCGGTATGATAAATGATATGACTTGTATTTTACAGATATCAGTATTACATCAAAATTTCCATGCTGCTTCTAATGTGCAGAAAAACAAAAAGGAGAAGCTTATGGGAGAAAAGGACATTACAGAGAAAATACTGGAGGATCATAATGATGTGTTTGCTGATATTATAAATGGTCTTGTTTTTGCAGGAGAACAGAAAATTTTGGCTGAGTCACTGGAAAATACAGCAGTTCATTCACAGTATAAAGCAGACGATGAGAAAGTACATGAATTGGAACGAGATATTGCAAAGTACTGGAAAGATGGTGAAGTAGAACTGGCAATCTGCGGAATTGAAAATCAAAGCAGCGTAGAAAAATATATGCCGTTTCGAGTTATGGAATATGATGGAACAGCGTATCGCAGTCAGTTGCAAAAAAGCAGAAAAGAAATCCTGCCGGTTATGACGATTGTTCTCTATTATGGAACAGAACATCACTGGTATGCAAAAAAGAATATTAAAGCATTGATGAAGATTCCAGATGGAATGGAAAAGTATATTAATGATTATAAAATTCAGATTTTCGAGGTTGCATGGCTGACAGAAGAAGAAATCGAAAGGTTTCAAAGCGATTTTCGTATTGTGGCAAATTTTTTTGCCCAGAAAAGAAAAAATAAAGATTATATACCGGATGATCCAACAGAAATCAAATATGTAGATGAAGTCTTAAAACTTCTCAATGTGATGACCGGAGATAAACGCTATGAAAAGATATTTCAGAAAAAGAAAGGAGTGCGAAGTATGTGTGATGTAGCAGAAAGATTGGAAAAAATGGGCATTGCAAAAGGAATTGAGATCGGAAGACTGGAAGGAAAAGAAGAGGGAAAAGTAGAAGGAAAAGCAGAAGGAAAAGCAGAAGGAATTCTGGAAGGCAAAATGCAGGTATATAGAAATCTTCTCAAAAAGGGATTTACGGAAAAAGAAGCAAGGGAAATTACAGAAATTTCGTGATATGTCGGTTGTTCTTTTCCTTTACATCGCTGCAAAAAGGGTATAACATATAATTATTATCAGAGAAGAAGGTGAAAGGAAAATTATGGATTATTCAATCAATACAAAATGTGTGCAGGCAGGTTATACTCCGGGGAATGGAGAACCAAGACAGATCCCGATCATTCAGTCAACGACTTACAAATACAATACGAGTGAAGATATGGGAAAACTGTTTGATCTGGAAGCAGAAGGATATTTTTATTCCAGACTGCAGAATCCGACAAATGATTATGTAGCAGCAAAGATCACAGCACTGGAGGGCGGAAAAGCCGGTATGCTGACTTCTTCCGGTCAGGCGGCCAATTTCTTTGCTCTGTTTAATATCTGCGAAGCAGGAAGTCATATCGTAGCTTCTTCATCCATTTATGGAGGAACCTACAATCTGATTTCTGTAACAATGAAAAAGATGGGAGTAGATGTGACGTTTGTTGATCCGGACTGCACGGAGGAAGAGTTAAACGCAGCATTTCAGGAGAACACAAAGGTGGTATTTGGCGAGTCCATTGCCAATCCGGCTCTGACGGTACTTGATATCGAGAAGTTTGCAAAAGCAGCCCATGCACACGGAGTTCCGCTGATCGTGGATAATACGTTCCCGACGCCGGTGAATCTGCGGCCGATTGAATGGGGAGCTGATATTGTGACACATTCTACCACGAAATATATGGATGGACATGGAGCAGCCCTTGGCGGAGCGATCATAGATGGCGGCAATTTTGACTGGATGGCTCATGCGGATAAGTTTCCGGGACTCTGTACACCGGACGAGTCCTATCATGGAATCACTTATGCGGAGAAATTTGGAAAAGAAGGAGCATTTATCACAAAATGTACTTCTCAGTTGATGCGTGATCTTGGATGTGCCCAGTCACCGCAGAGTGCCTTTATTTTAAATCTTGGTCTGGAATCGTTGCATGTGCGTATGCCAAGACATGTGGAAAATGGACAGGCAGTTGCAGAATTTCTGGAAAAGCATGATAAAGTAGAATTTGTCAACTATCCGACACTTCCATCTAACAAGTACTATGAAATCGCAAAAAAATATTTGCCAAACGGCGGATGCGGCGTTGTTTCATTTGAACTGAAAGGCGGAAGAGAAGCAGCAGAGAAATTTATGAAAAACCTGAAGCTGGCAGCAATCGAGACACACGTAGCAGATGCACGTACCTGTTGCCTGAATCCGGCAACCTCCACACACAGGCAGATGACAGACGAACAGCTCATCACAGCCGGTATTCCGGCGGGATTGATCCGTATTTCCTGCGGACTGGAAGATAAAAATGATCTGATTGCAGACATTGCACAGGCACTGGATGCAATTTAGATTAAGAATGAAGTATGTAAAGTGTTGCAATAATGCCAGAAATGCAATTATAATCTCCGGCAGATTGTAGAGGTACACAGAAGAATATATCATGCGATACATGATGTGTACCTCGCAGCAAAATGCCGGAGATATCCTTGAATCTCAGATTTTTCAGATTTCCCAGCGTCCGGATGCCCCGCAAGGCAGCACAAGTCCATTGCCGGAAACAGGAAGTCCGACTTCCTGGGAATCTACATGACCGTGAAAAGCGGCAAGTTCGGTTGCCAGCATGTAGGTGAGGACGGCAGGAGCCAGTCCGGTTGTATAGGAATTTACAAGGAAGAAAAGCGGTTTGTCACTTAAAAGCTTTGCACAGAGCTTGATGAGCGGATGAATCGCTTCTTCTATTTTCCAGATTTCTCCTTTTGGTCCGCGACCGTAAGAAGGCGGGTCCATGATGATGGCGTCGTAATGATTGCCGCGGCGGATTTCACGCTCTACGAATTTTACACAGTCATCGACGATCCAGCGGATCGGTGCATCTCCAAGTCCGGAAGAACGTGCATTTTCTTTTGCCCAGGTAACCATTCCTTTGGAGGCATCTACGTGTGTAACGCTTGCTCCGGCAGCGGCAGCGGCCAGGGTAGCTCCACCAGTGTAGGCAAAGAGGTTCAGAACCTTGATCGGGCGTCCGGCTTTTTTGATCTTTTCAGAGAACCAGTCCCAGTTAGTAGCCTGTTCCGGGAACAGACCGGTATGTTTGAAACTGAAAGGTTTTAACTGAAAGGTCAGCCCCAGTTTCTGATAGTGGATACTCCACTGTTCCGGGAGATCAAAAAATTCCCACTCACCGCCGCCGCGTTTGCTGCGATGATAGTGTGCATTCGGGCGTTTCCAGCCTCTCAGTGTTTTCGGAGTATCCCAGATAACCTGCGGGTCCGGACGAACCAGAGTATAATCTCCCCAGCGTTCCAGTTTTTCTCCCTTGGAAGTGTCAAGCACTTCGTAATCTTTCCAGTTTTCAGCAATCCACATAATAATGTCCTTTCGTGTGTTTGTTTATTTTTTGATTCTTCTTCAGACCTCTTTGGAACGGAACCAGTAGGTATAAAAATCCTCAAATCCCAGTGATGTATACAGATTTTTAGCGGCAGTATTTCCTTTTACAACCTGAAGGTAAGCGTGTGTCGCACCTTTTTTCTGAGCCTCGGTCAGGATCGAACTGCAGATCGCACGTGCGAAATGCTTTCTGCGGCAGCTTGCATCGACATAGATCGCATACAGTCCGATGTGTCCGCGGTCGAGAATACCAAGACCTGAGGCAACCATGCGGCCTTCGATTTCAATACAGGCGACGATCGTCTCTTTCGGGATCGCTTTGAACATCGATGGTACAATGCGGCGAAGTGTCGGTCTGGTCGTGCCGTTCAGACGAAACAGCGACTCAATCCACTCGTCCGTGATCCGGTCGCGGAGCTGGACAGCGATATGTCCCGGATAAAAAACAGAAGAAGGCAGATTTGAATTCCTTCCATAATATTCATATTCTACCGATTCTGCCGGATAAGGATGAAAATTTGTCATCGGCATCGTCATAACCTCGGTAGTATGGCGGATCTCATAGCCTTTTTCTTCCAGAAGCTTATCAAAAGACGAATCCAGAAGCGGATTGATCTTGAAATTAGACGGTGTGTGGTAATTGCGGTACTGAGCCTCGCAGTAAGCAATTTTCTCCTCAATCGGAATCAAGGAGTCACCAACCTGTTCCACACTGTTGGTACGGTAAGTATAATTATGAGAAAACCGGATCAGCCAGCCGTCATAAAGCTCAATCTTGTGGGACGGCCAGGCGTTCAGTGAGATTTCCTCGATCAGTTTCATATAAGCAGCGTCCTTTTGCATGAAAATTGCTCCTTTGTAAATTAGGTAACGGGTATCGATAAACCCGGCATTCTTAGTATAGCGACTCAAGATGAGAAAATCAAGCAAGTTCTGCTTTAAGTCGAACACAGGTGAGGCTTGACCATGGTACTTTGATTTGCTAAAGTATATATGTGATGTCAGAAACGGAAAAATCTGTCTCTGGCATGATAGCTGAGAATTACTTTATCTAACAAAGTAACTTGTACAACTTGGCATTATCAGAAACAGAAGTTCTGGATTTACAGGAGGCGAAAAGCGATGAAACTTGGATTTATCGGCTGCGGAAATATGGCGAAAGCCATGCTTGGCGGCATTTTAAAAAATGAGATCTGTGCAAAAGAAGATGTGATCGCGACGGCAAAGAGTGAGGCGAGCAGAGAAAATGCCAGAAATACTTATGGAATTCAGGTAACAGCAGATAATATAGAAGCAGCGAAAAGTGCGGATGTGCTGGTGCTGGCAGTAAAACCGATTTTTTATGAAGAAGTGATCCATGAGATTAAAGATGCAGTGGATGAAAAGAAAATTATCATTTCCATTGCACCGGGAAAAACACTGGCATGGCTGGAAGAGCAGTTTGGTAAAAAAGTAAAGCTGGTAAGATGCATGCCGAATACACCGGCCCTGGTCGGGGAAGGCATGACCGGCGTGTGCTGCAACGAAGAAGTGTCAGACGCAGAGATGCAGGATGTGCTGAAAATCCTTGAGAGCTGTGGAAAAGCAGAAATGCTTCCGGAGCGTCTGATCGATGTGGTTGTTTCCGTCAGCGGAAGTTCACCGGCATATGTATTTATGTTTATTGAAGCGATGGCAGATGCGGCCGTTGCGGATGGTATGCCGCGTGCACAGGCATATCGTTTCGCAGCACAGGCAGTCCTTGGCAGTGCAAAGATGGTGCTGGAGACAGGTAAACATCCCGGTGAACTTAAAGACATGGTATGCTCACCGGGCGGCACAACGATTGAGGCAGTGCGTGTTCTGGAAGAAAAGGGCATGCGAAGTGCTGTGATCGAAGCAATGAAAGCCTGCGTCAAAAAAGGACGGGAAATGTAGGAGGTAAAATCAATGAATGAGAAAACAGTCTGGGAATCTTATACGGAAGAAGACAAAAAGAAAGTATATGATTTCTGTGAAGAATACAGAACATTTCTCTCAAAATGCAAGACAGAGAGAGAATGTGTAAAAGAGATTTTAAAAGAAGCAGAAGCAAAAGGTTACAGGAGTCTGAAAGAAGTTCGCAGATCCGGCGAAAAACTGCAGGCCGGCGATAAAGTTTATGTTTCCATCATGGGAAAAACACTGGCACTGTTCCATATCGGAAAAGAACCTATGGAAAAGGGCATGAATATTTTAGGAGCTCACATTGATTCTCCGAGACTGGACCTGAAGCAGAATCCGCTTTATGAGAGCGATGGTCTGGCGATGCTGGAAACACACTACTACGGCGGAATCAAAAAATATCAGTGGGTTGCGATGCCGCTGGCACTGCACGGTGTTGTGGCAAAAAAAGACGGAACAAGCGTGGAGATTGCACTGGGTGAAGATCCATCCGATCCGGTTATCGGCATTTCCGATCTGCTTCCGCATCTTGGCAAAAAACAGATGGAAAAACGTGGCAATGAAGTGGTAGAAGGCGAAGACCTTAATATCTTAGTCGGCAGTATACCGCTTTCCGGCGAAGAAAAAGAGCCGGTCAAAAAACAGATCCTTCAGCTGTTAAAAGAGAAATATAATATAGAAGAAACCGATTTTATTTCTGCAGAACTGGAAGCTGTTCCGGTCGGAAATGCAAGAAATTATGGACTGGATGAGAGTATGATCATGGGCTATGGCCAGGATGACAGAGTGTGTGCCTACCCATCCTACCGGGCAATGTTTGAGCTTGACAAACCGCAGTACACCTGCGTATGCCTGCTGGTAGATAAAGAAGAGATCGGCAGCGTCGGTGCGACCGGTATGCACTCCAGATTTTTTGAAAATGCAGTGGCAGAGATTATGGATGCAGCCGGAGATTACAGCGAACTGAAAGTACGCAGAGCACTTCAGAGTTCCAGAATGTTATCTTCCGATGTCAGTGCAGCTTACGATCCGAATTATCCGGCCGTCATGGAAAAGAAAAACAGTGCCTTTTTCGGCAAAGGACTGACCTTCAATAAATTTACCGGTTCCAGAGGAAAATCCGGTTCCAACGATGCAAATGCAGAATACATCGCAAGAATCCGCAAGATCCTTGATGAAAATGAGGCGGCTTTCCAGACAGCCGAGCTTGGAAAAGTTGATGAGGGCGGAGGCGGAACGATCGCTTATATCCTGGCAAACTACGGAATGGAAGTCATTGACTGCGGCGTGGCAGTGCAGAACATGCACGCACCGTTCGAAGTGACAAGCAAAGCAGATATCTATGAAGCATTTAAAGGCTATCTGGCATTTCTGGAAGAAATGGGCGAGCGGGAATTTTAAACCGTAATTTTTTTTCAAAAAGAGCAGCAGAGGAGATAAAAACCTCTGCTGTTTTTAATTAATCTGACTGTATATTCTGATACATAATAAAAATTTACAAGAAAAACGTATAATTTTACATGGAAAATCAAAAGAAAATTGTGTAAAATTTATAATCATAGAGCAAAACGTATAAACGAGCAAAAGGAGGAGCAAAGAATGAAAAAACGTAACAGAAAAATCAGAAGTGCCATGGCAGCGGCACTGGCAGTGAGTATGGTCGCAGCACCGTGTTCTTCTGCATTGGCAGCCAGTACAAGTGATGAGATCACACAGCGGGAGATTGACAATGCGGCACTGGCAAGAGAGGCAGCCGGACAGGGTATGGTTCTGCTGGAAAATGAAAACCATACACTTCCTTTGAAGACAAAAAAACTGGCACTGTTCGGAAGCGGTGCGGTTCGTACCATCAAAGGCGGATTTGGTTCCGGTGACCCGTTCAACGGAGGACTTTCCGGAGGTGGTTCCTGGGATGTAGATCTGAATGAACGTTATAATATCCACATTTATAATACCTTTAAAAAAGCCGGCTATGATATCGTAAACTCTGATATGCTCGATGCATACGCAGATGCTTATGATGCACAGCACAAAATTGAAGGAAACAGTACGATGAACTGCTTCAAATTCCCTGAGATGGAGATCAGTGATGAAGAGCTGGCAGATGCTTCCGCAGATTCCGATACGGCAATCTATGTCATCAGCCGAAATGCCGGTGAAGGTACCGACCGTACACTGAAAGGGACGAAGGGAACTTACAACGGAGAATCTTATGATATTGGTGATTATTATCTGACGGATCTCGAACGTGAAAATCTGGAGCGTGTGGCAGCGTCCTTTAAAAAGACCATCGTTGTTCTGAATGTCGGCGGTATTATGGATACAAAATTCTATAACGAGATTAACGGACTGGATGCAATGCTTCTGATGGGACAGGCAGGTCAGGAAGGCGGCAACGCACTTCTGGATGTTCTGACCGGAGCCGTAACCCCATCCGGAAAACTGGCAGATACTTGGGCAGAAAACTACAGTGACTATCCGGCATCAGATACCTTTGCAAATGCAGACGGAAACGTCAAGAAAGAAGTTTATAACGAAGGTATTTATGTCGGCTACCGCTATTTTGATACCTTTAATATCACACCGAAATACGAGTTTGGTTATGGACTTTCCTACACAGATTTCAAAATTGAGACACAGTCTGTGACAGCAGATGCCGATAAAGTTACCGTAAAAGTAAAAGTTACCAATACCGGCAGCACTTACAGCGGAAAAGAAATCGTACAGGTTTATTATTCCGCACCGGATTCTGCAGAGGCAGAGAAAGAATATCAGGAACTTGGCGGATTTGCAAAAACGGATGAACTTGCACCGGGCGAATCGCAGATTCTGACGATTTCTTATGATACAAAAGACATGGCATATTATAATGAAGACCAGGCAGCTTATATTCTGGATAAAGGAAAATACTATGTGCGTGTCGGTGATTCTTCCAGAAATACCAGTGTTGAGGCAACCATTGAAGTGGATGACACCACACTGACTGAACAGCTTTCCAACCAGATGGAAGTTCCGGACGGCGAAGATCTGGTAGAATGGAGCAAACCGGAAGAGGGCTACAGTTATCCAACAGAGGAAGCAGAAAAAGAAGCAGCTCCGGTTATCAAAGTTGATGCTTCTGAAATCAAGACAGAAGACCATGCATCTGCATATGAAAATGAAGAAGTAACCACTTACACAACAGATGCTGCTTATGAAGCAACACAGCCGTACGAAAAAGTAGAAGTGGTAGAAAAGAAAGATTCTACTTTAAAAGATGTCATTGAAGGAAAAGCTACGATGGGCGAATTTGTCGCACAGATGAGTGTAGAAGAACTGGCGGCTCTGAACTGCGGAAGCGGATGGGGCGTTGCCAATGAAAATTCTCCGATCGTTGGAAGCAACTCTTCTACGGTAAAAGGTGCAGCAGGTGAGACAACCGTTTACGATCAGTATGGCATTCCGGGCATCGTTCTTGCAGACGGTCCTGGCGGTGTACGAGTAGCACAGAAATTTGATGCGACCATTGAAGGAAGCGATGAAAAACAGACACTGTACCAGTATTGTACCGCATGGCCGGTAAGTTATGTACAGGCTCAGACCTGGGATACCGACCTTGTAAAACGTATCGGTGTTGCATTTGGTAAAGAAGTTGATGAAATGAACATCACACTTCTGCTCGGACCTTCTCAGAATATTCACCGTGATCCGCTCTGCGGAAGAAACTTTGAGTACTATTCAGAAGATCCGGTTGTATCCGGTGTTATGGCAGCAGCCTGCACACTGGGCGTTCAGGAAACACCGGGCGTTGGTGCATGCCTGAAACATTTCGCAGCAAATAACCAGGAAAGTAACCGTAATGCAGTTGACACGATCGTAAGCGAACGTACTCTGCGTGAAATTTACCTGAAAGGTTTTGAAATTGCAGTAAAAGAATCTCGTCCGATGTCTATTATGACATCCTACAACCTGATCAACGGCGTACCGACTGCAGATTCTTACGATCTGTGTACCAACATCGCCCGCGGTGAATGGGGATTTGACGGTCTGATCATGACTGACTGGAACGGCGGTTCCTCTACTCCGATGAAGTCTATGCATGCAGGAAATGATATGATCATGCCGGGCGGAGCAGACAGAGCACAGAATATTGTAAACGGTATGCAGGATGCAGAACCGAATTTCGATGAAAGAGGACAGGTGGCAGTCGATGTTCAGCTGATGTACGGATTTGTTAAAGTATATTCTGCAAAATGGAATGAATTTACACCGTCCGCAGAAGGAACAAAGACCGTAAGCACAAACCTTGGTGAAGGCTATACAGCAACCGTTGCAGATGACGGAAGAATCCTTGTAAACGGCGAAGAAATCTATCTGAACTATCGTCAGGGATGGTTCAATCCTGGAACATTCAGCGTACCGGCAACAACCGATGTTGTAACCGTAAGCAACGATGGCAAGACTCTGACTTACAAAGGTGAATATGTAGACAACAACATCATCTGCCTCGGCGATGTACAGAAGAGTGCGATCAACAACCTGAACATCATCATGAACTCCAACATGATGCAGAGACGTTACGGCGTAGAAGTAAAAGATTACAGTACGGCACTTGGCAACCTGAAAGCATATCAGAGCGTAACAAAAGACAGCGTACAGAAAGCTTCTGCAAACGTTGAATCCTTAAACAAAGTGATCGCTATGGTAGAAGACCTGAATGCTTCTGATTATACAAAAGCAAGCTGGGCAGCAGTAGAAGAAGCTCTGAATGCAGCAAAAGCAGTAGCAGCAAAAGCAGATGCAACCGTTATTGAGACAACAAACGCAATGACAGATCTTCTGGCAGCAATGAACAGCCTGGAACAGGGTGTTGAGAAAACACATCTGGAAATCTCCATAAAAGAAGCTGAAAAAGTGCTGGTACGTGCAGACAAATACAGCAGCCTTGGAAATCTGGAAGAAGCAGTAGCAAACGGTAAAGCCGTTCTTGCAAACGAAGATGCAGATCAGGAAACCGTAAGTGCAGCAGCAACTGCAATCCTGAACGAGCTGAGCAAAGCAGTGAAAAATGCAGATCTTTCCTCACTGGAAAGCCTGATCAAATCTGCAAAGAAACTTCAGGATGGAAATTACACAAGCAATTCTCTTGCAAAACTGGATGAAGTAATCAAAGCAGCAGAAGCTGTTGTAGCAAACAAGAACAGAACCGCTGAAGAAGTAAACAAAGCTTACAGCGATCTGATCGATGCAGTGATCTCTTTGGAAAAGAAAGGCAACAAAGCGGCCCTGAAAGCAATGCTTGAAAAAGCAGCAGCTGTTCTGGAAGATAGCGATGCTTATGTAGCAGCAACCATCGAAGGACTTGCAGATGTAAAAGCAGATGCACAGGCAGTTTATGATAACGATGATGCAGTTCAGAATGAAGTAAACGCAGCAGTTCGTACACTGACACTGAAACTTGCAGAAGCAAGACTGTTAGGTGACGTAGACAACGATGGTGCAGTGACAACAGCCGACAGTACCGCACTTCTGGCAGCAAGTGCAGAACTGACAGAACTGGATGCAGATGCAGCGGCAGCAGCAGATGTAAACGGTGACGGTGTTGCAGACACAGGCGATGCAGCTCTGATCCTTGAGTATGCAGCAGAGAAAGTTGCAGGATTCTAAAAAATTCTGTATACAAGAAGAATAAAGAATAAAGGCGGCAGAGGAAGTAATTCCTCTGTCGTTTTTTGCTGTCAGGGAGTCCTGAAATATACAAAAAATCAATACAGGATGATTCATCGGAAGCCTGTTTGTGTAAAAAACCAGGCATTTCAGTAGAAAATGTGGATATCATAAAAAAATGCAAGCAAAACGTATAATATTACATGGAAACCCACAAAAAACTTGTATAAAATATATAATTACAAGGGCATGTTTACAGAAAGGCAGATTTGACACTGTCTGAAGCACAGCATAACAGAAGGAAGGAGGATCAAGTTATCCTGTGTATGTCAAAAGTCCCCAACTATGATGCCTACGGATTGTTCCGTGCGTTGCACTCCCACAATCCTCCCCAGTATTCGCATATCGTGGGATTATCATCCCACTTTTATGCTCATATCGGGGCGGGTCCCAAGGTCTTTCATCCACCTATGAGCAAGCTCATGTGGATTTAGACTTTTTGACCCTGGCATCATGAAATAAGTGAATAGAAAAAGGAGGCACGGCATATATGAAGAGAACTTCAAAACGCGTGATGGCAGTCGCAGTGTCGCTTGCAATGGTACTTACCGGCAGCACAAGTGCACTGGCAGCAACAACGAACCCGGAAATCAGTGACCGAGAGATCGAACATAAAACAGCGGCGAAAAACATTGCAGCACAGGGTATGGTCCTTCTGGAAAACAAGAACAATTCCCTGCCGATCTCCAAAGAAAAAGGAACTAAGATCGCACTTTTTGGTCAGGGCGTATACAATACCATCAAAGGAGGTACCGGTTCCGGTGCAGTAAACCAGCGTGATAACGTTACCGTACAGCAGGGCTTTGAAAATGCAGGCTATGATATCGTTGATATTGACTTTGTAAATCAGATGCATGAAAGATGGACGGCAAATGGCGGCGGAACAAGCCAGGGCTGGAGCTACAAATGGGTAAATGAACCGATTTATGAGCAGACCGAAGGTGCCGTAGATCAGATCAAAGCAGCAGCAGAAAAAACAGACACCGCTATTTACGTGATCGCACGTAACTCCGGTGAAGGTTCTGACCGTTCCGCAGGAAAAGGTGATTACCTCTTATCCGACGATGAAGAGGCGAACTTAAAGCTGCTGGGACAGAACTTTGAAAATGTTGTTGTTGTCCTGAACGTAGGCGGAATCATTGATACAAAGTTTTTTGATGAGATTGATGGTCTGGATTCCATGCTTCTGATGTCTCAGGCCGGTATGACAGGCGGAGATGCGTTGGTAGAAGTATTGAATGGAACCGTAAATCCATCCGGTAAACTGACCGACACCTGGCCGGTGAATTTCGATGACAACCCATCGAGTGAAGGATTTGCAAACCAGGACGGAAACACCGCTCAGGAATTATATAACGATGATATTTTCGTAGGATATCGTTATTATGATACCTTTGGCGTAGATGTATCTTATCCGTTTGGTTACGGCGGATCTTACACAAGCTTTGCGATGTCAACAAAATCGGTAAAAGCAGACAAAGATAAAGTAACCGTTCAGGTTAAAGTAAAAAATACCGGTACCGTATCCGGTAAAGAAGTAGCAGAAGTTTATTTCTCAGCTCCGGACGGTGAACTGGACAAGCCATATCAGGAACTGGCCGGCTACGCCAAGACAGACGAACTGGCACCGGGCGAGTCTCAGATCCTTACGATCAGTTTTGATACGAAAGAAATGGGATCTTACGATACCGACAAAGCAGCTTACGTGATGGAAGATGGCGATTACATTATCCGTGTCGGTAATTCTTCCAGAAATACACACGTAGCAGCGAAACTCAATGTCGCAGAAGACACGATCACCGAGCAGTACAGCAACCTGATGGTTCCGGTAACAGAAAACGACAACATCGAAAACAGTGATAAATATCCGACCCTGGAGCCGATGACAACCGAAGGTGCAACATCGATCACATACGATGGCGAAGCAAATGAGATCGCGGCAGCGAAGACGATTGAAGTGGATTTTACAGGCTACAAAGCACCGGAGATCATCAAAGAGAACGAAGACGTAACGGTTTACACTTCCGATACAACCGAAGAAAAATATCTGTTTGCCAAGAATGAAGACGGAGCAACAGGAACCGTTTCCCGTGTAGAAAAAGGAAATGCAAACAGCACAGATTACAGTGTGACTTATCAGGAGCACGTTAAGAAATTTGACGGCGACTACAGCAAGAATACACTGAAAGATGTTTACGACGGTAAGATCAGCCTTGAGCAGTTCGTATCCGGTTTAAGCCTCTATGAGTTGGCAAACCTGGTAAACGGACATTCCAGTGACAAGACCGTACAGGGCGTTGCAGGAGCAACCTGGAAAAACGATGAAAAAGGGTTTGTACCTGTAAACCTGTCTGACGGACCTGCAGGTCTTCGTATTACACAGCACTATAAACAGAATGATACCGACTATTATCAGTATGCAACTGCATGGCCGATCGGTACACTGCTGGCACAGACCTGGGATACCGGGCAGATCTACGCTTACGGCGAAGGCGTTGGCGAAGAAATGGAAGAATTTGGTATCGGTTCCTGGCTGGCACCTGGTATGAATATCCACAGAAACGCACTCTGCGGACGTAACTTTGAATATTATTCTGAAGATCCGGTAGTCGTAGGTGTGACCGGCACAGCAGCAACACTCGGCGTACAGAAGAGCAAAGGTGTTGGCGTTACCATCAAACACTACGCACTGAATTCTCAGGAAACAAGCAGAAACAAAGAGAATAATACCGTTTCTGAAAGAGCAATCCGTGAGATCTACCTCAAAGGTTTCGAAATGGTTGTAAAACAGGCACAGCCGATGGCGATTATGACCTCCTACAACCAGAATAACGGAAGACCGGCAGCGGATGACTATGATCTTTGTACCGCATTTGCAAGAGACGAATGGGGATTCAAAGGCATGATCATGACAGATTGGGGCGGCGGACAGTCTGTACCGATGTACGAAATGCACGCAGGCAACGACCTTGTTTGCCCGGGCAAAGGCTACTCTCAGATCATGAAAGGCTTTATCAATGAGCCGGCATGGACAAGCGATGGTTATGTAGAACTGGAAGAGAGAAGCATTCAGGATGTTGATGCAAGCGGAAATCCGATCACAGTTTCTAAGATGGTTCCGAACTTTGGCGGATACAAACTGGATCTGAACGGCAATCTGAAAATCTCCACAACCGTAGCAAAAGGCGTAGAACTGAACGAAAAAGTCGCAGAACTGAAAGAACAGGGTTATATCACATCTGTTACAACAAACAGCCGTGGTGTGACAACTGTTACTTATAAAGTGAGCATGGATGACGGCGTAGAATCTACACAGGTTATCTCTCTTGGTGACCTTCAGAAAGCAGCCATCAACATCTGTAACTTTATTATGAATTCCATCGAATTTGCAAACGCAAACGACCTGGAAGCAAAATCACTGAACGAACTGTATGCAGACGCACTGCAGACGATCACTTCCTATGAAAAAGATGATGTTGTTCCGTCCACAACATACTCCACGATCACCGAAGGTTATGACTGGGGTCCGGCAATCTCCAAGGTTGTTGTAAATGTCGGCAAAGCAATGAGCGGAAATATTGACGCATCTGCATTTGAAGTAAACGTAACAAGAAAAGCACTCAGCGGATTCCTTCTTGGACCATCCAGAGGAACACGTAACGTAACCGCAGCTTATGTATCCGATGCAAACGGAAACAAAGCAGCAACGGGCAATTACATTACTCTGGAACTGGAAGTAGGACCGGATCTGTCCATCGGATCTCCGTTCAACTACAACTTCTTCGGAAGCGGCCACAATGAGTATGTAGACACTGCATATGAAGTAATCTTAAATAAAGAACTCAAAGCAGCAGACGGCAGCAGCGTAAATTTTGCAGCAAATAAATTTGCAGCAGACACCACACGGATCTGTGATGACTTTGATCTTGACGGTAAATTCAGCTACAACGATGAAAAATTTGGTCAGATCAATCTGACATACGCTTCCTATACACCGGAAGCAGCTAAGAATGACGGCAAGAAAAATGCTCTGATCATCTGGCTGCATGGTGCAGGCGAAGGCGGAACAGATCCACGTGTAGCACTGGTAGGAAACAAAGTAGTCAACCTGGCAACCGATACTGTACAGCAGTACTTTGACGGCGGAGCATACGTTCTGGCAGCACAGTGCCCGACGATGTGGATGGATAATGGTTCCGGACAGTATACAAGCGATGGAACCTCCAAATACACAGCAGCTCTGATGGAACTGATCAAAGCTTATGTAAACAGCAACTCTGATATCGATGCAAGCCGCGTATACATCGGCGGATGCTCAAACGGCGGATTTATGACCATGAACATGATCGTACATTATCCGAAATACTTTGCAGCAGCATATCCGGTATGCGAAGCTTACACAAACGATGCACTGACAGATGAAATGGTAGAATCTATCAAAGATATGCCGATCTGGTTCACACATGCAAAGAATGACCCGACCGTAAAAATCGGTACCATTGATGAAGACGGCAATTTCGTATCCAACGGTAACTACTCACCGAAGGCTTACGAGAGACTGACAGAAGCAGGCGGAAGCGATATCCACTTCTCACTGTTTGACGATGTACACGACACCACAGGTCTCTACAAGAGAGCAGACGGCACACCGTATCAGTACAACGGACACTGGTCATGGCTCTACACTCTGAACAACGAGTGCAAAGAAAACATCGACGGCGAAGAAGTAACCATCTGGCAGTGGATCTCCACAAAATCAAAAACAAACAGAGGACTTGAAAAAGTCATCGCAAAAGTAAACGCACTGAACGCAGAAGACTACACAGCAGACAGCTGGGCAGCAGTACAGAGTGCACTGGCAGCAGCCAAAGCAGTAGCAGCAGATCAGAATACAACACGCACACAGATCAACGCAGCAATGGAAGAGCTGGTAGCAGCATACTCCAAATTAGAGTATGGCGTACAGAAACTTCATCTGGAAGTTGCAGTAGAAGAAGCAGAAAAGATCCTGGCACATCCGGAAAATTATGAAGACATTGCAGCTCTGAAAGCAGCACTGGAAAGCGGAAAAGCAGTTCTGGAAGATAAAGATGCAGATCAGACAGCAGTAGATGCAGCAGCAGAAGCAATCCTTGCAGAACTGAACAAAGTAGCAGACAAAGCAGATGTGAAATCTCTGGTTAATCTGATTGAATCCGCAAAAAAACTTCTGGACGGCAATTACACAAGCGATTCCCTGAAAGACCTCAAAGCAGCGATCAAGAAAGCAGAAGATGTTATAGCAAATCCGAACAGAACAGAAGCAGAGATCGGAACCGCATATGCAGATCTGATCAATGCAATCCTGAATCTGCAGATGAAAGCTAACAAAGCAGCTCTGAAAGCAATCCTTGACAAAGCAAATGAAGTACTTGGAAACGCAGACGCTTATGTAGCAGCAACCATCAACGGACTGGATGCAGCAGCAGCAGAAGCACAGACAGTATACGACAACATAGACGCTCTTCAGGATGATGTAGACGCAGCAGTTCGTGCACTGACACGCAAAGTGGCAGATGCAAGACTTCTGGGCGACGTAGACAACGATGGTGAAGTAACAACAGCCGACAGTGTAGCACTTCTGGCAGCAAGTGCAGAAATTACAAGCCTCGATGCAGATGCAGCAGCAGCCGCAGATGTAAACGGAGACGACGTGGCGGATACAAACGACGCAGTTCTGATCCTTCAGTATGCAGCAGAAAAAGTTGCATCCTTCTAAGCGGATGAAGAACCTGCAAAAATGAATTACAAAAAGAGATGCCACAGATCACAGATTCTGACATTTCGGTAAAAACGGAGCGGTGTAGCATTAAGTTACACCGCTCCGATTGCGTTTCATGACTTTGATCAAATGTAAAATAGCTGAAATTTCATCTTCCGTCAGTCCGGAGAAATCAACTATAATGGTATCGTAATTTAAGACACTTCAATAGACATTTCTTAATGAATCTGATATACTGTAAACACTACAGAAAGAAGGATTATAGTGTGAAAGAAAGCAGAGGACAACCATAAATGGGTGCACTTGAGATGAGTATCAGAAAAAAGTAAAATGAATACATCAAGTGTTTCTGAAAAAAATGGGAACCGTGAAAAATAAGCAATAACAAGGAAAAAGGAGAGCGAAAGAAATGAAGAAAATCAAAAAAATCATGATGACGTTAACAATGGTGGCATTTATGTTTGGATTGGCAAATATTGGATCAGTGAAAGTACAGGCTGCCAGCCCGTCTATAGACAAGAGTGTAACTTATAATTTATACAAAGGTCAAGTGAGGTTTGGTAGTGTCTGGGTTCGTAATCCTGTTACAAATGCAAAAATAACAGGTTTAAAGAATTCGAATTCAAAAGTAATAGAAGTTACAGCAAGTGAAGACGACATGTATCCACATGTAGAAATAAAACTGGTCGGAGAAGGAACGACAAAAATTTCATTTCAGTATGCCGGAAAAACTCTGACGCAGAAAATTACGGTAAGGAAATACAAAAATCCGTGTAAGTTATTGAAAATTGGAAAGACGAATTACGCTAAATGTTTTAATAAATCAGGACATTACAACCATAACAAGCGAACAAAAAACGTTACCGGAAAGATAACCATAAAACCGAAAAAGGGATGGAAATTAAAGAAAATAGAAGTATTCAATATATTCGATGGTGTAAAAAAGGTGAAGAATAATTCAAAAGTAACGTTATCTATTAAAGGCACGGGAACAGGATTATATGCATATTTCAAAAATGCAAAAACAGGAGTTGTGCAGAGATTAGAGCTTGGATATGGACGTGGAGGCTTTAAAACTGGGGAAAATATTTATGATTAAGTAAATGTAGCAGAATGAAGTATGCAAAAAAGCAATCAAAACAAGAACTTTGTTTTGGTTGCTTTTTTTCACCAGGTATAGTTTTGGGATACTAGACAGTGAAGAGATGGTGAAAAAATATGCAAAATCAGCAGATCAGAAAGTTGTAGCCCTGATACAGAAATGGCTGGCAAACAGATACAGTGAGTTTCAAACAAAGAAAACACATATGGATTCCAGAAGAACTCTATCATAAACTGGAAAGAAAAGATAGCGTACGCTTGCTTAAGAATATCTTGGAAATGATGGCAAAGGGAAAATACGATATCTATCTTGTAGATGATCAGGAAATACATCTTCCGCAGGAGGTATATTTCAGCTCCCTGAATGAATCAGCAATGTACATTATTTATCTTGGAAAGGGACCGACTGGAAACTGGTATGAATAACACTTGGCTATGATCGGAGAGTACAACGACAGAGCGTACATAATGAATAAAATAAAAACAGTTGACAAAATAGCTTTTTCTCGGTAACGTGGAGAAAAGGCTATTTTTTCTCAACAACATTATTTATAGGAAGGACAGGTGAATCTATGAAAAAAGCGACCTCAAAGTTATTGTTATTTTTCTTTTGCATGAGTTTTCTTATGGTGATTCCAAAGAAGGTAAATGCAGCAGAAATCATTCCGGTCAATATCTCGGTAAAATATGGTCAGACAGAAGGCCGAAAGATCTTTGACATGATCAATGAGATGAGAACAGACAGCTTCGATGCATGGTGTTGGAATGAGGATAATGAAACAAAAACCAGATATGATAACCTGAACGAGCTTGCTTACGATTATGATCTGGAGAGAATTGCAACGAAGCGTGCAGCAGAACTTGCATTATTGTTCGATCATGGAAGACCAAACGGTGAAAGCTTTTTCAGTATTTATGAGGAAGAAGGTATCACTTATCGTGCAGCCGGAGAGAACATTGCAATGGGATATCGTACAGCAGAAGCAGTAAATGCGGCATGGCGTGAAGATGGCGAGCCGTATAACGGACAGGGACATCGAAGGAATATGCTGAATCCTAAGTTTAATTGTGTTGGAATTGGGCATGTTTACCTGGATGGCTGTCATTACTGGGTAGAAGAATTTGCATACAGAACTTCTGTTAATACCACGGAAACAACAGCAAATGACAGTGAGCAAACCATGAGCCTTTCGGTGCCGAAAAGCAAGGTTACGGGTCTTAAAGTAGCGTTTGACAAAACTTCCTATAGCCTCCGAACCGGAGAATCAACAGAAGTAAAGCTTACGGCTAAGCTTACTGTTTTTGGAAGCGATACGATCGTGACAGATCTGCCGGCTATTTCAGTAAATGATCCTTCCATTGCCACCTATAGCAATGGAAAAATTACAGGAGTAGCAGAAGGAAGCACGACATTGACGGCATCTTTGTACGGACTGACAGCAGCAGATATGCCAACGATAAATGTGTATAGGTGTGAACATCATTGGGATCAGGGAGAGATCATAACAGAAGCAACCTGCACAGAAGAAGGCGAAAAAAAATTCACCTGTAGTATCTGCGGTGATGAAAAAACAGAAAAAGTAAGTGCAACAGGTCATCAGCATACGGAAATCCGCAATAAAAAAGAAGCTACCTGTAA
>ERZ827108.1281-NODE-1281-length-34571-cov-13.855371_pt1 | contig 34571 bp, 30 predicted proteins | sample MGYA00519921_ERZ827108 | MGnify/ENA primary metagenome ERZ827108 (study PRJEB31778, sample SAMEA3449258) | human gut metagenome | biome: human gut; feature: human-associated habitat; material: faeces | place: United Kingdom | collected 2010/2012 ...
CGCTGAGCTGGGCCTATGCCGGAATCTCTCCCACAGAAACCACCGAAGAGCCCTTCTTCTTGAAAATGAGCACTGTGTTGTTTTTGTTCCATTCTGCGGACGAAATTGAGCAAGATTGTGCGCATTCGATAGCATTACCCACCTTCAGTGGGGTATTATGGCTGCGTACGCAGTATCGAACGTTAAGGTTGAGAATTACCGCGCAGAAGAAGATAATCGCGAAGCTCGCAAACGCATCATTTAGGGGAACAACATATGGCTTCGACTTTTCCGCATGTCACTATTACGGTCGCAGGCAAGGAAAACGGCGCTGACGCCTCGGGTGAACTTAATACGCTTTCACTCGGATACGGCTTCCATCAGGCATGGATTTACTCTGCCATGTTCAGTGCTGGCGTGTTTTTCGGGACCGACACGCCCTTCACCATGCTCTTCGACGGGGCATATTCCTGCTCGCTCATTGTGCTCGTAATCTCGATGATATTCTTCGGCATCGCCCTTCTCGCTCTTGGTGTCACCAATCAGATGTTCTTGCGCTTTTACGTGTCAAAGCAGGCGCTCGGGCTTTCCGCTCTGCTCACCTGTTTGGGTACCTACGCCTCGTTCCTCGTTCCCGTCGGCGGGCCCCTTGGCGCCCTCGCCTTGCTCTTCGCGGGATTGGCAACGGGCATCGGATCGAGTCTTATGGTCGTGCTGTGGGGCACGGCGTTCGCGCGCTATGAGTTCAGCACCATCATCCTGAACACGGCCGTCTCAGTCGCTATCGGCATCGGCCTCTACATGGTTCTCACCCACTTGGTGCCGCCCTTCTGCGCTGGCATCATAACCGGCATCTTCCCCGTCGCCGAGGTTTTCATTCTCTGGCGCCTGACGCCGATTCCCTACTATCGTCGTCGCGAGATTCCGATTTTCCATCCGTTGACGGTCAAGCCCGCACAGTTCCTTGTCCGCATGCTTATCCCGACAGCGATCTTCGGTTTCGCTCTCGGCGTATTGCGCACCGTTGCGAGCAACATCGTGCTCCCTGCCGCCGACTTAACGATGCTCCTTGTCATGGGCGCCGCAGCCTGTTTGGGCATGTTCATCACCATCGCAACGATTTTCATTTCGAAGAACGAGGGGCATTGGGACCTCATCTTCCGGACGCTTTTACCATTCATCGCCCTCGCAGCGATTTCCCTGCCGTTCCTCAATTCACCGAGCTCGCTTCTCGCGTGCCTCGCGCTCATCGCGGGATACATGTGCTTTGAAGCGCTCATGTGGATATTCTTCGCCGACCTGGCGCAGGAGTTCCGCCTTTCGCCCATTTTCGTGTTCGGCACGGGACGAGGCACGCTTGCGCTTGCCTCTCTTTTCGGAACACTCTTCGCCATGACACCGATCGGCGACGCCAGCTCCATGATCACGGGAGCCGATTACGGCTCCGGGGCTCTACTCGTTCTGTTTGCGCTCATCCTCGGATACGTGCTGTCCCCTCGCCAGCGAGAAGTGAAGGCGATTGTCGCCGCCCCAACTGAAGGAGTAAACGTTGATCAGGGCACGGAAGCCCTGAAAAAGCACATTGCCGCGCTGGACGAGAAGGACGCCGCCGCAGAGAAGGCGCCCGCTCCCGAAACCGAAGAACCTCAGGAGACACCGCAGGATGCCGAGGAAGGACGCCGCGCGAAGGGCCGCTTCCATTCCCAGTGCGAGGCGATTGCCGACCGTTACCTTCTCTCGCGCCGCGAAACCGAGGTTATGTTCCTTCTCGCGAAGGGCCATAACGCGGCGTTCATCCAAGACCAGCTCTGCATCTCCAAGAGCACTGCGAAGACGCACATCAACCATATCTATCGCAAGCTCGATATCCATACGCAGCAGGAGCTTCTCAGCATGGTTGAGGCCGCCAGGCGCGAAGCCTACGACTCCGAGAACAACCCTCCGCGTCGATAACGCGTAAGTTGGCACTCGAAAGATGACGGCAGAGGAGCCCACTAAAACCTATCGCTTCGGAATCGACGCAGGGTCGAAGACCGTGAAAGTCGTGATCGTCGACGAAGATGGCACCGTGGTGAACTCGATTTACCGCCGCCATCTTTCGAACATCCGCGAGACGCTTGTCGATATTCTGCATAACTTGGTCTGGCGTTATGGCGACCTTCCCGGCAAGGCGGCCGTCACCGGATCGGCGGGCATCGCGCTCGCCGAGATGCTTAAGCTCCCGTTTGTGCAGGAAGTCCTGGCAACCGAGCACGCCGTGCGGGAACTCTACCCCGACGCCGACGCCGTCATCGAGCTTGGTGGCGAGGACGCGAAGGTGATGTATCTCTCGGGCAACCCCGAACAGCGGATGAACGCAACCTGTGCCGGAGGAACGGGCGGGTTCATCGACACGATTGCTTTCATGCTTGGCGTGCGCTCGAGCGATATGAGCCGGCTTGCGGGCGGTGCGTCGCGCATCTACCCGATTGCGTCGCGATGCGCCGTGTTCGCGCAAACCGACGTGCGCCCCCTCCTGAATGCTGGAGCGAAGAAGAGCGACATTGCGGCAAGCGTCCTTGAGGCCGTCGTGCGCCAAACGATTACCGGGCTCGCATGCGGACGGCCCATCGAGGGGAAGGTCATTTTCCTTGGCGGACCGCTCCAATTCATTCCCGACCTGGTCAGGCGTTTCCAGATTGGCCTTGGGTTGAAACGCGGCGAGGGCATTAGGCCGCGCTGGGCCCACACCTTCACCGCCCACGGCGCCGCACTGTATGCAGGGGAGCTGCCAGAGAGCAAGCCTACATCGCTCGGACAGCTCGAGGAGCGCATACGACAAGCGGATGCGCCGGAGGATGACTTGACGCGGCTTGAGCCACTGTTCGCAACCAACAAAGAGCGCGAGGCGTTCAAGGAGCGCCATGCACGGGTCGATTTCCCTCGGAAGAGGCTCTTCGATTGCAAGGGTCCACTTTACTTAGGGATAGACGCGGGATCGACCACGGTGAAGATGGCCGTTATCGATGATGCGGGCAACCTTGTTTATTCCTGCTATACGCCGGTGCAGGGCGACGCACTCGCCACCGCGACCGACGAGCTGCTCGATTTCGAAAGGTCGCTCCCCCACGTCTACGGCACGGACAAAACGACCGCTTGGGTCGCACACGCCACGGCGACGGGATACGGCGAGGACCTGCTGTGCGCGGCGCTCGGCATCGATTCGGGCATCGTGGAGACAACGGCGCACGCCCGCGCGACAATGGAGCTTGTGCCCGACGCGACGTTCGTGCTCGACATCGGCGGACAGGACATGAAGGCACTCTGGATCAAGAATGGCATGGTGGCGAACGCCATCCTCAACGAAGCGTGTTCGAGCGGCTGCGGATCGTTCATCGAGGGGACCGCACATTCGCTGCACTTGAGCCCCCATGCGTTCAACGATGCCGCACTTACCTCGGAGCATCCTGTTGACCTGGGGACGAAATGCACGGTGTTCATGTCATCCCGCGTCAAGCATGCCCAGAAGATCGGGGCGAGCGTCAACGATTTGGCGGCAGGTATCGCATACTCGGTGGTGAAGAACGCCCTGTTCCGCATCATCGGCGCCGAGAGGATCGACTCGCTGGGGCCTAAGATAGTCGTGCAGGGTGGGGCATTCAAATCCGATGCCGTGCTGCGCGCGTTCGAGAAGATTTGCAGTGTGGAGGTCATCCGCCCCGAATCCGCCCATCTTATGGGAGCAATCGGTGCGGCGCTGATCGCGCGCGAGCGAGCCCATGATGCGATGGGGAAAGCCAACGACAGCTTGGACGCAGCGCCGCAAAGCACGATGATTTCCGCGCGCGAGCTTGAGTCGCTGTCCGTCGAGCGCTTCTCTTCCCGATGCCCGGGGTGTTCGAACGCATGCCTTCTCGCCATTGCCGATTTTGGGAATGGTAGGCGTTTTATCAGCGGAAACAAATGCAGTAACGCGAATGACTTCGAGTTTTCGCGCAACGGGGATCCAAAAGCCCGAGCCGAGGGAACAAACACGGTCGAAGGACATGGGCAGCACTCCCGCCCCCTCCAGGCCCCGAACGCGATCGCCGTCGAGCAGCGTCTGCTGCAGTCGATTGGGAGCGTAGCGCAAGGCGGCGCCCGCGGGGCGCGCTCGATCGGCATCATGAACTGCTTCGAAACCTACGAATATGCCCCGTTTTGGCGAACGCTGTTCGCAGAGCTCGAGTTCAGCGTGGTCATGCCCGACGACGCTCGCGGAGCCTCGTTCGAGCAGGCGGCGCTCGCTACCGTCCCCGCCGAAGGTGCATGTTTCCCTGCAAAGATAGCGCATATGAGAGCTTTTGACCTGATGAACGCAGGTGCGGACACCATTTTCATGCCCCGTTTCAACCGTATCGGGCGTTGTGCGGTGTCGTGCGAATACGCCGATGCGCTCGCAGATGCCGTGCCCGCATTTGAGCAAGGGGAAGTGCGGCTTTCGCGACCCCACCTCTCATCATTCAAGGTGGCGCGCATTGCAAAGGACGAGGACGACCTCTCGACGCTCTTTTCCGAGGTGGGAAGCTTCTGCCCTGACGGCGCGCCGCTTTCCCGCGAAGAATTCGACCGCGCCCTCGAAAAGGCACTCGCGTCGCAAAGGGAATTCTTCGATGCGGTCGCCCGGGCGAACGGGAAAGTGGTCGACTGGCTTGCCGAGGACGCACAGCGGCACGCTATCGTGGTTGCCGGGCGCCCCTATCACACCGACCCTCGCCTTATGAGGGGAATCGACACGATGCTTACGAAGTTGGGGTTCGCCATCTTGTGCCCCACAAGCTTAGACACGTGGGCAACGCGTCGACCGCACGACCCGAATTGCCCGCCATGGAAACCGGGCAAGCACCTTGCGCGCCTCGCTCGCTTCGCTGCCGAGAATCCGCAGGTCGATCTTGTGTGCCTGCAATCGTTCGGCTGCGGCTACGACGCGCTGAGCCTCGAAGACGCGCGCGACATCCTCGAAGCGGCAGGCAAACCCTTCACCGCGCTGAAAATCGACGACCTTTCGGACAAGGCGCACCTCAATATCCGACTTCGCACACTGGCCGAGGGAATCGAGTCGATGAGCCGCCGCGGAGGAAACGCGCAAAGATCGCTCACTGAGAGCCCGAAAAAGCGCGAATGCGCAATTGGCGGCCCAGTTGCCAGTATCTTGGCCGCAACATCGCATGTCGAGAAGGGGCGCGCCGCAGTCGAAGGCTTCGCAGGCAACGCAGAGGCCCCCGAAGTTTCGGGCCGTGAGATCGAGCGTATTCCGAACGTCATGAGTGAGGGTATATCCGTCGTCGATGCGCAGGTGGCGCAACGCCAAGTACCAGGCGACGTCTGCTTTACCGCAGCGGCTCTCATCGCACGCACTCTGCGAATAGTTGAGGAGAATCCGCAGTTCAAAGCATTGCGAATCCCGCTGGTCTGTAACCGCTGCCTGCTCGACGGGCTCGCCCATACCGTTTGGCGGCTCAACGGCAGCTGCCCAGAAATCATAGAGGAAGAACGCTGGCCGCAACCCATCGAAAAACCCGCCACGCCCAAGGAGAAAGACGCCAGGCGAGTTCTCGTCGGCATTGTCGGCAATCCGCTTCTCTGCTTCGACGCCTTCATGAACGATTCCATCTTGAAGCTGTTGGAACGCCTGGGGTGCCACGTTGCGATGCCCGACCCTGACAAGCTCTTCTGCGAGGACGTCCGCTATCTCGACCAGCTGGACGAGTTCTCACGCAAAGGGGTCGATTGCGCGATCTACCTGCAGAGCTTCGGCTGCATGAAAGCGCATGTGCACGCCCGCGGCTTCGCCCACGAATACGCGCGGCGCTACCCCGATATGCCGATCACCGTCATCGACTATGACCCCGAATCATCGGCGCTGAACAGGGAGAACCGCATCCGTCTCGCCGTGGAGGCCGCCCAGCGGGCAAAGAGTGAAAGATAGGGCCCAAAAAAGAACCGCACCCAGCAAATCCCAGCCTTCCACGAGCAGCCCGCGAATGCGCATGCAACGTACGCGGGGAGCGTAAGGTGGGAAGGCGGGCGCTGGGCGCGGCATTGGCAACGGCTCGTTTTCACAGGCCGTTGATGCGCAAAACTAGTTGACGCAGTGGACCTTCTTGCCCGTTTCCAGGTAATCCATAACTTCGCGCACGGCCATCTCCGCACAGTTTTCCTCAGCCTCTGCGGTCGATGCACCCAGGTGAGGAAGGACAAGCGCGCTCTCCATCGTCATGACCTCGGGCGTTGCGAAGTCCGTCACGTAACGGCGAACCTTGCCCGACGTAAGCCCCGCGCGCATGGCGTCATTGTCGACCAGAGTGTCGCGCGAGAAGTTCAGAAACGCCGCGCCCTCCTTCATGGCCGCAATTTCGTCCGCACCGATCATGCCCTTCGTCTTCGGCGTTGCCGGGACATGGATCGTGATGTAGTCGCAGCTTGCGCACAAATCGAGCAGGTCGTCGGTGAAGCGAAGGTTCGGGGAGATGGTAGCTGCGCGCTCGGCATCGAGGAACGGGTCGTAGCCGACCGTCTTCATCCCCAGCGCCTCAGCTGCGGGAATGACGAGGCGCCCGATAGCGCCAAGGCCGATTACCCCGAGCGTCTTCCCCATGATTTCGGTGCCAGCGAACTGCTTCTTCGCCTTCTCGGCGCTCTTCGCGATGTTCTCGTCGTCCGCGTTGTGGCGGCACCATGCGGCGCCCCCCACGACATCGCGCGCGGCCAGAAGCAGAGCGCACAGCACGAGTTCCTTCACAGCGTTCGCGTTCGCGCCCGGCGTGTTGAACACGGGAATCCCGCGCTCGGCAAGCGCGTCGAGCGGGATGTTGTTCACGCCCGCGCCCGCGCGCGCGACCGCCTTCAAGTTGTCGGAGAATTCCATCTCGTGCATGTTCGCACTGCGCACGAGGATGACGTCGGCCTCCGACACGTCGTCGGTCAGCTCGTAGTCAGACGACAGGAGCGCCAGCCCTTTTTGCGAGATGTTGTTCAAGCAGTGCACTTTGTACATGGAATCCCCTTTCTATTGGTAGGTTTACCGCACAGGATAACGCGGCGGCGGCACAATGCGAGGGGGAAATACTGCAGGCGGCTAAAGTGGCGCCTGTTAAGACGCGCTGGCCGACGAAAGCGGGAAATGAGCAGTTGGCGGCAGTAGCGGGCGAAAGCTCCAGCAGCCGCTAGCAGCTTGGGATCGCATGGGCGAGGGTTCTGGCGCCTGCGGGCCCGCAGCTGCGAGCGCGCTAGAAGCTGATGCCGACCGTCATATGCATCATGTAGAAGGAGAAACGCATCACAAAGATGCCCGCGAGCACGAGCAGCGCCGCAATCGAGGCGCGCGAAACCGAGATGGTCATCTCGTCGGGAGATGCCTTCCCTTCCCGCGATACTGAGGGCCTGAACAGCGACAACGCGTCAACAGCGATTCCCGCCGCAGCGAAAACGGCAAAGACGCAGACGAGCAGCACGTAATGCGGCACCAAATCGCCAGCGGACGAGACGGCGTTCTCGGCCGGCAACACGATCGCCCCCTGAAGGGCATACACGACAAGGCATGCCGCCAACGCGACAACCGCAAGCACGAGCATGAGCCGCCCAAAGCGGTTCCCCCGCGATTTCCACCGCGCAGCCCTTAAACCCACGATAGCGAGGACTGGCCCGCCGAGCAGCGCGTTCGTCCACAGGCTCAACGAGGAAAACGGCGTGTCCCACGTGACGATGGTGTCCGCGGAGTACGCGAAGGCGATAGCGGTGATGCACGCGATGGCGCTCACGCACGCCCCGACGGCGAGCAGGCGCTGGAGCAGCCGGCGGGGCTTCACGGCGAACGAGTAGAGCCAGTACACGCCCGAAAACGCGAGGAATATGACGGCGCTGAACACCTCGTTGGAAAGCGGGCTTCTCCCCACCCCCATGAACACGTAGAGCGCGTTCGCCGGGTTCCCCAGATGCGTAGCCGACGCGACAAGCCCCACCAGCGACACGATCAGCGGGATGCAAAGCGCCTTGTCAATGCGGCGATGGGCATCGTCGGAGAGCCTCCCACGAATGATAGGGAACGACATAAGCGCATACGCCACCGCACCCGACGGCGCAAGCGTCGTGAATAGCACAAGCGTGATCTCGCTGAACGCGGTGGCGAATCCCATCGACATGGCGATTCCTTACTTATAGAAGCGCGGAAGCTTCACGGAAAGCCCGCGAGAGTCTTGGATTCCAAGCAGCGTCGAGCGCGTGAGTTCGGCAAGGCCGCGGTAGAAGGGATGACGAGCTGCCACGGCGAGCTCTTCCAGGTAATGCGGCACCCAAGTGAGCAGATGGCCGCACAGGTAGTCGTCGAGGGACTCGGGCTGCGTGCGACAAAGGTGGGACATGAGAGTCAGCATGAGACCGATGTGGTCCTCGGGAGTCTTATCGTCAGTTGCCCGCGCGACACCGTGCTCGCGCATCCACGCGCGCAGCGCAAGCGTCGTCTCTCCGAACACGACACACTCGCGATCGGTATAGACAGACCCCCACGGCGGAGCTGCGAGGTGTCCCGGTCCCACGAAAAGGGCTCGATATTCCCAAACGAGGTTATCGGTAACGCCTCCCGCCAAGCCCTCGACCATTTCCCGAAGGGCATGGGCGGACGAAGCCGTCTCGGCGAAAGGCCACTCGCGCGCCGCCGCGTCGGCATCGAGCGACGCGAAGGCCGAAAAGGACGCCTGTGCGCCGCCCGTCTTCGGGTCTTCCAGGAAAAACGGCGCGAGCGTGTCGCCTACAAAAGCAATCGCGTCGAGCATCTCGTCAAACTGTTCGGCCATAGCGAACCCCCTCTTATCCTGTCGCCTGAATATAGCACAAGCTCCGCTACTGGGAAGGTGGTAGCGGAGCTTGCTCATTATGAGCCGCAAGGGCGGGTCAAAATCGCTGGGAAGGCGTTACCCGAAGTAGATGCCCACCGACATCTGGATTGCGTAGAACGCCATGCGGGCCAAGAAGATGCCCACCAAAGCCGCGATGACGGCCGCTGCGGCAAGGCCGGTTGCAGCTTCCTTCTTCACGGAGACGAAGACGAGCACAGCAGCGACTACGATGAGCGCCAGGCCGATGATGGCAGGAAGAAGGGCGTCGGAGACCAGCTCTGATCCCGAAACGAGCGCGTTCTGCATGCCAGAGGCCATGGCAAGCTGGCCGACCAGGCCCACGATAGCGAGCGCCGCGCCCACAACGGCAAGCCCGATGACGGCAGACTTGAAGGGCCCCTTGCACGCATCGGCCCAGGCGCCTGCGGTTGCAAGGACGAGCGCCGCAGTGGCAGCACCGCCGACGAGTGCGAAGCCGAGCATCTGCACGGGAACGAGCGGCGTGTCCCAAGTTGCGATGGTGCTCATGACGTACGCCAAGCCGGCGAAGATGGCGAAGACGACAGCCAACACAGCCACGACGGCAGCGAAGCCCTTACGCGCAGAACCGCAAAGCTTGCCCGCGTTCGTAACGATCACGTACACGATGGCGACAATCGCGAACACACAGCCCGCGATGATCTCGTTGGACATCGGGGAACCCGCACCCAAAAACACCGAGGGTGCGTTCATCGGGCTGGCCAGGTGGAAGAACGCGCAGATGAAGCCAATAATGACGATCGCGAGCGGGATGATGGTGCCGCGATCGATCTTCTTTTGCTGCTCGTCAGAGAAACTCGTGGTGAAGAAAGCGCACGCAAGGGCGATGAACGCACCCGCACCCAGCGGCGCCAGCGTGGTGAAAAGCGCCAAAGGCAGCTCAGCAACGGAAAACTGCATGCTACATCACCTCCAGGGGATTAGCTACCAGACCGGCGACGTTTTTAGCGCGCGCGGCGGCAGGGCATTTTTTCACGACAATGTTCGGGTGGGTATAGCTCGCGTCAGGCAAAGGAGGCACGGAGTCGACGCCGTCATACTTCTTGCGAATATCCTCGATAGGGCCGAAGTCGAGGGCGCGAAGCGGGCAGGCGTCCACGCAGATGGGGTTCTTCCCCTCCGCTACGCGTTCTGCGCAGCCGTTGCATTTCACACTGTGGCCCTTTTCACGGTCGACCTTCGGAGCGTTATAGGGGCACGCCATGTGGCAGTAGCCGCAACCGATGCACTTGTGCTCGTCGACCGAGACCAAGCCCGTGCTCGCATCCTTGTGCATCGCAGTGGTCGGGCACACCTTCACGCAAGCGGGGTCGTCGCAATGCTGGCAGCCAAGCGACACGTGGTAGACGAAGCAATCCTGCGTGTAGGTGCCGTCAGATTGCATCTGCCAGTCGCCGCCTTCGCAGTCGTACACATGTCGATACGCGAAATCGACGCCCAAATCCTTGTAATCCTTGCAGGCTATCTCGCACGTGCGGCATCCGGTGCAGCGCGTGCTGTCGAAATAAAATCCGTACTGCGTCATTCTCATCTACCCCCTTACGCCTTCGAAACCTGAACGATCATCGAGTGAGCAGTTCCGTTGCCCTTCGCAAGGGGCGACGGTTTGTAAGCGGTCAACGTGTTCACGCATCCACCCGTGTCGATCTTGTCGCCGAACATGTCCGCCTTGTGCCACGCGCCTTGCGGGATGCCGACAGTGCCGGGGACGATGCGCGGAGTGACCTTCGCCTCGATGCGGATTTCGCCAACGGGGCTCTTAACAGCAAGCATGTCGCCGTCCATGATGTTGCGCGGCTCCGCATCAGCGGGGTTGATCCACAGCTGCTGGCGCGCAACCTTCTCGAGCTCCTCGATGAAACCGAACGAGCTATGGGTGCGGCTCTTGTGGTGGAATCCCGAGCAGTAAAGCGGGAACTCGCTGGTCACGCTTCCGTAGCCATGGAAGCCTTCAGAAAAGACCGGAATCGGATTGATGACTTCATCCTCGGCGAGTTCCCAAGTATCGTTCAGGCCCGCAAGCGTTTCCGAGTAGATTTCGATCTTGCCCGACGGCGTCGCCAGAGGGTGCTCGTCCGGGTCGTCGCGGAAGCTCTTAAGGCCAATCGCCGGCTCGAGCGCGCGCTTGTAGACGCCCTGCTCCTTGATCTGCTCCCAGCTCGGCATCTTGTCGTCCGCTTGGGCGCCCTTCTTGTAGAGGTACTCTACCCAGTCGTCGTGCGTGCGGCCTTCGGTGAACTCATCCTTGAGCCCGAAGCGGTCGGCAATGTCGGCGCACACATCGTAGTTGCTGCGGCACTCTCCCGGCGGCTCTTGCGCCGGGGTTCCGACGACGACAGCGGTGTAATACTCGGAGTAGCCCTGCGTCTGCAAGTTCATCTGCTCGGAGCGCATCGCGTCGGGCAGAAGCAGGTCGGCATACTTCGCGGAGTCGGTCATGACAGTATCCCACACCAAGATGAACTCGCACTTGCTCTCATCGGAGAGAATCTCGTGGGTGTAGTTGATGTCGCCATGCTGGTTCGTCAGACAGTTCCCCGCGTAGTTCCAGATGAATTTAAGGTCGCTGCCGAGTTTTTCAGCGCCCATAATTCCAGCGTTCTTCGCAGTCATCTTGTGGCCATGATCGACCGCATTGACCCACTGGTACACGGGGAGCGTTGTCTTGATCGGGTTCGTGAAGGGGATCTTGCCCACCAGGTATGTCGGGGGCTCCGCTTCGCGTTGGCCAGTGTTGGTGCCGGGCAGGCCGATTTTCCCGATTAGAATAGGAAGCATGCAGATGGCACGCGTGGTGTCCTCGCCGTTGGTATGGCGCTGAGATCCCCATCCCTGGCAGATGAACGGCGCTTTTGCCGAGGCAATCATATCGGCAAGCTCGCGGATCTTGCTTGCCGGAATCTGGGTAATCGGCGCCGCCCATTCGGGAGTCTTCTCGATTTTGTCGTAGCCAGTGCCCATGATGTAGTCCTTGTAGGACTTGTTCTGACCCTTTGCGGACTCGGGCATCGTATCGTCATCGTAGCCGACGCAGTACTTGTCGAGGAATTCCTTGTCGATCTTGTCGCCCTTGATCCACTCGTAAGCGATGGCCGACACGAGAGCAGCGTCGGTGCCCGGGCGAATGGGGAGCCACTCGTCGGGATGGCCTGAGGAGGATTCGTTCAGACGGAAGTCGATGTTGACGATTTTCCCGCCGCGGCCGAGAACGGCTTCGCGCATGAGAGCATAATCCCAGACGGCGTTCGCGCCGCCCATGCGCGTCTCAGCAGGGCTGTTGCCGAACATGACCACAAGGTCGGAGTGCGCCTCGGCCTCGGAGAAGGAGCTTGCGTTCACGTTGTCGTACGGGCTGAACTTGGTTGCCTTCTTCCCCAACGTTTTGTGGAGGCCCGTCTTCGGATCGGCGATGTTGCTCGCGCTGCCGTACATGTAAGGCATGACCGCCTGAAGCATATGGGTGGAGTAGTCGTAGCCCTGGTTCACATAGCCGCCGAGCAGGGAAAGGAGGCGCTGGATAGGCACGCGGCCCGTCGCGCTGTACATTCCCGTTGCGTAGTTGATATAGATTGCCTCGTTGCCGTATTTGTCGATGGTCGTTTTCAGCTTCTCCACGATGATGTCGATGGCCTCGTCCCAGCTGATTCGCTCGAACTTGCCCTCGCCGCGCTTGCCCACTCGCTTCATGGGGTACATCAGGCGGTCGGGGCTGTTCAGCCAGCGTCGCATAGCGCGGCCTCTCAGACAGGCGCGGGCCTGCAGGTCCGTACTCCCGAGGTTGTCGGTTTCCATGTACTGGATTTTGCCGTCTTTGGAGTGCCACTGGAAGATGCAGTTTCCACCGCAGTTCACGTTGCACTGAGACCAGTGGATCTCATCGGGCGCCTCGGCGAAAGCCGGCGTTGTCGGCTCGAACAGAGAGCCCGTCGCCGCGGTTCCGCCGACGGCCGCCAGGGCGCCGAGGGCACCCGCCGTCTTGACGAACACGCGACGGTTTACGTTCATGTTTGGCATTTTATTCTCCCTTCCTATCGCTTCCCCTGAGAAAGAGCGAGCCGTGCGCTCGCTTCGTGTCGCGGGCGTGGTTCCCGTCCCACTCCCGCACGCGTCCTCTCATCCTCTCGCTGTGAAATCTCGTCATAAGAACGCGCCTCAACACGGAACACAATATCTTCTTTCGCTGCCCTTCGTGTCACATAAAACGTGCGAATTATAAATTATCGCAGGTCACAAGCTTGTGTGTGACTGTTCTATGTGACAATTTTGTCTCATGCAAGAATAGTTTTGCAGTCATTGCGGTCCGACGCTTCCGCCGCGATTGTTATACTGAAACAGCTTGCAGCGCCATAGACAAGCGTCCCCGTACCAGAGTGGCAACCGCGGAGTGACCCGAGGAGGAACGTGGCCAGAACCGCGCTGACATATCTTGCACGCCCGAACGTGGCCTCGCTGGGATACGCGCTCTTCCTCGCGATCAATGCCGCGGGCGTTTGGGGCGGCGTGTTCCCGTTCCTTCCCCTGGATTTTCAAACGTCGGAAATCATCTTCTGGTTCTTCCTCACCCAATCGCTCGTGTTCTCGTTGTGCTATTTCGCAAGCGCGGTGGGCGTGTATTTCCTGCCGGGACCGACGCGCCGTTTTCTCGTGAGGCTTGCCTGCATCCCCTATCTTCTGGGATGGTGCTGCCTTATCGCCGCGATCTACTTCGACCGAGCCTCCCTGCCGCTCGTCATCGTTGGTGGTGCGTTTTTGGGACTCGGGTCGGCAGGCTTCTACATGCTGTGGCAGCGCCTGTTCGCGAGCTCCGACTCCGATCGGGGAAACCTCGACCTCATCCGAGGGACGGTGTATGGCGTCATCATGTACTTCGGGCTTTACGCTATTCCCCAAGCGGTGACCGCGTTTCTCATCCCCTTGGTCTTCATGCCGCTGTTCGGCCTGGCCATCGTGTTGAAAAGCCGCGAGATCAACCTTGACCAGCCGATGTTCGAGGACGTGCCATACGAGAACGCGGCGGTGTATCGCGCCGTAATCCGCGATTATTGGCGAAGCGCCCTCTGCGTCGGTGCCATCGGCTTTTGCACCGGCATCATGCGCGCGCTCGCGATCGGCGAGCCCCAGGTCGGGTCGCTCGTGAACATGCTCTCGATGGCAGCCTCGTTTGTGGGCGCCGCCACCATGCTCGCGCTGTGGAAGGTGAAGAGCGTGCGGTTCAACGTCGTCGGGCTCTACCGCGTGGCGTTCCCCTTCGTGATCACGTCGTTCCTCCTTCTGCCCTTCTCGTCGCTTGAGTACGCCCGATGGCAGGCCGCGATTCTCTACGCGGTCTACAGCGTGGTCATCATGCTCATGATGATCCAATGTGCCCAAGCCTCGCGCGACCGCGGCATCAACCCGGTCTTTATCTACGGCTTCTTCGGTGGCATCGTATATACCTTGCACGACGTGGGGTTTCTTGCGGGTACCTTCTCCGAACAGGTCCGTATTTGGGGCATCGACCCCTTGGCAACGACCGCGCTCGTGTCGCTGTACCTTCTGGGGTTCATGTTCTTCATCGGACAAGGCGGCTTCAAGCGAGTCCTTCGACACGACCCGTCCGCTGAGAACATCGAGCTTATCATGCTCGATGGCCACCTTCCCGCGCGCATAGCGAAGAGCGCCGCCAGCCAGCTAACCACAGACGACAAGCGCAAGGACCGCGCTGCGGGCGCACCTGAGGGCAACTTTCCCGCCGAGCCCCCGACCGCCTTCCCGAAGAAACCCGCGATTGCGGCTGAGTCCACGCGCAGCGAAGGGGAAGCTGACGGGCGCGACAGCGGCCAGCTTGATGGGAGCGGACGCGGCGCGAGCCAGCCTGGCGGAAGAGGGCACGGTAGGGGCGGGCACAACCCCGCTTTGCAAGCGGACGTCCCACGCGAGCGCGGCAGGCGCAATTTCGAAAGCGACTTCGAGCTGACCGACCGCCTCTCCAAGCAGGCGCAAGTCCTTCGCGAGCAATATCGGCTGAGCGCACGCGAGACGGAGGTCATGGAATATATCGCGCGCGGGTACACCGTCGCGCGCACCGCCGAGGAGCTCATCGTGTCGGAGAACACCATCCGCACGCACAGCAAGCGCATCTACGCGAAGCTCGACGTGCACAAAAAGCAAGAGCTCATCGACATGCTCAAGGCCGTCGAGCTGTAGGCTCGCGCATTCCGCGGGGCGAACGCTTTCCCGCAGCTAGCCCGTCACATCGCCCGATTGGTCGAGCGAGATCGGCTCGCCCACATACGTCGAGGGCACATCGAAGAGCGCCTTGAAGAAGTCCTTGGTGCGGGCGGGAATCTCACGCACATCGTACCAGGTCTGCTTGCCGTAGCTGCGATAGTCGCTCGCTACGCCGATTGCATCGACCCCCAAGGCGTGCGCCGAGTAAAGCGCGCGGTAGAGATGGTAGGTCTGCGTAGCGATCACGACGCGCGAGCAGCCGAACACGCTTTTCGCGCGATACATGCTCTCGTAGGTGGAAAAGCCCGCATGGTCGCAGAAGATATCCTCGGAAGGCACGCCCTGCGCAATCGCATAGCGCTTCATCGCCGCGCACTCGTTGTAGTGCTCGGTGCTATTGTCGCCCGACATGATGATCTTGGGCGCGGCCCCCGCCTTGTAGAGCGCGATGCCGCAATCAAGGCGATCCTGCAGAATCGTCGACGGCGTGCCATCGGCGAACACCGACGCGCCGAGCACGACGATTGCGTCGGCTTGATAGCCCGAGGCCTCGTCAACGCTCACGATATCGTCCTCCGTCGTGAGAACCACCAGCGCGTTCGTCGCGCCGACGACAATCGCCACGACGGCAATGCAGGTGCACAGTATTTTCAACAACGCCTTAATCATGCAGCTATCACTTCGATGCCTTCCAAACTGCGAGAGGACAAAGAAGGGTCGGCAGCGGAAACTGCCGACCCCCGATTTTCCATTCAATCCGCCGCCTAGCAAGTGATCGGCGAATCTTGTCAACGAAACGATTGTAACGCGACAATCCTCTCTTGAGGTTTATTTCGCGACGATGTTCACCAAACGTCCCTTGACGACGACGACCTTCTTCACGTCCTTGCCCTCGATGGCCTGGGAGACGGCTTCAAGCGCCTGGGCCTTCACGTCTTCCTCCGCGGCGTCGGCGGCAACCGTGATTTTCGCCTTCACCTTGCCGTTCACCTGCACCGCGAGCTCCACCTCATCAGCCTTCGCCTTCTCGGGGTCGAACTCCGGCCACGGCTCGACGTGTACGCTGCCCTCGTGACCGAGCACCGTGTGCCACAGCTCCTCGGACCAATGCGGGCAGATCGGCGAAAGCAGCTTCACGAGCACCTCGGCGATATCAGCCGAAAGTGCCTTGAGCTCGGCGTTTGCCGCGCGCTCCTCGGCGGATGCCGCATGCAGGAAATCGCCCGTCGCGTTCGCAAGCTCCATGATGGCGGCGATGGCGGTATTGAAGTTGTTGCGGTCGAAGTCTTCGACTACCTTGCCGCACACGCGATGGCGTTCGCGCACGAGCACCTTCGCGGCCTCAGCGGCGGAAAGCTTGCCGCCTTCCTGATAAAGCGTGTCCTCCCCCGCGACGCCGGCCAAGTCGCCAACCATGCGCCACACGCGGTTCAGGAACTTGTACATGCCCGCAAGGCCGTCCTCGTTCCACTGCAGCTCCTTGTCGGGCGGGGCCATGAACAGGATGTACGCGCGCACGGCATCGGCGCCGTAACCTGCGATCATGTCCTCGGGCGATATTACGTTGCCCTTCGACTTGCTCATGACGTCGCCATGCTCGTCAAGCACCATGCCCTGGCACAACAGGTTCTTGAAAGGCTCGTCGAAGTCGACCATGCCCATATCGCGCAGCACCTTCGTGAAGAAGCGGCTGTAGAGGAGATGCAAGATCGCGTGCTCGATGCCGCCGATGTACTGATCGACGGGCATCCAGCGATTCGCCTTCTCGGGAGCGAAGGGCAGCTCGGTGTTGTGAGGGTCGGTGTAGCGCAGGTAATACCAGCTCGAGCACGTGAACGTGTCCATCGTGTCCGTCTCGCGGCGCGCGGGGCCACCGCATTTCGGGCACGTGCATTTCGCGAACTCCTCATGTGTGGCGAGCGTCTCACCTGCGGAAAGATCGATATCCTTCGGAAGCATGACGGGCAGGTCCTCTTCGGGAACCGGCACGAGTCCGCACTTGTCGCAGTAGATGGCAGGAATGGGGTTTCCCCAATAGCGCTGGCGGGAGATGAGCCAGTCGCGCAGGCGGAACTGCACCGATTTCTTCCCCTTGCCCGCGGCCTCCAAGTCGCCGATGATCGCGTCTACAGCGGGCGAATGCTTGCCGCCGACCATGCCGGTGTACTTGCCGGACTGCACGAGCTTGCCCTCGGCCTCGTAGGATTTCTCCCAGTCGACCGTGGTGACGACGCGATTCTGCTCGTCTTTGAGCTGCGGATAGAGTGCATCGTCCTCACCCAAGATGATGGGGATGATAGGCAGGTCGTACTTGCGGGCGAACTCAAAGTCGCGCTGGTCGCCGCACGGGACGGCCATAACCGCGCCGGTGCCGTAGTCGGCCACGATGTAGTCGGCGACCCACACGGGGACCTTCTCGCCGTTCACGGGGTTCACGACATAGCGGCCGGTGAACGCGCCGTGCTTCTCGCGGTCGCCCTGGGCACGCTCGACGGCGCTCACCTTGGAAGCTGCCTCCACGAGAGCCATGACTTCGGCCTCGTACTCGGTGCCGGCGACGAGCTCGGGCACGAGCTTGCTCTCAGGGGCCAGCAAGAAGAAGCTGCATCCGAAGAGCGTGTCGGGGCGCGTCGTGAACACGGTGATCGTCTGGCCGTCGTCTTTGCCCTCGGCGGGAAGGAGCTCGAAGTCGACCTCGGCGCCTTCCGAACGGCCGATCCAGTTCGCCTGCATCTGCTTCACGCGCTCGGGCCAGCCGTCGAGCTGGTCGAGGTCATCGAGCAGCTCCTGCGCGTAGTCGGTGATCTTGAAGTACCACTGCGTGAGGTCGCGCTTCTCGACAGCGCCGTGGCAGCGCCAGCATTCGCCTTCCGTGACCTGCTCGTTTGCGAGAACGGTCTTGCAGTTGGGGCACCAGTTCACCGGAGACTCGCGGCGCTCGACAAGCCCGCGCTTCCAGAACTGCAGGAAGATCCACTGGCCCCAACGATAGTACTCGGGGTCGCACGCAACGACCGTGCGGTCCCAATCGTAGGACAGGCCCATGCGCTTGAAGGACGCCTTCTGCGTCTCGATGTTCGCGTACGTCCACTTCGCAGGGTGGCTGTGGTGCTTGATGGCGGCGTTCTCGGCCGGCAGACCGAAAGCATCCCACCCCATGGGGTGAAGCACATCGAAGCCGCGCATCTTCGAGTAACGGGCGATCACGTCGCCGATCGTGTAGTTGCGCACGTGCCCCATGTGGATGTCGCCCGAGGGATACGGGAACATCTCGAGCACGTACTTCTTGGGCTTCGATTCGTCTTCTCGAACGGTATTCAGACCTGATTCGTCCCACGCTTTCTGCCAACGCGGTTCGATCTCATGCGGGTTGTAAGCTTTCATGGTTGCTGCCTTCTCGTTTTCATTCTCGCTGGGTAAAAACGCGACTATATATTGTAGCGCATCCAGAGCGCTCGCCGGCTACGTTTGCGCCGCTAGGTCGACCATTACCGACATGCGGAACCCGGCCTTGAAATGCTCAAGGGAAACCGCCCCGTCGTAGCGCTGCACGATCGTGTCGATGACGGACAGCCCCCCAACCGTGCTCAGCGAGGGAACCACCGCTCGTCTGCTCCTCGGCGAACCGGATTCTGTCGAGAATTCCGCGGCGCGTCGTTTCGCGGCCCTCGTCCCCTTCCGACGTTGACTTGCTGTTGCGCATATCGAGCACGAGATACGAACCTTTTACGGAAGCCTTGAAAACCACGAACCGTTTGCCGGGGTCGACGTCTTCGCAGGCGTTGAGCGCATTGTCGAGCATGTTCGACACGAGGGCGCATAGCTCGGAGTTGGAAATCGACACTTCGGCGGGAACCTTCAGCGAGCACCCCACGCTGCGAAACCCGCCTTGCAGGCATCGTCGAAGCGCCTTGGCGGATGCAAGGCGAGCTGGGCAGCCGAAGCCCCCGAAGGCGAGCCGCCACCTGATTGAGCGAGCAGGGCGCGGCCGCTTTCTGATACCATGAGCGCACACGCGTAAAGAGAGGCATCCCCATGAATTACCACATCGCATCGTTCAAGGCAGCTTACGGCACCTCGTCGCAGCTTCCCGAGTCGACCCGCCCCGAAGTATCGTTCGCCGGGCGCTCGAACGTGGGGAAATCATCCCTTTTGAACAAGCTCATGTACCGAAAGGGCCTCGCCAAGGTGTCCCAAACGCCGGGCAAGACCGCCACGATCAACTTCTACGACGTCGACGGCACCGACTTCGTCGACCTGCCCGGCTACGGCTACGCTAAGGTAGCGAAGTCGGAGAAGGGCCGCTGGTCGGAGCTGATCGAGGGCTACTTCAACCAGGATCGGCGATTCGCCTTAGTTGTGTCACTTGTCGACATCCGCCACGACCCCTCGGCGCTCGACATGCACATGGCGAAGTTCCTCTGGGAAAACGACTTTCCCTTCGCGATCGCCCTCACGAAAGCCGACAAGCTCTCGAAACAAGCGGCAGGGAAGCAGGCGTCTGCCATCCGCAAGAAACTCGATTTGCCGAAGGACATCCCCTTCGTGGTAACGTCCTCTTCAAATGGCACGGGCGTCGATGAGCTGCGTCGCCTGATCGATTCCTACGTCGCCGAAGCCTAGTCACCGAGGACGCAACAAAGACTACGTGAGCGGACGACCGCGGAGGGTTGCCGCGCTTTTGGGAGGAAACGCCGCATGAACATCCTGGTCATCACTGCGCAAAAGCCCGACAGCACCGGAAGCGGCGTCTACGTCGCCGAAACGGTGCGCGCATTTTCGTCAGCAGGACACGATGTGACGCTCGTTGCCGGCATCGACGCCGCCGACGAGGTGACCCTCCCCGAGGGCGTCGCCTTCCACCCCGTGCGCTTCCGCACGCCCGAGCTGCCCTTTCCCGTGTGCGGCATGAGCGACCAGATGCCGTACGAGGCAACACGTTATCGCGACATGACGCCCGAGATGTGCAACCAGTTCAAACACGCTTTCGACCAGGCAATTCGCGAAGCATGCGAGGAAGAGTTCCCCGACGTGGTGCTCTGCCATCACCTGTATCTGGCGTGCGGCGTCGCCGTGCGCTGCGTGCACGAGATTGCCGAGGCGAGAGGATGCGCGTGCCCAAGCGTGCGCGGCATTTGCCACAGCACCGATCTGCGCCAGATGGGAAAGCACTCGCTCGAACGCGAGTTCATCGTCGAAGGCGTGCGCGCGCTCGACTGGATCTTCGCGCTACACGAACCGCAAAAGCGCGAGATTGTGGAACTGTACGGCGTACCCGAGAAGCGCGTGTGCGTTGTGGGTTCGGGATACAACGACGAGCTCTTCAACCCAACAGGTCGCACGCCCCACGTTGAAGGCGCGCCCGCCCACTTCCTCTACGTCGGCAAGATTTGGCGGAAGAAAGGCGTGGAAAGCCTGATTCAATGCGCGCAACTGTTGGAAACCGCACCGTCCGACATTACGTTCAACCTAGTCGGAGGCTATAACGACAAAGATGAATTCGCCCAATTGCGCACCCTTGCCGACGCTTCCCCTTATCGGTTCGACTTCCCGGGAAAGGTCGACCAAAACCAGCTTGCCAGAATATATCGCGACTCCGATGTGTTCGTGCTGCCGTCGTTTTTCGAGGGCCTGCCGCTCGTGGTAATCGAAGCGCTCGCCTGCGGATGCAAAGCCGTGGTGACCGACCTGCCCGGCATCCGTCCGTGGATTTCCGCGAACATCCCCGCGGCGCCCGTGTGGTTCGTCGAGCCCCCGCGCATGGAGAGCGTCGACGAACCCGTAGCGAACGACCTGCCCGCTTTCGAACAACGTTTGGCGAAAGCGCTCGACACCGCCGCGGCGGCGCCCGCTCCGAGTGCCGCCAATTTCGCCGGCATCGAGCGCGTTACCTGGGCGGGACTCGCCGAGAAGCTGATTGCGTAACGTTTTCTCAAAATGCCTGGCAGCACAACCTGCGAGCAGAAGCAGCCAGGGGGAAGTCCAAGCAGGTGAACCGCAGGTGCAGGAAAGGCCCAAAGTGAAAGCAATCGGCCAGATTCCCCTCCCCGCATGAAGCTCTCGCTCCACTTCGAGAGGCCAGCATAGCGAAGCTTCCTAAAAACAACGCGACCGCGCCGGGCGTCCAATCTCCCGCGGAACCCTCGCAGCGCACCGTAAACACGCAGCGAAAGCTTGCAGGAGGACGTCCGACGCGGTCGCGTCAGCAACCTGATCAGCAAGTTGAGATACGGCGAAGCTCGCTTACCTCATGTTAGAAGCGTAGGGAGCCTTGTCCTTCAGAAGGACGTCGTGCGCGCCGCCCTCGACGATGGACGTGGAGCTGATCACCGTAAGCTTGGCCTTGTCCTGGAACTCGGGGATGGTGAGCGCACCGCAGTTGCACATGGTCGACTTGATCTTGAGCAACGTGACCGCGATGTTGTCCTTGAGCGGGCCAGCGTAGGGCACATAGGAATCGACGCCTTCTTCGAACGACAGGCTCTTCTTGCCGCCCAAGTCGTATCGGCCCCAGTTGCGGGCGCGAGCGGAACCCTCGCCCCAGTATTCCTTCATGTAGGTGCCGTTCACCATGACCTTGGCCGACGGGGACTCGTCGAAGCGCGCGAAGTAGCGGCCCAGCATAACGAAGTCAGCACCCATCGCCAGGGCCAGCGAGATGTGGTGGTCGTAGACGATACCACCGTCGGAGCAGATGGGCACGTAGATGCCAGTCTCCTTGAAGTACTCGTCGCGAGCCTTTGCAACCTCGATGGTAGCCGTAGCCTGGCCGCGGCCGATGCCCTTGGTCTCGCGCGTGATGCAGATGGAGCCGCCGCCGATACCGATCTTCACGAAGTCCGCGCCCGCCTCTGCCAGAAAGCGGAAGCCCTCGCCGTCGACAACGTTACCGGCACCGATCTTCACGGAGTCGCCGTAGTGCTCGCGCACCCACTCAATCGTCATCTTCTGCCAATCGGAATAGCCCTCGGACGAGTCGATGCACAGCACGTCGGCGCCCGCCTCGACCAGCGCAGGAACGCGCTCGGCGTAGTCGCGGGAGTTGATGCCTGCGCCCACCATGTAGCGCTTGTGAGCATCGAGCATCTCGTTGGGGTTCGATTTGTGGGAATCGTAGTCCTTGCGGAACACCATATAGGCAAGCGTATCGTCCTCGTTAACGAGCGGCAGCGAGTTCAACTTGTGATCCCAGATGATATCGTTGGCAACCTTGAGGGAAGTGTCCGCCGGCGCCACAATCAGCTTCTCGCGCGGGGTCATGAACTCGGAAACCTTCTCATCGCCGCTCATGCGGGAAAGGCGATAATCGCGCTCGGTAACCACACCGAGCAGCTTACCGTGCGCCGTGCCGTCGTCGGTAACAGGCATCGTGGAGTGGTCGGTGGCCTCCTTCAGGGCGACGACCTCGTTGAGCGTCATGTCGGGGGAAAGGTTGGCGTCGGACTCGACGAACCCAGCCTTGTAATCCTTCACGCGCTTGACCATGGCAGCTTCCTGCTCGATGGTCTGATTGCCGTAGATGAAGGAAAGACCGCCCTCGGTGGCAAGTGCTACGGCCATGTTGTCGTCGGAAACGGCGGCCATGATAGCGGACACCATCGGAATGTTCAGCGAAAGCGGGCACTCCTCTTCGCCCTTGCGATACTTGACGAGCGGCGTTTTCAGGCTGACCGACGCCGGAATGCACGTAGCAGGCGTGTGACCAGGCACCAAAAGATACTCGTTGAACGTGCGTGACGGCTCGTCATAGTAGTAAGCCATGGGGAATATGCTCCTTCGCGAACGGGGACGACTATAGTGTTGTTCGACATTATAGACACCCCGTCGCGGGTTGCACGGGTCGCAGCGGCGAAATACCTGCGTTTTCGGAGAAATTCCCCAGCCCTTAACGCGGCAGCAGGAGAAGGCTACACGGAGTGCGAGGAGAACTTTGAGGCGGGAGTTGGGGGCGTGCGGCCGGCCTGCCGGCGAAAGGAGGGCGCCCGCGGCTCAAGCTTACCGGCGCGGCGTGCGAGATGTGTGCAACTCGGCGGAGGCGTCGCGGGGGCGACGCTCGCGCTCGGCGGAAGCGTCCTCCGTCGGCACGACGCGCCCGACCACGCGCGTTGCGTGCGCGGCGGCCGCCTGCTTGTCACGCTCGGCCAAAGCCATGCGAACCTTCCCATATTCCCAAACCAGAAGCACGAGCAGGATGCACATCACAATGAGATACCCGATGATGGCGCCCGGCAGTCCCGTGAAGTTCACCAACAGAATCGGGACGAACAGCGAGAACCCGAACGTGATCAGGTAAAGCTTCGTCACCGTACGCTGCTGGCGCAACACCGTGACCACCTGATAGAGGAAATCGATGCAAGCAGTGACACCGCCGGCGGCGAGCATGATGAATACAAGTCCGCGGAACTGCTCGAAGTCCACGCCGTAGAGGAAGCTCATAATCGTGATGCCGATCCACCCCATGATGAGCGCCATCACGACGGTGATGCCCACGATCACCGCCACAATCACCACGATGATCATGTCGAAGCGCTTGCGCTTCTCGGGGTCGGCCCACACGGCGGCCATCTTCACGAGCATCGGCTTGTAGATGAGCTGCGCGGTGAGCAGGATGCCCATGGCCGGGAAGTAAAGCACGTTGTAGTAGAGCTGGTTGTCGTAGGAAAGTACACCCTCCATGACGAACTTGGGCATGTTGTCGATGAGCGAGTAGAGGAACAGCGCGACGAACAGCGGGGCGCACTGCTTGAAGAGCGCAACGACGCTGTCGGAGCTCGCGCGCGCCGACGTGGGCGTTTCCCAAATCGCGAGCGGCAAGGTGAGCACGATGAACGAAACGCCCGCAGCAATGGCCATCGCGATACAAGAGACGCTGACGCTGCGCGTGATAAACAGCGCAACGGAGAACACCACGAGCACGAGCACCGAGCGAAACGCCTGGGAGATGCCCGCGAGATAGAGCTTGTCCTTCTGCTGAAGGCGGCCCTCGTAGACGTCGGCTAAACCATCGACCATCTTGTAGACGTACACGCCCATGCTGATCGTGAACATCTCGCCTGCATAACCCCTGATGGAGCAGTATATCCACCCGACGACAAGCATCGCCGCACACGTGAGCCAGCGATTGAGCTGATAGTCCGAGAACGAGTGCGCCTCGTCGAGGTCGGAAATTTGGTAGGTGCGCACGCCGTAATTCGCGAGAATCATGAGCAGCGAGCCTGTGACGAAGGCGAGCGAGAACATGCCAGCGAGCTCCACGCCCGCGAGCTGCGTCACCACGATGGTGAGGACGGGGAACACCATGCCCCATGCGCTCGTGCCAAGCGTGTTGCAGATATAGTCGCGCGTCGTACGGTGCGAAGCGTACTCGGCCGGCTGGTCGGCGAGCTCGCCTTCCGTCACCGCGCCCAGGAGGCGATTGCACCACCCGTTGACGGCGCGTGTAAGGAAGAATTTATTCGGGTCGAATGCCATGGAATCGCGCGTGCTGTCCCTTCGTGTCGTGTCTCATCCAAGGATTATAGAGTCGCTCTTCCGACGGATTGCCAATTTGCACAGAAAGTGAAGAAGCCGAGCCCCGGAGGACTCGGCTTCGCATGTTTCACGCGGAACGCGACGAAGCGCACTCGCATGACGCTGCGGCGGTTAGCTCGCATTCCGCAACCGCGCGGAAGACGCCCGCCTTCGCAATGCGCGGGGATTGCTCGCCGCAAGCCGCACGCATCACCGCAAAGAGCTAGAAGCGCTGGAACTTCGCCTTCGGAACGCCGCAGATCGGGCACTTCTCGAAGTCGTCGCCCTTGTGGATGTAGCCGCAGCCCGGGCAGAGGTAGTATGCGTCGTCATCGGCGGCATCGATGTTGTTGTACGCCTCGAGATACTTCTCGGCATGAACAGCCTCGGCAAGCTTTGCCCTGGTGAACACCTTAACAGCCTTGGCGTGGCCCTCTTCCTGCGCCTTCTTGATGAAGGTGGGGTACATGTCAGAGGTCTCGAAGATCTCGCCGTTTGCGGAGGCGATCAGGTTGAGGTCGATGGCTTCGGGGGCCGGAGCCTCGGCGGTCGGGCGGGTGTAGGAAGGATCTTCGGCCTCCACGAGGGAAGCTTCGAGATTGATGTGGATCTGCTCGGCGGCAGAAGTAGCCTCCCACAGACGTGCGAGCTGGTCGAAGCCCTGCTCCTTGGCGGCCTTGGCGAAGGCGGCGTATTTGGCGGAAGCGCCAGTCTCGCCTGCAACGGCGGCCTTAAGGTTCTCGAGCGTGGTGCCTGCCTTGGTGACGGCATCGGCGACAGCATTGAAGTTGCTGGAGTTCTCAGCGGTGGGAAGTTCGGTACGAAGGTTCATAACGTGCCCCTCTCAATTGTTCTTGTTAACTGCTTTGTTAACCTCATCTTATTGAGAATTTATCTCAATAAGAAACTATAACGAGTTGCCGAACCTTATGCAAGTCGCCCCCTCGCATTCCCCGCCGCAATTCGCAGAACGTTCACATCCGCCGAGGCGTAGGCATCGTGCACTATAATTGGCCGCATCACGATACGCCTTGGGCAACACGAAAGGTCAAAGGACATGGAACACGAAGTAGCTTGGAAGAAGTACGACGAGGTGGACCTCGAGACCCTCGAAGGCCTGGCCAGCAACTACATCGACTTCATTTCGGAGAACAAGACCGAGCGCCGCTGCGCCGCAACCGCCATCCGCATGGCCGAGAAAGCGGGCTACGTCTCGCTCGCCGACGCCGTCCGCGAGGGACGCGCGCTTTCCGCAGGCGACAAGGTGTGGGCGCATTCCCACGGCAAGGCGCTCATCCTGGTGCAGCTGGGGAGCAACCCGCTGAGCGAGGGTATGAACATCCTGGGCGCGCACATCGACAGCCCCCGCCTCGACCTGAAGCAGAACCCGCTCTACGAGAGCAACGGCTTCGCGCTTCTCGACACGCACTACTACGGCGGTATCAAGAACTACCAATGGGTTACGCTCCCGCTCGCCATGCACGGCGTCATCGCCAAGAAGGACGGCACGGTCGTGGACATAAACGTGGGCGACGATGAGGGCGACCCCGTTTTCTGCGTGTCCGACCTGCTTATTCACCTCGCAAGCCAGCAGATGGACAAGAAGGGCAACAAGATCGTCGAGGGCGAGGACTTAGATATCCTCATCGGCAACCGCCCGCTGTCCATCGACGGCGAGGACGCTGAGCGCGAAGCCGCTGGCAGCGAGGGCGCAGAGAGCAAGGACGCCGCGAAGGAACCGGTGAAAGCGTTCGCGCTGAAGCTTCTGGCCGACAAGTACGGCATCGAGGAGGCGGACTTCCTTTCCGCGGAAATCGAGATGGTACCGGCAGGGCGCGCCCGCGAGCTGGGCTTCGACCGCAGCATGGTCATCGGCTACGGACAAGACGACCGCGTATGCGCCTACACCTCGCTCATCGCGCAGCTCGAGGTGCCGGCGGATTTGGCGAAGACGGCCGTCACCGTGCTCGTCGACAAGGAGGAGATCGGCAGCGTCGGCGCAACCGGCATGGCGTCGAACTTCTTCGAGAACACCATCGCCGAGATCATGGAGCTTGCCGGCGAGGGCGGCATGCTCCCGCTGCGACGGGCGCTTTCCGCGTCGAGCATGCTTTCCTCCGACGTGTCGGCCGGCTTCGACCCCGCCTACGCGAGCGTCTTCGAGCCGAAAAACGCCGCGTTTCTCGGGCGCGGGCTCGTGTTCAACAAGTACACGGGCGCACGCGGGAAGAGCGGCAGCAACGATGCGAGTGCGGAATACGTGGCGCGCGTGCGTCGCGTGATGGATGACGCGGGCGTGTCGTTCCAAACCGCTGAGCTGGGCAAAGTCGATGCAGGCGGCGGCGGGACGATTGCGTATCTGCCCGCGAAGTACGGCATGGACGTCATCGACTCGGGCGTGGCCGTGCTTTCCATGCACGCGCCCTGGGAAGTGACGAGCAAGGCCGACATCTACGAGGCCTACAAGGGTTACCTGGCGTTTTTGAAAAACGCGTAAAGGCGAGAAGGCGGTCGACAGCTGGCGACCGCAAAGAGAGGGGTCAGGCAAGCCGAGCGGGTGCAAGCCGTGGGCGTGAAGCGATGGCATTGCCGCCAGGTGCCCCGAGGACGAGAATTCGGCCGACCTTACGCGAAGTCGTGGCGCAGCACGACCTCGCCACAATGGGGGCCATGCGTGGTTCGCTCGACCCAGGCGCGCAGAATACGGCCTTCCCACACGTCGATCTTCGCCACGCATTGTGGGAATCCCCCGCGGGGGTTGGTGGGCGAACCAGGGCAAAGCAGCAGGTCAGCCGGGCGCGCCTCCTTCCCTACCACGATTTCGGGAATATGGGTATGCCCGTGAATGCACACGTTCGGCAGCGGGTCGCCCGGCGCAAGCGCGCCCGAGCCCGCGAACGTGAAGCGCACATCCCGCGGATAATGTGCGACAAGAAAGCGCACACCGTCGACGACGGGGCGGGCGAAACGGCGCACCGAAGAGCCGTACTCGTTGAAATCGTTGTTGCCGAGCACTGCCGTCACAGGTGCGAGCGTCTGCAGATCGCAAATAATCTCGGGGCTGCAGATGTCGCCCGCATGGATGATATGCTCGCAATCGGCGAGCGCATTAAACGCCTCAACAGGCAAAACGCCATGCGTATCGGAAATCACGCCGATTCGGGCCATGTCACACCACGCTTCCTTTCGTCCCTTACTCCCCAAAGCATACTCGCTTGATGAGCGCTCGAGAATACCCGTTCGCAATTGCAATGTGAAACGGGTCTCGCCGCTATCGCGGTACAGGGCGGAATGACGGAGGAAACCCAAGATGAGAAGCGCGCATTAAGACGCGAAAGGGGCGCAAGCGGCGTGCTGGGAGCGAGCGAACACCCTGCCCCTCCCCCCTCTCTTCAGTGTCGCCTTCCAATTATCTAAGCGTCTTTCACTAAAGTTTCCTTCTATTAAATGTGTCAGGTTTGTGGCGAACTAGCACTCTTCATTGACGAGTGCTAACGAGGAGTTTATAACGATAGTCGAACCAAGAAGGGACGCCGAGAAGAAGCGAAGGCAAGGCGCCGTAAGGCTTTAGCCCACTGCAGGCGGGCACGACAAGGTTGCCGCCCACCTCAAAAGCGAGCGAACAACCGCGGCAGCAGGCTTCCGCCGATTCCCAAAACAGAGCGCCCCCCGTTATTAGGAGATGACAATGATGACCATGCTTATGCCGACTCGTAGGAATTTCTTTAATGACCTGATGGCCGATCCGTTCGACGCGTTCTTCAACACCCCGTTCACCCCGGCGCCGAAGTCTTCCTCCACGCTGATGCGCACCGACATCAAGGAGCATGATGACGGCTTCGAAATGACCATCGACCTGCCCGGATTCAAGAAGGAAGATGTTCAGGCGGAGCTTAAGGACGGCTACCTCACCGTAAATGCCGAGACCAAGACCGAGACCTCCGAAGGCGACGAGAAGAAGGGCACCTGGGTACGCAAGGAGCGCTTCGAGGGCAAGTGCAGCCGTACATTCTACGTGGGCGAGGATGTCAAGGAAGAGGACATCAAGGCCCGCTTCGAGAACGGCACGCTCGTAATCGACGTTCCCAAGCCGCAGCCGCAGCCGAAGCTTGAGGAGAAGAAGACCATCGCCATCGCGTAGCCTTTCCCCTCTCGATTTTCCTTTCCCTCTCTTTTCTCCTAACGACGCTGGACGCGTCCGATAAGCCCAGTGCGAAAGCCCGCAAGGAACCTCCCCTTGCGGGCTTTCTTTTTCTCGCCTTGTGCCTGGTGTATCATGGCGCCGAACAACAGCGAGGCAAAGGATGGACAGATGGACGCAGCAACAACCCGCGGCATTCCGCAACTGAAGAACATCGAGCAGGTCAGCGAGGGATGGATCAACAAGTATATCCTCACTTACGAGCTGCCCGACGGCACCGACTACGTGTACGAGAGCACATCGCGCAAGAAGCTCGAAGCGTACCGTACGGGCCTTTTGGCGAACGCCCGCGGCGAGGCACCGCGCGTTGACGCCGTTTGCATCGTGGGCGAAACGCGCGAAGGCACGCTGCTCATGATCCGCGAGTTCCGCTATCCCTTGAACTCCTGGTGCATCGCGTTCCCCGCAGGATTGAAGGAACCTAACGAGAGTATTCGGGAATGCGTCGACCGCGAGCTGCGCGAAGAGACGGGATACCGCCTGCGCACCGACGTCGATGAGCCTGTCCGACTTTTGCCCCAGGCGGGATTCTCGTCGACAGGGCTGACCGACGAGGCGATTCAGATCGTATTCGCCCAGGTGGAAAAGGCGGGCGATGCGCAACCCGAAGAAAGCGAGCTCATAAGGCCCTTCCAACTGTCCCTCGGCGATGTACGCCGCTTCCTCGACGAAAACACGACGCTCATCGGGACACGTGCCCAGCTCATCCTGGAAATCTTCGCCGCGCGCGCCGAACGCTAGTCGGATTGCAAGGATCGAACCCGCCCGCATCGAAGACGCACGGCGAGCATGGCAGCATCGGGCAGCGGCGCACATGCCCCTTTGGACAGGCACGCCGTGCATCAGGCAGCTTCCTGGCTATTCCTTCTTATCGCCGAGCACCTCGAGCGCGGCAGCATAACCGCCCGACCCGTAGGAGAGGCACTTCGACACGCGGGCGATGGTCGTCGCCGAGGCGCCCGTAGCCTCTTCGATCGCAGAATAGGGCTTGCCCGAAGAGAGCAGACGAGCCACAGCCAAACGCTGCGAGGTTTCGCGAATCTCACGAATCGTGAACAAGTCCTCGAGCAGGGCAAATACTGTGTCGTTGTCGTTTAGCTTGGCAAAGACGGACAGCAGGTTCTCGACTTCGGGGGTTCTCAGCTCGCTCATTTCACTACCCTTCTGCTCGTATGAGGCCGTACTCGATGGAATCGACAAGCGCGTTCCACGATGCCTCGATGATGTTCTCGCTCACACCGACCGTGCCCCAGCTGCCGCGCTTATCGCTCGTCGTGATGATGACGCGCGTCGTAGCGCTCGTGCCAGCGCCTTCCTCGTCCAAGATGCGCACCTTGTAGTCGGTGAGCTCCATGTTCGCCACCTGGGGCAAGTACTCAGTGATCGCCATGCGAAGCGCCGCGTCGAGCGCGCCGACGGGGCCCGTGCCCTCACCCGTGGCGACGATTCGGCGATCGCCCACATGGATCTTGACCGTGGCCTCGCTCGCCGCATCCTTCGCGAGGGCGCCCGTGTCTTCCCGATCGTCCACGATGACGCGGAAACTCTCCAGCCTGAAATGGGGCTCGTACAAGCCAAGGTGCCGCCTGATCAGCACCGCGAGCGACCCGTCAGCCACCTCGTAGGAGTAGCCGTGCGCTTCGCGCGTCTTCACATCGTCCAAGATTGCCTGGAGCGTCCGCGCATCACCCGAAAGGTCGATTCCCAGGCTCTTTGCCTTCGCAGCAAGCGACGCCTTGCCCGCAAGTTCGCTCACGAGCATTCGCGTTGCGTTGCCAACGTTTCGAGGATTCGTGTGCTCGTAGGCTTCCGGAAAACGCGCGATGGCGCTCGCGTGCAGGCCGCCCTTGTGCGCGAACGCCGAAGCGCCCGTATAGGGATGGTGCGCGGGAACGGACAGGTTGCACGTTTCGGCTACGAACTGGGCGGTCCGCGTGAGGTCGCGCAGGTTGTCGGGGCCGACGCAGTGGAGCCCCATCTTGAGCTCAATGTCGGCAATGGCGGTAAGCAGGTCGGTGTTGCCCACGCGCTCGCCGATGCCGCCGACGGTGCCCTGCACCTGCAGCGCACCCGCACGGACAGCGGAAAGCGCATTGGCCACCGCACAGCCGGAGTCGTCGTGACAGTGAATGCCCAGCTGCTGGTCGGGAAGCGCACGCGCAACGACGCCGACTATCTCTTCCACCTCGAAGGGAAGCGCGCCGCCGTTCGTCTCGCAAAGATCGATGGAGTCGGCGCCGGCCTCGCTTGCCGCGCGAATGCACGCGAGCGCGTAGTCGGGATTGGCCTTATAGCCGTCGAAGAAGTGCTCGGCGTCGAACACGACGGCGAGCCCGTGGGCCTTCAGATATGCAACCGAGTCGGCTATCATGCGAAGGTTTTCCTTGAGCGTGGTCTGCAATGCGCGCGTGACCTGGGCATCCCACGTTTTCCCCACAATAGTTGCCACAGGAGCTCCGCACTCGATGAGGTCGGCAAGGCCCTGATCCTGGTCGGCCGGCGTGCCCTTCTTGCAGGTGGACCCGAACGCAGCGATGCGCGCATGGTCAAGCGGCATCTCCTTCACGCGGCGGAAGAACTCGATGTCCTTCGGGTTTGACGCGGGGAAGCCGCCTTCGATGAAGTCGATACCGAACGCATCGAGCCGCTCCACGATGCGCAGCTTGTCGTCAAGTGAAAGCGAGATGCCCTCGCACTGTTCGCCGTCGCGCAATGTGCAGTCGTATGTGAAGATGTGCTGAGTCAAACCCCGTCTCTCTCCAATGGAAACGCCGATTGAATAGCCGTTCGTTCACGGGCTATTCTACTCCAACAGACTAGAGCGGGAGAGCGCTTTTCGGGAAAGGTTCCACCGTCAAGCACGAAGTGCAGCTCCAAGGGATACATCATTAGGGAGCTAGCAGTCATCGAATGCGCGGGAACCTGCAGCTTTCGAGTACGCAAACAGTCCGTGCAAGCGAAAGTCGAGCCCCGACGAAATAGAGGCTCGAGCGCAGAGGGCAACCACCCGACGCCTACTTCGACCCACCGCCACCAAGCCCGATGAGCAGATAGAGAATCCAACCTGCGGCAATGATGCCGTACCTAGCCTTTTTGCTCATGTCTTCCTTGTTCAGCATGATAATCGTGAGCGGAACGGGGAAAATGCAGATCCACCCCAGAACCCACAGCCACGTTTTGCGCCTCTTCGGGGGCTCTTGAGGAGCCTGCTGGGGTTGGGGAGGGACTTGGGGCTGGAAAGTTGGCTGGGAGGCTGGTTGATAGCAGGCTTGCTGAGGCGGAAAAGATGCCTGCGCCGCTTCCGCTTGAGCCCTCTGGCGCCCCTTCTCGAATTCGTACCCAGCCTTTTCTGCCCCGTCGAGCTGGACTTTCTGAATCTCGTCATCTATTGGCAGGGCGGCACCGCAATAGCTGCAGAAAGCCATTTTCCTATCCATGTCGACTTCAAGCCGAGCGCCACAGCCCGGGCAGGTAAGGTTGACGATCTTCACGAGAATCCCTTTCGCATCACGAGCACTAACGCGTCTAGAAAGACGGGAATCATTTCGGCCGCCGCCTCTTCTAGATTTGCTATGCCCACCATACTCAGCACAAGGTTGATGAATGTCCCGACCATAGTACAAGTGCGATCGAAAGGAGTAAATACGGCGTGGACGAATAGATACGGCGACAAACTATGACCGAGCGCGACGCAGCAAAATAATTGTCATATCGAGAGACATCTCCGCCTCACTCAACCCTAAGCAGCAGATTGCGGGCCGGGTGCCAGCGCACCCAGCCCGCAACAATGTCGAGCAGCATGCATTGTCGGCAAGTTAGCTGCTATGAAACTCTGTTAATTCGACCTACAGCCCTTGGCTGGCCACACCATGCTCCGCCTGCTCAGCAGTAAATCCCTCGAATTCGAGCTGATCCACCAAGCCGTCATGCGAGAACGACTGCAGTTTCAAATAGGATTCAGCTTTCTTTTCGGCTTGCTCCATCCAATCAGCCCCACAGTTGTCGACTGCAAACGTCGCATCTTCGGTCGAGAACTTCTCGAATTCGAGCTGCTCAATGAGGCCGTCGTGCGAGAACGCTTGCGTCTCCAGATAGGACTGAGCCTTCTTCAGTGCTTGCTCCTGCGATTTGGTCATGGCAGGTTCTTGGGCTTCCTGCTCGGTTTTCTGATCGGCAGCTGGTTCCTCCTTAGCGGAAGAAGACGAATCAGCCGCCTTCTGCTCAGTTTGCGTCGTTTGAGCCGTTGACGTCGAGTTTGACTTCTCGCTACCAGAACCCGCACCGATTGCAGCGAATACAAGGATTACCACGACGACGATGGCGACAATTTTCCCTTTTCCCATCTTTTTCCTAGACTTCTCGTTAGAAGCTTGCGGCATCTCGCTCTTCTGCTCTTCCATCTTTCTTCCCTTCGATTTCGAAAGCCGATACTCTCAGCGCCTATGTAGACGCAAGAAAACTATCCATCGCAAACTTCGAGACTCGGCATCCTCGCCTGCTAGGAGCCTCGCCAAATGCACTGTTGTCCTTGCTGTTGCTTACTATATTCAAGCTATAAAGATTCCATGTCCCGACCATAGTACAGGCTCGATACATGTATTACTTTGGAACCTAGTCGCATTCGACAATACGCAGAATCAACCACCTATGTGCGGAGAACTCCACCGTCGTTCGGAGTGGTATTTGCCGCGCCGGTGTCCCCGGCTGCGTTTTGGTTAGGCATCCCTGCCCCTTTCCCGCCGTCGTTAGGCGTATGACTTGCGTGATCCCCCGCTGGGTAGATGCGCGAGCCGCCGCCGCGCGGCATGAATCAAGGCGCCCGATCGGTCACCTTGATTCATCAGTATGTCGGTCGCAGTTTTACGCCGTGCCCAGGGCATGATAAAACCCGCCGAAGCGGGTTCCGGATAATCGGTTTGTTGCGGCTATTGCCGGCTGGAGAAAAAGTCCCTCCGGTAAGGATTCTCCCTGTCCAAGACCTCTTTCTGCTCGGACGTGAGCTTCCATGGGTAGTCGGCGAACATGTTGAACCGCCTCTTCTTGTCGAAGCTAAACACCCACTCGCCCTTTGTGTCAGCTCCGTTGTCAAGCCACCAGATGATGTCTTCCGTGTTGTTCTTCATCCATTTACTTGGCATTCCCGCGGTATCCCTTCTTTTGTCCATACGTCGCAGTATTGACGAACCCGAGCAGCGCTCTGAACTCATATGTCGAGAAATCGCTCTCGTCCATGTCGGCCATGAAGCTACCGTCGGAAATGCAGTCCTCGCCAATCATCTCCTGGCGAACGCCAATCGTCTCGAAGAAAAAGCTCCTGCCATGGGCAAATCACGGCACTCGCAGCTTGGGCGCTAAAGAATAACGAGCAACAAGAGAAGCAGCGCGGACCCGCCAGAGCAGAAGAGGACAACGAATATCGCGATCAACCAGTACCGATAATTCTTCTCCACGAATTTCGCCGCCTTAGGAAAGCGCGCCGAGACAGCCTCTTTGGCGAGAGAGAAGACGAGCTTGACCGCAATCACGACGAGCGCGATGGCGCACACGAGCATCACGAGCTCCGAGACGAAAATCAGGAAATCGAGCACCAGCTTCATTGCGAGCCGTTCTCGCTTCTTTCCCTGTCCTCGCGAATGAGGCGCTTCAGGTATGACGACATGCTTTCTTCCCGATTCCTCGCGAATTCGTACAAATCGTAATCGGGCGGAAAGAAATTGCACTGGATTTTCTGGCTCTTCGGTGGTTTCTGTGGGAGAGATTCCGGCATAGGCCCAGCTCAG
>ERZ827108.1286-NODE-1286-length-34487-cov-7.201034_pt1 | contig 34487 bp, 26 predicted proteins | sample MGYA00519921_ERZ827108 | MGnify/ENA primary metagenome ERZ827108 (study PRJEB31778, sample SAMEA3449258) | human gut metagenome | biome: human gut; feature: human-associated habitat; material: faeces | place: United Kingdom | collected 2010/2012 ...
TACAAAAAAATTGGCGCGTCTAACTCATCACTGAAGTAACGAGAATGCGACGCGCAGTTATTCAACGGTAATGCCGCTCCTTCTGCCGCTCCAGCCCGTGCATCCAGTCCGCCCTGTGATAGTAGATAAAAAACAGGATCCCCGACAGCGTCCACGTAATCGGATACGCCCAGAAGACGACATCTATAATCGGATTGAGATGCACCGCAAGCGACACGTACGGCACTCGCAGCAGACACCAGCACAGCAGCATCACAAACATCGGTACAGACGATTTGCCTGCCCCGCGCATGATTCCTGCCGTACAGTGTGAGTAGGCCATCAGGAAATAAAACGGCGTGACGATGTGTGCCTGCTTTGTCCCGTAGGCGATGACCTCCGGATCATTATTAAAAAAGGAGATCAGCACCGGCATCGTCACATACAGTACAAGACCGATCAGCTCGGTCAGGGTCATGCCGCACAGAACACCGAACCGCGCACCTTTTCTGACACGGTCGTACTTCCCCGCACCGAGGTTCTGGCTGATGAATGTCGTCAGAGCCATCGAGAAGCAGGTGACCGGAAGCGCCGCAAATCCTTCCACTTTCGAATATGCGCCGCAGCCCGCCATCGCAATTTTTCCGAAACTGTTAATATTTGACTGAATAAATACATTTGCGATCGAGATCACGGAATTCTGGATTCCGGCCGGCAGACCGTTCGTGATGATCTGACGAAGCATAAACGGATTCAGCTGAATGCACCGAAGCGATACACGGTATTCCTCCGGGCTTTTTCTCGTCAGGCGGTACAGACAGAACGCCGCGCTGACAAACTGTGAAATCGCCGTTGCGGCAGCCGCCGAGGCAACGCCGAAATGGAACACACCGATAAACACCAGATCCAGAACGATATTTACCACTGACGAAAAGATCAGATAATACAGCGGGTGGCGGCTGTCACCAACCGACTGCAGAATTCCGACGAAATTGTTGTAGAGCACAAAGCCGAGCGAGCCGAGGAAATAGACGCGGAAGTACGCGGTGGATTCCGGCAGTACCTCGATCGGTGTCTTCATCCACACGAGCATGCGCGGTGCCAGCAGAAGCCCTGCGACCATCAGCACCAGTCCGCACAGAATACCGAATCCTACCGTCGTGTGAATCGCCTTCTGCAGCTCTTTTATTTCCCGTGCGCCGTAGTACCTTGCGATCACCACACCAGCGCCGACTGCAAGTCCGTTAAAAAAACCGACCAGCAGAAAGATCAGGCTGCCAGACGAACTGACCGCCGCCAGGGCATTGCTCCCAAGCAGATTTCCGACAATCAGAGAGTCCGCCGTATTATAAAACTGCTGGAACAGATTGCCCAGAAACAGTGGAAATGCAAACGCAAGCATTTTTTTCCAGATGGAACCCTCTGTGAGCAGTGTTTTTGAATTTGTTTCTGACATGTTTTTTCTTTTTCCCCCACCTATCTCAGCAGCCGCTTCCGGCTCACACACTCTTCCCGTTTTTCAATCCACTCATGCAGCTGCGGATAGAGACGCTCTGCCTCCTCGTAGCCATGCCAGTAGAAATCCTCCAGCTTCTCCAGATCGCGCTCCGTGCGGCTGACACATGGGGCGGTCGGACGGATCACAAATACCATTCCCTTTTTCTCCAAACGCTCGATCAGATCCAGCGTACGGTTGTATGCATGACTGCGCTGCGCCAGTGCTTTTATGAGGTTGGGATATTTTCGATACCAGATTTTTGCCATCCGGATGACCGCATCGTTCTTTTCTTCCTTATAATAGCCTTTTATTCTGGTCAGAATAATAATATTGTGATCGAAGCCATCGGCAATCGCCTTACGCACCGGAATTGAATCCGCGATGCCGCCGTCCAGCATCGGAACTCCGTCCAAGTCTACCATTGGAGCACCGAACGGAAGGCTGGACGATGCCCGGCAGGCGTTCATCAGCCGCGCTTTGTCGCGGTATTCTTCGATGAATTCTGCTTTTCCGGTGATACAGTTCGTGACCGCCAGAAGGCATCTGGTCGGGGATTTTACGTATGTCTCAAAATCAAACGGATACAGATGATTCGGGAATTCATCGAAGATCAGATCCATATTCATGAAATACTTCGTATGCATCAGCGTCTTAACACCATACAGCTCATTGTCGAGCTGTGCATCCAGCATACACTCCTTGGTCCGGAGGATCTGATTGGAAACGTAATCAACTGCATTGCAGGCTCCGGCAGATACTCCGATCACATACGGCAGTTTCACCTTTTTTTCCATCAGATAATCCAGCACGCCACTTGTAAAAATACCTCTCTGGCCGCCGCCCTCCAGAATCATTCCTGCTTTTTTCATATCCCTGTCCCGCCTTTCTATCATCAGAGCAAATATCTGTATTCCGCTTTACAGCACGGCTGTACAACCACACCACTGATTTATTTCTGCTTTGTTTTGCCTTTTTTCTCAGTACCCAAACAGTATAGCACAAAAAAATTTTAATTTCTATCCCGGAGCATCAGAGAAAGAAACATCCTCCGTTTTTATCCGGAGGATGCTCTGATTCTGTTTTCCGTATATTCGGCTGTCTTTATTCAGCTGCTTCTGTGGATGCCTCAGTGGCTGCTTCTGTAGCTGCCTCTGTCGCTGCCTCGGTTCCTTCTTCCGCAGCTTCTGTCTGCGCCTCAGTACCGGCTTCTGTTCCTGCTTCTGCAGTTTCTTCCTCTGCCGCCTCTGTGGATGCTTCCGTTTCTGTTGTCTCTTCTACCGTTGTGTTCTCTTCCAGGAAATCCAGCACCTTATCCTGCAGCGCACTGATCCGGATCGTGTCCTCATCGTATGCTGCTTTCAGATCATCCACGGAATCATATCCGTACGTATCTGCATACCTCTGGCAAGCTGCTTCGTAATCATCATCGCTGACCTCAATGCCTTCTTTTTCTGCGATCGCTTTCAGGTACATCTCTGCATCCAGGTTCTGCTTTACTACATTCAGTGCTTCTTCATTGAACTGTTCCTCGGTCATTCCGAAATAGTTCTGCAGAAGATCTGCATATTCCATATCATACTGGGATGCCATCTGTTTGTATGCGTTCTGCATATTTGTGAGGCCATAATCCAGCATCTCCTGCGGATAATCCCTGACCGTGGAGTTTGCGCTGATCTGAGAGAGAATATCCGACTTGATCTCGCTGTCACGGGAATCCTCTTTGTTCTTTATCAGCGTTTCTTTCACAGATTCCTTGTATGCGTCCACATCCGTGTACTCACCGTCTGTGATGGTGCTTACCAGATCCGAAGTCAGTTCTTTCATACGCTTTACGGAATTGACGGTTACCGTAAATACAGTCTCTTTTCCTGCCAGTTCCTCGGACGGATAGGATTCCGGGAAGGTCAGCGTCAGATCTACGGTATCACCGATCTTGACACCTACCAGGCCATCCTCAAATCCATCGATAAATGTGCCGGAACCGATCTCCAGATCGTACCCCTTTGCGGTGCCGCCGTCAAATGCCTCTCCGTCCAGCTTGCCGACATAATCGATATTTGCGGTGTCGCCCTCTTCTACGGTACCTTCGGTCACATCTTCCATCGCATCGCTGCCTGCGTTGGCACTGATCTGAGCAAGAATTTCTTCATCTGTCACTTCAATCGGAGCGATCTTTACTGTCAGTCCCTTATACTCGCCCAGTTCCACATAATCCGATGCTGTATAATCCGGACGCGGCACCTTCTCATATGTCTCCTCGGTGTCCGCTTCAGTACTGTCCTCCGCTGCCTCCGTCGCTGCTTCGGCTGCTGCCTCTGTATCTGCTGCCTCCGTCGCTGCTTCAGTCACTGCCTCTGTCTCTTCCGCCATCACAGCCGGTGCACCAGCAGATGCAGTTGCCAGGCATACGGTACATGCCAGAATCGCCATAAGATTTCTTTTTTTCATAGTTAAGCCCTCTCTTTATCTTTGATCTATTATCCATTCGGTAGCTGTTTTTATCAAATCTACGCGATATCTACGCCATTATAGCATATCCGTTTTTACTTTTGCACCGGGTTCTCTCTTTTTTAAGAAAAATCACAGAATTTACACAGAACTGAATTTTTCAAATCTGCTCATTTACACTTCTTCGTTCTTACGAACATCTGTACATTCGCAGAAGATTCTGTTATACTCTTCTTACGGAAAGTCAGAACACAAAAAAGGCGGCCTATCCTCTTCGGAGGGACAGCCCTCCAGACGAAAGAAAGGAGGGATGCCGATGTACGTTACATACACTGATCTGATTCAGTTTAGTATCTTCATCGTTGCTCTCGTTGGATTGTGCTACACGATCTTCGGAGCAAAAAAATAGCCGCCCACTACCGCCATAGTGAACGGCTGATGCTGTAGAGCATCAAAGCATTTCATTTTTATCGGAGGGTAGGCCGTATGTCTCTGGCTTTCCCTTTTTGTATCTGTAGTATACTACAGACGCTTCCTAAATTCAAGTCTTTTGCTTCCTTAAATTACGATTGTCACCGAAATACACGCCGGTCTCAGCTGTTTTGCATTGCTTTTCTTTTTCTCTCTTCTTCCCTTACAGCGCCCGCATCCACACGATCATCTCGCCCTCGCCGCGGTTGTTCCAGTACGGATACGGAACAGCGGTAAATTCCACGTCCTCAAGCTCCGGCTTGCGCAGTCCGTAAAGGCCGCCCTTCCAGGAGGATTCCACGCCGCGTTTTCCTTTTCCTTTGATGACCACACAGCCGCCAAACAGCTCTGAGCACTCCTCTCCAAGCGGTACGTCGGTATCCGGGAAAATCCACGGAAGATTGGAACCGTTGTCGCACTCCTCCAGGCAGTATACGAGCGGCCCGCGCATGATCGCTGCCTTTCCGGCATCGGCACGCACCTGAGGATTTGCATAAACGTAGTGCGCCGGTGTCTCAAATGCAACCTCGATGCGGCAATCCTTCTCCACGTGCAGCTTCCAGTAACCGTTTTCCGTGCGGCTTCCGACTGCTTCTCCACCGACCATCATGTGATAATTTCCTGCGTAATCCGGCACACGCACAAGCAGATCCATTCCACTCTCCGGCACATTCGAAAGTGCAAATCGAACGCTCGGCTCCCACGGGAAACGGGTTTCCATGCAGACCTGCATTGCCGGTCCGTCCCCAAAAGCGATCTCCGTTGTGTTTGATACAAAAAGATTAACATACAGTTCACGTTTCTTATCATCCACCGAGTAAATATACTGGCCAAGTGATGCCAGCGTACGCGCGATATTCGGCGGGCAGCACGCTACGCCGAACCATTTCTGGCGGATCGGTTTGACATGCTTTTTGGACGTACCCGGCATACATGCAGGCGGCCACACCTCAAGCGGATTCACATAGAAAAAGCTCTTCCCATCCAGCGCGATGCCGGCAAGGACCGTATTATAAAGTGCCCGCTCCACAACGTCCGCATAGCGAGATTCCTTTGTGATCTGATTCATCCGCATGCCGAACATGGCAAGTCCGATTGATGCACAGCTCTCCGAATAATTGTACTCATTCGGCAGGTCGTAATCGACCGTAAAACGCTCCAGATGCCCCGAAGAGCCGATACCACCGGTTAAATACATGCGCTTCTGTGTGATATTCTCCCACAGCGTCTCGCAGGCTTTTTTCAGGCCGTCATCGTCGTACGCTTCCGCCAGATCTGCCATCGCGCTGTAAAGGTAAACGGCACGCACTGCATGGCCTTCTGCCGTCTTCAGTTCGCGCACCGGACGGTCTGACTGTGAATAGGCCGGCGTATAATCCACAAACTCCGGAAAGATCATCTTATAATCCGGCCGGCCCATTTCCTTCATAAAATAATTTTCTCCGACACCGCGTGCATCGATGAAATATTTTGCCAGATCAAGGTATTTCTGGTTGCCGGTCACACGGTACAGCTTCACAAGTCCGATCTCAACCTCTTCATGCCCCGGATAACCGTGAATTTTTCCTTCCTCTGTGCCAAAGGTATCGGCGATCAGATCAGCAAAACGGCACATGCAGTCCAGGAATTTCCGTTTTCCGGTGCCTTCATAATAAGCAACCGCCGCCTCCATCAGATGTCCGGCTGTATAAAGCTCGTGGCCTTCACACAGGTCGCTCCACCGTCTGTCTGGTTCCTTGATCGTAAAATACGTGTTGATGTAACCATCCTCACACTGAGCCTCCGCAATCAGGTCAATGACCTCATCCGCTGTCTTCTCAAGCGCCTCGTCCGGATAACATGCAAGCGAAAATCCGACTGCCTCCAGCCATTTTGCCACGTCAGTATCCTGAAATACTGCACCGTAGAATTCGCCCGCGCTTCTGCCTGCCGCAATCCGGAAGTTCTCCAGGCAGTGGCTTGACTCCGCATCCGGAATCCGGTCATTCATTGCCTCCCACTGATACGGAATGATCGCATTTCTTACCAGGTCCACGTGTTTCGACCAGAACGGATCACTGATCTGAACGGTCTTTAAGTCAAGGGAATGTAAGCGCATAAGTTTGTCTCCTTTTCTTTCGTTTCTGCAGCCTCCGGCTGCTGTTTTCGCATATCCGACAAAATTTGTGACAGCATTTTCTGTACGCCTGACAGACTTCCTGCGGAGCTTCTGCCAGTAAAACGGACATTCGCAATCCGCTTCGCGACCTGTGTTCATTTTCACGCAGTTTCAGACACTGTCCACACTTTCCACGAAATTGCCGGAACTTATCCACAGTGTACCATAGATTTCTCCTCTTTCCAAGTATGAGACTGTCTCCCCCCAAAGATCAAAATAGCCCTGATCCCTTCTGAGCCAAAGCAGATATTCGCAATCCGCTTCGCGCCTTCCTTCCCTCCCCGATTTTTCCGTCACTTACTGCTTGCACTTTCCATGGAACAATGCTAAAATATGGTTTGAATTCTGTTTGTGGGAGGGTACATATGTCGACATTTCTCAAGGTATTACTGGTTATCCTGATTATTCTTGTCATCGCACTCGTTGTCCTCTACTTCGTTGGCCGGAAGATGCAGAAAAAGCAGATGGCACAGCAGGAACAGATGGAGGCTGCAAAGCAGACCGTCAGTATGCTGATCATCGATAAAAAACGAATGCCCATCAAGGAAGCGGGACTTCCGCAGATGGTCATCGATCAGACGCCAAAGCTTATGCGCCGTTCCAAGCTTCCGATTGTAAAGGCGAAAGTTGGACCGAGAATCATGACACTCGTTGCAGACGCAGCGATCTTCGACACCATTCCGGTGAAAAAAGAAGTCAAAGCCGTTGTCAGCGGTATTTACATCATGGAAGTACGCGGCGTACGCGGACCGCTCGAAGCTCCGCCAAAGAAAAAATCCATGATGCAGAAGCTCCGTGCAAAGCTCTCTAAAGCCCAGAAAGAGCTTGAGGCCGAAGAATCAAAATCAAAAAATCAGAAGGCAAAGAAAAAAAGTAAATAAACCAGTATAAAAAAGGCTCCGCGGGGATTCCACGAAGTCTTTTCTTTTTCTCTTTCTGCACACTTTACATCAGCCGGAACAGTCCGCTGTCTTTTGCCATAATCCGGATATGGATCGCGGCATCCGATACGTGTTCATAATTCATTTCCAGAATGTAATCGATATTGACATCGATCAGATCTTCGCTTTCCTGCACATCCATTCCAGTTACTTCGATGCCCGCCAGCATATTTCCGTACGGTGTGCCATACCAGCTCATATTTTTTTTGCCATTTTCAAACACCATGCTGGTCTTCATCGGTCCCGTCTTGTGAATCTCCATCGCGCTATCTGAGAGTTTGAGGCGGTTTTTGATGATGTCCCCGGTCTCTTCTGCTACCTCATCGTAGAGCACAAAGTGCTTTCCGTTTTTTTTGTAATATTTTCCTGCAGAGGTGATCTCCACCTTATCCTCTGCATCTTTTTCCCCGTTTACTGCATGAAGTCCCGTCACGGTAATCAGTACGTCTTCCGTCATAATTTTTTCAGTACTCCTCTATGTTGATTTTCCGCGCACGCTTTACGTCATACGGCAGGATTGAGTTCGCAAACTCTCCGAATTTCTCCGCCGCGTCACTGACATAAAACTGATGCATCTCGTCTTTTTTATTGTTCTCTCCTGTGTTGATCAGCTGTTCCTGCTCCAGAAGCCTTCGCAGCTCCTGAGCCGTCTCATACGCCGGGTTGACAAGCGTCACCTGATCGCCTGCGATTTTGCCGACGAGCGAGCGGATCAGCGGATAATGCGTACAGCCAAGTACAAGCGTGTCGATATCCTTGCGCAGCAGCTCGCTTAAATACCGCCTTGCGACCTCCTCTGTCACGCTGTCCTTCAGCCAGCCCTCCTCGACAAGCGGCACAAAAAGCGGACATGCTTTTCCAAACACGACGATCTCCGGATCCTGCTGCTGAATAAAGCGGTCGTATGTGCGGCTGCGGATCGTGCTCTCCGTTCCGATTACGCCGACACGTTTGTTGTGCGTTGCTTTCGCCGCCATGTGCGCACCCGGTTTGATTACTCCGATGATCGGAATGTCCAGATCTGTCTCCACCGCATCAAGTGCCAGCGCACTCGCCGTGTTGCAGGCGATGACAATCGCTTTCACGCCCTGCGTCTGCAGGAAATGAATAATCTGCTTCGAAAATCGGATTACATTTTCCTGAGATTTGCTTCCGTATGGCACACGCGCTGTATCGCCGAAATAGACGATCCTTTCATTTGGCAGGTTGCGCATGATCTCCCGCACAACTGTCAGTCCTCCCACGCCGGAATCAAAGACACCGATCGGGGCATCGGAAAGGTGTAACGATGCTGCATGCATTGTGTTGTTGTCTGTATTCTTTATTTCGGATTCTTTTTCTGCTGTTGTCATTTTTATCATCTCCTGATGTTACCATAATGTTAGTCTGATTTTTTCCATTATGCTGCCCTTCCTCTATGCGGATTAGCTGCATCCTGTCATTAATCCAGTTTCTCTCCTGCTGTAGCTTTCTTCCAACCAGCAGAAAATATCGGTTTGGCTCAGAAAATCAGCGGCTCCCCGTCCACAAATGCAAAGCAAACCGCTTCCTCTTTGATAAACTCCGCGCGCCCGTTCGTGCCTTCCGTGATTGCCTCTTTGAGTTCCTGCAGCTGCGCCTGCGGCACCAGCGTTTCCACCGTCACGATATCCGTGTACTCGGAGCCTGTGATCGTAAGCCCTCTCTGCCCGAGCAGATACTGCACCTTGCCAAGCCCGTTGTAGTCCGTCCTGATGCCGAGCAGTGCGCCGATCTTTTTCTCAATGATCTTGCTTGCACGTAATCCTTCCTGCACGGATTTTGAGTAGGCACGCACCAGACCGCCCGTGCCGAGCAGTGTGCCGCCAAAATAACGCGTCACGACGACCGCTGCATTGTGGACTTCCTCACCGAGCAGCACGTCGAGCATCGGACGCCCCGCCGTTCCCTGCGGCTCCCCATCGTCACTGCAGCGCTGCAGCTCCTGGTTTTCACCCACTACAAACGCCGAGCAGTTGTGTGTCGCATTCCAGTATTTTTTCTTCATCGCCGTGATAAAATCCAGCGCTTCCTCTTCACTTTCCACCGGGCGCACCGTAGCGATAAACCGCGATTTCTTCTCGATCAGCTCGCCCTCGCCGCCCTCGTATACTATCTTTATCTCTTTCATGGTTTCACCTGTTTCTGTTTTTGACTGGCCGCTGTCAAAGCGGATATTCCAGGTCCGCTTCGCTGTTTGCTCATAACCGAGTAGCTGCTTCGCAGCTTATCAGGAGTGGCTTGTACCACTACCTGATACAAGCAAGTCCCCACCCACTGCTTATTGCTCCGCGCAACCACGCAGGGGACTTGCCTGACTCGGTTAAATCCGACCATTCGCAACCCACTGCTTATTGCCCCGCGCAACCACGCAGGGGACTTGCCTGACTCGGTCAAATTTCATTCTTCATCATAGCAAGATTTCGGTGCTGTGGCAAGCACTCGGCGTATGTTTTTGTCCCGCTCAGGAAACACTGTTTTTATGATCCCGAATTCCTTATGATTCTACAAGCAGCACAGCGGACCTGGAATATCCGCTCTGACCGGAAGGAGCCTGCCATGAACCACCTGTCTTTCCCGCAAAAATTTCATTTTCCGAAGGTTCGCAGCCTGCATCATCGTCTGCGTCGTCTTCCCTGGCGCAAAATTCTGATCGGCGCTGCCATCTCGTTTGGGATACTGTGTCTGCTTTTCCTTCTTTTTCTGTGGCGTCTGATCGCCTCCGCGCCCTCGATCGATGCGATTTCCGTCTCCCCGCAGGAATCTGCCACTTATCTGTGTGATCAGGAGGGCAACGAAATCCGCCGCCTGACGCTTGCCGCTTCCAATCGCGACATCGTGAGGCTTGATGAAATCTCCGTTTATCTCCAGAATGCCGTCGTCGCCATCGAGGACCGGCGCTTTTATGAGCATCACGGGATCGACACAAAAGGCATCCTGCGTGCATTTTTCAGCGGCATTACCCACGGCTCCTTTTCGGAGGGTGCGAGCACGATCACTCAGCAGCTCATCAAAAACAGCGTCTTTACACAGTGGACACAGGAGAACTCCTTTTATGACCGCATGTGCCGCAAGGTGCAGGAACAGCATCTCGCGCTCCAGCTTGAAAAACGGCTTTCCAAAGAAGAGATTCTGGAAAATTATCTGAACACCGTAAACTTCGGCTCCGGCTGCTACGGTGCACAGGCCGCTGCAAGGCGATACTTTGCAAAGGACGCCTCTTCCCTCACGCTCTCCGAGGCAGCTGTGCTCGCCGCCGCGCTGCAGAATCCTTCCGGTTATGATCCGGCGCTGCATCCCGCGGCAAGCAGAAGCCGCCAGCTCACCGTTTTGAATTACATGCAGCAGCAGGGCTACATTTCTGCCGCTGAGCATCAGGCTGCAGAAAATGATCCGGTCTACAACCGGGTCCGACAGACAGATCCGGAAATGGACACCGGATCCGTCTATTCTTATTATGAGGACGCGCTGATTGCCCAGGTACAGGAGATTCTGATGACGGAAAAAGGATACTCGCAGGAACAGGCCGCCCGCGCCGTTTTCTGCGGTGGCCTGCGCATTTACTCAGCGCAGGATGACGCTCTCCAGCAGATCTGCGAGGAAGAATTTTCCAATCCCGCCACTTTCCCCGATGAAGCCGGAAACGATGCGCAGCTGCAGGCTTCGCTCGTCCTGATCGACCAGAAAACCGGCTGCGTGCGCGCCATCGTCGGCGGCCGCGGCAAAAAAAACGCCAGTCTCACGCTAAATCGCGCCACTGATTCGCTGCGTCAGCCCGGCTCTACCTTTAAAATCCTTGCCGCGTACGCCCCTGCACTGGATGCCTGTGACAAAACGCTCGCTTCCTGCTATGAAAATGAGCCGTTCACTTATACAGACGGCACTCCGGTCGGCAACTGGGATGACACCGATTACGGCGGAAACGTCACAATCCGCGAGGCGATTGTTCGCTCTGTCAACGTCGCTGCGGTACGCTGCATCACGGAAATCTCTCCGCAGGTCGGTTTTTCTTATGCCAGACGGTTCGGTATCACAACACTTCATGACGCGGACGGATCGGACGGCGCCTCTGATGTCATCCAGCCGCTTGCCCTGGGCGGCATCACGGAGGGCATTTCCAATCTTGAGCTTTGCGCCGCCTACGCCGCGATCGCAAACGGCGGCATTTACCGTACACCACGATTTTTCACGCGAATTGAGGACCGAAATGGCAACATTCTCTTTGGGTTTTCCGAGGCAGAGAACCAGGTGCGCGATTTTTCTGCATCGGAATTCTTCCAGGAAACGCCGATACAGCGCGACAACACCCGTATCTTAAAAGACAGCACCGCGTTTCTGCTCACCGATGTGCTGTGCAGCGTCGTTTCCGACCCATCCGGAACTGCTTACGGCGCGATCTCTGCCGCCGGTCAGCCCGTCGCCGGAAAGACCGGCACCACCTCCGACTACCGTGACATCTGGTTTGCGGGCAGCACCCCGTATTATACGTGCTCCGTCTGGGGCGGATATGACGATCACAGTGCGCTCCCTGCCTCCGCACACAGTTATCAGAAAACGCTCTGGAGTGCCGTCATGAACCGCATCCACACTGATCTTTCAATTGCCGCGTTTCCGCAGCCGGACTCCGTCGTCTCTGTCTCCATATGCAAAGACAGCCACCTTCGCGCAAGCGAAAACGGCTGTCCCGATACGTATCTGGAATATTTTGCTGACGGCACGCAGCCGGAGGAAACCTGCTCTCTGCATAGCACCGTGCTCACGCCGGAAACCAAACAGCAAAGTGAGCAGGCTGTCATTTATCCTGAGCTGCTTGAGCAGCTTGGTGTCGAAGGAAACGACTCCAATGCCAAAGCGTCTGAGCATGCCGCATCGGAAAGTGAGGCTGCCGCCGTTTCTTCCCCTTCTTACATTCTTCCATCAAACCGAAACTCCGCCGGATACCCGCGTTTTGATTTTCCGGTATCCAGGGTGCACATCTTCTCCATGTCCGCCTCTTCCAGCGTAAAGTCCCAGACATCCAGGTTCTGGCGCTGACGCTCCGGATGAACAGATTTCGGTATGACGGTCAGACCGCGCTGCAGATGCCAGCGCAGTACGATCTGCGCCGGTGTCTTTTCGTATTTCGCAGCCAGTTCCAGAAGAAGCGGTTCGCCGAGATCTTTTCCTTTTCCGAGCGGTCCCCACGCCTCCGGCACAATTCCCTCCTTCTGGCAAAATGCCACAGCCTGCGACTGCTGAAAACACGGATTGCTCTCGATCTGATCCACCGCCGGGCAGACATTTGCTTTCGCAAGCAATTTCTGCAGATGCGCCGGCTGGAAGTTGCAGACACCGATCGCGTGGATCTTTCCGGCTTCATACAGCCGCTCCAGCACTTTCCAGGATTCTGTCACCTCGCCAAGCGGCCAGTGCAGGTAATACAGATCAATGTAATCCAGTCCCAGCGCTTCGAGGCTCTTATAAAATGTCTCCTCCTGCCGCCCGCTACACATATCCGTATACCAGATCTTCGATGCAACAAACAGCTCCTTGCGCGGAATCCCGCAGGCGCGGATGCCTGCTCCGACATCCTCCTCATTGTGATAGTACATCGCTGTATCGATCCTGCGGTATCCCGCTTCCACTGCACTGGCAAGCGTTTTTTCTGCCTCCGCTCCGCGCACCTCCCAGAAACCAAGACCAACGCGGTCTATTTCGATTCCATTATTTAATTTTATGGTTCTGCTTTCCATATTCTGTTCCTCCGCTATATCCTTCAATCCACAATCTTTTAATCGAATCAGGCAGATTCATCGTCTCAATTACGAACATCCGGCACTGCTGCTATCGTTCTTCCGGCAATTTTTCTCACGCATTTATCTTGTCAAAATTTTTATATGCTTATCTGCGCTTACGCCACCGCTGTATCGCCGGACGGCGCTGCCTCCGGATGATCCCCGTTTGAATTTTCCGGATACGCTCCACCTTGCTCTCCGTTGTACCCCGGCTGCTCCGCATTCTGCTCACCATCCTGTTCCGGCTGGTTTCCATTTCCCTCATCCGCTCTGTAACCGTCTCCCGGAAGCGCACTGTCAGTGCCATAATCCGGCTCTTCCTCTTCTCCGGCTTCATGCTCACCATACGCATAATCTTTTCCGTACAGCGCATCCTCTGTCTCCGACTGCTCCGGCATAAATTTTTCCTGCCATGCCGTTCCTTTCTGCTGAATCTCCATCACAAGATTGAGCAGCTGTGCCTCCGTCAGTTCGAAAAACATCTTTTCATTTTCCGGCGCTTTTAACTCGCCCGGACTGGCCTGCACAGAAACGGTTCCATTTATAGAACCGGCGCCTGTCTCATCCGCTATCGTAAGCCCGTCCACTCTCAGATCAAAACTTTCTCCTGCTTTGATCTCTGTGAAGGCAGCGTCAAGTCCGATCATTCCGACTTCCTCTCCAAAATTCAGAACGCCATCATATTCTCCTGTTTCAGCATTAAAACTTACGTTGTAAAAATCCTCATCAAAGTTGATTCCATCGTCATCGCTCTGTGTCAGATGAAGGGTATACGTTTCCGTATTTTTGGTCTGTTTCCGCTCGCCCGACAGTTCCACGGTGATCTTTTTTTCTCCATTTTCGAGTTTCAAAGAACTCTCAAACCCGGCCTTCGGATTTTCCGGATCTGTAAATGCAAACGAAAGCTTTTCTGTGATGACGCCAGTACTCCCCAGATAAATGGCAGTAGAACCATCTGCACCACCTATGATGTCTGATGCCGCATCTGTGTTTTGTCCTGCTGTATCTTCCTGCATCCCGCCAACCTCGGTATGGAACCCCGGTACGCTGACCCAGAATGATGCCGTCGGGCCATCCGGTGCGCCTTCTTCTCTCAATTCTTTTCGATACTCCTCAAATTCTGCCGTATCAATCGTTGCTTCCAGAGCCACATTCGTCACAAAACCATGTCTTGTGTAAAAATCAAGTGTGAGTTCTTCCTCCATCGCATTTTTCAGACATGCAAAAAATTCGTTCGGGTCACCATACTCTGTTACCGTTGCAACGCCTGAAAGCTGTTCTATCAGTGTCTCATACTGCTCCTGACAAAAATCCAGGAAGGTTTCCGTCGGCACAATCACCGAATAAACCGTCTCATCTCCCTGCTCGCTTTTCTCCACACGCGCAGCATCCTTCACCAGCTCCCATGAATCATCTTCTTGTGTCTCATCCTCTTCCTGCTCGCCAGGAACAAACGACAGATCAACATCCTCCTCAAGCGGCTGATCTAACATCTGCTCCAGCCACGAACCATTATACTGCTGTAAAAGGCTGCCCGAGCGAATCGCCAGCGCTCCGTCATAAAACTGCGGAATCGACACCGCCAGCTGGTCTTCATCTGCATACAGAGAAAGGGTTAAAAACTTTGTATTCTCATCCGTTGCGGCCTCCAGATCAAACTGCCATCTTTCCGCATCCTCTACTGCCCGCAGATTCATCTGCAGATATCCATCTTCCGATGTCGGTGCCTCTACCCCAAGCAATTCCCACGTTTCTCGGGAAACTCCAAACTTCGTCTGCACAGAAAATCCATCTTCCTCCATATTCTCCTGCAGTTCGTCCAGGCCAAGTGTTTTAGAAAGCAGTGATTTTTCCCCCTGCTCCATCTGTGTCTCCAAAATTTCCTCCAACTCTTCCCCCGGATCTTCCTTCGCCTGCACCGCTGCCGGCACAACCAGTGCCGCTGCCGCGAAAATCGCTGCCTGCTTTACAAATTCTTCTCTTTTTCTCATAAAAAATCCCCCTTTTTTTCCGTCGAATCCGCCACAATATCCAACCGTTTTTATAACAATTCTGCAAAATAATGCATCCCATCCACTCTGTCGGGCGTGAAATACTGCGTCAGAAATCTTTGCCGTATACCACCGCACCGCCCCAGACAAATACCTTCCATTCACACACTTGCCTCACCCGGCAAAACTCTTAATTCCAGTATAACATAGCCATACATCACTGCCAATCTCACAATTCTTAATCTTTTCTACATTTCCCCACATGCAGAAAAGATCTGGGCATATTTTTATTCCCCCACATGCGGAACAGAGCCGGGCATATTCTTATTCCCCTCCCCCCGCATGCAGACGGAGCCGGAGCACGTTTTCGATTGTCCACATGTCTGCGACGGATGTACGGTCAGGACGGATGCAATCCGTCATGAACGAACAGGCGTCAGAAAGACAAGGTGGACAATGAAAATGTACTCCGGCTCCGTCCCCCTCCGGGAATCCAATTATCCGCTTCTCCAGCTTCCCCTTCCGGAAATCCAATTATCCGCTTCTCCAGCTTCCCCTCCCAGGAATCCAATTATCCGCTTCTCCTCCCGGGCAGCATGCTCTCTCCTACTTCCCCCGTGCCGTCTTACAGATCAGATCCACGCACGCCATAATCCCAAGTGAAGAGCTATCCAGCACCAGATCATACCCGCGGTTATCATCCCAGCGCATGCACGTATTCGCGCTGTAAAAATTGGATCGTCTGCGGTCAAAGCGTTTCAGTACATTTTCTACTTTGCGCTCCTCAATGGCATATTCCTGCATCGCGCGCTTCTTGCGGAATTCACGGTCCGCATGGATAAAGACACGCAGCACATCTTCGCGCTCCCGCAGAATCCAGCCGGCACAGCGGCCGACGATCACACACGGCCCCTGCAACGCCATATCCTGGATCACCTGCTCCTCCACCACGTAGAGCTCGCCCTCCTCCGTCAGGCCATCCCGCTCACCAAGTGCCACGCGGTTTGCCATGCCAAGCGAAAACAGCAGGCTGTTTGATGTCGATTCCTCCAGATGAATCAGACGCTCCGGCACCGTCTGCATGCGTTCTGCCGCCCGTTCCAGGACTTCTTTTCCATAACACGGCACGTCCAGTTCCAGTCCCACACGCGCTCCGATCTCGCTTCCACCAGACGCATACTCTCTCTCAATTGTTATGATACGGTATTTCATTCTTTCCGCCCCTCTCGTGTCTCACCGGACCGGCAGCAAATTTTCCACTGCCATTTTCCGGATTCTCCATTACCTTTTCTTTTATGCTTCACCCGAACCGGCAGCAAATTTCCTTTCGCTGCCAGCCCGGCTCTTCTATTGCATTTTTACGCCGTCTGCTCAAACTGGCTGTTGTACAGATCTGCGTAGAATCCGCCTTTTTTCATCAGTTCCTCATGGTTGCCCTGCTCGATGATATCACCGTCCTTCATGACAAGAATCAGATCTGCATCACGGATCGTGGAAAGCCGGTGGGCGATCACAAAGCTCGTACGGCCTTCCATCAGCGCATCCATTGCTTTCTGGATCTGGATTTCCGTACGGGTATCGACAGAGGAGGTCGCCTCATCCAGGATCAGAATGCGGTTGTCTGCCAGAATCGCACGCGCGATCGTGAGCAGCTGCTTCTGTCCCTGCGAAATATTGCTCGTCTCCTCGTTGAGCACCATCTGATAGCCACCCGGCTGCTGCATGATAAATTTATGCACATGGGCTGCCTTCGCCGCCGCAATGACCTCCTCATCCGTCGCATCCAGTCTTCCATATCGGATATTTTCCATGATTGTTCCGGAAAACAGCCACGTATCCTGGAGCACCATTCCGAACATCTCGCGCAGCTCGCCGCGATTGAAGTCACGCACATCGTGACCATCAATCAGAATACTGCCCTTGTTTACATCATAATAACGCATCAGCAGCTTGACCATCGTCGTCTTTCCTGCTCCGGTCGGTCCGACGATCGCGATCTTCTGACCGTCTTTTACTTTTGCAGAGAAATCATGGATGATCACCTGCTCCGGATCGTAACCGAACTGTACATGCCGGAATTCCACATTTCCCTTCAGTCCATCGGTTGATACCGGATGCTCTGCCTTCTGATCTTCCTCATTCTCCTCCAGGAATTCAAATACACGCTCAGAAGCCGCCGCTGCAGACTGAAGCATATTGGTTACCTGCGCGATCTGCTGGATCGGCTGGGTAAAGTTCCGGATGTACTGGAAAAACGACTGGATATCGCCGACCTCAATCGCATTTTTGATGACCATGAAACCGCCAAGGATCGCAACAATTACATATCCAAGGTTTCCGATAAACTGCATGATCGGCATCATGGTACCGGAAAAGAACTGTGATTTCCATGCTGAATTATACAACTCTTTATTTACTTTTTCAAACTCCTCTACGACATCTTTTTCCTTATTAAATACCTTTACGACATTGTGTCCGCCATATACCTCTTCAATCTGGCCATTTACTTCGCCAAGGTACTTCTGCTGGCTGCGGAAAAATCCCTGTGATTTTCCCATAACTCCTCCGATAATTCCCATAGAAACCGGAAGAATGACAAGTGCTGCCAGCGTCATCCACACATTGATGCTCAGCATCATGATGAAAACACCGATCAGTGTCGTCACAGAAGTGATCAGCTGTGTTACGCTCTGGTTCAGTCCGTTCTGCAGTGTATCCACATCGTTCGTAACTCTTGAGAGGATCTCACCGGTCGTTCTGCTCTCATAGTATTTCAGCGGAAGCCGGTTGATTTTTTTTGAGATGTCTTTCCTCAGGCTGTATGTCACATCATTCGAAATTCCTGTCATGATAAATCCCTGAATAAAAGAAAATATCGATGAGCAGACATACAGTCCCAGTGTAAACAGCAGGATCTGCGCGATCTTTGTAAAATCGATCCCGCCGGTGCCTCCGATTTTTGCCACCAGTCCGTTGAACAGCTCTGTAGTCGCCTTACCAAGAATCTTCGGACCAACGATATTGAACACTGTGCCTGCGATCGCAAATACAAACATGATCACAAAACGGATTTTATATTTTGACATATACCGGATCAGCTTCGCCATGCTGCCCTTAAAATCTCTGGCCTTTTCTCCGGCCATCATGCGCGGGCCACCCGGACCTCTGCGCCTTCCCATATTATCACTCATGGTGCTTTACTCCTTTCCTGATCTTACTTTGCCAGCTCTTCCTCAGAAAGCTGAGAAGTCGCGATTTGGCGGTATACCTCACAGTTCTTCAGCAGTTCCTTATGCGTACCGATTCCGGCCACCCTGCCCTCATCAAGCACGATAATCTGATCTGCATGAAGGATCGTACTGATACGCTGCGCAACGATAATTGTTGTCGTCTCCGCCGTCGATTCCTTCAGTGCACGCCGCAGCGCCACGTCTGTTTTATAATCAAGTGCAGAAAAACTGTCATCAAAAATCAGGATTTCCGGCTTCTTTGCAATTGCCCTCGCAATTGAAAGCCTCTGCTTCTGCCCACCGGATACGTTCGTTCCGCCCTGGGCGATCGGCGTATCATATTTTTCATCTTTTTCTTCAATAAATTCACTTGCCTGTGCGATTTCGGCCGCCTTTCTGATCTCCTCTTCCGACGCATCTGTACAGCCATAGCGCAGATTGGAATCGATCGTACCGGAAAACAGCACGCTCTTCTGCGGTACGTAACCAAGTCTTGCACAAAGATCCTTTTTTGCCATCTCACGGACATCCACGCCGTCCACCCGGACTGCACCGGATGTCACATCGTAGAAACGCGGGATCAGATTGACCAGTGTACTCTTTCCGCTTCCGGTACTTCCGATGAGCGCCACGGTCTGACCCTTTTCGGCCCGGAAAGAAATATCCTCAAGTACCTTCTCATCTGCCTCCGGATAAGCAAACGAAACATGATCAAACTCAACCGTTCCCTTTTCTCCGGCCGCCGGAAGCTTCGGCTGATCCGGGTCATGGATCGTCGGCTCAGTGCTCAGCACCTCATAAATACGTTTCGCAGCAACATTTGCACGCGGAATAATGATCGACATCATCGCAATCATCAGGAACGACATGATGATCTGCATTGCATACTGGATAAATGCCATCAGATCTCCGACCTGCATCGTGCCGTCGTCGATCGCATAAGCGCCCTTGTAAACGATCAGAACAGAAATGCCATTCATAATGAGCATCATGATCGGCATCATAAAGGTCATGCAGCGGTTGACAAACAGGTTCGTTTTCGTCAGATCCTGGTTCGCCTGTTCAAAACGCTCCTCCTCATGCTTTTCCGCACTGAAGGCACGCGAAACCATGATACCGGTCAGCTGTTCTCTCGTCACAAGGTTCAGACGGTCGATCAGTGTCTGCAGCTTTGTAAAACGCGGCATTGCCACCTTGAACAGCATAACGATCACAAGCATGATCAAAATAACAGCAAGCGCGATGATCCAGCTCATCGACACATCCGTCTTGATCACCTTGAGCACACCGCCAATTCCCAGAATCGGGGAATAAAGTATGAGACGGAAGCCCAGCGCCAGCAGCATCTGAATCTGCTGAATATCGTTTGTGCTTCTTGTGATCAGGGAAGCGGTTGAAAACTGATTAAATTCGTGACTGTTAAATCCGATGACTTTGCGGTACACATCCCCGCGCAGGTCGTGTGCGACCGTTGCCGCAACTCTTGCCGAGAAAAAGGTCACAAGCACCGATGCCAGCATCGCCAGCAATGCCAGCAGTACCATCTGAACACCAACCTTTACAAGATAACTGATCTGAAGGCTGTCCAGATCCCTGCCCAGCGCCTCGTATTCATTCTGTACAAACAGAATTGCTGACTGCGTCGTCATCATCTCCGGCATATCATCAAACTTCGCTTTGATCTGCTCTACGGTCTGGCTGCGCACTGCCTCCGGAAGCGCTTTCACCGCATCAACTGCAGAAACGCCCGCCGGCAGCTGCAGCGCATCAGCCTGAGCCATCTGAGCTGCATCCGTGTTCTGGGCGGATGCAGCTTCTGTCGCATCCTGTGCTGCTTCGCTCTGAGCTGCTGTATCTCCCGTCGTATTCTGTACACTCTCCGTGCTATGAGCAGATGTATCAGCACTGTCAGTATTCGGTGCACTCTCCATCTGCTGCAATGCTGTCACTACCATCTCACCGTCCAGCAGAGAAGAAGCCAGCGCCTCACGCTTCTCCCCCTTTATGCTGCTTTTCAGCTGATACACATCACCGTCCGGCTCATAGCTGTCTTCCAGTGCACTCTGCCCATCCTCATCCAGAAACGTCATCAATGTATCGTACGTTTCCTCTCGCATCTCATCCGGTACGCCATCCTCGATGCCTTTTTGCTGAATGCCTTCATTTACAATCTTTGAAGTATACTCCGGCAAGGTCAGATCACAGTACGCCTGTAAAAACAAAAGCGCAACGATCGCAACCACCAGACCTGCCGAACTTTTCAGATACTTTGCAAGTTTTGTCATGGTTTCCTCCTTCTTATTTTCTGTTTCTTCTATTATAATAATATCGTAACTGTTCAGAGCCAACCTCCAAAATGCTACGCATTTCGTCGGTGTGGCGTATCCGGTTTCGCGAGCCGCTCCATATTTTCTGACATCCGCCGGAAGAAATCCCTTAACTGCTCCAGCTCTTCCTCTGAAAATCCATCCGTAAGCACCGCTTCATTTTCTTCTATTGCAAGGATTACTTCCTCCGCGATCTCTTTTCCCTTCTTATTCAGATACAAACGGCTGATCCGCTGATCCTTCGGATCCGGCCTGCGGCATATCACATCTGCCTTTTCCAGACGTTTGACCGCCACCGCTACCGTCGGAGCCTTCACATGAAGCCCCTCCGCCAGTTCCCGCTGGCTGATCCCCTCATGCTCACTGATCGCCTTGACAAATGCCAGCTGCCCCGGGTGAATCCCGATTTCAGGAAACCGCTTATAATTGACAGAAGTATACCGGTGCATCAGCCGCATAAAACAGGCCTGAATGCTTCGGCTTCCCTCTTTGGGCGGTCGCATAAATCCATTTTCTTCCTCTGGATCACAGTAAAACCTCCCCTGCTCCTTATACTTCATTCTCTATCCCTTCTTTCTTCCTATAGCAATTCTGCAAAATAATGCACCCCTCCAATCTGTCAGAGCGTGAAATACTGTGTCAGAAATCTTTACCGTGCGTTAGCACGCCTGCAGATTTCAGCCTTGTCTTTCGCACTCTGCCAAATCGTCTTGCCTGCATTATTTTATTGAATTGCTATAAATTGTCAAAGCGGATATTCCAGATCCGCTCGCTTCCTGACTCGGTTAAATTACTTAGTCGACTAATATCATATCCATTTTCGCAAAAAAATCAACTGTTTTTTGTGCAGTTTATAAAAATTTCAGAGATATCTATCTTCCGAAAAAACTATGTTTTTGTTAACAGATTTTTCACGATTTCCTGATATTCTGTTTTCAGTTCGGTACATTATTCCGTTAACATCTGTACCATGTCTGCGTACAGAAAATCTTATATCATTTTTATTTTGAAAGGAGTTCCATCATGAACCTGAAAAATCACATAACAGCACCAAAATTATCCGCACTGCTCACTGCATGCGCACTTGGCCTCTCTTCCTTTGCAGGTGTTCCTGCCTTTGCAGCAGAAGCACAGAGCGAGATACCTGAAGCAGCTGCTTTCAGCGTAGACGGCTCCTCTGAGCTTGTCCAGGGCACCTTTGTCGCATCTGACGTTGCATGTCCTGCACAGGATTCTTACGAATACCCGTTTATCGGACTGAATCTTACGCTTCCGGAAGCCCTGCTTCAGCAGATGACTGACAAGACCGTTGCCATGCTCACCGATGAAAGCTGGACCGATGAGCTTGATGCGATCCGATATGCGGTCATCTCCTTCCGTCAGATGACAGAGGAACAGAGCACCGCAGAGGTCGAAAAGGTCGGCACCGGATATATGGACTGGGTAGACAGCCTTGCAATGATCGGCACGATCGGAATGTATGACGCCGATTCCGTCAAAGACCTTGATACCATCACCGGCTGCACAGAGCACACAGAGCTCGGCAAGAGCAGCGACGGCGCATACACCTATTATCTCAGCCTGAATAAAGATGCAGACGAATCCCTTGCTTCAGAGTTGAAGGAAATCCAGGCAACCCTGACCGAGATCACTCCGCCGCAGCAGCTTTCCGCTTTTGATCAGCCGCAGGCCGAGGCAAGCACAGATACCGCAGTCGGCAATTTCCAGATGAATGATGTCGATGGTACTTCCTATGACCAGTCACTTTTTGCAGATAATGAGGTTACACTCGTAAACGTTTTCACCACCTGGTGCTCTCCGTGTGTAAATGAGATTCCGGAGCTCCAGAAGCTCTCCGAGCAGATGAAAGAGCAGGGCGTTGGCGTCGTTGGCGTTGTCCTTGATACCGTCTCAGACGGAAGTGAAGACAGCGAAGCCATTCAGAAGGCACAGCTGCTCCGTGAAAAAACCGGTGCTTCCTATCCGTTCCTGATTCCGGATGACTCTATGATGAACGGTCATCTCAACGGTATCAGCGCATTCCCACACAGCTTTTTCGTAGATAAAAACGGAAACATTCTCGGAGAGGCCGTAGAGGGAAGCCACGATCTTGAGGGATGGACAGAACTCGTAAATGCACAGCTGGAAGCGCTGAAAGGATGAAATAAATGAAAAACCTGACAAATGCCAGGTGGATCGGCCCTTGTCTCGCCGCGGTTGGACTTGCCATGGTAATATTCGGCATCTCCCGCGGCGAGATGAATGTTGTATTCACAAAGGCGATCAACATCTGTATGGAGTGTATAGGAATTGGATAACACAATAAATCAAACCACAAAAACAGCCGGATATACCGCAAAAGCAGCACCGACACAGGATGCACAAAAACAAAAAACGGATAACGGCTGCAGCGCAAAATCCTGCGCTTCCTGCAGCGGATGCAGCACAAAAAACAATAAAAAAAGCAGCACCAAAAAAGCACCGCTCAAAATAAATGAATGGAAGCGCCACACGGTCCAGGCTCTCTGGGCGTTTCTTACAAACAGCCATATCTCCGGATTTTTCACCGGAAAGATCTACACTGGCAAACTGAAAAATGTCTGTGTTCCGGGTCTGAACTGCTATTCCTGCCCGGGCGCAGTCGGTGCCTGTCCGATCGGTTCGATCCAGGCGGTAGTCGGCAGCTGGAATTTCAAGATGGCTTACTATGTCATTGGATTTCTGATCTTTATCGGCGCCCTGATCGGAAGACTCGTATGCGGCTTTCTCTGTCCGTTCGGTCTGATCCAGGATCTGCTCCACAAGATCCCGTTTCCGAAAAAAATACGCACGTTTCGGGGCGATAAGCTGCTGCGCAAGCTCAAATACGTGATCTTTGCCGTATTTGTCATTCTGCTTCCGCTCTTTCTTGTAGATGTACTCGGGCAGGGTTCTCCTTACTTCTGCAAGCTGATCTGCCCGGCCGGAACACTTGAAGGCGGTCTGCCGCTTGTACTTTTAAACAAATCCATGCGAAGCGCAGTTGGCTGGCTTTACCTGTGGAAAAACACGATTTTGATCGTCACGATTCTCCTTGCGATTCTGATCTACCGACCATTCTGCAAATACATCTGCCCGCTCGGAGCCTTTTACTCTGTTTTCAATAAGGTATCCGTCTTCCGTTACCGTGTAGATCCGGACAAATGTGTCAGCTGCGGTAAATGCTCCCGGGCCTGTCAGATGGAAATCGATCCGGTCCGGGAAGTCAACAGTCCGGAATGTATTCGCTGCGGAAGATGCAAAACAGCATGTCCGACAGGTGCAATCACATGCGGCGTACGAAAAAAAGGCGAGGTTTCTGCAAAAGCAGATTAAACCCCGCCAAAGCCTGACGCTTTCCATTTTCTATTTTCGAAAGTTACTTACATTCTCTTTCGTCACTTTCTGGTAGGGCAGCCGGATATACCGGTTGCTCTCCAATTCAATATCTTCCAGCCCTTCTCCGGTCGCCAGTGCAAAGGCCAGGTCAAGCATACCTTTTGCCTGCCCTTCCTTATCATTATAGACCGTTCCGATCATCTCACCTTTTTCCACTGCTTCAAGTCCCGGATCCGTACCGTCAATCCCGACTACCACCGGCCATTCCTCCTTTGGAATTCCCGATGCTTTCAGGGCATCGATCGCACCAAGCGCCATATCGTCATTGTTTGCCAGAATCAGTTCCATCTTCCCTGCATACTGCGCCAGCATAGAAGCCATCTTTGTCTGCGCCTGTCCACGATTCCAGTTAGCGATTGCATAGCCGAGCTTTTCCACTTGTACCCCGGATTCCAGAAGCATATTCACGGAGCATTCCGTCCGCACAATCGCATCCTGATGTCCGGCTTCCCCCTCCAATACCACATACTGACAGATTTCATCCTGATTCCTGTCCATGCCGTCATCCGTCAGAAATGCATCTGCTGCAAGCGCCCCTTCAAGGCGGCCGGAATCAAACGCATCCGCACCGACATAATACAGCTTCGACCACCGTTCCAGATCCTCTGCCACCAGCTCCCGATTGAAAAAAATAATCGGGATATTATTTTTCTCTGCCATATCCGTGATCGTTGTCGGCTCCGTCCGATCCACGAGGTTCACACAGATCACATCACAGCCCTTTTCCACCAGCGTCCGTACCTGTTCATTCTGCGTTGTCTGGCTTCCGGACGCATCCAGTATCTCAACACTGATCGTCACATCTGTTTCGGACTCTTTTTTCAGCATGTATTCTTTAAACGCCTGCATCATTTCCATCAGAAATGTATCATACTGATCATATAACGTTACACCAATCTTAATGCTTTTTACCGTTTCTTCTTTCCCGGAACCACATCCGATCAGCAGCACCGCCGTACCGAGCAGCAGAACTGCCTTACCGTTTTTAATGTACCGTCGGAAACAGAATTTTCTCTGCCTCTTTTTCATGCATTTCCTCCTTTGTCACGGAAATAAAACCGGTCTCTACCTGTGACATACTGCCTGTACTGTGTTCCAGACATTTCCGGATCAGCCGTGCGCTTTCGTACCCCATCGCATATTCATCCTGCACGACCATTCCCTGTATCACTCCGCGGTCCAGGCAGTATACAGCCCGTTCCGAACGCCCTTCTCCATACAGCCGGATTTTGGAAGCTTCCTTCTTCTGCAGATAATCCAGCGCCAGCTCCATGGCAGAACTGTCCAGCGCCACCAGAATATCCGGAGGTGTTTTCATCTCTTTTTCCAGCTCCGCTTCTGTTTTGGCCAGAAAGCATGCTGTAAAATCTGCACATTCTTCCTGCATACGCGTCTGAAATCCAGCCAGCCGCTGCCGTCCGGCCAGCGTACGCTGATTTCCGCTCACTACACCAACGGTCTTTCCATCAACATTTTTTTCCTTTAAAACCATCTCAGCAATTGCCCTGCCGATCTTGTGTGAATCCGGCTGTACCAGCGCATACCCGTTCTCAAGATCCAGATCTGATGCGATCAGTACAATCTGGTTTTTGCCTGCGATCTTCTCCAGTCTTCCACCCGGATCAGAGGTATCACAAAGCGCCGTGATCACCCCGTCCGCTCCATTTTCCAGCTCCCGCTCCAGAATCATATATTCCTCCGCAAGCCCGGAAAACGTCGAAGCCGATACGATATTCAGGTAGATCCCTGACTCATTTGCGCCCTGGTTCAACCCTTCCTTAAATGCATTCCACTGATCACTGCCACTGTTGTCAATCACCACTGAAACTGAATAATGCAGTTCTTCCTTTCCGCCATTTAAAAGACCGTAGGACGCATAAATAATGACCATAATAATCATTGCCGTCACAATACCAAGATAAATTCGATCCCTGTTCACTCAGTGCGTCCCCCTTCCTGTTCCGGAATCTTTCCTTCCTCCAGCTGGCGGCAGGTCTCTTCTGTATATGGAATATATGGAATGTGGATTCGTACCGTCATTCCCTCATCCGGGCAGGACTCAATCTGAAGACCATACTGTGCGCCAAATCGAAGCCGGATCCGGTTATGCACATTCAAAAGTCCGACACCGCTTCCACGGCTGCGTGCTCTCTCTCCCTCTGTCAGCAGTCTTGCTGCCGCTTCCTCCGGCATGCCAAGTCCGTTGTCACTGACTTCAAGGAAAATATCTGATCCTTCACGGTAGCCACGGACCATGATCAGCCCGTCCCCATCCATCGCTTCCATTCCATAATAAATCGCATTTTCCAGAATCGGCTGTACGATCAGCTTCACCGTACAGCATGACAGAATCTCCGGATCTATATCAAAGGATATCTCAAACGCATTTTTATAACGGATCTTCTGGATATTCATATAGTTTTGTGCATGCTTGATCTCATCCTCAATCCGAATGATTGTCTTTCCCCTGCTCAAGCTGATACGGAACAGACTGGCAAGCTGTGTAATCATAAAGACTGCATCATCATACCGCTCTCCCGTAATCATCCAGACGATCGAATCCAGCGTATTATACAGAAAATGCGGGTTGATCTGTGACTGGAGCGCATCCAGCTCGCTTTTACGCTTTTCCTCCTGCTTCACCACAATATCCTGCATCAGATCCTGAATCTGCCTCACGGTAGAACGCAAAGTCCTGCCAAGATGCACTACCTCCAGAGAACCACCCACGTAAATATCCGGTTTGAGATTCCCGGTCTCCCACTCCCGCACCGAATCGTTCAGTCTGCGCAGCGGCTTTGCAATCCGCGCCGAAACAAACTGATTCAGGATCACCGTCGTCAGAAGCGCCAGTGAAACAAGCATCATTGCCAGATATCCCGTGCTGTTCCGCCCCATCTCAAAGGATTCCAGCGGAACAACGCTGACCAGCTTCCAGCCGGTATAGCTGATCGGTCTTTGCGTAACGATCCTTTTTTGTCCACCAAAGCTCTCTACCCAGCTCTCTTCCTCCGCAGTGATCGCCGAGAGATTATTCTCCTCATACTCACCCATCCGAATCAGCTCCTGCTTCGGATGATAAATAATCTCTCCGTCCGTGTCCATCAGGTAAATGTATTCGGAAGAAACCGTCGACATATTTGCCTTATCCAAAATCCGCTCAATACTGCTGTAATTCATATCTACCAGCAGCACGCCAAGCATAGAGGTGCCGCCGTAGGTCAGATCCACCGTACGGCTTAAGGATACGACCCAATAATACCGGTACGTCAAATCATCAAACAGATTCTGTACATGCGGCGTTGAAAAATGGAAATTTTCCAGCTGATTTTTTGCATCCTCAAACCACTCCTGGGACGTAACCGCCGCATCCTGTTTTTCATTTGCCACCGGTGCCGCCTCAACGAGCTTTCCGTCGTACGTATAGCAGGCAATGCTGACCAGGTTATCCTTATTCGCTTCATACAGCAGCGTCATTTCTTCGTCCAGATTTTCATTTTCCAGATCCTTATCCTTGATCACACTGTAATACATTGCATCGGAAATCCGGCGCATGCTGCGCAGATAATCCTCCAGATTGATCGTTGTCTGCTCCAGCAGCTGGCGGGAGTTCTCCTGCATCAACGTTTCTTCTTTTCTGGAAAACTGTTTATAAAGCAACACACCCAGAAAACACAGACAGCATACGGAGACGACCGTAAAAGACAATGCGATCGTCATCTGTATGCTTCTTGTGCCCACATATTTTCCGGAACGCTCCGTTATTTTTCTGAACCAGCCTCTGATCTTATCCACGTTCTTTTAACTTCTCCACTCTGTATTTCGACGGGGATACCCCATACTGCTTCTTAAATGCATAGCTGAAATAATTCGGGTCAGAGTATCCTACCTTTTCCGCAATCATATATGTTTTATCATCGGTTGTCAATAAAAGCTCCACTGCCCGCTCCATCCGAAAATCCGTCAGGTATCCGATAAAGGTTTTTCCTGTCTCCTTTTTAAATACCGTGGAAAAATAAGCGGAGCTGACGCCTAATATCCGGCATACCGTTTCAATGGCAATATTTTTATCTCCGTAAGAGTTCTGCACATAATCGATTGCCTTCGTCACAAAGGATTTCGTTGTATTTGCACGCTCCTGCCGGATATAATCCTGGATTTTTCCACAGGCCTCCGACAGCCAGTCCCAGAATTCTTCCGGTGATTCTGACTGGAACCCGCAGTCCACCAGCTGCTCTGCCGAGCCGAAAATCGTTTCCATCGGAATCTGATTGTTGCTGCCGAACCGAAAAATCTCTGCTGCAAACTCCAGAATAAAGATCCGATACTTCTGAATGGAAATTCCGGGTCTGGAAAACCAGCCGCAGCACGCTTTGATCTGCTGCTTTAAGGTATCACGATCCCCCATCCTGATTTCTTTGAGCAGTCCCTGAACCGCATCCTGTTCAAACGAAAGTTCCACGCTCTCCCCCGGATCGATCTCAGCGATGTTGATCGCACGCGTATTTCCATAGATCGCACGGTAAGAAACGGCATTCTTTGCACCCTGATACGATACATGCAGGTCCGACCGCATACTGCATATCTGTCCAATTCCGGCCGTCACCTTTGCCCCACAGATTCGTTTTGCATAAACACAAAGGCTGTCCATCTCGTCCGTATAGCGCGTAATCTCTGTGGCATCCGAAAGCTGGGAGATTACGACAATCTCCTCCAGATACATCAATATTTTACTTCCGTACCGCTCCCGCAGCTGCTCCTCCGCAAGCTTCTTCACAGACATCGCCATCAGAAACGGTGACATTCCCTCCGGAAGCTGCGATCTGCTGATATGCAGCACCGTCACGACGTAAAACGGCGCTTCCAAATGGATCTGATAGCTTTCCAGATATTTTTCCATTTCATTTGGCTGTACCCGACCTTCAATCAGGGAGGTGTAAAAGCTCTCCTGCAAAAGCGGCAGGCTTTCCATATAATACTGATTCAGCTTATCGATATTACGCTGTTCATCCCTTTCATGATCCAGGGTTTCCCTGATTCTGGAAAATACCTTGTCCAGTTCCTCTGCATTGACCGGCTTGAGCAGATACTGCTCTACTTCAATGTCGATCGCCTCTTTTGCATATTCAAATTCATCAAAGCCGGAAAAAATAATAATTTTTATATTTTGGTAACGCTCCTTGAGCTTACGGCTCATAGCAAGGCCGTCCATATACGGCATCTTGATATCAGTCAGCACGACATCCGGGACACATTCCTCTACCATCTCCAGCGCTTCCACCCCATTATGCGCATAACCGATGACCGTAAATCCCATACGCTCCCAGTCTATTTTCTTCATGATCACCCGGATCACATCTTCCTCGTCGTCCACGAGCAGAACTGAATATTGCTGCATTACGCTCCGTACCTTTCATCCATCTTTTTCCATAAAATGCCAAATATAACGACCCATACCACAATCTGCACAACGGCTGCGACCACATGAAAATAAAGCAGCACTGTCATGATCAGAGAACCAGCTGCCAGAAACAGCATCAACTTTCCAGCCTCCGCCGCATAACGCTCTTCATCCTTTAATTTTTTTGTCTGATCCTTTCCACGAATCGCTGAAATATCATGCAGCACCAACAGACGCACACCATAATAAGCCAGTACGATCAGCATCAGGATCGGTATCATCGCCATAGACCAATAGCTATCTCCCTGCATTTTCATCCTCCTTTCTGGTCAAAGCGGATATTCGCAATCCGCTTCGCTACTTGCCTGATTTTTGTCAAAGCGGATATTCGCAATCCGCTTCGCTACTTGCCTGATTTTTGTCAAAGCGGATATTCGCAATCCGCTTCGCTACTTGCCTGATTCATTTAAAAACGGAGCTGTCACATCGTTGCCAAAGCAAAGCGGTGCAGCAGCTCCTTTTTATTTTACAGCGTTATTTATTTTCTTGCCACATATTTTCTGATATCCAGAGAAATTGCAACGAAGATGATTACACCAAGTGCGATCCACTGTGCGTTTGCGTTGACTCCCAGGAACTGAAGAGCAGTCTTCAACAGCTCGAATACCGCTACACCAATAATAGCAGAAGATACTTTTCCTCGTCCACCGGAAACAGATACGCCTCCGATTGTACAAGCCGCAATTGCCTCCATCTCATAACCAAGTCCAAGGTTTACAGATGCACCACCGGATTTTGCGCCGAGCATAAAGCCAGCCAGTCCATACATTGCTGCAGCCTTTGCGTAGATGATGATCAGGGTCTTCTTTACCGGAACACCTGCTACCTCTGCTGCCTGCGGGTTACCACCGATTGCATACATGTATTTTCCATGACGGGTCATGTTGAAAATGAACCAGGTGATCGCTGCTACCAGGATTGCGATCCAGATCAGGTAATTGACACCAAGGAACTTTCCGGTTGCAATGTCCGTGTACTGCTTTGTATATCCGCCAAGCGGTGTTGCATTTGTATAGAGCAGGTTGATTCCGTATACAACCTCCATCATAGCCATCGTAGAAATGAATGGCGGAACATGCATATAAGCAATGAAGAATCCGGTCACGCAGCCGAACAGTGCACAGATCAGCATGACGATCAGCAGTGCCACAAAAATATTCAGCGGCTCCATATCCGGGAAGAACTTTTTGGAATAATCCATTTTCTGAAGCAGTGTACCTGCAATACAGCCGCCAAAACCGATCATACGTCCTGCGGAAAGGTCGCATCCTGCAGTGATGATACAGCCGGCAATACCAAGTGCGATAACAATACGAGAACTCATATTCATCAGAATATTGTTCAGGTTGTTGCCGGACAGAAAGTTCTTCGATGTGAATCCTGTGTAGATAACAAGCAGAATCATAATAATGATAACACCATAATTTACCATGATGTCTTTAAAGCTCAGTTTTTTCTTTCCCATGTTTTTCTCCTCCTATCAGAACTGCGTTGCGTAGCCCATTACTCTTGCCTGTGTCATTTCTTCTTTTTCGGTAATCTCGCCGCGAAGCTTACCATCACACATAACGTAAACGCGGTCCGCCATACCAAGCAGTTCTGCCATTTCAGAAGAAATCATAATAATCGCTTTTCCCTGTGCTGCAAGATCATTCATGATCTCATAAATCTCATGCTTTGCACCTACGTCAATACCACGTGTCGGCTCATCCATGATCAGGATATCCGGGTCATTTGCCAGCCATCTTGCTACGATAACCTTCTGCTGGTTTCCTCCGGACAGGTTCGAAATATGCTCCTTCATACTCGGAGTCTTAATACGCAGCTTCTTGATGCTGTCATCCACAACCTTATTAATGCTCTTATGATCCAGGACAAATCCGGCCTTCAGATATTTATTGTAAACCGAAACACCAACGTTATCCTTAATTGACAGACATCCAAAGATACCGTTTCCTCTGCGGTCCTCTGTGATAAGTCCGATTCCGGCCTTCATCGCATCTGCCGGCCGTTTAATCTTCACCGGCTGGCCGTTTATCTTAATCTCACCCGATGCAACCCCGCGGATTCCGAATACTCCCTCAAGAAGCTCTGTTCTCTGGGCACCGACCAGACCGCCAAATCCAAGGATCTCGCCCTTTCTCAGCTTAAAGGAAACATGCTGGAAAGAGTTCTCATGAATGGAACAAAAATCATTTACTTCCATAATGACTTCTCCCGGCTCGTTTTTCCGCTCCGGATAAACATTCGTGAGTTCACGTCCTACCATCTTTGCAATAATCTGCTCTGTTGTCAGTTCTGCTGCCGGCCAGGTGCCAACATACGTACCGTCACGCATAATGGTGATATCATCCGCGATCCGTTTGATCTCGTCCATCTTATGAGATATATAAACCATTGCTACACCCTTATCTCTCAGATCATTCATGATGCGGAATAATGCCTCTACCTCATTATCTGACAATGAAGAGGTCGGCTCGTCGAAAATAACAACCTTTGCCTGATGCGATACTGCCTTTGCAATTTCTACAGACTGCATCTGCCCAATTGAAAGATCACCAAGCAAAGCCTTCGGATTGAAATCCATTTTAACTTCATGAAGCCAGTATTCCGTGTCTTTGTACATTTTCTTATGGTCGATCATCTGAATCGGACCAAGCTTCTTCACCGGAAAACGTCCCAGAAACAGGTTCTCCGCCACGCTTCTCGCCGGAACCGGCTGCAGCTCCTGATGAACCATCGCAATACCATGCCTCATCGCATCATCCGGGTCATTCACCTGGATTTTCTCGCCGTTCATATAGATTTCTCCGGCATCCATTTTATAAATACCGAACAGACATTTCATCAATGTCGATTTTCCCGCTCCGTTTTCCCCCATTAACGCGTGTACCGTCCCCGGTCTGAGTGCCAGCGAAACATTATCCAGTGCCTTTACTCCGGGGAATGATTTACTTACGCCTCTTAATTCCAGTAAATATTCGGCCATTTTCTTCCTCCTCTTTTCCGGCCTACGTCCTCTGGTTTCGGCCGCATCTCTTCCTGCCATTCCTGAAAACGTTCAGGCATTCATCCGTCTGCAAAATCCCCGATGCTTTCATACCCCGTATTGCTATTCAGGATTTTTCATTGGAATTCTCGGAAAAAGGAGGTGCGAGCTCACACCATCCGCACCTCCAATATAGTCATTCCTGCAGAAAGCTCACAAAGTGCACTTCCTGTTCTCTTCTTTTTGCCTGTTCTCTTCCGGCAGATTATTTTACCATATCAAGAACGTCCTGAGCATTTTCCTGTGTTACTTTTACGTAATCACATCCGATGTAGTAATCGTTGCCTTCACCTGTCAGGAATCTTACTGCTGCATCAGCTGCACTGTGGGACTGTGAGAAGTGATCGTTAAATACAGTACCTGTCATTGTACCTGCAATAACATCCTCAAGTGCCTCAGAAAGTGCATCTACACCTACAAGGAAGATATCCTCGCCGACTGTACGTCCTGCTGCCTCGATAGACTGAAGTGCGCCAAGTGCCATTGCGTCGTTGTTGCAGAATACAACCTCAACATCATCGCCGTACTGGCTAAGAGAGTTTGCTACGAGCTGCTGAGCTGTTGCCTGATCCCAGTTTCCTACCTGATCATCGAGCTCGTTTACTTCGAATCCTGCATCCTCAAGAGCCTTTACAGAGAACTCTGTACGATACTGTGCATCTACGTTCTCCGGGTCACCCTCGATCATGATATAATCAACTTTTCCGTTTCCGTTCTTATCAATAGCGTCCAGACCAAGATCTGCGATCAGCTCGCCCTGGTAAGTACCGGACTGACGTGCATCACATCCAACGTATGTAACGTTCCAGCCGTTCTCTTCCCATCTTGCCTCTTCGTCAGCATCCGGCTCACGGTTGATGTAAACGAGCGGGATTCCTGCTGCCACAACCTTGTCAGTAATAGTTGATGCAGAAGATGAGTTAACCGGGTTGATGATCAGTACATCTACCTCATCTGCGATGAAGCTGTCGATCTGACCGGACTGTGTAGCCTGATCGTTTACGCCGTCTACGATCGTGATGTTATCTTTGCTGAATCCAAGTCCTACCAGGTAATTCTCCAGCTCGGTACGGAACAGTGTCATGAAGTTATCAGAGAACTGATAAATACATACGCCGACTTTCTTATCTGCAAGATCTGCGTTTGCTGTTGCCTCTGTAGTTGCCTCTGTAGACTCCTCTGCCATTACCGGAACTGCTGCTACCATTGTGCCTGCCATCATAGCTGCAAGAAGCATGCTGACAAATTTCTTTTTCATTGTAAAATCCTCCCTGTTTTAAGTTTAAGTTTTTTCTTTTTGCCCTCTTTCGTGGCTTCTGGTGAAATTATAACACAGGAGGTTGAAATTACTATACAAAATTCTTCTGTATTTCTGGAATATTCTTCTGATTTTATATATTTTTTCATGTTCTTTTCATGCTTTCCATGTTTTATCCGTTGTTTCGAATGCTTATCCTATCTATCTTTCCACTTTTTCCGTCATTTTGCCGCATCGGCTGCACTTTCCGTCATTTTGCCTTACCAGCTGCACTTTCCGCCATTTTGCCCCATCGGCTTCGCTTTCCGTCATTTTGCCGCATCGGCTTCGCTTTCTGTCATTTTGCCGCATTGGCTATGCTTTCCGCCAGTTTGCCGCATTGGTTCCGCTTTCCGCCAGTTTGCCGCATTGGTTCCGCTTTCCGCCAGTTTGCCGCATTGGTTCCGCTTTCCGCCAGTTTGCCGCAT
>ERZ827108.1297-NODE-1297-length-34343-cov-9.201587_pt1 | contig 34343 bp, 24 predicted proteins | sample MGYA00519921_ERZ827108 | MGnify/ENA primary metagenome ERZ827108 (study PRJEB31778, sample SAMEA3449258) | human gut metagenome | biome: human gut; feature: human-associated habitat; material: faeces | place: United Kingdom | collected 2010/2012 ...
GAGCTTTGTGCCCGTTAATCATGATCAATTCCTACGTGTCCGCTGAATAGTTACATAGACCGTCCGATTGTATTAAAAAGTGTTAAAAGATTCAATTGAGGTTCATTCAATGAGATTCAGGGAGATGCAGGGACTAAAAAACAGGAAAATGTAGGGACTAACGTAGGGACTATGCCCAAAATCGAGATTAAAGAAAATTGCTAAATAGTTGACATTTAACTACTTAGCAATTTGCGAGGTGGTGCCACCAGCATTGTTTGCGATTTTACAGTCGCGTGATTATCAATAAGATACACGCTATAATGCGGCGGATAATATCGTTTGCTCCACTGATATCTTGTGTCATTATGGGCGTTTTGCACAGGGGATTCGTGCTAAGCCCATTTGCCAGATTCTCAAAGTCCTCTCTGATGGTGCAAAGGTAATGATTTATTCTCATACTGACAAGAAGCGCAAATAGCTTAACTCAATTTAACAAAGTGATGAACATCAAAAACAAAAAGTATTAGGCATCAAAAACACAAAATTATTTTGTGGGATAAAATTTAATCACTAATTTTGCAGATAGTTATGAAGGAGATAAACTATCTGAAAAGAATCGCTGACAAGACTCTTGATTTGAGGCTTGAGGCTTTCGGCGCGGTGCAGATTGCTGGGCCTAAGTGGTGTGGCAAGACAACGACGGCTGAACGCCGTGCGGCAAGTGTCATCAAGATGCAGGACCCTGACCGAAGAGAGGGGTATCTTGCCACCGCAAGGACGAAGCCATCATTACTGCTCAAAGGAGACACTCCACGACTGATTGATGAATGGCAGGTTGCACCGGTGATATGGGATGCGGTGCGTCATGCTGTCGATGAGCGAAGAGCGAAAGGTCAGTTTATCCTTACCGGATCGACTGTAATAGATGACGATGAGATAATGCACACAGGAACCGGGCGCATTACCAAGATGGCAATGTATCCTATGAGCCTCTTTGAGTCACTCGAGTCAAACGGTTCAATCTCGTTGCGCCGTCTTTTTGACGAGGCTAATTACGATATTGACGGAGAAACCTCGCAACTATCAATTGAAGAGTTGATTTTTGCCGGGTGCCGTGGAGGGTGGCCTGCCTCGCTCGATGTCATGAGCCGTGAGGCAAAATTGCTGATTGCAAAAGATTACGTTGAAGTTATCTGCAATGAGGATATATCAAGAGTGGACAAGACCCGGCGTAATCCGGCTTTGGCGAGATTGATACTTCGCTCTTACGCGAGAAATATCTGCACATTGGCAAAGAAAACTTCAATGCTTGCCGATGTGTCCGAGGAAATGGAAAGCACATCAATGCCGACTTTCGATGACTATGTCGGTGCGTTGGAGAAACTGTTTGTCATTGATGACATTGAGGCATGGTCACCGGCCATACGTTCAAAGACAGTAATTCGCACGGGGAAGAAACGCTGTTTTGTGGATCCATCTATTGCCGTGGCATCGCTGGGTGCATCGCCGGAAAGTCTCGAACTTGACCTCAACACATTCGGGTTCATCTTTGAGTGTCTGTGTTTTCGCGACCTTCGGGTCTATTCACAAGCCTTAGGTGGTCACCTATCGTATTACCATGACCGTTTTGGGCTGGAGGCTGATGCCGTGCTACACCTTGATGACGGACGATATGCGTTGATAGAATGTAAGCTCGGTAGCCGGGAGATAGAAGAAGGCGCAAAACACCTTCTTGAAATAAAGCGTCTTGTCTCTGAAAAGAATAAAGCTGAAAAGCAGATGAAACTTCGAGAACCGGATTTACTGATTGTACTCACCGGTGGAGAAATGGCATATACCCGCGAAGACGGAGTGAAAATAATCCCGATAGGCTGTCTGCGGGATTAGGAGATTTTTAGATGACCCCCATATCGCAAATTTCATCAGTAAATTTCCTCAAAAATATTCAGTACATCACCGCAAAATCATCCATATAGCCCGAAAATATCAGCCCTCGATAATCGCGATGGATTACCGAGGGCTTTGACATAGTTCACTTATACGGCGGATGATAGTTCTGCCGGAAGTAGGTATCGATTTCGTGTTCGGCATAGAGGATTTTGCCTTCGAGGGAGTAGTAACCGAACAAGCCTTTCAGCCGGTAGTTGGCGAGGGTGGATTTACTGACCGAGAGGCGACGGGCAAGTTCGGAGTCGGAGAGAAATCTTACGCCGTCAAACATTGGTCGGGATTTCTCGGTAAGCTTGTTGGCTATGGAGTTGATTTCACCGAGTATAGAGAAGATCTCTTTCCGCTCCTCTTTCGTCTGCATGGGTATATTCACAGCCATATTTCTCATAGTTGTCATTCAGGAATCTGCCAATCTCATCGGCTGGATAGAAAACCTTGCCTTCAATCAAAGTGTATCCGATTTTTCCTTCGGCTCGCAGCGTTGCCATTGAACGTTGCGAACGCCGGAGAATACCTTGTGCGGAATGGTTGTCAATCCATTCCTGACGCCTATTGTGTGAAAGCCGACATAATGCCGTTGTAAGCATCCGGCGACATTCTTTAAGAGCGGCCACCATAGCGTCGTAAACGGTGCGCTCAATCATAATGTAGTCCATAATAAGTACGGGGTTTAGTGGGTGAATAAATCTGGGCGGTGACATTCACCATTGTTCGTTGCCCGGCTTGATAGCCGTGTCCGGGTCAACTCATCTCCAAACGTAATAGCGCGACGCCGTTGGGTCGGAGGACACCAAAGACTATAAATGATTAGCCATACACACATTCATACAAACACATATTCATACACATGACCATACACATGACCATACACATAACCATACACATGTTCATACACATGAATGTAGATGTATTCCGACACTCAAATGAAGGACCAAATGTATGTTCATTTATTCATTCGAGTAAATGTCAGGACATTTGGGCACATACATGGATGGATAAATGAATAGGGTGTTCAGTTTGATGTTCCAACTTTTTAGTTCTGGTATCATCTGCAATATTCTGTAAATTAGAGCAATACCATCATAAGGTAAGCCGATTTTTGAATCAAAAAAAGCATAGTTTTTAATGCCGTAGTATTCAATAAATCATTTGATGAGTATCAGCAACTTATGACATGTAGCACTTAAATTTCGTCTCAAAAAATGAGAACATAGAACTGAACACCCTAATAAATGAATGTATAATTGAATATCCATTCCTTCATTTTATTGCATATATGAATGTCTGTTCATCCATAGGTCTCATCAAATGAGCCTTTGTGCAAGTGTAACGATGAGTGTATGTAAAAAGATTATTGAAAATCAGTCGTTTCTCAATATTTCCGAGTTGTTTCCCAACATTTCCCAACTTTATTTTCATGCAAAAACTATTGTCCGGGGTGCAGATGTTATCATATCGAATCAGGCAGCATGAGAATCAACGTTCCGGTGTACTATGTACTAATGGTGTATTAACTACCCATATTTCCGGTATGGCTAAGATTACATACCCCACAGTATCACAAGATAATGCTCACATGATCATAGCAAGGTATGTTTTAAGCGTAGTAAAATGGATATAAGCCGAACAAACAAAATACAATGATAATCAGTGTGTTATGGCGATTGGCTTTTGCGGTGAGTTTCTTGTTTTTGCTTCGATTTTCGCAAATAGTACAACATTAGTACAACATCATGCCGTTTCGATTGTTAATAGATGTTGTGGGTGATTTTCGTGTTTCACAACACGTCGCTACCTTTGCGTTACGAACACAAAATTAATGATTTATGGGCAGACTACCAAACAAACTCAAACAAAATCCGCGTCTTGTGCAACACGTCATGAGCGACGGACGGGCAAGCCTCGCTCTTGACTTTTATCTCGGCAGAACGGAATCGCCCGTGTATGACGATGACGGAAATCCCGTTCTCTACACCAAAGGGGCGATGAAAGGAAAACCGAAATACGTCATACGGCATCAACGCCGCCGCGAGGCGTTGAACCTCTACATATGGGTTGCGCCACGCTCCGCACAAGAGCGTCAGCAGAACAAGAACACGCTGCAACTCGCCGAGAAAATACGCTTCGAGCGAGAGCAGGAGATGCTTGAAGACCGCAAGGGCTATCGGCTGAAAAAGGAGAAGGAGGGTAACTTTCTCCGATATTTTGAACAGCACCGTGACAACGAGGCGTTCACCGTATCGGTAAGAAAGTCGTACAAGTATTCCTATATCCGTTTCACGGAATATCTGGCAGGAAATCCTATCTACTCAAAATATGCGACCGTCTTGCCAATGGATGCAATCACTCCCGATATGGTAATGGGCTTCACCAACTATCTGCGGAAGAAATGCACCGGGGAAGGCCCGAGAAAAAACTACCATTGGTTCAAGAAAGTTGTCACCGACGCTGTTGAGGAAGAACTCATGCGCAAGAATCCGTGCAAAGGTATCCGCATTGTCTATGACACCAACGTAATGCTTAAAGAGATACTTTCACCGAAAGAAATTCGCAAGTTGGCTTCGTTCCGATACGAGGGCGAACACCGCGAGGTGCAAAGGGCATTTATCTTCTGCTGTCATACCGGGATGCGCTACTGCGATGTATCTGAACTGACATTCGCCAATATCGACACGGACGGAATGGTGATGCGTTTCACCCAGAAGAAAAGCGCCGGGCGAAGCGCACACGCCGCAGTGGTGACACCGCTGAACGATGAACTGCTGAAACTCATCGGCACACCAAAGAGTGAAGACCCGGCAAAAGAGAAGATATTTGTTCTTCCCCACAAGGGTACGGCGAGAAAACATCTTGCACGGTGGGTGAAGCTGGCGGGCATAACCAAGAGCATCACATGGCATTGCGCCCGGCACAGCTTCGCTGTCAACCTGCTCAATGCGGGTGCGAACATAAAGACCGTATCCTCGTTATTGGGACACGCGAGCATCAAGATGACGGAGAAATATCTTCATGTCGTTGACGCTCTGAAACAAAAGGCTATAAACAGCCTCGGCAAAACGAATTTCGACATCGAGGACGATGAAGATTGAGTTTTTTCTCGCTGCCTTGACGCACTTTCCACACCGTCGGAGCGTTATAAGGTTGTGCAAGTGAGAATAAAGACGTAACTTTGCATACGAATCGCAGTCATAAATTTATTTTGATTGTGGATTTTAGTGGTGGGACACTGGGAGGGATACCCGGTGTCCTTTTCTTCTCGTTGCCAAAATTCACACCACATTTGCAAATTCCGAAAAATTTTAGTAACTTAATATAGCAATCCGGGCAGAGGATTAGCCGATTTCAGTCAGCCGTCAGTCAATGCAAGTCGCAAGGTGCTGAAAGTTTGGATATTCCGTGCCGGAGTTGTAATTTCGTTGCGTCGATAAGGAAACGACCGCCGAAAAGAAAAAGCAGGACGCACTGCGGAACATTTCGGACAAAGCCGGACACGGCGAACCATCGCGGAGATTTCCTTGTTTGAGTAACGGAGCATTGGCAGCCGACGTGCCGGACGCACCGATTAAAACCGCTACGGTGATTGTAGCGACATTGGCGCGCCCCCTCTGCCGACCGCACCCTTGCGAAAGGCCGGAACGCTGATATGCGTAAAAGATTAAGAACCGATGTCGAATAATCATTCGATGATTGGACAGCCCCGCTATTGCCATTTATCCCGTGGCGGTATCCGGGCATTGAAGAAAGTATATCAGCATTTTAACCGATTAGCACGACTCAAGGGCGTACCGCCCGAAACATTATCAACCGCCGACCAGCCTTATCCCTCCGGGTGTAGTCATGGGCTGCGAGGCAAAAATTATTATTAACCCAAATGACAACACCCCAATTCACGATGATGAAATTCCTAACGTTTTTAATCCCTAAACGCCCATGGCCGATGCTCTAAACATCTCCACCCTTACCACTAACAAATCCACAATCCCAATGAACATGACTGACTTTTTACACCTCCCCTTCGTCGAAGTCCTTAAACTTCTCGTAAAGGGGTCGGTAGAGGAATACCTCGCCGAGAAAGAAGCTATTTCTTCAAATACTAATCAAACCACAGTACACCACGACTGTGAATCGCTCGACATGAAAGGGGCATTGGAACTTCTCAACGCCAACGGCTACCCCATAAAGAGGGGGCAGCTATACAAGGAAACGAGTGCCGGAACTGTGCCGTTCCAGAAATTCGGGCGAAAACTCCATTTCAAGAAATCGCAGCTGCTTGAATGGGCTGAATCCAAGCTGATAGACGGTAACGCCGTAGGTGTGCTTGTACCCGCCACCGTAGCGCAGAAAGGGGGTAAGCGATGAAAAAGGAAGAAACCGCCGAAAGGAAGAACACACCCGGCAACCCCTTTCCGCTTGACGTGCTGCCCAAGAAAATGCGCGATATTGTAACGGAGGCTAACGCCATTCTCGGCTTCCCCAAAGACTATCTCGCCATGTCCATGCTAACGGCAATGTCGGCAGCGATAGGCAACACCCACAAGGTCGAACATATGGACGGCTGGCAGGAATACTGCATTCTTTTCGTCGCCCTTGTCGGTCGCCCCGGAGCGAACAAGAGCCATCCGTTGAGTTTCGCCATGCAACCGTTGATTGATTTCGACGCGGAACAGTCGGCTATCTTCAACGAGGCGATTAAACGCTACGAGGCGGCAATGGAACTGCCACCGAAAGAGAGAGCCGCCAACGGCTACGACACCAACCCGACCGAGCCGAGGCGCATACGGTTCACCATGCAGGATGTAACCCCGGAGGCAGTCCACCGCATACTCTCGGAGAATCCGAGGGGGCTGTGCCTCTATGCGGATGAACTCGCCGCATGGTTCAAGAACTTCAACCGCTACAACAACGGCTCCGAATCGGAGTTCTGGATGTCGGTGTTCAACCACAAGGTTGCCATGTCCGACCGCAAGAGCAGTCAGAGCGGTGTGTTCATCGCCAATCCGTTCCTATGCGTCATCGGTACGATCCAGCCCAAGGTGCTGGGCGAACTCGCCGCCGGGAACCGCAACGCCAACGGCTTCATGGAGCGTTTTCTCTTTGTCGTGCCGGATGACCAGTCAAAGGTGAAATGGAGCAGCGAAAGAAAAACGCCGTCATTCGACATCGTGGCGGCATGGAGGGATATTATCTCCAAGCTGACGGATATTGTTCCGGCAACCGACACCAACGGCAATGTAATCCCGGAGGACGTGCTGTTTGCGCCCGAAGCGTTCGACCGCCTTGTAAAATGGCAGAACGACTACACCGACAAGTGCAACGCCGAGGAAAGCGACACGCAGATCGCCATAGCGAGCAAACTTGAAATCTATGCCGTTAGGTTCTGCCTCCTGCTGGCTCTCGCTGATTGGGCTACCGGGGCAAAGAAGAAAAAGGCGATAGACACCGCCGTTGTCGAGCGTTCAATCCGGCTGACGGAGTATTTCCGTGTGACAGCCTCAAAGGTGCAGGGCATAGTCGGAGAGGACGGATTGACCGATGTGCAGCTTGCCGTGATGTCGGAACTGCCCGACACATTCACCACCGCCGAGGGCGTGGCGATAGCTGCCAAGAACGGAATGCCGGAACGGACATTCAAACGTTTCCTACGTGAAAAGCGGGGCGTTTTCTTCTCACGCGACAGCCACGGCACATACACAAAATTCTAAATTTACCCTTGACATTTTTGGCACTTTGGCATTTTCACCCTCGCGGTCGATTGTGCCAAAATGCCGAAAGTGCCACGGGGTTATCCCTAAATTTGAAATGATGAAATCAAGATTTTTTCTCGGTGTACCACTATATCCGTTACAGTGGTCTGCCGCCCTGCGACCCTCGTTTTGGGAGCAGTTCCATCCGTGCTGCCGCGCACGGAAATTACAGCCATGCGGGAAATTCCTTAGCTCATTAGGGAATTTTTCGAGCCGCATGGTCTGCAACCACGCTAAAAATATCCCTAACGAGCCAAAGAGGTCAACCCCTTTGGAAACCCCGGAACGGCTTAACATGAAGCCGTACACTCCGATTGCTCCGCAATATAAAGCCACCTGCCTATGAGCTACGCCGTACTGCACGTTGACAAAATCAGCGGCTCATGCACCGCCATCACCCGGCATATCGAGCGAAGCTCACAGCCCGACAACGCACACCCCGAACTCGCCCATCTCAACCGCTCCGATTTCATCAGATACCCGGAGGGGGTGACAACTCTCAACGAGGCTATACGCTATCGCATAGACCATGCCGGACTGACCCGCAAGGTCGGCAAGAACCAAGTCCTCGCACTCGCTGTGTTGCTTACATCCGACGGAGAGGCTTTTGACCGCTTTCAGAAAGAGGGCAGTTTTGAGAGTTGGGTTCAGACCAGTGTCGAATGGGTGAAGAAAAGGTTCGGCGAGGAGAACGTTGTCGCCGCCCATCTCCACATGGACGAGCAGACGCCGCACCTCCATGTTACGGTTGTCCCGATAGTCACCACCGAGAGAAAGAGGAAGGCGAGCGAGGCGAATGTCAAGAAGCGATACCGCACCAAGCCGAAAGGCGCAGCGCGTCTATGCGCAAATGACATAATGACCCGCGAAACCCTTGAACGGCTGCAAGACGAGTATGCCGACGAAATGGAGCCGTTTGGATTGGAGCGCGGCATCCGGGGTTCGGAAGCGCGCCATGTCAGCCAGCACGAATATTACCGCGACTGCATGGTAAAGAAGAAGGGACTTGAAAAGGATGTTGCCGAACTCTCCACCGAGAAAAAGAAGCTCGACAAGGAGAAAAAATCGTTGGAGGGCAAAGTCAGTCATTTAGAATGTCAGACAATCGCCCTTGACGCACGGAAGAAACGGCTCACGGAGGTCGCCGAGGAAATCCGGCAGGCAAACAGCGAACTCTATTCCGAATACTCCCGGCTGACCGACGCTAATTCTTCTCTCACCGCCGAGAACAAGTCGCTCATGGTGACATCATCAAAACTCTCCGATGATGTTGCCCGGCTGCAAATGCAGAAACTCTCCAACGAAGCCAACGGGGACTTTCAGAAATACAAGGCTGACATCGCCCGGTATTTCCCCGACCTTGAAGATTTGCTGAATTGGGGGCGATACTGCACCCATATCGGATTTCCCGACAGATTCACGCAGCGGATTCTCGCCCAAGAAAAAGTGGGATTTGCAGGCTCTCTTTTCTCATCGGAACACAATCAGACATTCAGCACGGAGGGTTCATATGCCCAATTGGAACGCGACCCGAAGGAAAAGCACCGATTCATACTGACAATCGACGGAATAAACGTGTTCCAATGGTTCCGCGACATGGCCCGCAAACTTCTTGGAAAACTCGGCTTCCAACCCAAAGAACCGAGGCAAAGCCGAGGCATTAAACGCTGATACCACCCACACAACAATAACGGCTATCTTACCATTATAGGTGTAGATAACCGTTATTTATAATTTTGTAAATATAACTTAATTACTTGATAAAGGTGTCATAACCTCTAACTTGTTTATGACTTTCGCAGGCACACCACCTACAAGGGTATTCGGCTCGACATCTTTCGTAACCACAGCACCCGCAGCTATAACAGCCCCATCACCTATTGTTACACCACCAATAATTGTGGCATTAGCTCCTATCCAGCATCCATCACCTATAATGATTGGTTTTGCAAAAGTACGCCAACGATATTCTCCAGAAGCAGGATTCCAATTGGGCGTCAGCCGTTCAGATAGTTGTATAGGATGTGAGGCTGTGTTTATCTGAACTCCGGGAGCAATAAGTACATCATTGCCGATTATGATTGAATTACAGTCGTTGAGGATACAACGATAGTTGATGCTGACATTGTTACCCACATGAATGTTATCTCCGAATCCGATTATAGTGCCATCGCCTACTGAAACATTAGTGCCAACACTGCCAAATAAGTTACATATCATACCGTATCGTTTTGACCTTTCCTCATAAGGCAGTGAGTTATAATGCTGCATCCACTCTGTGGCACGAGCTTTGCGTTCAAGAAATACCGTACTATGACAGTCGTATATCTCACCGGCCATACATTTATCTTGCTCGGTCATAACATAGGAAGTGCCACGGCAACCCCCTAAACTGTCAATGAGCTTTCTCAATTCAGCTTCATACTGCGCTACATTTTTAAAACAAATGCTATGCATACCGAATTTGCGTGCAGCCTCCACATTCCTGATTGTGTCATCTGTGAAAAGGCACTCATCTTTCTCCAGCCCAAATTTACGGCATAAGCGTTCATATATAGCCATAGATGGTTTCACAATATGCTCTTCTGAAGAAATAACTGTCCCGTCAAGTAATTGGAATATCGGATATTGCTGCATGGTGAGATGTATTTTACTACACCAATTAGTTAGTCCAAATAGCTTATACCCTTCTGCTTTCAATTTGACAAGCAAGGCTCGCATACCTTTTATCTCTCCAAGAACAAAGTCAGTATAGCGGTTGCCGAACAGTTGGATTTCCTCCTTGTAGTGCGGAAGTTCCATCTGCATATCGGAAATTAGAGCTTCAAAGGAACTTTCTTCACAATCGAGACGTTCATTCCATCTATCCGCCATCAGATGATGATAGAAATCCTCTGCCCGTTCGTGAGTGGTAAATATTTCGTCTAATATGACAAAATAGTCATATTCAACAAGAACTTTTCCGAAATCAAAAATCAGATTCTTTATCATAAGAGATACCCAAACTGCGCACATTATCCGAAATATTCGGATTGTCGGCAGCAATTCCGATTACAAATTTAATGATTTTTTCTCAATGCCCGGTGTTTCCAAGCCTCAAATCCTCGGAAAATCTATCGAACAAAACGAAATTAAATAAAATAAACGCCCCTTAAAAAACCATAAATCGAGCCTCCAAAATTCGATTTATCCAACTAATTAGTACAACATCAGTACAATATGAAATTCATAAATATAAGTATATCAACACATTAGTCGCTATAAGAGAGGATAAGGTATGTTTTATGCTGCATGAAACCTGATTTGCAGCACAAAACCCTTGCTATGGCAGATTGCGATTACTCCAAAGTCGTAATCGCCAAAAGAACCTGCGGTGCATAAACGCGCTCCACATATTATCCACTAAATTACGTAAATATGAACCAGAAATTCAACTCAGGCGGCAGACCGCCCAAAATCAACACCACAGCCTTTCGCTGCTCCGTGAACTTCACAGCAACCGAACAGGCCCAGCTCCTGACGATGCAAGAGAAATCCGGCATTGCCTCTTTGTCAGCATTCATCAAGATGCGCGTCTTCGGCAAGCCCTTCAAGGTGTTTGTCGTAGACGAGAACACCCGAGTCTTCATCGACAAGATGTCATCCCTTAATGCCCACTACCGCGCCATAGCTATAGACTACGACCTGCTGTTGAAAACCCTCCGAGAGAACTTCACCGAAAAGAAGGCCATGGCCGTCCTCGCCAAACTGGAGCGCCAGACAATCGAACTCGTAAAGACCAACCGCGAAATCGTCGCCCTCGCCAAGCAGTTTGATGACCAATGGCACAAAGATGCGTTATCTTAAGACTTGCTTTGTGTCGCTTAGTTGACATCTCATGGAATATCAGATAGAAGAATCAATTCTTTACATTATATTCAATATCATTTAGGCTTCGCATTTTTGACGCGTTTTTGAACATTTCTCGCCTTAACCGATTGGCATGTCAGAAAAAATCGTTAATTTTGCATATAGAACCCCGTGATGCGTGGTGCCTCAGAGGAGGATTCACACCGGGTGTTGGGTGGTTCGTTACATACGAAAGGCGTTTACTGCGCTTTATTTCTTGGCCAATCGAAACTTCGGAAATTTTGAATTAGCAGTCAAGGATGAAGCAATAGTAGATGTCCCTTGGGTAGTTTATGTATGCCTTACACGCATAGAGATATTGTGTGTAGGGAATTTCTACATATTCATACTTCGCGGGGTCATTCTACCATTGCTCGTTCCACTGCAATGGTTCCGAAGACCTCGATTGGCGGAATGAGCACGGAATGGCTCCCGCTTTTCTCTTATACAAAATCAAAGTATTGCCATTTGGAGTCAATGGCTGTGAAGCGAATGACCCAGGAGTGCAATTGAAACTCATTGATAACATAACGAGTACCTTGAGAGACGATTTGATGACAACAATCAAATCCGGTAGTCGCATATCTATTGCTGCCGCCAGTTTTTCAATGTACGCATTTCAAGAGCTTCGCGAGCAATTAAATGAAATTGCCGAGCTGCGATTTATCTTTACTTCCCCTTCATTCGTTACAGAAAAGGCTGAAAAACAGCGCAGGGAGTTTTATATACCCCGGTTAAATCGTGAACGAAATTTATTCGGATCTGAATTTGAGATAAAGCTTCGCAATGAACTATCCTTAAAGGCAGTTGCAAGAGAATGTGCAGACTGGATAAGGCAAAAGGCTTGTTTCAAATCAAATTGTACCAGCGAGAACATGATGGGTTTCATCAATGTCGATGAAACAAATTATATGCCTATTACCGGATTCACTACCGTAGACCTTGGATGTGAGCGTGGCAATAATGCTTATCAGTTTGTTCAGCGTACTGATGCACCCTTATCTCAATTTTATCTTAATCTATTCAACGAGGTCTGGCTCGATGATAGCAAACTACAAGACGTTACTGAACAGGTTCTTGACAACATTACAACAGCATATAGAGAAAATGCCCCCGAGTTTATCTATTTCGTATCTCTATATAATATCTTCAACGAATTCCTTGAAGACATATCGGAGGACGAGTTGCCAAACGAAGCCACCGGCTTCCGCAACTCGCAGATATGGGGAAAACTCTACAACTTCCAGCGCGATGCAGCTCTGGCAATCATAAACAAACTTGAAAAATATAATGGCTGCATACTTGCCGACTCCGTAGGTCTCGGCAAGACTTTCACCGCTCTTTCGGTCATTAAGTATTACGAGAACCGCAACAAGTCCGTTCTCGTCTTATGCCCGAAGAAACTTTATGAGAACTGGGTTGCTTTCCGAGCCAACTATCGGAATAATCCTATTGCCGCTGACCGTTTGCGGTATGATATACTTTTCCACTCTGACCTCTCGCGCGACCGGGGCAAGAGTGCCGGAGGTCTCGACCTCGATTATATAAACTGGGGCAATTATGACCTTGTCGTTATTGACGAAAGCCATAATTTCCGCAATGGTGGTAAAATCTCTACTAACGAAGATACAGGCGAAGAACGCGAGAACCGCTTCCTCCGTCTTATGAACCGCGTCATCAAGCCGGGAGTGAAAACCAAAGTGCTTATGCTTTCGGCTACGCCGGTAAACAATCGCTTCAACGACCTCAAAAATCAGCTGTCATTAGCATACGAGGGAGATAGTGAAAATATCAATGGACTGCTCGACACCGACAATACCATTGAAGATATTTTCCGTATGGCTCAGGCTGTTTACAACAAGTGGGCTAAACTCGACCCGGAGGAACGCACTACCGAGCGGCTGCTTTCTGATTTGAGTTTCGACTTCTTCAAAGTTCTTGACGCAGTAACAATCGCACGAAGTCGCAAACACATCGTTAAATATTACGACACAACGGATATAGGCACTTTCCCCAATAGATTGCCGCCGATTTCACGGCGTCCTCCGCTTACCGACCTTGACAAGAACAAGACTGTAACTTTTAAGGAGATTGCTCAACTGCTCGACGACTTGAACCTCGCTATTTATACACCATCACTGTTCATACAACCGAGTGCAAAAGATAAATATGCGCTCAAATTCGAGGGCAACGGTAAAATTTCAGTTGACGGACGCGAAAAAGGCTTACGTAAACTGATGGCGATAAATATGCTCAAACGTCTTGAAAGTTCGGTTAATTCTTTCCGACTCACGCTTGAACGAATTAATAGCTTTATCGCCAACTCCATTGCCGCCATTGATAACTTCGACCGCAATTCAGGCTCAGGGCTTATTGACGTAACCGAGTTTAGCGATGATTTCGACAACGAGGACTCAGAGAACGACCCCTTTGTTGGTCGTAAGTCGCGCATAGATATTGCCGATATGGATTATGTTTCGTGGCGACGCTGTCTGAAAGAAGACCACGAAAAGTTATCATTGCTTCTTGCTATGCTTGAGCCTATAACTCCGGTTCACGACAGCAAACTGCAACAACTCTATGCCGACCTCTCCGAGAAATTCAGCAATCCCATAAATCCCGGCAATAAGAAAGCTCTAATATTCACTGCTTTTGCCGACACCGCCGAATATCTTTATCGTGAACTCGCTCCACGCATCAAAGAAGAATATGGTCTAAACGTGGCTCTCGTTACGGGAAATACAGATGGGCGGTGGACGCTTTCTCGCCGTGATGTCAGCTTCAATAACGTACTTACTTTCTTCTCTCCGCGCTCTAAAGACCGCGATGTTCTTTATCCCGGTTGCTCTGATATTATTGATGTACTTATAGCCACCGATTGCATTTCCGAAGGTCAGAACCTTCAGGATTGCGACTACCTCGTCAACTATGATATTCACTGGAACCCGGTACGCATAATTCAACGTTTCGGACGTATCGATCGTATCGGCTCACAGAACTCCGAAATCCAACTTGTCAACTATTGGCCCAATGTAGACCTTGACGAATATATCAAGCTCAAAGGGCGAGTTGAAAGTCGAATGAAAGCCACAGTCCTTACATCTACCGGCGACGGAAACCTCCTATCGCCTGAAGAAAAAGGCGACCTCGAATATCGCCGTCAGCAACTCAAAAAGTTGCAGACCGAAGTTGTCGATATTGAGGATATGGATACAGGAATAAACATTATGGATTTGGGCTTGAACGAGTTCCGCCTTGACTTATTGGCATACATTAAGGAACACCCCGAAATCGAGCGTACACCTAATGGTATGAGTGCCGTTGTTGCAGCTTCCGAGGAACTTCCACAAGGCGTTATTTTCATACTCAAAAATCGTCGCCAAGAGGTCAACATCGGCAAGACCAATCAGCTTCATCCGTTCTATATGGTTTACATATCATCCGATGGAGAAGTGATTGTAGATCACCTCGCCCCGAAGCGATTGCTTGACAATCTCCGAATGGCTTGCAAAGGCAAGACAGAGCCTCTTGCAGAACTTTGCCGACGGTTAAATGCTGAAACCGACGACGGACGCGATATGTCGGCTTATACCGAACTTCTGCATCTCGCTATCGAGAGTATCGTTTCCGTCAAGGAGGAAAGCGATATTGCCTCACTGTTCTCTGATGGTGAGTCGTCATTCCTCCGCAATGAAATTGCAGGTCTTGATGATTTTGAGTTGATAACTTTTTTAATAGTAAAATAAATATGTGTTGGCAAATTCAATCTTGGAATGATTTAGGAAGTTTAGCCACAGGTATAGCTGCCATTTCCTCAATTATTTTATTGGGTATTACATGGTATCAAATATACCTAATGAAAAAGCAAAGAATAGAGGAAGAAAGCCCCCGACTTATCGTTTCAATTGAACCCTGGCACAATATGTTTCTCCTTAAAATCACTAATGTTGGGGTTCTGACCGCTTACAATATTAACATAACTCTATCAGGTAAATTTGTAAATGATCATTATTCTAATTGGGCAAAGTCAATGTTTAAAAATATATCTGAGAGTCCATTTATTTTAACAGGAGGTAAAAGCAAGTTCTTTTATCTCTCATCTACTTATTTATCCGAGGGGGAATCTGAGAAACATGGAAATCCAGTTGAAACTCACTCATATTCCGAAATACGGCAGTGGCTTAATGATTAGGGTGTTCAGTTTGATGTTCCAACTTTTTAGCTCTGGTATCATCTGCAATATTCTGTAAATTAGAGCAATACCATCATAAGGTAAGCCGATTTTTGAATCAAAAAAAGCATAGTTTTTAATGCCGTAGTATTCAATAAATCATTTGATGAGTATCAGCAACTTATGACATGTAGCACTTAAATTTCGTCTCAAAAATGAGAACATAGAACTGAACACCCTACTTAATGATTATATAAAAGAGAAAATAAGAATTGACATCACTTATTGTGATGCAAAATATTCAATTCATGAAAATTTTGCAATATCAGATTTTGCTACACAGGGAGTACTTATGATTGAAGAAACGCCATATCAACTTGAGGTTTTGAATAAAACTTTGAAAAAGAAAACAATCACAATAACAACGGAAAACGGAAAATAAAAGTAATGAACAATCCGCTCCAATTCCCGGCATCCACTATCGTTGACAGACTGATACCTAAGGCTCAGTTTGTCAAGGCGAGCAATACGCCTACGGCTATACGCTCGCTCCTTGCTGATGAATTTGAGCAGATACGTTTGCTCTATGTCCTACGACCTGACACCGTCAACGTTGCAGAGGGCAACGAGGTAAAGGAGATTGATGTGTTCCTGTTTCGGTGCAAGACCGACCATTACTCTGTCAATCCCTTCTGCGGTATAGACGACCTTATACCTCGCCATACACTATACATTATTGAACACGGCAACCATACCGACTTGCTTATGCAGCATAAGCGGCGTTCCGTTGTTGCCGGTACTGTCAAATGGTCTCGTGAAGTCAGCAAATTGCTTACTGATATTGACCTTGACACTCGACCGCTCCAATTGGAGGGGCAGAACCTCGACCGGGTTTATTTCAATTTCTTTAGTCAAATGTCAGGCTACAAGGTTGACAACTCAGCCGCGATTACTGAGATTAAAGAACTTGAAACGCGCCTTGCAAAAATGAGACGCGAAGCCGAGAACCTGCAAAAACGTGTGCGGAACGAGAAGCAGTTCAATCGCCAAATTGAACTTAACTCGCAGGCTCGCGCTCTTAAACGTCAAATTGCCGAGTTGGAAACCCAACTCTCAAACATAAAGAAATAAATAATTTCGACAAACATATGAATCCTGAAAAATTGCCACTGCAAAGTGCCGATGGAGCGCAGATTAATCTTGATAAGTTATATCAGATTGCTCCCTCGTGCTTTACCGAGGCTCGCGGAGCCGACGGCAAAGTGCGTCGGGTGGTTAACTTCGACGTATTGCGCCAGTTGCTCGGTGACACCGCTGCCGACACAGGCGAAGAATTTTATCAATTCACGTGGCCCGGCAAAGCCGAAGCCCGACGTGAAGCAGCCCGCTCAATCCGTAAAACCCTCCGACCTGTTCCCGAAGATAGTGTAGATTGGGACACTACCCAAAATCTCTATATTGAGGGTGATAACCTTGAAGTCCTGAAACTACTTCAAAAGTCTTATATGGGTAAGGTCAAAATGATTTACATAGACCCGCCATATAATACAGGCAAAGACTTCGTATATCACGATGATTTTGCAACTACTGCAACCGAAAATGACCTGGCAGAAGGCAATACCGATGAACTCGGCAACCGCTATCGTAGAAACACAGATTCAAACGGACGTTTTCATTCCGAATGGTGTTCGATGATTTTCTCCCGACTCACTATTGCACATACTCTTTTGGCAGATGATGGTGTAATTTTTATCTCCATTGATAGTCACGAGTTAATCAATTTGAAGAAAATTTGCGACCAAATTTTCGGAGAACGTAATTTTATCGAGATTTTTAATTGGGCTAAGACCGAAACACCTGAAAATCTCTCAAAGAAGGCTAAACAAATCATAGAGTACGTTCTTTGTTATCAAAAAAACAAAGACTCCGTCAAATTTTCGGGGATAAAGAAAACATCCGTAAGTTCAAATGGCTTGTTAAATCAACCTAATGGAGTAAAAACATTAGTATTCCCGGCTAATAAAGTACTTACATCTATCCCTAATCAAGTTATTCCGGCTGGAATGTACGGAACAGATTCATACGATGTTGAGCTTCTTGAAGAGACGGAGGTAAAAGATGGCTTGTTTGTTAAACCTGTTACACTTCGTGCCAAATTCAAATGGCAACAGGAATATCTTGAAGAAGAAATGCGGAACGGAACTATCATAAAGATTCCGACACTCAAATTCAGTCCTTCCTATGAAAAGACAGAGTATGATGCTGAAGTCCCTTCAAATCTTATCAATTCTAAAGTAAATGTTGACACCAATGAGGTTGCGGGTAATTATCAAGTAGAACTTTTTGGTAAAAAAGTATTCAATTACCCGAAACCAGTCAGTTTAGTAAAATACCTTTTAGGGTTTAGAGATATATCCAATGATGATGAAATTATCGTCATGGATTTTTTCTCAGGTTCAGGTACTACTGCGGAAGCTGTAATGCAGTTATCTTTAGAGATAACTAATAAGCCAGTAAAATACATTCTCGTTCAACTTCAAGAAGATTTACATAAGTCATTAGCATCTGCTAATACTCCAAGCGAAAAAGAGATAATACAAAATGCGATTGACTTATGCAATGAAAATAAAATGCCTTGCTACATCACTGAGGTCGCGAAAGAGCGCATCCGTCGTGCCGGGCGCAAGATAAAAGAGGAAGCGGGACTGCAAGGGCAAGACCTCGACACCGGCTTCCGTGTTTTCCGCGTTGATGAAAGCAATATGGAAGATGTCTATTTCCAACCTGCCGCGCTTAGTCAGGACAAACTCGACTTGTTCTTAGACAACGTAAAGCCTGACCGAACCGACCTCGACCTGCTCTTTGGAGCAATGCTTGACTGGGGCGTTCAGTTGTCTCTCCCGATGTCGAAAGCCACCATTGACGGCTGCGATGTCTATACCGTAAATGACGGAGACCTTGTGGCTTGCTTCGCTGAAAATATCACTGAAAACGTAATAGCGCACATTGCTGACCAATCTCCGCTTCGAGTTCTTTTCCGCGATAGCTGCTTCAAAACTGATGCTGATAAAATCAACATCTTTGAACAGTTTAAGCAGCGCTTGGGCTGGAGTGATGAAGAAGCGATGAAAAATATTCGTGTGATATGAAGCTGAGATATAAACATCAACGTTTTCAGACCGAAGCGGCTCGTGCTGTAACCGACTCCTTTAAGGGTCAACCTTTCATTGACCCGGCGGAGTTTCTGCATGATGTAGGACAAGGACGAATCAACTACGGGGAATACGGCTTTGCTAATGCCCCGCTGATGATTGACCGCACACAACTGACTGAAAATGTACGCGCAGTGCAACTTGCTCAAGGGTTAAAGCCGATAGAATATTTCGAGGGTGAAGACAACGATGTTACGTTCACCGTCGAGATGGAAACCGGTACGGGCAAGACATATACTTACATTAAAACGATGTATGAACTTAACAAACTATATGGGTGGACGAAGTTCATTATCGTTGTGCCATCAGTGGCTATCCGCGAGGGTGTACTTAAATCGTTCCAGACTATGGATGACCACTTCGGCGACGAGTATGGTAAACGTATGCAATATTTCGTTTACAACTCCAAGCAGCTCTCTAAGATTGACGCTTTCGCCACCGACAGCGGTATGCACTGCATGATTATCAACACGCAGGCGTTCAATAGTTCTTTCGATGATACGGCTAACAATGCCGCATCAAGAATTATATTTGACCGCCGCGACGAGTTCGGCTCGCGTCGCCCGATTGATGTTATTGCCAAGACTCGCCCGATTATGATTATCGACGAGCCGCAGAGTGTTCTCGGTGCAAACCGCAACAACCGAACACGTCAGGGATTACGCCTGTTTGACCCGCTTATGATGTTGCTTTATTCAGCAACCCACCGCGACGGCGACATCTACAATATGGTGTTCCGCCTTGACGCTATCGACGCTTACAACCGTAAACTCGTCAAGAAAATTGAAGTTAAGGGTATCTCGCAAATTGGCTCTACCGCCACCAACGGCTTCCTTTGCCTTGAAGAAATCGTTATCGGCAAGGGTAATCCCCAAGCCCGAATTTCTTTCGACATCAAGACTGCCAACGGCACAAAGCAGGTAACTCGCCTCGTTGGAGAGGGGTATGATCTGTTTGAACAAAGCGGTGGTCTCGCTGAATACCGCGACCGCTGTATCGTCAAGCGTATTGACGGACGCGCCGGAACTATTGAACTGCTCAACAGCACTGTTCTCTATGAAGGAACTATGGTCGGCAATGTTCACGAAGACGCTATACGCCGCGAGCAGATACGCGAAACTATCCGCAGTCATTTCGAGCGCGAGCGTATGCTGTTCTCAAAGGGGATAAAGGTGCTGTCGCTGTTCTTCATCGACAAGGTGGAGAATTACCGCGTCTATGGCACAGGCAATTCTTTCTCGCTCGGCAGATTTGCCGAAATCTTCGAGCAAGAGTATATTAACGTGTTGAACGAGAACATAGATATGTTCTCCCCCGAATATACTCTCTATCTGCAAAGCCACCCGGCTTCCACCGTCCACGCCGGTTATTTCTCTCAGGATAAAAAGGGTAAAATGACCGACACCAAAGAGACCACGGAAAAAGGACGCGATGAAGCCCTACGAGCCTACGACCTAATTATGAGAAATAAGGAGCGGCTGCTCTCATTCGACGAGCCGGTACGCTTCATCTTCTCCCACTCCGCGCTGAAAGAGGGTTGGGATAACCCCAACGTCTTTCAGATTTGTACGCTGAAAGACAGCGACAATGTTACCAAGAAACGTCAGGAGGTTGGACGCGGTATGCGCCTGTGCGTCAATAAGCACGGCGAGCGTCAAGACCAAGACGTTCTCGGCGAGCATGTGTTCGATACCAATATCCTTACGGTCATTGCTTCGGAAAGTTACGAGAAGTTTGCCAAGCAACTTCAACAGGAGATTGCCGAGGCTGTGGCTCACCGCCCGACCGTCGTAACGGCTGCGCTCTTTGAGGGCAGAGTTTTCTCTGACGCTGACGGCAATTCCATTAAGGTAACTGCCGATATGGCACGCAAAATCAACAATCGCCTTATCCGCAAGGATTACGTGGACGATGAGGGTGCGCTTACACCTCAATATCACGAGGACAAGCGTAACGGTACGCTTGACTTCGGAGATGATTTTGCTAATGTGTCGGCTGCTATCGCTAAGGTGCTCGACGGTGTGTTCGACCCGAAGGCTGCTGCTCCCTCCAATGGGCGCAAACGCCGCATCGGTAATTTTGACGCTGATAAATTCGCTAATTCCCGGTTCAGGGAACTATGGGAGCAGATTAACGTGCGTTCGGTCTATACGGTTGATTTCAGTTCGGATGAACTGATTGAGAAATGTATCGAGCAAATCGACCTCCACCTGAATGTAACTGAAATTCACATTCAGATTACGACCGGCGCAATGGAGCAAATTCGTGACCGCGAAGCGTTGGAGTCTGCCTCTGCAATGACGCAGGGCAAGACGGTTCGCAAAACCGTACACGAGGCTGTCAGCAAGTCAGTAAAATACGACCTCATAGGCGATTTAGTCAAGGAAACCGGGCTTACTCGCCGTACTATCATTCGGATATTAAAGGGTATCTCTCCGGCTAAGTTCTTGCTGTTCCGAGTAAATCCCGAAGAATTTATTATCAAGGTTGCCTCGATAATAAATGACTGCAAGGCTATTGCCGTTATCAAGAAGATAACCTATTCGCCCACCGACCAAACTTTCGATACTGACCTGTTCACTGTCGATGAAGTCAGGGGTGTTGTCGGAGATAACGCAATGGAGAGTGAAAAGTCGCTCTACGACCTTGTCGTGATTGACAGCAAGGGCACCGAAATGGATTTTGCCAAACAGCTTGAAAGCAATACTGATGTCGATGTTTATACGAAACTTCCTCGCGGATTTTATATTAACACACCTATGGGACAATATAATCCTGACTGGGCTATCGTCTTTCGAGAGGGAAGTGTGAAACACGTCTATTTCATTGCCGAAACTAAAGGCTCGATGCGTGAAGTTGATCTGCGCGAAACCGAGAAATCAAAAATTGCCTGCGCTCGTCGCCACTTCGCATCATTGTCTAATTCGGTCGTTAAGTACGACGTAGTAAATAGCTATAATGACCTTTACAACCTGGTAAAGAATAACTGACACAAAATAAAGAGAGATAATTGAAGCTGATTTTGCTCCGGTTATCTCTCTAATATTATATTATCGAATTTAAAAATTGAATAATCAACTCTTTTGACTCCATTGACAAATGCGGATGAAAAAATATAATCAGCTGTTGCCGTGTCAAATGAGAAAGATTTAACTAGACTATATAAGGATTATATACGATTCGCTTATTCAGAATCAACGACCTCAGCACGGTTCCTGAAGTTGAGGGTGTCGCGGATGGCGTTCATGTCGCGGAGGATGGAGGAGTCGAGGACACGGGCGTAGCGTTCGGTCATCTTGACGCTGGCGTGGCCGAGCATCTTGGAGACGTTTTTTAGACTGACGCCTTGCGAGAGGCAGACGGTGGCGTAGGTGTGGCGAGCGGTGTGCATAGTCAGGTGCTTGTTGATTTTGCAGATGGTGGCTATCTCTTTCAGGTAGCGGTTCATCACCTGATTGCAGGGTATGGGGAGTAGCGTACCTTTCTTTGCGGCTTTCTTGTCGCCCTGATATTTTTCAATGATGGCGAGGGGAATGTCAAGCAGGGGGATGTTGCTCATCTGCTTTGTCTTTTGACGGGGCTTGCGTATCCACTTGTTGCCGTCGTTGTCGGTCACGATATGGTCTTCGGTAAGTTGCAACACGTCGGTGAAGGCAAGACCGGTGAAAGCCGACATCAGAAACATATCGCGTATCACTTCCAGACGCTTGCTTCCGGGGTTGCAGTTATAGATGCGGTCAACTTCCTCCAGTGTGAGAAATTCCGGGTCGGTCGGATCCTCGCGGAATTTAATTCCGGCAAACGGGTCTTTTTGAATCCAGTCATTGGCGAGGCATCGGTTGGTTATCTTTTTCAACGCCTTCATATAGCGGATGAGGGTATTCTGGCAGAGGTCTTTCTCTGTCTTGAGATAGATTTCGTATGCGCGTATGACCTCGCCGGTGAAATCCGACAATGGGAGGTCGTCAACATCGTACTTCTGCTTGATGAGTTCCCCGAGGTAACGCTTCATCGTTTCATACCTTCTCCACGTTATCTCCACAAAGTCTTTGCCGATAAGCAGCTTTGCTTCGTCATTATGCTCCTGAATAACTTACAGGATTGTCCGCTCCTGTTTGCGCACCTGTCCTACGCCATAAAAGCGCTGCTGAACAATCAGCGGATTTATTTCCGCACCCTCCTGTTGGAGTTCTGTGATAATCTGATGGATACGAACGCGAGCTTCCTCAATGAATCGGTTAAGGTCAACAGCGGATGTGCTCGTGCCTTTGGCGCGTTCCTTTGACTGGTCCCATAAGTTAGGCAGAATACTCTTGCGGATATTGTTCTCCACACGCTGACCGTCAACGGTGATTCGCATGGCGACCGATGCCTCGCCATTCTTCAGCAGCTTGGTCTTCTTCAGGAAGAAAGACACTCGGAAATTGGTTTTACTTCTCATAGCCAATATCTTCTGTTTTGAGGTTAATGACTTGGTGGCGCAAATCTGATATGTGTTTTATTGGATAAACAGTTGAAACATAACATCTAAACGCCATTCTGGTGGAGATAGTTCATCGGTGTTGTTTGCTCCACCGATTGCTCCACCAGCGTTTCAATCTGTCTCCCTCATAAACGAATCAGAAAACTCCAGCCTTATCAATGTTCTTGTTGATTATCTCTTCACAGAGAGGTCTATTTGAGAAGTAGGCAATACACACAATGTCAGCGTATTGAATATTATCAATCACCCACTGTCTCCATCCGCTCCATCCAGTTCGCGATTGCTCACCCGATGGATTGGTGGAGATTGAATATTCTGCACAACCCTATAAACACACAAAACATCGAATATCTCTGATATTCAGTGTTTTGCATCGCCTTTCGGCTTTAGGTTGTGGTGCCACCAGCACCATTTTTAGCGAATTGTAATGAATCGCGGTGAATGGCTTTAAATACTATTTCGCTATAGATCAACGGAATTAAACTGAACTAAATTTGTTTTCGGGTGTTAATATTCAAGAATTATAGGTAACTTTATAGGTAACTTTTCAAAAGTTCCCTATCTTTGCAGTCGGAGAATCGAACTTTTGAAAATCCCGACCAACTAACAAAAAAGTTACCTATACGGGCGGGAATCGAACTTTTGAGAACCTCGACCAATCGACAAAAAGTTACCTATTGAATTACCTATAAAGTTAAACGTATTATGGCAAAGACTCTCTCCAGATTCTATCTGCTCAAAAAAGACGAGAACAAGGATAAGGCAACACTTTTCGTGAGGGTGCAAGACCCTATACGCAAAATTGATGTCCAGTTTACCACTCGGCTCCGTGTATCGGTGCCGGAGTGGAAAGTGGCTGTGTCGAGCGAGGACGCATTGGCACGGCATCGCAAGGAGTATCCGAAACTGCATGACAAGCTCGGCCGAATCGAGGTTATGCTCAAACGTGAGATGGAGGCTCCTGAATTTGACCGCGAAAAAATCAAGCATGAGATAATGGCTATCGCAGACCCTGAGAAATCCGAGATTGTGCGCCGCCAGCAGGAGGCTGAAACTATTGCAAGGGAACGAGAAGAACAGCAGCAACGGGAAGAAGCGGAAAAGGCTCGTATTGCCGCTGAAACTGCACGCGCGAATATCTGGAATTTTCTTGACCGTTTTGTCGAGGAGATAAAATCCGGCAAACGGCTGAACGGCAACAACCGCTATACCGCCGGGAGCTGCAAGGCATGGAGCAGTTTCCGAAAACTCTATAACGGCTTTGACCCGCGCCACAAGCTGACATGGGCGGATGTTGACCGAGCGTTGGTGACGAAGTTCCTCGACCATCTTCAAAAACTCGACTACATGGGAAGTTCTGTCAACAAGTATCTTGTATCATTCCGCGCTATGGTGGGCTACGCATACGAGGACGGACTGCACAATAACGACCGTGCGCTGAGCTGTTTCTCCAAACGTAAGGTTGAGGAAAGCGACAAGGCTGTCGAAATCTATCTTACCGAAACTGAGTTGCAGGCATTGGCAGAGATGGAATTGACAGGGCTTAAAGACCAAGTGCGTGATATTTTCCTTGTCGGTTGCTATACCTGTCAGCGTGTCAGCGACTACAACAACATCCAGCCGGAAGACTTCACTACAACTGCAAAAGGAACACCGATTATCCGTCTTGTCCAACAAAAGACCCGCAACGAGGTGAAGATTCCGATAATGAATCCTAACCTCGAAGCAATCTGCAAGAAATACGAGTATAATCTTCCCTCTGTTGTTGACCAGATTCTGAACCGTTACATAAAGGAGATACTGAAAGACCTTTCCGGGAAGGTGCCGACACTTGCGGTCAAGGTGCCGACAAAGCTCACGATGAAGCAGAAGGAAAAGGAGAAAGCCGGGGAACTGACGGTAGAGCGCAACGACAAAGGGGATGTGATGATGCCTCGCTATGATTGCGTCACTACTCATACCGCTCGACGCAGTGGTATTACCAATATGTACCTCTCCCACAAATTCACCATCGTACAGATGATGCACGTCAGCGGCCACAAGACACAAAAGACCTTTATGGACTACATCAAACTCTCATCTGATGAAATCGCCGATGAGATAGACGCAATCGTCAACGGTGCAAAAGAAGAGGTGTTCTAAAAGACTTGATGCCTGACTTGTAGCCCAACTTGTGCGTCTTGCATGAGTCAGTTCCCCGAAAGATATTTTTCTTTTGCTCAGTCGTATGTTAGGTTTGGTTTATCGGGCATATATAAAGCCCGAACCAAACCAATATGACTTGTAGAATCCACGACGGTGCCAAATGTGGCTAAAAATATATGATTTGGCACTCTGATGTAAATGAGCACAAGAGGGTGGATTCACGACGGTGCCAAATCGACAAATTTAGCCTCGCATTTGGCACCGTCGTGGATTTTTCGTAAATTTGCAGTCTAAAACAAACTCTATGATAGGAAGAAAACAAGAAATAGAACTGTTGGAGCAAGCATATCATTCTAACCGTTCGGAGTTTATAGCCATCTACGGTCGTCGCCGAGTTGGCAAGACGTTCCTTGTACGGCAGTTGTTCGCGGATAAATTCGCCTTCACATATTCAGGAATGCCTAATGTCTCGACTAAGGTTCAACTCCACAATTTCTATAAGGAATTACTGGCGCAAGGGTGCAAGGCTCAGTCTGCTCCAAAAAATTGGACTGATGCGTTCTTTATGTTAAGGGAACTTGTCGCATCTAAGCCGGAAGGCAAGAAGGTCATATTTCTTGATGAACTACCTTGGATGGATGGTCGTCAGTCAAGTTTCCTTCCTGCATTTGAGAATTTCTGGAATGCATGGGCTTCCGCTCGAAACGATATACTCCTTATAATCTGTGGTTCTGCTACATCATGGATTGTAAAGAAAATACTCCACAACAGAGGTGGGCTGCATAACAGGCTCACGAATCAAATCTGTCTTCAGCCATTTAATCTGAAGGAGTGCGAGGATTATGTAAAAGAAATGGATCTACCATTAGACCGCCAACAGGTAATCGAGGGATACATGGTCTTTGGTGGTATCCCCTTTTATTGGTCGCTTCTTGAACGGAATAAGAGCCTCACACAGAATATAGACCTGCTATTTTTCGGAAGGAATGCAAAACTTAAAGATGAATTTCAGGAACTCTATAGGTCATTGTTTGCCAAACCGGAAGTCTACGTCGAGATAATAACGGCTCTCGGGACTAAGAAGGTCGGAATGACACGAGATGAAATCATAAGTACCGCAAAACTTGATAGCGGAGGAAAATTGACGGCTTATCTTGAGGATTTGGAAAGCTGTGGATTCATCCGCCGTTATCAAGCTATTGGATCTAAGACAAAGAATGCTCTATATCAGTTAGTCGATAATTTCACATTATTTTATTTCCGTTTTAAGGATGGAAAGAATGTCACGGATACCAATTACTGGTCTAAGATACAGACTGCGCCAATATATCATAGCTGGAGCGGCTTCGCGTTTGAGAGGGTGTGCCTCTTACACTCAGAGCAGATAAAGAAGGCTCTTGGAATAAGTGGAGTTATCACTAACGAATACTCATGGCGCACCGCTGCCACTGACGAACATTCCGGAGCACAGATTGACCTGTTGATTGACCGAAGCGACAAAGTGATTAATCTTTGTGAGATTAAATATTCCGACAATCCTTATACAATTGATAAGAAATATATGGAGACCCTGCGTAATAAAGTGGCTTTGTTTCGCCAGATTACAAAGACACGTAAAGGAATTGCCCTGACAATGATAACAAGTTCCGGCCTTGTGAAGAACTCCTATTCGATGAATAATATTCATTCGCAAATCACAGCCGATGACTTGTTTGTGGACGCATAAACTCCAGAAGTTGCCGACAAATCAGCAGGACCATCAGGAACGAAAGGCTGAGCATTACTGTTTTTCTTTTGCCCAGTCATTTATGTAGGATTAGTTTAGTCGGGCATATGTAAAGCCCGAACCAAACCAAAATTAAAAGAGGAGGCTTCCGGGGCCTTGCTTTCATGCGCGTGTGAAGTAGGGCGCTGATAGGAGGCGCTGATAGGAGGCGCGCAGATAGGACTGAAAAAAAGTCCGTTTCTATGGTAGATATTCCAACATTTTTTTATAACTTTGCACCGCAGACCGTTTGTGTAGAGCCTGGTCAAGGGTTCGAGGGGCGGGAAGCGGACATATTTTGAAAAGCGTTTATCCGCGCTTGTTCTTGGCGTATAAGAATCTCGCAAATTCTAAAATCCATGTCAAGAGCGTAGCAACGGTAGATGCGCGTGGATATGTAATACCCAACATCCAAAGCTTTTACAAGAAAACTTTGGATGCATGTTACATATACAAGCGTAGGCTCTACACGTTGCCGTTCTACATGGATAGGCAATGCGAGAGCCTTTATACGGGAACGGCAACAGGTAAGATTCCTGCGCTTTTCTCTTTAGGAACAATAAATCAGTGATTATCAACTGTTATCAGAGGGAATCATGGTAGCGACAATATGTTACAGCAATGGACTGTGGAATTGGCACTCCGGGATTTTCTTCTCTGATAGCCGCAAGTCTGATAGACCTCAGGCTATCAGTCGCCATAGTTACGTATGTTCGTAAGACAATAGCCATAATTGTCTTCGCCGCAGTTGTTATCTTTCCTTTACGCTCATCTGCCCGAAACACTGCGAGCGCTTCCGTTGATTCTGTTTCTGTCGATTCCATAGCATCCTTTTCCGAAATAATCTTCTTCAGGTGTAATAAGACTTATTTCTCGCCTGAACTTTTCGACAACGAACAACGACTTGCAAATATCCGCGACTTTCTTGTCAATAACGATACTGTACCCGATATCAGATACCGCATATTCGGCACAGCCTCGCCGGAAGGTCCGAAGGATAATAATGTGTGGCTCTCGCGAAACCGTGCCGGGCGTCTTGCATCGCTGCTGCGCGATTATACTACACATTCTATCGATACCACTTCGCGCCCGACACTGGTTGGCTCCCGTGAACAATGGCCACGGTTGCGCTATGCCACTTTCTATGCCGAATGGCCGGTGCCACAACCACATATCAGACCGATTCACATCGATATTGAGCCCCCGACGCTGAATCTTGGCATTATTCCGATTGACACCACTCTTATCCCGATTAAGATTCCTGTTATCAGAAAGCGCCGGATATGGATTCCGCCGTTCTTCATAAGCAATAATTTTTTGCAGGATGTCGTACTGGTGCCTAATATCGGACTCGGATTCCCTGTTTACAAGCAGTTGACATTCTTTATAGACTATTATCATGCCTGGTGGTTCAACCGCCCCGACCGCTACTGCTGGAGATGGTATGGAGGTGAGGTGGAGCTGCGATGGCAACTCGGACACGGCAAAACCGACAACCGCTTCGCCGGATTCTGGGTCGGTACATATTTTTCCACTTATACTTATGACTTTCAGTTCGGACGCGACAAAATGGGGGTGCAAGGCAACAAATATAATCATGCTGCCGGTGTGTCATTCGGTTACTCCCTGCCGATTGCCCGGCGATTCCACCTTAATTTCCTTGTAGGCGTAGGGTATCAATGGGGTAGATATTACCGTTTCCACACCGTTGACGACGAGTGGGACCATGATGTGTGGTTACAGACCAGACACCGTCGTTTCTTCGGTCCGACACGGGCCGAGGTTGGAATCTCATGGCTTATCGGCACAGATAATGTAAACTCTTTCAAGTCAAAGGCAACAGCAAAGAAAGGAGGGCTGAGATGAAACCGTTCCTTTTGTTTATGATACTGTCGCTCTTGACTCTGACCTCTTGCGAACACCGTCCGCTCTGCTTCGACCATAGTTATGTGGCTGATGTGCGTGTTGAGTTTCAGTGGAACGACTCAGAGGAGCCATGCCCCGTGATGGTTGTATGGTTCTTCCCCATACGTGATTGCGAAGATGACATGCGCATCCCCGAACGTTACGAACTTTCAGGCAGCACAGGCGGCTACGTCAGACTTCCTGCGGGACCATACGAATGTCTGGCATACAACGGCGACACCGAACGTAACCGTGATTATGGAGAAACTTTCGGATCGCTTTATATAACTACCGGCCCGGATGTGATTCTAAGCTACGAAGAGCGTCAGGACGAGAATACAATACCCGTCGCGCCGGGCACCGAGAATCACGACGTAAGACTCTCCGCCGACAGACTTTGGCGTGACCGGGTGGCGCAGTTCACCGTCCTTGACAGCAGACCGCATGCATCGCCGCTACATCAGGTTGTTACGTTTGCCCCGGAAGAAGTTACCACTAATATATACGTCATTGTAAAGAACGTTAAGAAACTCACTCCCGGAACCGGAATGCGGGCGGTTATCACCTCTGTGTCGGAGAGATTCCTTCCCGGTCCCTCCTTGCCCGACGGAAACCCCGTGACCGTGCCTTTCAATATGACAGCAGACGCGACCTCTGATCCTCCGACATCTCTTACGGGCAAACTGATAGTGTTCGGTCACTGCCACGATACTCGCCAAACGCATTATGTGTCGCTGTATCATACCAAGACAAAGCAGGCATACCACTTCGATGTAACCGGCCAGATGGAGTCAGCCCCCGACCCACGGAACATTTATATCATAATTGACGGCAAGGACATTGACCCCGACGGGAGTGGCGGCCTTGGCGTGGACGTCGGCGACTGGGGTGACGGCGGCGATATCGGCATCGGAGCGCAATAAATATTTAAATCGACAAATCAAAAAAACAGTTATAAACAATTTAAATCAACATTATTAACAACTTAAAATTAACTTCTTAAAAACACTTCGAGTATGAAGCACAAACTTTCGACTCTCGCGGGAGCTTTAGTTATGCTACTCGCGACGGGTTGTTCTCAAGATCTGATGGAAGAGTACAACCCCACGGAAACCAACAGTACGGATGCCATCTCCTTCCGCGCATCCGCCGGCCGCAGCGAAATCGGCTCGCGTGCCGCCAACGTAACCACCAACAACATCTCCATGTTCAGGGCGTGGGCTTACGGCACACTCTACAACGGGGAGCACTGTGAGTTCATCCCCAATCCCGGCACCTTCGCAACGAAATTCGAAGAATCTGACGGAACCACAATCTTCCGAACTGAAACTTCCTATCTGTGGCCTACGGACATCACACACATGGACTTCTACGGAATCGGTGTAGGATGTGCTGATAACGAATACTTCGATGCTCAGGATGCGTTCACAAAAGCCAACTACACCTGGGCCGCTCCCGGCGAGGACGGTAAAGCCCATGTCCTCGTCAAGAATTTCACAGTCCGCCATAATGACTCTCAGACATGGGATGAAACCAACTTTCCTTCTGCCAACAATAAAGTCAAGGGGCAGGAAGATATAATAGTCGCCATGACCCACCGCAACAAGGCTGTCAACAACGATGTTTTCATGCGGTTCAATCATACCATGAGCAGCATCGAGCTTCAAGTCCGTAACGGCTATGATGAGGCTCAGCACGACGGCAAACAGGTGATATATATCAAGGGAGCCTGGATTGTTACCGGTGATAAAAAATGGGAATTCGACTTCGCCGCCAATCCCTGCAATGGAACGCAGAATCATAACGGCACAGGTACATACACGTGGAAACCGATGCGAAATGCCGCCAACGACGGAGATCTCTATACAGATGAATCACTTAGTGAATCCGAGCGGAACAACGATACCAAGGTCGCTGCCTACGGATATTCATTCCAGGAACCGATAAGAATAGCCCCTGAAACAGGAAAGAGAGTAGCCACCCTTTGGTCAATGAATACCAGCTCGACTGCCCCTGCAAATACGAACATAATTCTTCCGAGCCAGAAGCTTAATGGCTGGACTAATGATCTGGGAGTCAATATAGACGGTTCGGATATTGGCCACACATCGGGCACCGCCCTAACAGATGGAGCCTACATGCTGCTTTTGGTTCGTCTGGAACTGGAAGAATCCTCTGACCATAACCAGCACAACAGTACACTGCACGGAGTGCAGGACGGGAATGGCAACTGGAAACACCAGATATTCCCCTATACCGGTCACTACGGCAAGAATGAATACAGCTATGTGTGCGTACCCCTCACCCATAAATTGGAACCGGGCAAGAACTACAAGATTAGCATCAATATGCTTGGAGCAAATGGACTCGGTCAATATCCCCCGTCCAACCACCCGATGCCTATCATCGCGGATTGCGACGGTTCGTTCAATTTCGAAACAGCGCAAGGTTTCAAATCAGGCGACAACTGGAATCAGAGCAAGCTTGACGAACCGCGTGTGATAGTCTATCGTCCTATGAATCCTACTTCAGGCAATAGTGCGGCTACCGGCACACATCCCAAGAATGAAGTGACCGAAGAATCAGGTGTACAGGTAATCAAAGCAGCAACTAAGACATTCGGCTCGCCCGTACTTGAAAAGAATGTGACATTCAGTGTAGCAGTGAATACGTGGACGGACAGCACCACAAGCGATAATGCCAAATAGCCACATACAGACCACCGGACATTAACATACGACGCAGCACCCCCCGCCGAGAGTAACCGGTAGGGGGTGCTTCTTTATTACTTAGTTTTATTTACAGGAAAACCGGAGTTACAAATTTTAATCAAGCGTTGCAGAAATAATCAATCTCCCGAATTACCAAAAGAGATTGCTGGATTCAGGTGTCCAGGGGTCAGAGGGTCGGAAATAAACATGGGTGCGGTCGGCGTTCTTGCGGCGTTCAAGTCGGATAGTCATCTCTTTGATGCTGTCCTGCTCCTGTCGGTTGCCGACCATCATCGCTTCTTCTCGGAGCATCATGTTGCGGATGCCTTCGGCGTCGTAGCTCACGCGTTCATAGCGGTAAAGCCATTCGACTTTCTGAAGATGCCCGTTCTCTTTGTTGAGGTTGTAGCACCAGATGCCGAGGCCGACAGCGATAAGCAATAGGGCTCCGGCAACGGCATAAATCCATTTGGGTATTGCCGCCCAGACAGCACCATTGACGATGCTATACATCCGGTCGTTGAGACGCTTCGCCGATTCGTTGAACTGACAGGTTTGACTTGCGAACTCATTGCGGATGCCTTCGTGAAGTGCATTTTTTACATTCTTGTCAAGTCCGTCCTTAAAGGCGATGACGAAAGCTTCTGCCAGTTCTTTCGGTAATTGAGAAAAGTCAAGACTTTTGAGGGCTTCGATTTTTTGCTTGGCGAGGGCCGCCTCGACAAGTCGTTTTACCGATTCGTTGGTGGCGATATTCGCGGGTAGCTCCACTTGGATCTTCTCCGGGATTGCTGATGCCGACGGTTCCGTCTGCACAGGCTCGGATGCCAGTCGTGTATCAATGTCTGTCAGTAAATCCTTGTTCTCTTTCGCGGTTTTGAGAAGGTCGTCAATCTTCTCGTCTTGTTTCTTGACGAGGGTATATAAATCTGCCATTATAGTGATCTTCCTTTTTTCTTTTTGGGTTTCTTTTTCATTGCTCGGATGAAGGCTTCTTCTTCCGGGTCATAGCCGGGCCCGACTTGGAACAGTCCGCCGACAGCCTGACATCCGGTTTCGATTATGTTCTCCACGACATTGACCACGGGCGATTCCTTAATCTTCGCTGTCACCGAAATCGGCGCCGGTCGCTGTGGTTGTGCCTCTCTTATTCCGGCGTTCTTGGTAAAGAATTTGTCAAGACGCCTGTAAGAAAACGCACGGTCAATCCTTGAGCCGTTAAAGGTAAATTCGCTGTCGGAAAAGCGTATGCCCTGCGGCTTGCCGGTGTCGCGGTCGTTGTAAAATTCCACGGTTATACCAGCCGGAGCGAGGCGACGGCGGAACTCGTCCCACGATTTGCAACGGTGCATCGCCGCCTGAATCTTAGGTTTCATCTCTGCAATCGCATCTTCATACAGCTTCTTTTTAGGCGAAAAAGTCAGTCCGTATTTCAGTTTGATAGCCTTAGTCGCCTTCTGGCTTTTGTCGAAATTGTTGCTTTCGTCGATGGCTTTGCCGTGAAGATTTACGCGGTTATAGACAATATGGAAATGCGGCGAGCCGGTTTCGAGATGACGTACAATCAGATATTGCGTGTCCCGGATGCCCATCCGTTCCATATATTCTTTTGCCAGCTGAACCATGAGCTCATCGGTGAGACGGGGTAAATCTGCCTTATCGAAGCTCACGGCGATATGTCCGATGGGCTTGCTGATTCTATTGTTGAGGCTCGCCCCAATGTCGAAACTGTCCACGATTCTGCGGTAGTCGCTGCCGAAAACGCCGTCGGAATCTATCACGCGCCATGTGTCGTCGGTGTACTTTTCCTTGTCGTGAAATTCGCGCATAACGTAGCCCACTATGTCGGATGCGGCTCCTTTTGCGAGTATTTTTGCTATCATAATAATGTCGAATTCTGGATTTTCAACTTACCGAGAATGGCTAAAATTCCGTCAAGACAAGCCTCGGCTTTTCGCTTTGTCGAGGGCCATGCGTTAGCCTGACAAGCCTTCACTTGGTCATTGAGATTCTTGCCCTGATACATCAGTTCGCGTATCGCCTCCCGTTCAAAGTCGGTGAGACGACCGACTACCGAGAGTCGGAAGGCGGAGATTCTAAGCAGTTCGGCGATGCTAACACCGGCGGCTGCGGCCTTGGCTTTCACCTCGCTCTCTTCGGCATCGGTAAAATTCACAGAGACTTTGCGGTCTCTTTTATCGCTGGATTCTTTCTTCGGTCGCCCGCGGAGTTTCACACCGGGAGCGTCCTGATTGAACTTTCTCATTTGTTGAGTTGGGGATGGTGACCGCAGGGAACAGAGAGCGTCCTTCGGGATGCGAGGGGTTTCGGGTGGGAATTTTTTACCTCCCGAAACATACCCTTGCATCCCCAACTAATCCACTATC
>ERZ827108.1299-NODE-1299-length-34286-cov-15.810377_pt1 | contig 34286 bp, 20 predicted proteins | sample MGYA00519921_ERZ827108 | MGnify/ENA primary metagenome ERZ827108 (study PRJEB31778, sample SAMEA3449258) | human gut metagenome | biome: human gut; feature: human-associated habitat; material: faeces | place: United Kingdom | collected 2010/2012 ...
GCCGCTGACCTGCGGCTAGGATAGAAAACGGACTAGTTATGCTGCGAAACTATGGAGCAAAGCTGGCGAAAGCTCGGCGGCGCGCGATACCGGTCCCCTGCACGCCTCTGTGTGCCCCCGTAAAACAACGCTTGCGAACAGGCGATTCGATTTCGCCTCCATTTTTTGAAAAAAGTTGTTGACACCTTCCTCATCCACTGTCATAATATCCGTTGCTGTTTAGAAGTGCGCCATTACCTCAGCTGGATAGAGGGACTGACTACGAATCAGTACGCCGGGGGTTCGAATCCCTCATGGCGCACCATTTCAGCTTATTACTCCGCAACGATTGGGTCACCAACACGTGCGGTTTTTTTATTGTTGGAGGAAAGGTCCGTACTTGAAGGTTCGAAAACATAAGCCTCACAGTATGTAACCCTTCGGCTCCCCGCGTCGGCAGTCGAGGGTCGACTGCAATGCGCCAGGCCTGACAAAGATTTTACCTGGGAATATTCTCCTAAGTGGTACGATTCCAAAGCACGGCCTAACGGCGCATCAGAACGTAAGGGAGCGCCATGCTTTATCTGTCCCAAATGCTGGGGAAGCCCGTTGTGGATTCCGCTGGCGAGAAAATCGGCACGATCTCCGACCTCGCGATTTCAACCGGCGAGGTCTTTCCCCGCATCACAAGCCTCGCCTTCCAAGGGCCGGGCAAAGTCCCCTTCATGATTTCCTGGCGAAAGTACGTCGACGAGTTCGACGGCGAGGGCATCAAGCTTTCCGTCGATTCGCCCGACATCCGCTTCAGCTACTTGCAGCCCGACGAGGTGCTTCTCGCACGCGACCTCATGGATCGACAGATCGTCGACACCCAGGGGCTTAAGGTCGTGCGCGTAAACGACCTTAAGCTCTCGCAATCGGGCACGCAGCTGCGACTACTCGGCGCCGAAGTGGGCATTCGCGGCATCCTGCGAGGGCTTGCCCCCTGGCTCGAACGCACCGTTGTCTCCGTCGCGAAAACCTTCCACAAGCAGATCGACGAGCGCATCATCGCCTGGAACTACATGGACCTGCTCGACCGAGACCTCTCGGAAGTGCAGCTTTCCGTCACGCACAAGCGCCTCGACGAGCTGCACCCCGCCGACGTTGCCGACATCTTGGAGCAGCTCGATCCGCAGCAGCGCGCGAACGTCTTCAAACACCTCGATGAGAGCCAAGCGACCGAGGCCATCTCGGAGATGGAAGACGAGTACCAGGCCGACTTCATCGAGGACCTCGACGACGCCAAGGCCGCAAACGTCCTCGGCAACATGGACCCCGACGACGCCGTCGACATCGTCCGCGACCTTTCCTATGAGAAGGCAGAAGCACTGTTACGCCTGATGGGAGTGGAAGACGCTGCCGAGATTCGACGGCTTTTGGGATACAAGGACGGCACCGCGGGCGGCATGATGACCACCCAGTTCGTCGCCGTGCCGGAAACCTTCACCGTCCGCGAGACGATCGAAGTGTTGCGCGAGCTGCCCGAAGAGCACCCGACGGTCCACTACGTCTACGTCCTCGACGAATACGACAAGCTCGTCGGCGTGTTGTCGCTGCGCACCCTCGTCTTGACCGACGACAGCAAGGTGATGCACGACATCATGTACACCGACCTCATCACCGCCTCGCCGGACGAGACGGAAGACGATGTGGCGGCGGACGTCTTCAAGTACGACCTCCCCGCAATGCCCGTCGTCGACGAGCGCGGCAAGCTTTTGGGCATCGTCACCACCGACGACGCGTGGGATGCCATCGAAGACGACGTGAGCGGCGACAAGACGAAGAAGAGCGTCCTGCTCGGCCTGGGCGCTACCGCGGCGGCTATCCTCTTTTTGGTACTCTACACGCTCGTGCTGTTCCAAATCATCGGTTACTCCTGGAGATAAGCCATGGTGTTTGGGAAGAAGAAAGCAGACGCCGCGAGGGGTACGGCAAAGACCCTTGTCCCCATCCCCGGCAAAGCCTTCGGCGTCAGCGGCAAGCAGAAGAAGGCGACGGGGGCAGCGCTCCCCGACAAGGCGAGCGTTTCAGAAACCGACAGCCAGGACGGCAAGAAGAAAAATCGGCTGCTGCTCATCCTCGCAGCGATGGGCCCCGGCATCGTCACTGCCATGGCGGGCAACGACGCGGGCGGCATTTCGACATACTCCACGGCGGGCGCGAAGTTCGGCTTCACAACGCTGTGGGTCATCCCCATCATGTGCATTCTGCTCATCGTGGTGCAAACGACCGCAAGCCGCATGGGCGCGACAACCGGCAAGGGCTTTGCTGCGCTCATCCGCGAGCGATTCGGCATTCGCCTCGCGGCACTGGCCATGTTCGCCCTGCTCGTCGGCAATGTTGCCACCACATTCTCGGAGTTTGCCGGCATCGCGTCGGGCATGGAGATGTTCGGTGTCTCGAAGTACGTCTCCGTTCCAATCGCCGCGGTGACGGTCTGGCTGCTCATCGTCGGCGGCAGTTACAAGCGCGTGCAGAACGTGTTTCTCGCGTTGTCGTTCGTCTTCGTGACCTATATCATCGCGGCAGTGCTCGCCCAGCCCGACTGGAACGATGCTCTCACCTCGACCGTCGTTCCACAGATTACAGGCGGCGTGAGCTGGATATCGCTCGTCATCGCGATGATCGGTACGACGATCGCCCCGTGGATGATGTTCTTCACGCAAAGCAACGTCGTCGAGAAGGGCACTACGACCAACGAGCTCTTCGAGCAGAAGATCGACGCCGTATCGGGAACCATCGCCGCCTGCCTCGTCGCATGGTTCATCATCGTGACCACGGGAGCTGTGCTCTACCCGCAAGGCATCGAGGTCGACAGCGCCGAGGCGGCAGCGCGCGCCCTCGCCCCGTTCGCTGGGCAATACGCCGAAGCGCTCTTCGCCATCGGCCTGGTCGCAGCCTCTTTCCTTGCAGCTTGCGTCCTGCCCCTCACCACGGCCTTCGTCATCTGCGAGGCATTCGGCTGGGAAGCAGGCGTGTCGTTCAAGTGGCGCGAGGCTCCCATGTTCAAGAGCATCTTCACGTTCGTCATCATCATAGGCGCCGTGGTCGTGCTCATCCCGAACGTCAACCTCATGGGAATCATGCTCACGGCCCAATTTGTGAACGGCATCATCCTGCCCGTGCTCCTCGTGTTCATGGCCATCATCGCCTCGGATAAGCACATCATGGGGGCCTTCAAATCGAGCCGCCTCTCGCAGATCCTCATCTGGGTGACGGTCGCCATCGTGACCGTGCTCACCGTCGCGCTCCTCGTGATGCAGGTGCTCGGCATCGAGTAGGAAGCGGCTTTCCTGCAAGACAGGAGGGACCCCATCTCGCAAGGCGAGAGTCCCGTCAATCGAGAAGAAGGGCCGACAGCGCGATATCCAACGCGCCGTCGGCCCTTCTTTTCCCATGCAGGCATTCGGGGCGGCCCCCTAGGGAGCCGCCCCGAATACGAAAAGCTTGTTAGTCGTCAGTACACTACTTGAGCCCGTACACTGCATTCAGGGCACGCAGCGTCATCGCCGCCATCTGAGCACGCGTTGCTGTGCTCTGCGGCGCCGCCATCTTGCCCTCCGGGGTTTCGACGCCGGTGATGATGCCCGCATCGGTCGCCCAAATCATCGGGGCCGTCGCCCAATCGCTCACGTTCGCGTTGTCGACAAGGCCCAGAAATGCGGTCAGCGACGCAACCGAAGTATCGACGCCCTGATTCTCGGCCCACGCGCAGATCATCTTCGCAAGCTGCTCGCGCGTCACCGAATCGTTCGGCCCAACCAACGTGGTGCCCGCATAGCCGCCGAGCACACCATTTGCGTAAGCCCAGTTCACTGCTGCGGTATACCATTTGCCATCCGCATTGTCGGTGAAGGGCGTGGTGTTTTTCTCAATCCCGTTCAGGTTCAACCCCGAAAGGCGACCGAGGATCATCGCGACCTGGGCGCGCGTCAAGCTATCTTCGGGACCGAACTTGTTAGTTCCCGCATAGCCCGAAAGCAGCCCGAAGCGGGACGCCTCGGCTACGTCGTTCGCATACCACGCATCGGCGGGCACGTCGGAGAACGTCGGGGCTCGCGCCGCCGCGATGCGGAAGGGAACCTTCGTCTCTCCCGCGAAGTTGCCCTTGCCGGAGACGAGCGCGTAGCCGATGCCTGCAGCCTCGTTGTTCTGATAGGCAACATCGAAGTCGACGCCCGACTTGAGCTCGTAATCGCCCAGCAAGGCGGACACTGCAGGCTCGGCAGCTGCGCCTTCGACCTGGTCAGCCATGGAGGCAAATGACGCATCGGAAACCTGGGCAGGCACGATGTCGAACGTCGCTTCGAGGGAGCCGGTATAGTGGCCCTTGCCCGTCAGCTTCACCGAAGCCGTGCCGACGGCCTCGTTGTTCGCGAACGCCACCGTATAGTCGGTGCCCTCGGCGAGCACGGCGCCGCTCACGGTGAGCACGGTCAGGGACGGCTCGATGGCCGACCCCGTGAAGGTCTGCGCCGGAATGGCGGAAATCACACTGCTCGACAGGTTAACGCCCGCAGAGGAATTGCCGCCCGGGGTGGGGGGCGTCGTGCCCACGCCGATGGTGTAGGACAGCTCACGCTCGCCCATGTAGTTGCCGGCGCCCGTAATCTTCACCGTCTTTGTGCCCTGGGACGTGATATCGTCGGGGAACTCGGCGGTGAAGTCGGTGCCCTCGACCAGGGAATAGGTGCCCAAGATGTCGGGGCGGTTGTGGACGCCGATGATCGTCGGCTTCTGAGGCTGGCCGTTATCGGCGAAATAACTGCGGGAAAGCACGATGTTCAGGCCGGGCGTTGTCGCGAAATCGAAGCGAACGTTGTAGCTCGACTCAATCGACCCGATGTAGTTGCCCTTGCCGACAGCGATGACCTTGGCCGTTCCAACCTTTGAGTCTCCTGAAATGCGAAGCGCGTAGTCCGTACCCTCGACAAGAGTCTCGCCCGTCTCGACGTTTTTCACCACGACGGACTCCGGACGGTTCGCCTTCGAGTTTGCCCACACCACATCGGGGATGGGATCGATGGCGCAGGAGCTCATGCGCTTGTAGTTGGCGATGGAGCCGTTAGCGACCTCAGCGACGGCGGCCGTCGCGTCGATGGCACCGTGGGAACCGGAGCGATCGGGGTTCGACTCATCGTTGCGGTTGTACCCCGGATCGGCCTTCTCGATTTTGTGAGCCGTGCTATAGATGGCATTCTCGACCTGCTCGACCGACAAATCAGGGTTCGCCGCCCAGAGAAGCGAGGCGATTCCCGCGACCAGAGGCGACGCCATCGACGTGCCATCAAGGGTTCGATAGCTCTTCGAACTGGCGTTATAGCACGAGAAGATGTCGACGCCAGGCGCCGAGATGTCCTTCGCCGCGTTGTAATCAGACCACGACGCGTTCGATCCATCGGGCTCGAGCGCGGTGACCGACATGACGTTCTCGAAGTCGGAGGGATACATTGCCTGCGTGTAAGGCTTGTTCGTGGTGTAGTCACCGTTGCCGCCGGCGCACACCGTCAGGATGCCCTTCGCGCGCGCCTTGTCAATCTCGGAGTAGAGCGCCTGGTCGTCGGCGTTTAAGGCATTGTAGCTGCCCAGGCTCATGTTGACCGCGTGCAAGCCTTCGATGTCGCGGCTCATAAGGTACTGATAGGCCTTCACAAGTGTCGCCGTCTCAGCGCCGGGGTCGGACGCCTGGTTGTCGAACACCTTGATCGGCACAATGTTCGCGTTGCCGCTCGCGCCCGCGATGCCGACGCCGTTGCCCGCAACACCCGCGGCGATGCCGGCGACGTGCGTACCGTGGCCGTTCAGGTCGCCCTTGGGGTTCGAGCCCGACGTGATGGTACCCGGCTGCGTTCCCGTGTAAGCGTCCCACATGTTGTCGGTGTCGATGTTGTCCTGCAGGTCCTCATGATCGACGCGGATGCCGGTGTCTAAGATCGCCACGCTCACGCGATGCTGGCTGAGCGCAATCTTCCAGGCGTTCGCCACGTTGGCGCCGTATTTCCCGTTTTGAGGCTCGGTCCACGACCCGAGGTAGTATTGGCTTTCCATATCGGGGTCGTTGAAGAGATCGGTCATCTCGTTGCCGAGCGCGCCCAAGTCCGCATCCTCGAGATCGGCGTCGCTTACAGGCTCCGCATTCTCGAGCAGATGGTACTTGAAGTTCGGCTGGGCATGCACCACGCCGGGCAGCTCCTTGGCCTTCGCCACGGCCTCGCTAACCGTGGTGCCCTCAGGCAGCTCGACGCTCACGAGCGTGCCGCCATCGGCAGAGGCCTCGACGACCGTCTCCACCGACTGCGCGTCAAGGGCCTGCTCAACAGATGCCGCGAGAACAGAACTCGATTGGGCATGCATCCTACCATCATGGACGTCGTCGAACTGGACGAGAATTTCGCCGTCGACCATATCAGCCCCCTCGTAGTCGATTGGGTCAGGGCCCTCGGCGGGGGAGCCCGCAGGCGCGGCGAATGCGGCAGCGGGAATAAGCCCGCATGCCAACGCCGCCGCGCAGAGAACAGATACTACTTTGCCAAGGCGCGTGCCTATCAGCTTCTTCATACGTTTCCTTTGCATAGGTGGCTATCCCTTCTACAGAACGTTCTCGACGAGCGCCACCGCGAACGCCGCCATTTGCGCACGGGTACTGGTGTCGACAGGACCGATGGCGAAGGTGCCGTCGCCGAGGTCATAGCCGTTCAGGACGCCCTTGTCGGTCGCCCACACCATGGCATCGCAAGCCCAGCTGTCGACCATGCGCCAGTCTACCTTCTGCAAAAACGCCGTATTCGAGGCGCTCATGTCGGCGCCGCTCATCTTCGCGAAGTTGTACGTCATCACGATGAGCTCTTCGCGCGTGATGGAAGCGTTGGGGTTGACCTTCGTGTAATCAGGTCCGACGCCACGCATGATCTTGTTCTCGTAAGCCCAGTTGATCGCGTCGGTGTAGTACTGCCCGTCCGCAACGTCGATAAAGGGCGTCTTATTTGCGGCCGCAGAATCGAGGTCAGCGCCGGCGATACGCGCAAAGATGAGCGCCGCCTGCCCACGGGTGAGCGAATCTTCGGGACCGAAGTACGCGTCCTCGCCAGGCTGAGACTCGTATCCAGTCATGAGCCCGCGCTCGGCGGCCTTCGTCACGCTCTCGTAGAACCAAGCGCCCTGGGGAACGTCAACGAACGTGGTCCGCACGGACGACACGATGTCGAACGGGATGTAGGCAACGCCCTTGTACGCACCCTTACCAGACACGACGACCGTCGCCTGGCCGATCTTGTTGTTGTTCTGGTAGCTCAGCGTGTAATCAACGCCTTCGACCAGCGTCTTCGCACCGACGGTCACCGTAACCGACGGGGTCACCGGCACGCCCTTGTAGGGTTGCGGGTCAACCGGGTTGATAAGGCTGCCAGTCGCGATGTCGACGATCTCGGACCCGGGGCCCGGCTCAGGATCGGGGCCCGGGTCAGGAATCGGATTGTTCGACGCCGTGATAAACGTCGTGAACACCGTCGGGTGCGCGGGGTCGAGACTGTTCGTCACCTCGAGCGACACCTTGTACACACCCTCTTCGGCCGGCGTGAAGGTGAACAGCACGTGCGGCTGCACGCCTTCTTCCTGCTTCACATCGTCGAGCGACCAGCGGTACTCGTAGGTCTGCCCCTCGCGATCGATTGCGCGGCCCACGATGTCGGTGGGGACGCCGACGGGAACGACCGTGTTCGCGTTCCACTCGTCGGTGAGCTCGACATCAAGCGGGATGAACTTGTGGTTCGGGAGGTTCTCCTGCGTCGAGGACACCGTATAACCGTACACGGGGATGTCGGTCATCGGGACTTCCTCGAGGATCGTGCCGCCCTCGGAGTTGCCGCCATTCTCGTTGAAGGCGTCAGCGGCCATATTCCACGAACCGCGCGACAGGAAGATCACGCGCCCGCCGTTGTCGCCATCTTCGCCCGATGCGGCCTTAAGCCCCGAGCAGCCGAAGAAAGCATGGCTGCCAATCGACTCGATGTAATCGGGGATGACGATCTCGCGCAGGCTCGTGTTGCCGTAGAACGTGCCCGCGGGAATCTCGACAAGCGAGGATTCCTCGGGGAACTCGACCGTCTCGATCATGTCGCACGACGAGAACACCGACTCACCCATCTTCTGGAGCGAGCGCCCCGGCATCTTGACATGCTTCGTGTAGGACAGGGCGAACGCGCCGTCGTCGATGATCTCGACGCTCGTCGCAGACAGGTCGACCGTGTCGATTCGGGTAACTTGAAACGCGCCCGCGCCGATTCGCTTCAGCGACTGCGGGAAGTTCACAGTGATCAGCTGGCCGCACCCATCGAAGGCGCCTTCCGCTATCGTCTCAAGGCCCTCGGGGAGGGTAACCACACTCAGGCTGTCGCATTCCAGGAACGAATCGTTCTCAAGCGTCTTCACGCCAGCGGGAATGTTCACGGTCGTGAGCAGGCCGCAGAATTGAAACATGGAATCGGGGATGGATTCCAGCTTGCCGTTTTCGGGCAGGTGGACCGTCGTCAGGGAGTCGGCGCTCGAGAACACAGCGGCTCCCATCTTCTCGACAGTGTCGGGAATGGTGACTTCCTTCACCCAGCGAAGGTTTGCGAACGCGCGGCTGCCGATGGTCTTAAGCGAGCCGTTGTCCAGGTTCAGCGTTTCGAGGTTAGTGACCAAATCATCGTATTGCGCCATGAATGCGCAGTTCGCAAGTGCCTCCACACCGGCCGGCAGCGTATAGCTTTTCGCCGCGCGGTTCTGCGGGTAGAACACGAGCGTCTTCTTGTCCTTCGAGAACAGGATGCCGTCGTCGGAAGTGTAGGTGGCGTTGCCTGCGGAAACATTGATGCTCGCCATGGTCGCTGCGACAAACGCATCCTCGCCAATCCACTCGACACCCTCGGGGATGTCGATGGACACCAGGTTCGTGCGGGCGAATGCAGTCTCGCCGATGGACTTGAGCTTGCTTCCCTCTTCGAAGCTGATGCTTTCAAGGTTGCTCTGGAGGAACGCGCTCTCGCCGATCTTCTCGACGGAGGCGGGAACCTTCAGCTGAACGATCGGGGACTCCGTCTTGTAATTGAACGCCTTGTCGGCGATCTCGACGACGCTACCGGTCAGCTCGCGTTCCTCATAGCTCGCGACGGGAAGGCCGTTCTCGTCGTAGGTCACCTCCTTGTAGACGCGCACCTTCTCGCCCGTAAGCTCGCCTGGAATGCGAACTGCCTCGTCAGAGCCGAGGTATCCGACCACCGAGTAACGGCCCTCACCCAGGTCGAGGTAGACGAAGTCGGTTGCCACGCACTTGAAGATGTCTTCTTCGGAGAAGGCGTAGCCGGCGATCCAGTTCGTGCCGGGCTCGCCGTTCGTCCAAGCAGCCTTGTTAGCGGGCAGGTAGGTGAACTGGCCCGCCGACTTCGCTCCGCTTGAGCCCTGGAACTCGGGGTTCGCGCCGGCGCCGTAGCTCGCACCCGCAGGCGGACGACCGTCGAAGCGCACGACGGCGCTGTCGGAGAGGCCCTTCACCGCACCGTCGGCAATGGTGCGAATGGAATCGGGAATGCGAAGCTCGTCGATCGACGAGGCATCGGCAATGGCATTCTCGTTCATCTTGACGACGTTTGCGCTGGCAAAACGCGAGGGAACTTCGAGCTTGCTCTTGTCGTCGCCGTCATTTGCGGCCCAGGTGTGTCCAGAGACGGTCCACACGAAACGCCCAGTCTCATCGGTTGCGGGGGACATGGTCCAGGATGCGTCGTATGCGTGGGGGATAAAGGCGAACGCCCAGGTCCCTTCCGCATTCCAGCCATCGGCATCGGCCGTGTCGGCGAAGTAGATGCCGACAGAGCTCGACGAGGTGACCACATTGGTACCCGCGGGAATATTGCCCTCGAACATGACATGCCCGCAGTTCAGGCCGTCCATGGCACCCGTTGCCAGCGAGGTGACCGAAGCGGGAACGCGAAGGACAGCGAACTCGCCTGTAAGCGCGCCCGCTGCGATCGAGGTGACCGAATGGCCGTTGAGCTCGGCAGGGATGGAGACATCCTTGTCATTGCCCGCGGTGCCCTTATAGGAAACGATTATCGCATTGTCGCCGTCAAGCGCATACTCCCAGTCGCCGAAAACGAGCGAGGAGGAGATAACGTTGAAATCGAACTCACAGGTGCCCGTATACTCCCCGATACCGGTGACGACCAGCTTGTAGGCTCCTGGCTCAGAGATATCGGAAACCGTGGCAATAGCCGTTCCGTTCGAATCCTTGTAAGACAGTTCGAAGTCGACTCCCTTCACCAAAGGATTCGAGGAGCTGAAGTCCTTGAAGACGCGAACCTCTGGATCGGCAGCAATGGGGAGCGCCTGGTCAGGAACGAGGGAATACTTGTTCGGCTGCTCGAAGACGCAATCGTTGAGGTCGATCTTAGTCGGCGCGGGCGGTTGCTCGGCAGCTTCGACAACCTTCACCGTAATGCGCGACTCGCTGCCAGCAGCGTTGCTTGCCTTTACGGCAAACGTATCGCCGAGCTCGGCGCGATCGAGCAGCGTGACGTTGCCCTCCGCATCGACGGTCGCCCGGTCGGTGTCCTCAGAGGTCCAGGTTATTTGGGAAAGCGCTGCAGGGCACAGCTTTGCCGCCTCCGAGTCGGGGTCAGCAAACACGCTTTTCGCGTCAAGCTTTACCTTCCCGCCCAAAGCGACGTTCACGACGCCAGAGTCGGAGATGGTCGCCTCGGTCGAGGTGATGGAGATGCTCTCGGGCTTGTCGAATCCCTTTGCCGTGAGGCCGCCGAGCGTCGCTAAGACCCATTCCTCGATCGAGTCGGTCGCAACGTACACGTTGCCCGAGGTGGGAGCTGTGGCGAAAAGCGACTGGAGCGAGGGACCCTCTTCTCCCCATCCAAGGTCCTCGCCAACCGTGGGATAGCCGCCGAGGAAGTAGTACTCGCAGGCGCCGCCCGCAAACGCGTAGCTGCCATCAGACGTTTGAATCGTCGACAAGGTACTCGGCAGAATGCACGAGGTGGCCGCACCGAGCTCGGCGTCGGCAGCAAGCGTCGTCACTTGGTTTTGGGACTCGTTCCACTCACCGGCATTGGCCAGAATCGTCGAAGGGATGACCAGATTGCTGGGAACCTCAGACGGGTTCACCACGCCGAGTATCGTCGCCTCCTCGCCATATTCTCCAAACGAGTATCCGATGCCGTCGATGACGGCATCGCATGAATCAGCATCTACCGTTTTCGGCAGATACGATTTACTCACCTGGGCAATTGCATCACCAGATTCACCACCTCCCGCATCGTTTGCGAAAGCCGCGGGCGTGATGCCCATGGTGCTTAAGGTCACGGCAAGGGCAACAGAGCACGCTTTGCCAGCGCCCGACCGAATCGATCGCACGACCATATGTCCTCCTTATGAGGTAGGTTTGATTTCCAACACTTCCTTTCTTGCTTTCATGCGATGACTCGAACGCGTAACAGACAAATGAACCCCAGCGCCCCTCCGAATGAAAGCGATCTCATTATAGTTTAGTAGGATTATTTTTCGATAGAATTATTCACACTATTTAATATCCAGTTATAAGATTATTCAGACTTACGCAGATAAAACAAGAATGGCGGCCTCCTCTCGGAAACCGCCATTCTCGCATAGCCTTTGGGGCGCGCCCCTCAAGCCGCTATTTGCCAATGAGAAGCTATGCCGTCTCGCCCTTCTTCACGCCGAAATTCAGCTTGTGAAGCGTAATCACTGCAACGACGATGATGACCACACCGAGCGCGAGCGAGATCCACGGATTGCCCGTGAAGCCAGCCACGATGTAGCAGATGAAGCACGCGATCATAACGAGCGTCGCGTAGGGAATCTGCGTGGCAACGTGGCGCAGGTGGTTGCACTTTGCGCCCGCAGAGGAGAGGATCGTCGTATCGGATATCGGCGAGATGTGGTCGCCATAGACTGCACCCGCGAGCGTCGAGCCGACGGCCACAAGGAACAGCGGGTCGTCGGTGGGGAACACGCCGATCACGATGGGAAGGATAAGCGCGATCGTGCCCCAGGAAGTGCCCATGGCGAAGCCGATGAACGCCGCCACCAGGAAGATGATCGCAGGCAGAAGGGTAAGCCCCACGCCAAGCCCGTTCAGCACGCCGCTCACAAACTCGCCCGTTCCCAGCAGGTGACGGCACAGGCCGCCCAAGCTCCACGCCAGAACGAGGATCATGATCGCGCCGACCATCGAGCGCACGCCTTCGGAGACGCCTTCCACAAAACCATCGAGCGTCGTGAGCTTACGGGGCAGGAACATCGCAGCCGAGACCACGAGCGCCACACAAGATCCGATGCACAGGCCCGTCACCGGGTCCTCGCCGACAGCAGTGGCGAAGTCGACGCCCTCGAAGAAGCCGCCCACGTACATCATGCCGAGAATCGAGAACACGATCAGCACGACAATGGGGACGATCAGGTCGAACACGCGGCCATTCTCGGAGATGTTGAGTCCCTTGTACTCGTCAATCGCGCCCGACGCTGCGTCGTCGATGTCGGCCTCCTCGGTCACAACCGACGGCACGCCCGGATGATCGCCTTCGTATGCTTCGACGTTTTTTTCGGGAAGACGGGTCGTCGAAACCGCCGCAAGGGCGCTTCCCTCGCGCGGGATGTCATCGACGTCGTGCCCCTGGGCGCACGCTTCCTCAGCCGCGCGCATCGAGCCGTAATCGAGCTTCGTGATCAGCATGAAGAACACGAAGAAGATCGTGAGCAGGGCGTAGAAGTTGTAGGGGATGGACTGCACGAACGTCGAGAAGCCGTCTTCTCCCAGATAGCCGCCCACGGCAACCGCCCAAGAAGAGACCGGCGCAATGATGCACACAGGCGCCGCCGTGGAGTCGATGATCCACGACAGTTTCTCGCGGCTGATATGGAAGCGGTCGGTGATGGGACGCATGACCGCGCCGACCGTCAGACAGTTGAAATAGTCGTCCACGAAGATGAGGATGCCGAGAACCGCCGTGAGAACCGAGGCGAGGCGCGCGTTCTTCACGTGCTTCGACACCCATTCGGCGTAGGCGCGCGAGCCGCCGGCAATCGCGATGACCACCGTGAGCGCGCCCAATAAGGCAAGGAACAGCAGCAGCGCTCCGTTGTCGGCGATTTGCGTCGCCATCATTCGTGGAACCATGGTGAACGCCGCGATAAACTGATCGACGCCAACCCCCGCGAGAGTGAACTGGTAGATCACCATGCCCATAAGTACGCCGATGGTGAGCGACGAGTACACTTCCTTGGTGATGAGCGCGAGCCCGAGCGCCAAAAGCGGCGGCACGATTGACCAAGCGCCCGTACTGATAAGGTCGAAACCTTCCACAGGAACCCCTTCGTTGTGAGCTGATACTTCCCCTGCATAATTGCAGGCCGTTTCAGTATGCCCTGATTTTTCGGCTGCGGGGCCCACATGTGCGTTTTTTTCGGAGAATGTAACAAGGTTTGCGAGCACTCTATACTTGCAGGCATGGATATGAAAGAAGAAACAAGGCACCTCGTCATCGCGCGTCGCAACGCTATCCCCAGCGACGAGCGCATCGCTCGTAGCGAGAAGACATGCGAAGAGCTCGAGCGGTACTTCAGCCGCACGGTTGCGCCCAGGGCGCGCATTGCCGTCTACCACGCGCTGGGAAGCGAGGTGGACGTTGCCCCGTTCGCGAAAAGCGCCCGCTTGCATGGGTGGACCTGCGCCTTTCCCGTCATGGTACGAAACAGCAACGACGCCAAGGCCCACATGACGTTTTGGGATGTCCCCCTCGACGGCACGCGCCGCGCCTTCTTCGACAAACCCGCCCGCGCCGTGACCCCCGACGATCCCTCGCTTGCCGATTGCACGCCATGCGACCCGCTCGAGATCGACGCCGTTGTCGTTCCGATGGTCGCCTTCGATGCGGGCAACATGCGCCTCGGCTATGGCGGCGGCAACTACGACCGCTTCCTGCGCGAGCTTCGAAGCGACGCTGTCGTGTGCGGCATCGCTTTTCAGGAACAGGAAGTCAAGGCTGTGCCGACCGAGCCGCACGACCTCGCCTTGCCGAAGATCATCGTCGCCTAAACACAAGAGAAGACCGCTTGCTTGTCGGTCTCCTCTTGCGTAACTAACAACTCGTGCGCAGCCCTTCTCAATCGGCCGTGAAACCAGGACGGCTATTCCGCAGAAGCCGCTTTCGCTTCCTTTTCCTTTTGTAGATGCAGTTCGCGGACGTACTCGCGATCGATTGCACCCTCCGCGCTCGGCGGGTTCACGTTGAAGGGCACCGGCTTGGTAACAAGGCTCACCAGCGGCACGATGACAAGCGAGAGTATCATCGCGATGGCGCCGCAGTTGATGGGGCTCGCGATAAGCGGCGTGCCCACGAATCCCAAGATCATGTTGCCGGTCGTGAGACCCACACCCACGATGAAGCTCGCCCATACGGCGGCCTTCGACACGCGGCCCCAGTAGAGGCCCCACAGGAAGGGACCGAGGAATGCGCCGGCGAGCGCGCCCCACGAGATGCCCATGAGCTGCGCGATGAACGTAATCGAGGAGTGGTACTGCACAAGAGCCAACGCCGCCGAGATCACGATGAACACGATGATGAGCACGCGCATCGTTGAGAGCTGGCCCTTCTCGCTCATATTCTTCACGACGTTACCCTTGAGCACGTCAAGCGTCAGCGTAGAAGAGGACGTGAGCACGAGCGAGGACAAAGTCGACATGGAAGCGGAAAGCACGAGCACGATGACGATGCCGATGAGCAGATCGGGCAGGGTAGAGAGCATCGTGGGGATGATCGAGTCGTAGATAGGCTGACCGTTCGCGCCCATCTCGACCTGGCCAGAGTACAGGCGACCAAACCCGCCCAAGAAGTAGCTGCCGCCTGCGACCACGAAGGCGAACAGCGTCGAGATGATAGCACCCTGTTTCACCGCGGGACCGCTCTTGATGGCGTAGAACTTCTGCACCATCTGGGGGAGTCCCCAAGTGCCAAGACTCGTGAGAATGCACACGCCCAAAAGGTTCAGCGGGTCGGGACCGAACATGCTCACGAACGGGCCCGCCATGTCGGGCGCCAAATCGGAGGACATCTGCGAAAGCTCGGTGATTGCGGGCATGAAGCCGCCGTTGTTGAACAGGACGGCCACAATGACGGCGATGATGCCGACCAGCATGACGATTCCCTGCAGAAAGTCGTTCATCACCGTGGCCATGTAGCCGCCAACTACGACGTAGATGCAGGTCACAATTGCCATGCCGATAACGCACCACTCGTAGGGCAGGCCGAACGCCATGCCGAACAAACGGGACAGGCCGTTGTAGACGCTCGCCGTGTAGGGGATGAGGAAGACGAAAATGATGGCCGCGGCGGCAACGCGCAGGGCCTTCGAGTCGTAGCGGAGGCCGAAGAACTCCGGCATCGTGGTAGCGCCTAGGCGATGCGTCATCTCGCGCGTGCGCGGGCCGAGCACCCACCAAGCAAGCAGGCTGCCGAGAATCGCGTTGGTGATTCCCGCCCAGAATGCGGCGATGCCGTATTTCCACCCGAACTGACCGGCGTAACCGACGAAGACGACAGCCGAGAAGTAGCTCGTGCCGAACGCGAAGGCGCTCATCCAGGGGCCGACGCTTCGCCCGCCGAGCACGAAGCCGTCAACGCTTGCCGTCGAACGGCGGCAGTAGATGCCCACGCCCACGGCAACGCCGATGAAAATGAGCACCATGCATAGTTTTGCAATCATTGCTGTTTCCTAACGATTCTCAAAGGGTTTCACGTGAAACGTTTTCCTTTACCGAGTTTGAACAGGGAAAACATGGGAGGCGCACACGACGCGAGACTTTCCTTGCCAACCTGCGCGCCCATGCGCGCAACGAGTCAGGCCTCGTGTGCTAGAGATATCGATAGGAATAATAGTAGTAGAGGGGTGCAGAAAAGGCATCGGTCGCAGCCGATGCAACAGTGTGCGCAATATGTCCCTCACCAAAATTCATGCGGCTACTTTATCACACTATAGCGCTCGGAAAGGCGGGAAAATCGAAAACCGCCTTTTCGAGCGAGGTTTGCCCACCGGCGCGCAGCCCCTCTCTGCCGCGCGCGGGAACAACCACGCAACATCAGAACTTCTCGCCAAACACCAAGCGGTACATCTTCCTTGCCAGAGGACCAACAAGCGTCACGTTTGCGGTAAGAGCAGCAGGAAGAGTTGTCACGTACGTGAAAGCCCACAGCGGCAGCAGGTCTTGCGAGATGCCAACAGACAGGAGAGAAGCGAAGAACGTCATGAAGGGAACCATTGCGTTGACCTTGCAAAACGGAATGATATGTGAGGCGATCCATCCAGAAGGAGACGCTATTTTCCGAACAAGCGGCATCAGCACGCGCTTCGCAATGACATCGCCAATCGTAAGGGAGACAGCAAACGCGATCGGCCAGCGAAGAAGCATTCCGGAAAGCCAGTCGAAAAGGGTGAAATTGAACCAGGTGTGCAATGCAGTGTTATACAGGCTCATGAGCGTTACCATGCCGCCCGTCATGAACAGCGTGAAGGTGAGCTGCTTGTGAAGCGGCCGTTTTTTCGTGGGGGTTTTTGCAACAGCGACATCACCTGTCGCATTTTCGTCAACATCAGGTGCGGGAACAGGGACAGCGGCGCCAAGGCGCACACTGCTTGAAGGCATGCTCAAGTCAGTCATGTGCTTACATCTCTCTTAATCTTCAGTTGGGTGGATTTCGATTCTTAGAATACCAGAGCGCAAATCAGATGAGAGCGATTCACGAAACAGCCTGATTCGTCGCGGCAAGCGGGGCAATGCGGGAAGTCAACGGAAAAGACCCCGCCGCTCGCCATCGGTAAACGGCGTGCGACGAGGTCTTTCGTAATCAATAAAAGAAGCTGTTTGATCCTACCCTTTAGTAACGGCTGTCGAAGATGCGCTTGGTCTTTTTCTCGCTACGCGGCAACTCGCCGATGGGCACGCCCTTCGCCTCGGGGGTGCAGCCGATCTTCGCCTTGAAGATTGCCTCAAGCTCGCGCTCGCACTTCTCGCGGTCCTCGCCCGTAAGCGCAGTCTCGAACAGGAGCGTGATAACATCGCGGCCGTTGATCGCCTCGATCATCATCTGGTACTCGGACGAGGTACCCTCCGTGAAATTGATGACTTCCTCGATCTGCGCGGGGAACATGTTGCACCCCTTCACCTTCACCATGTCGTCGGTGCGGCCGACGATGGTGTCGATACGCGGGTGATGACTACCGTATTCGCAGGTGCAGGCGCCGGGGATGATGCGCGAAAGGTCGTGCGTGCGGTAGCGGATGAGCGGAGCGCCCTGCTTGCGCAGCGTGGTGAGAACGATCTCTCCCACCTCACCGTCGGGCAGCACCTCGCCCGTCTTCGGGTCGACGATCTCTACGTACACGAAGTCTTCCCAAACATGCATACCGTGGTGAGCCTCGCAGGAGATGCCGATGCCCGGGCCGTAAATCTCAGTCAGGCCATAGATATCGAAGATTTCGATGCCCAGCTCGTTCGCGATACGGTGGCGCATCTTCTCGCCCCAGCGCTCGGAACCGATGACGCCCTTCTTCAGGTCGAGCTTGTCGCGCAGGCCGCGCGTGGATATTTCCTCGGCGAGCAGAAGCGCATAGCTCGACGTGCCGGTGATGACCGTGGAATGCAAATCCTGCATCATCTTAAGCTGCTTCTCAGTGTTGCCGGGACCCATCGGAATCGCCATGGCACCTAAGCGCTCGCAGCCAAGCTGAAAGCCGATACCCGCGGTCCACAGGCCGTAGCCTGGGGTAATCTGGATGCGGTCGAGATTGGTAATGCCCGCGGTTCGGTAGCAGCGCTCAAACTGGATTGCCCAATCGGTCACATCCTGGGCAGTGTAGGGAATGATGACCGGCGTGCCCGTCGTACCCGAAGAGCTGTGGATGCGCACGACTTCCTCATCGGGAACCGCCTGAAGTCCAAGCGGATACACGCGGCGAAGGTCGTCTTTTTCCGAGAAGGGAAGCTTCTCGAAATCCTCTTGCGTGCGCACGTCAGCGGGATCGATGTCCTTGAATTTCTCAGCGTAAAAGGGAGAGCAATCTTTGATGGTGGAAAGCTTGGTGGTGATCAGCTTGAGCTGCTCGTCGGTCATTTGCATGATGGTCCTCTTCTCATGACATGGTCGCATTGTGGCGCGACCGAAATGCATTGCGGCGCAGCGTGTGCTGCAAAACTGAGAGGCGCTTCAAGATCGTTGCGAAAATAGCCCAGAATGCTTTAAGGCTCGCTTACGAGTCTTGAAGCTAGAGCCATCGACCAGCCAACGCGTTGCGCGCGGCTACGGAAAGGAGGATGTCGGCTGAGTTCGTCATAGGCTCATTGTAGGCGAACGGCACGCGATTTCAAGGGCAAGGGCCGTTTTGGTCGAGAGGGGGATTGGGCCGTGAGCCCAAACGACCCTTCGAGCCATGCGCCCGCCCTCGCACCGTACGAACTTTGCGTGCCGCGTTAGCGTCGTAACGCCTGCTACTTCGCGGTTGTTGTGCGCGCGTTATCGAGCGCTTGCAGCATGCCCATCATCCTTGCGCGCGTAAAGCTCGCCTTCGGGTCGGCCGCTTCCGCTTTGGTGACAATCCCTTGCTCGCAAGCCCAATCGAGGGCAACTTTCTCCTCTTCTTGGGAAGAAGGCTTCGAAGGGATTTCCCAGTTGGTATCCTCGCCCGAAAGCGTGAGCGCCCGTGATGCCTCGCTCGACGAGTCTTCCATAAGATAGGCATAGCGCAGCATAGCCAAGCAGATTTCCTGAATGGTGATCTTATCTTCGGCGTGGAAGTTGTTCCCCGCCGCAATTTCATCGTCTTCCAGCCACCGCACCGCGTCAGCGCAAAACGAATCTGCGCTGACGTCACTCGAGGGGTCGTCAAAGTAATCGTAACGCAGGGGCAACATGCCCGGGCGCCCCGCATAACGCCAGAAGAACTCGGCCGCTTCCGCGCGAGTGATACTGTTTTCGGGGCGGAACTCATTGTTGCCGCTCGCCCCCACATGCGCCACATTGCTCGAAAGGGCCCACTCGATCGCCGCAAAACTGGAAGGATCCGCCAGCACGTCGGTATACATCTGGTCGACCGTGGCGTTTCGAACCAGAATGCGAACAGAATGCTCGACGAAGGTGAAGGCGTAGTCGGTATACAGCTCATCGTCTGACTTTTTGGGCTGGTCAGACACACAATGATCGTATACAACGTCGTATGCCCGGTTGCCACCGAAGTTGATCAGGTTTCCCCATGCTGTGCAATTCGTAACGTGGAAACCCTTCGCGCGGCGCGCCCCGACGCCATTCAAGCGATAGAGGGATTGATGCTCGAAGAAGAACCCAAACTTCGTGTTCGCCGACGATGTGCAGTTCTCGATGACCATCGACTCATCTTCGGAAAAACCCACGCCCACGCCGAATCCCGAGGCACCGTAGGAATCCTTCGTGGCGTTCTTTCCGCAACCGATCGCCGAGCAATCGCGCATCACGCAGTCAACGGGATAATCAGCGCCGAAGCCCGTACCGTCGGTGTTGCGTACCTCGACACGTTCCCACGTGCAGCCGCGGAACAGCTTGAAGAAAAACCCCTTGCCCGAGGCGTTGTACCCACGAAGCGACCCCTGCGTGCTCTCGCCGTCGATGGTGAAGTCGTAGAACGAGGCGTTGTCGAGGTAGCGGCGGTCGTCGAACCCGTCGTAGTAGAACATGTCGATACCATGAGGGGCCTCACCGGTCATGGCGTAGCGGCCGAGCGGCTTGAGAATTGTCGCGTCCTTGCCGCTTCCCCGCACCTCGACGTTGTCACGCATCTCGACGACGCAATTGCCCTCATCGGTAGCTTTCGTCCACGCAAAATAGAACGTCCCCGGACCCAGATGCACCGAACCGCTCTTCTTCGAGGCGTCGTCAATCGCCTGTTGGAGAAGCGCCGAATTGTACGCGGCTTCCTCTCGCCCCTCCCTCAGGGGAATCACGTCGGGAAACGCAGCCGTCTGCTCGGCGTTTGCGCCCTTGCCCGTCTTCGAGCACGCCGCCATGGCACTGGCAGCGGCAGCCGAAGTCGCGCAAGCGAGGGAAGCGATAAACGCACGGCGAGTGAAGGGGCGAGACATGCGATTACTCCTTGCTTTCCACCAGGTCAATCGCCGCAAGGTTCAGCTCGACGAAACGAGGTTTCACGCATGCGCGAATCGCGTCGCGTAAATCGTCGAGCGAAAGCGGCAAATGTCCCGTTTTAAGGGCAAAGGCAAGAAGCACGGTATTGAGCGCCTTCCTATTTCCCACCTGAGATAGCACGGCCTCATCATCGACGAGGACGAAACGGGCGGACGCTGCGGCACACTCATTGAGGCGCTCGTCCAACGAGGCAATCGTCGCCTCGGCAAGGTACGGCTCGGTCGAAAGGGCTGCCGTGATAGGCTGGATGGATGTGGTCGCGCTCACCATCACGCCATCGGGCGCAAGGTAGGGAAGCACCCGCGCGGCCTCTGCCGGCTCGAACGCGATGATCATGTCGGCGGTGCCTTTCGCAACGAGCGGAGCAATCACTTCCTCCCCGTTATCGCCCATACGAACATGAGAGACCACGCTGCCGCCGCGCTGGGCCATACCGATCGTCTCGGCAGTGCGAACCTGCCATCCCTTTGCCTGGGCCGCCTGCGCAAGCACCTTCGCGGCGAGGACCGTTCCCTGCCCGCCAACGCCGGTCAAAAGCACGTTACGCATGGGGCGCCTCCTTCTCCTCCGCGTTTCCCGGCAGCTCGATCGCCTTGAAGGGGCACACCTGAACGCAAAGGCCGCACCCGTTGCACAACGAGGCATCGACGAACGCCTGGCCGCGATCTTTGCTCTTCGCGCCCTTGCGGGTCTGGTCGAAGCCCAGGCCAGGGCAGCCGATTTCGGTGATGCACTTCTTGCATCCCGTGCAAATATCGGTGCTAACGCTCACAGACTCTTTCGGTTTCACCAGCTGAACGCAAGGGGACTCGAACAAAATGGCCGAAGGACCCTCGAAGTCGATTGCGCGCTTCGCCGCATCGATCGAGCCTTCCAAATCGAGCGGGTCGGCATGGACAATGCATTCCACGCCGAGCGCCTTAAGCACCGCCTCGATGCTGATAGGCTTGCGATGCGGGCCCATGAGCGTCACACCGGTCCCCGGGTGGGGCTGCGACCCCGTCATGGCGGTCGTCGAATTATCGAGCACGCAAACAGTGATGTCATGGCCGTTATAGACTGCGTTTGCGATACCCGTGAGGCCGCTCGCGAAGAACGTCGAGTCACCGACGAAGGCGAGCTGCTTCTTGTCGGGCTCCACGACGGAGAATCCCTGAGCCATGGTGATTCCCGCACCCATGCACAGGCACGTATCGACCGCATCGAGCGGCTTCGCGTTGCCGAGCGTGTAGCAGCCGATGTCGCCGCAAAGCACGGCGGAGGTCTTTCCCAACGCGCGCTTCACCGCGTAGAAGCTACCCCTGTGGGGGCACCCGGCGCACAGCACCGGCGGGCGAACAGGCAAGGGCTCGTCGAAGGGAGCCGGCACTTTCAGGGACTCACTTAAAATGTCGGAGAGGCCGAAGAAGCTGGCCAGACGAGTGATTGCGTCGTCAACGTCGTTTTCCCCGCGATCGCGCGTGTCGCCCGTCAGCTTGCCGAGCACTTCAAAGCTCGCGTGGGTGCGGCCCGCGCGCACGGCAAGCTCGTCCTCGATCACGTGGTCGAGCTCTTCGAAAACGATGATGCGGTCCAGGCCGCAAGTGAACTCATCGGCAGCCACGACGGGGAAGGGGTACGGCGTCCCTACCTGCCAGAAGCGGTAAGAGGGCATCTGTACGCCCTGTTCCCCGCAAAGCTCCTCAAGCCGGCGAAGGGCTTCGCGGACATAGGACGCCGAAACGCCGCCCGCAGCAACGCCGAGGCGCAGCGGCATGCTCGCGTCGCCGCGCTGCTCCTGCGGGTTGAAGCTCGCGAGGGGCTCGTCTTGCGCGTAATCCTTCGCGATGCTGATAAGGCGCTCGTTGATTTCCCCGTGGCCCTCAAAGGCGCGGCGGGGAAAGATGACCCAGCGGGAACTGCGCTCGAAGCCCTCTTCGGGAATCGGCTTCGCGAAGGTTTCATCCTCCACCTCGAAAAACGTGGATGCATGGCAGATGCGCGTCGTCGGGCGAACGATGACGGGCGTCCGATACTTCTCGGAAAGGTCAAACGCGGCCTTCATCATGGCGAAGCCCTGTTCGGGTGTTGCAGGGTCAAGAACAGGAACTTTCGAGAACGCCCCGAAACGGCGGGTATCCTGCTCCGTCTGTGAAGAGATGGGGCCCGGATCGTCGGCAACGAAGAGCACGCAGCCGCCCTTGATCCCGACGTAGTTCAGGCTCATCAGAGCGTCGGAGGCAACGTTCAGCCCAACCTGCTTGCAGGTGAACAGCGTGCGTGCGCCGCAGTACGACGCGCCCGCAAGAAGCTCGAGCGCCGCCTTCTCGTTCGTCGACCATTCCACGTGAACGCCATGAGCCTTGCCCGCAGCATGCAGCTTCGCGACGGTCTCGATCAGTTCAGACGACGGCGTCCCGGGGTATCCCGCGACAACCCGCACCCCCGCCTCGAGGGCGGCGTGGGCGAACGCTTCGTTGCCCATCAACAGTTTCTTCGACATAGTCCCGCCTGACTCAAAAACCATTCCGCCGACCTCGCGGCCGGCGGAATTCCCCCTATTTTTTAGCTGCCTTCTTGCGATCGACCGCGGAGAGAAGGCGCTTTCTCATGCGCACGTTCTGCGGCGTGATCTCGACGAGCTCGTCATCGGTGATGTATTCGAGCGCCTCTTCGAGCGTGAAGGTGCGCGGAGGCGTGAGCTGCACGGAGATGTCGGAAGTGGAGGAGCGCTGGTTGCCCAGGTTCTTCGTCTTCGCGACGTTCACCACCATGTCGCCCGGGCGAGAGCTCTCGCCGACGATCATGCCCTCATAGCACGCGTCGCCGGGAGCGACGAACAGCGTGCCGCGCTCCTGCAGCGTGCCGAGCGCGTACGCGACCGCCTTGTCGGTGCTCATGGAAATCATCGCGCCGTTCTTGCGGCCACCGATATCGCCCGCGTAGGGACCATATTCCAGGAACGTATGATAGAACACGCCATCGCCGTGGGTGACATTGAGGATGCGGTTCTTAAGGCCCATGATGCCGCGGGTCGGGATCTTGAACTCAAGGTGCGTGACCAGGCCCGACGCGTCAAGCGACACCATCGTGCCGCCAGCGGTGCCGAAGATCTCGATAACCTTGCCCGAGTACTCTTCGGGACACTCTACCACAGCCTGCTCGATCGGCTCGATCTTGTTGCCGTTCTCGTCCTTCTTGAACAGGACGCGCGGACGGCCCACCTGCAATTCGAAGCCCTCGCGGCGCATCGTCTCCATCAGGACGGAAAGATGGAGAATGCCGCGGCCGGAAACCTCGATGCCGGACTTGTCCTCAAGCTCCTCGATCTTCATCGTCACGTTGTTCTCGCGCTCGAGCATGAGACGCTCTTTGAGCTGGCGGGCGCCAACGATATCGCCTTCGCGGCCGACAAGCGGAGACGTCGACGGCTCGAACACGATGGACAGCGTCGGCGGGTCGATCTCGATCGGGTCGAGGGCGATGGGGTTCTCGGGGTCGGTGTAGACGTCGCCGATGTCGGTGCGCTCGATGCCGACGACAGCTCCGATGTCACCCGCTTCAACGACGTCGCATTCCTTGCGGCCGAGGTAATCGAAGGTGAACAGCTGGCGAACCGTCGCAGTCGACTGGGTGCCATCGTTCTTCACGACGAGGATGGTATCGCCCGTGTGAATCGATCCGGAATACACGCGGCCGATGCCGATGCGACCGACGTATTCGGAGTGATCGATCGTCACGCACTGCATGGCAAGCGGGCCATCGGAGTCAACCTCGGGCGCGGGCATGTCGTCGAGGATCATGTCGAGCAGCGGATACATGTTGTCATTGTCGTCGGCGGGGTCAAGGCGGGCGAAGCCGTTCATGGCGCTCGCGTACACCACATGCTCCATGGCGAACTCGAGCTGCTCGTCGTTCGCGCCGAGGTCCGCCATCAGGTCGAGGCAGTCGTTGTAGGCCTTCTCGGGGTCAGCGCCAGGGCGATCGATCTTGTTCACAACGATCATAATCGAAAGACCCGCCTGGATAGCGTGACGCAGCACGAAGCGCGTCTGGGGCATGGGACCCTCAAACGCGTCGACGAGAAGCAGCGTGCCGTCAGCCATCTTGAGAACGCGCTCTACCTCGCCGCCGAAGTCGGCATGGCCCGGAGTGTCGATGACGTTGATCTTCACGCCCTTGTACTCGATGGAGATGTTCTTCGCCAGAATGGTGATGCCGCGCTCGCGCTCCTGGTCGTTAGAGTCGAGCACGCGCTCCTCGACCTTCTGATTCTCGCGGAAGGCATCGGTCGCGCGCAGAAGCTTGTCGACGAGGGTCGTCTTGCCGTGGTCGACGTGAGCGATGATGGCGATGTTGCGAATGTTCTCTTGTTTCACCTGTGTTCCTTTTTCTACAATCTACCTGCTTGTTTGCGTCTTCTCTTCGACTGTTTCACGTGAAACCCCCGAAGGGAAGACGCATCTTCTTCCTTACCCTATCTCGTCAAGACGCGCGAGGAGCTGCTTCTTCTCAGCGGCGAGCTCGTCGAGGTGATCGTTGAGGATGCTCGCGGTTTTCTGCGCGCTCACCACTTTCACGATGCCCCACACCGCACACGCCACGCCGATGCTCGCGACAACGGCGAGCACGCCGAGCTTGCGCCCGAACGCGAGTGCCACCAAAGCGCCGATGCCCGCCATCGCAAAACCGCTGCGTCGCTCGTCGAGAGCGACGTCGCGCTGCGTGAGCAGCTGTTTGCGCGCGGCGGAGATGCCCGCAAGGCGAGCGTTGATTTCCGCTTCCTCGGCAGAAGAGGCGACCGTTCCACGAGCACGCGCGGAGGACCCCTTCCCGCTTGTCAACACCTCATATGCTTCCTGAAGGTTTTTGAATTGCTCGGTGGCCCGCTCCTGGAGCTTCTTGTTCGAAGCAAACCGATCCGGATGCAGAATCTGAGCCGTCTCGCGGTACGCTGCCTTCACTTCCTCGGACGTGGCGTCCGCAGAAAGCCCCAGCAGGCGCAGTGCCTCGTTGCGGTTCATCTTCCTCCTTCAATCATGACGCTTCATTGTACAACGCGAGAAGGAGATAACATGAAAGCCCCTTGTAAGAAGCATATATCGGTCGGTCACCGTCAATTGCGATTTGAGTTGCAGAAAAGCCCGCAGGGTTGTCCAACCCTCACGGGGTTCAATCACCACCGAGCTGAAATAAAAAATCGCCGATCTATTGTTCGACCGGCGACTGAGTTGATGGTGGAGAATAGGGGGATCGAACCCCTGACCTCAGGCTTGCAAAGCCCGCGCTCTCCCAGCTGAGCTAATTCCCCGAATGACTTTTACCTCATGATATTAATAAACGCTCCACCGGCTAACTCGGCTCACGGTGGAGCGTTTATCGCAAATCATGGTGGGCCCGAATGGATTTGAACCAGCGACCTCACGCTTATCAGGCGTGCGCTCTAACCAACTGAGCTACGGGCCCTTGAAAAGTGCCTGATTATAGTAACCCGACGACCAGATATCGTCAACCCATAATCTGCTAGAATTTGAAAAAAATTTTTGATTGAGGAGCCGGCATGATCCCTTTGAAAGTTCTCACCCTCATCGTTTTGAATTCCATGCAACCAGCAGCCCTGGTCATGGAGCCAATTGAGGAGCATCAGCGAACGAAATCGCGCATCGTGCCGGTATGGGTCGGGCCCGCTGAAGCCATGCAGCTCGGCATGGCCGTCGAGCATATGAGGACCCCAAGGCCCCTCACCCACGACCTCATGCTCGATGCCCTCACCAACCTCGACGCGCGAATCGACCACGCCGTCATCAACGATGTGAAAGGAGCGACCTTCTTCGCGAAGCTCTATTTAAGGCAAGGCGACCGGATGATCGAGCTCGACGCCCGGCCGAGCGACGCCATCGCGCTGGCCATACGCGAAGATGCACCCATCTACATCGACGAAAAGACCCTTGACAAGGGAAGCTACCCTTACATCATCAGGGAAGACGCATCCGAAAGCGAGATAGAGGAGTTCCATAGCTTCCTTGAGAATATCTCCCCTGAAGACTTCCAAGCGTAAACGCTGAAGGGGAGTCCCTCCAAAGGAAGGGAAGTCCTGCCGCAGGAGCGACAGGGGCCCTTCGCTGCGTCCAAAAATACAAAAGAGGGGGCTTACAGCCTGCCAGCCGTAAGCCCCCTCGTTAACAACTTATACCGCTTGAGCGCCGCGCCTGCGCCTAATCGAGGTCATCTTCTCCAAGTTCCCCTTCATCGGCCAGCTCAATCTCGTCGATGTCGTCGACGTCGTCTCCCTCGGCCTTCTGGTCGCGCTTCTTCTTGCCAGTGCTCGAGATGGCGACAGCCGTCACGCGATCCTTGTCCGCAACGTTCATCACGCGAACGCCTTGCGTCGAGCGTCCAAGCTCGGAGATTCCGCTCACCGGAGTGCGAACAACGACGCCCTCCTCGGAAATAATCATAATCTCGTCGTTGGGTTTCACAATCTTCATCACCGACAGCAGACCCTTCTTGTCGGTCATCGTGATAGTGAACACGCCCTGACCGCCGCGATGGTGCTCGGGATACTCGCCGATCGAGGTGCGCTTGCCGTAGCCCTTCTCGGTAATTACGAACAGGTCGCTTCCCGGCTTGGCAATCTCCATGCCAAGCACATGCGCGTCAGCGGGCACCGTCATACCCTTCACGCCCATCGTGTCGCGGCCCATAGCACGCACTTCGCCCTCGCTCCACATGATGGCCTTGCCGGCGCTCGAGACCATGATGACCTTCTCACCGACTGCCACCCGGCGAACGCTAATCAGCTGGTCGTCCTCTTTCAGGTTGATGGCGATGAGTCCGTCACGGCGTGTGCGGTCGTAGAGGTCCATCGAGGTCTTCTTCACCATGCCATGCTCAGTGGCGAACATGAGATATTCGTCCTCTGGGAAGTCCTTCGTCGCAATGACGGCGGAAATTGTCTCGCCCTTTTGCAGGGGCAGCAGATTCACGATTGCGGTGCCGCGAGCGTGGCGCGATGCCTCGGGAAGCTCATACACCTTCAGGCGATATACCTTGCCCGCAGTCGAGAAGAACAGCATATAGGAATGCGTCGAGGCGACAAACAGGTGTTCGACGTAGTCGTTGTCCTTCAAACTCACGCCCTGCATGCCCTTGCCGCCGCGCTTCTGCTGGCGATAGGTGGTCACGGGAAGGCGCTTCACGTAGCCCGCCTTCGTCATGGTGACGACCACGTTTTCCTCGGCGATCAGGTCTTCGACGTCGATATCCTTCGCGTCGCCTGAAAGCTGCGTCTTGCGCGAGGTGCCGAACTTCTTTTTGATTTCCTGCAGCTCGTCTTTGATGATCTGCTTGAGCAGGCCCTCGTCCTCGAGCACGCGCTTGTAGTACGCAATCTTCTCGCGAAGGTCGGCCAGCTCCTGCTCGATCTTCTCGCGCTCCAAGCCGGTCAGACGGCGCAGGCGCATCTCCAAGATGGCGTCGGTCTGCTTCTTTGATAGCCCGAAACGCTCGGTCAAGCGCGCTCCCGCCTCTTTATCGGTCTGGGACGAGCGAATGATGTGGATGACCTCGTCGATGTTGTCGAGCGCGATGATGTAACCATCGAGGATGTGAGCGCGCTCCTCGGCCTTCTTCAATTCGAAGCGCGTCCTGCGCTCGATGACTTCCTTCTGATGCTCGATGTAGTAGAAGAGCATCTCCTTCAAGGAAAGCACGCGGGGCACGCCGTCGACGAGCGCCAGCATGATCACGCCGAAACCCACCTGCAGCTGCGTGTGCTTATACAGCTTGTTCAGCACGACCTGGGGCAGCGCATTCTGCTTCAAGTCAATTACGATGTCGATGCCATGACGGTCCGCAGCATCGTGAATGTTGGAAATCTCGGGCAGTTTCTTGTCGCGCACGAGCTCGCCGAGCTTCTCGAGCAGGCGCTTGCGGTTCACCTGGTAGGGAATCTCGCTGACCACGATCGACGACTTGCCGTTCTTGCGATCTTCGATCGTGCACTTCGCACGAACGGTGAGCGAGCCGCGGCCCGTTTCATACGCATCGAGAATGCCCTTCTTCCCCATGATGATGCCGCCGGTGGGGAAATCAGGACCGGGCAGTGCGGTCATGAGCTCTTCGGTCGTGATGTCGGGGTTGTCGAGCATCATGCAGGTGGCGTCGATCGTTTCGCCGAGATTGTGCGGCGGGATGTTCGTTGCCATGCCGACAGCGATGCCGTTCGAGCCGTTGACCAGTAGGTTCGGGAAGCGCGCAGGAAGAACCTTCGGCTCCTCGAGACTCTCGTCGTAGTTCGGCTGGAAATCAACCGTCTCCTTGTCGAGGTCGCGCAGAAGCTCCATAGCGGCCTTGTCGAGGCGCGCCTCGGTGTAGCGCATTGCTGCTGCAGAGTCACCGTCGATCGAACCGAAGTTGCCATGGCCGTCAACCAAGGGCACGCGCATCGAGAAGGGCTGAGCAAGACGCACCATCGTGTCGTACACTGCGGAGTCACCATGCGGATGGTACTTGCCGATAACGTCGCCGACGGTACGTGCGGACTTCATGTGCGGGCGGTTCGGGGTGTAGCCGGACTCGTTCATCGCGTAAAGGATGCGGCGATGAACTGGCTTCAAACCGTCGCGCACATCGGGAAGCGCTCGCGAGACGATAACGCTCATAGAATATTCCAGGAACGACGCCTGCATCTCTTTGCCCAGGTAGGCACTGCGAACGGTCGTACCTTCGCCGCCATTCGCGCCCTCGATAATCTCTCCGTGGGCGGTCGGCATGTCGACGAGCATCGACTGCGCAAGCTGCTCTTCAGATACTGCAGAGCCGACGGCGGGAGTGGCGGAATCTTCCTCAGATTCCTCTTCCTCGGCTTCAGCCTCAGCATCCTGCTCGGCACGGGAAAGCATCTCGTTGAACGCGTCGTCGCGCTCGGGCTGCTCCCCCTCCGGCGGGGTCATGTCGTTATTTTCTGCCATTAGAATCCTTTCGAGATTTCAGGCTCAATCACCGTAAGGCACGATGCCCTAGATATCGAGGAAACGAACGTCGCGGGCATGCTTCTGGATGAACTCCTTGCGCGGTTCCACCTGATCGCCCATAAGCTCGCTTACCGTGCGCTCGGCTTCGGCGGCGTCGTCGATATTGACCTGCAGAAGCGTGCGCGTTGCGGGCTCCATCGTGGTTTCCCACAGCTGCTCGGGGTCCATCTCGCCCAAACCCTTGTAGCGCTGGACGTCGAACTTTTCCGAACCACCCATCTCGGCGAGCGTCTCCGAAAGCGCGTTCTCGTCGTAGATGTAGCGCTCGATCTTCGTAGAACGCGAATTTTTCTTCTTCACGCCGAAAATCGGCGGGCAGGCAATGTAGACGTAACCGCGATTGATGAGCTCAGGCATATAACGATAGAAGAACGTGAGCAGCAGGATGCGGATGTGTGCGCCGTCGACATCGGCATCGGTCATGATGATGATGCGGTGGTAGCGAGCTTGGTCGGCGTCGAAATCTTCCCCAATGTTCGTGCCGATGGCCGTGATGAGCGAGCTAATCGTCTCGCTTGAAAGCGAACGGTGAAGGCCCGCGCGCTCGACGTTCAAAATCTTACCGCGAAGCGGCAGAATCGCCTGCGTCTTGCGGTCGCGCGCCTGCTTGGCGCTGCCACCTGCGGAATCGCCCTCTACGATGAAGATTTCGGAATCTTCCGCCTTCTTAGAAGAACAGTCTGCAAGCTTGCCAGGCAGCGCAAACGAGTCGAGAACGTTCTTGCGGCGGGTCATCTCGCGCGCTTTGCGAGCAGCCTCGCGAGCTTTCAGCGCCTGCGTCGCCTTCCCGATGATCTTCTTGGCAGGGGAGGGGTTCTCCTCCAGATATTCTGCAAGGCCCTGGGTCACGGCGTTCTGCACGAGCGGGCGGATCTCGGTGTTGCCGAGCTTCGTTTTCGTCTGCCCCTCGAACTGCGGGTCGTGCAGCTTCACGGAGATGATCGCCGCCAAGCCCTCGCGCGTATCGTCGCCCGAGAGGTTGGAATCCTTCTCCTTCAAAATGCTCTTGCTGCGCGCATAGTCGTTGATGGTGCGCGTCACGGCCTGCTTGAAGCCGTCGAGGTGTGTGCCACCCTCGTGCGTGTTGATGTTGTTGGCGAAAGCCATGACGGAGTTCGTCGAATAAGATGTCGACCACTGCATGGCCACTTCCACCGTTCCGTCGGCATTTTCGGCCGAGAAGTAAATGGGCTCGTTAAGCGTTTCCTTGCCCTTGTTCAGGTACTTGACGAAGTCGATGATGCCGCCCATGAACTGAAACACTTCAGTGCGCGGCTCGGCCGCCTTCCCGGAAATAACCTCACTCGGGTTCTCGCGCTCATCGTGCATCGTGATCTTGAGGCCTTTATTCAAAAACGCCATCTCGCGGAAGCGTGCCGCGAGCGTGTCGTAATCGTACACCGTGGTTTCCGCGAAGATTTCGGGGTCAGGCCAGAACGTGACCTTCGTTCCCGTGTGGTCCGCTGTTCCAATCTCATGGAGCTTCGTCTTCGTGTGGCCGTGGTCAAAATCGATCTCATATTCTTTTCCGTCGCGCCTCACATTGACCTCGACGCGCGAGGAGAGCGCATTAACGACGGACACGCCGACGCCGTGCAAACCACCCGAGACCTTATACCCCTCGCCGCCGAACTTGCCGCCAGCATGGAGAATCGTCAGAACGACCTCAACCGTCGGAATCTTCTCCTTCGGATGCATGTCTACCGGGATACCGCGGCCGTTGTCGGCTACCGTGATCGAGTTATCGGGATGAATCCATACCTCGATGGAGTCGCAATAGCCGGCAAGCGCTTCGTCGACGGCGTTGTCGACGACCTCGTACACCAGATGATGCAGGCCGCGCGGGCCCGTAGAGCCGATATACATACCAGGGCGCTTGCGCACCGCTTCGAGACCTTCGAGGACTTGAATGTCAGAACCATCGTAATGATCGGGTTTGTTAACCACTGACATGCTCCTTTTCGGTACGTTTGGAAGATGCTTCGCGCAGAACGCGAACTGACCTATTGTACCATAGAAGAATAAAACGAAGCGTTTGAGCGGTCTCTAAGGCCTTCTAACGGATGATTCTGCATTTTTTCGCCATTTATGACCTTTCACCCTTCTTCCATTCTCTGTCGGTTACCATCGCCTTTTCCAGCGCGCGCCTGAGCGAAGGGTTCTCAACAGATGACACCATCTGCTCAACTTCGGTTTTTTCCTCGGGAGAAAGTGGAACCGAGCGGGAACTTTCAGACTTCGTTTCGCACACATCTCTATAAGGATGGCGCTTGCGCATGTCAAATCGGGAAGGGTAGGTTTTGAACTCATCTATCCTCTCGCCGAAGCGCTCATGGAGCCGAAGCATGATCAGATGCTGCCGGCAGTGGACATCCGAACGGAAGTTTCCATCGTCCATATACACATACAGCGAGCGGATTCCCTCTTCTTCTTTTATATAGACAGCGTTCACGTGGTCGAGGACGTAGGGAGCATTCTCCTTGTATACATACTCGATCGCATCTTTCCACATCGTGCGAACCTCGGCGGCCCGGCGAGCGATGAGCGTCTTCTCATCAGTCGGCAGCGAACCGAACAGACGCGCCATCTCTTTCCCAATCCTAGCCACGTTTAAGCCTCCTCACCCAACTGCACGACACTCGCATCTTTGAGAAGGGAATCATCGAAGTAGGCAAGGTTCGCCGTCGTAATGAACGTCTGCATGTCTCCCGAAATGAATTCCACCAACGCATGTCGTCTATGCTCGTCGAGCTCGCTCATCACGTCATCGAGAAGAAGCACCGGCTTCTGGCTGAGCATATCCTCGATAATCGACGCCTCGGCAAGCTTGCAAGCAAGGACAATAGAGCGTTGCTGTCCCTGACTTCCATAGTTGCCCGCATTCTTTCCCTCAATGTAAAAGCCAATCTCGTCAGAATGAGGCCCAACGACGCTCTTTCGGCGGGCTAATTCCTCGCCGTGGCGCGCTTCAAGGGCGGAAGCGAGCGCATCACGCGCCTCATCTCGAGAAAACGAGGCAACCCCACACGGTGTTTCACGTGAAACAGGGGTCATCCAGGAAGGAACATACGTCACTTGCAGCTTCTCACCTTGCGCGATGTCGGCGTAACGGCGGGAAATCTCCGGCGCAAGCTTCGCGAACAAAGCCGCGCGATAGCACGCAAGCTGTGCACCACAGGTCACCAGCGTCTCGTTGATACTGTCGATGAGCGCTCCCTGGGCTTCCTCTTTCAGGAGCCTGTTCTTGTAGCGAATGACCTTCTCGTAATCCTTCTTAATAAGGTAGTGATTCGGCGAGAGCTGCGACCCCAAAGCATCGATTGCAGTGCGCCGGACGCTCATCGAACCTTTCACCAAGTCAAGATCATCCGGCGTGAAAGACACAGAAGGAACGAGCCCCTTCAAATCAGCAGGCCGTCGCGCTTTGCCATTCAGCGTGTACTTCCGCTTATGGCTTTCAAGCAGCATGACAATATCGAGGACCCGATCGTCTCCTGTCACGCGCGCCTCAGCGCGGGCATAACTTTCCCCATGCTTTATTACCTGGTCGATGAGCGGATGGCGAAACGAGGAAAGCGCCGTCATCAGCTGAATGCCCTCGACGATATTCGTCTTTCCGACCGCATTCGGCCCCACGAACAAGGTGAGCGCCCCGATATCGTTCAGCTCGAAGCGCTCGTAATTGCGAAAGTTAGTAAACCCTATATGCTCGATGGACAGCGTCACGAGATGCGCACCGGCATGACAAGATACAGGAAGTTCTCAGGGGCTTCCGCCTTGAAGATACCCGGTTCACGGGAGGTTCCCACCTCCAGATACACCGAATCACTCGAAACCGACGAAAGGCCGTCGAGCACGTAGGCGAAGTTGAAGGCGATTTCCGCGTCGTCACCCTCGATGGAGCAGGAAAGCGTCTCCTGAGCGGATCCGACGTCCTGGGAAGCGGCGGACAGCTGAACCGTCTGAGACGCCACATTCAAATCGAACTTAATCGGCGTGGAAGAGGAACCAAGAAGAGACGTTCTCTTCACCGCCGCGACGAGGTGGCTGACGTCGATCTTCGCGCGCGTCCCATGCTTCCCCGAAAGCAGCTGTTTGTAATTGGGGAAATTGCCCTCGATTCGACGGTTGATGAAAACGGTGCCCTCGCAGCTGACAAGAATCTGATTTTCGGCGAGCGCAATTTGTACGTTAGACTCAGTTTTCGGCAAGGACGCAATATCCTGCAAAAACGAGCCGGAAATCACCGCCTCGAATTCATCGGCGGCAGAATCAGGGAGCTCCACCTCGGCCAAGGCCAAACGATACGAGTCGGTCGCAACCATCTTGAAGTGGTTCTCCTCGAGCGTCACCAAAGCACCAGTGAGAATCGCCCGGCTTTCATCTTTCGAGACGGCGCGCGCAACCTTTTTAACCATCGCGGCAAATTTTGTAAAGGGAACCTCAATGCGCTGCGAGGCCTCCACGTGGGGAAAACCAGGGAAATCCTCATAGTTGAGCGCCTTGATCGAAAACGAGGAACTATCGCAGGTGATGAGCGCATTCTCTTCGTCTGCCTCAACATGGACTGCGGCGTCGGGCAGGTTTTTCACGATGTCGGAGAACAACTTGCCGGGAACAACCGCCTTACCCTCCTCTTCCACGAGTGCAGCCGTCGAATACTGGATGGAAAGCTCGAGGTCGGTCGCCTGGAGAACGAGCGAGTCGCCCGTTGCCTCGAGCAAGATACCGGAGAGAACGGGCAGAGTCGAGCGGGTGGACACACCTTTAATAACAATTGCGAGGGCATTCTGGAGTTCGCTTTTGCTGATGCTTAATTTCAAGGAAACCTTCTCTCTTTCTTTTCTGCTGCGCGTCATTATACAGGCTCGAGCAGGCGCGGATAATCTTCAACTGAAAGCATCCGAAAATTCAAAGCTCTCTTTCACCCAACTCTTTTTTTCACCTCGCTGAAAGGTGAAAAATGGCTCTTCGGTGGTTTCTGTGGGAGAGATTCCGGCATAGGCCCAGCTCA
>ERZ827108.1304-NODE-1304-length-34154-cov-8.097276_pt1 | contig 34154 bp, 35 predicted proteins | sample MGYA00519921_ERZ827108 | MGnify/ENA primary metagenome ERZ827108 (study PRJEB31778, sample SAMEA3449258) | human gut metagenome | biome: human gut; feature: human-associated habitat; material: faeces | place: United Kingdom | collected 2010/2012 ...
ACAAACATGTTTTAAACTTTCATGTATATTACTAATTAGTGAAATATTTAATTATACCATTATAAACATTATAGCTATTATTTATACTATTATATCTTTATTTAACATATATATTATTATTAGTAATTATAAATATATAATTGAAGATATCAGAAAAACATTAAAACTAGAAGTATCTTTTGAAATAGATCTAAATACAATATCAGATAAATTATTTAAAGGAATATTAAACTATGGTAAATAATTATTATATTGGAGATATCCATCATAATAAGACTATAAAAAAAGATGCTTATACAGAAAAATTAGTACTATATAGTGAAGATAAATACAATTATTTAGATTTAATTAATGATATAAATTATACAACTGATAATAATAAAAAAGCTTATGTACTTGAAGAAACATTAGTAGAAATAGATATAAGAGATTTTAGAGAAGATTATAACTATTTATTATCAAGACATAACGATAAAAAAAAGACCAAAAAGAAACATTGGTATAATAGATAGGGGTAAACATGGATAATATAATGATATATTCTATTAATGTATGGATAATAGAAAAAGAATATAAAAATAATTTAATAGAAGATGATACTATTTATGATGTAATAGTAGGACAATATGATATATATCCATTGGCATATCCAATAATAAAACCAATATCTAAAAACATATATAATAAGTTAATAACAAAAGAATATGTATTAGAAGAAAGACTAGATTTAGAAGAACTGTTTTTAATTAAAGATCAAAATGGTAATTACATCTCTTCAGTAAATGGAGTAGAGTTACCTAAAAGTATCAAGAAAAAATCAAAAATAAAAAAACTATTTAAAAAACTCAAGCTATAATGCTTGAGTTTAATTATCTCTTGGTACGTGGATATAACATATCTGAAACCTAAGTAATTAGTTAACAAATAACTAATCTCTACAACAATAACATCATATATTTTTATGCTTTTAAATATTTTATAAACATTTTACTTGCAAAAGTTAAAGAAATGGATTTATTAGTTGCTAAATATATATTTATATTTGGTACTTTTCTATTAATTTTTAGTTCTTTAAGATTTTTATAATTTCTAGTTGCTAAATCTATCGTAGCAAATCCAATACCCAAACCTATATTAACAAATTCAGTAATCAATTCTTGACTTACAACTTCCATTTTAGGTATAAGTTTAACACCATTTTGTAGAGCAATATAATCTAATAACTTTCTACTGTTAGATTCTTCTTTTTGAAGAATTAGAGGTAATTTATTTAATTCTTCAAAATTATTAACCTCATCATTATAAAATTCAGAATTATAGACAAAACCCTGTTTTAATTCTTTTATTTTTTCTAAATGTAAATTAGTTTCTTTTATATTACTTTCATTAAAAATTACAAAATCCAATTTACCCAATTTTAAATCGTTTATTAAATTACTTGTTAAATTATTTGTTATATTAATATTTATATTTGGATATTCTTTATGAAATTCTTTTAAAGCATTCATTAAAATTAATTTAGTTAATGTTGTTGAACAGCCAATTTTTATTTCTCCTTTTGTCAAATCTTTAAAAGATGTAAATTCATTTTCTGCATCATTAATAAGTTCTAAAGCACCTTTAACATATTCATAAAACATTTTCCCTTCTTCAGTTAATTCCATTCCTTTATTACTTCTTAGAAATAATGTTCCACCTAATTGATCCTCGAGTTTCTTTATTGATTGTGATATTGCAGGTTGTGAAATATGTAGTTCTTCACTAGCTTTAGTCATATGCTTATTTTTCGCAACAATATAAAAAACTTTATATAATTCTAAATCTATATTCATCATAAGCTCTCCTTATCGGTATTATAACATAAATATATTATACTTATCAATATATAAGTGATAAAATGTAATTGAAAGGGAGGAATAATATTATGAATTATGAATTAAATAAAAACGAATTTGAAAAAATAAAAAGAGAGGAATTAGAATATATTGATAGTATTGCTCAAATTAGCAGTAATAAAATATTATCAGAAACAGAAAAACTTGAAATTTATAGAACGTTAAATAGTTATAAAATTAAATTGAATGAAATATTAAAAAAACTTTGGAGCGCATTTCCAAGGGATGATAGTTTAACAAAAGAAAATTTAAAAGATGTAATTATTGAAATTGATTTACCAAAAGATTATTTATCTTCATTAAACTTTCAATACGATGAACAAAAAAAATATGTATTAGAAAAATTATGGATAGATGCAGAATCATTAAAATTTAAATTAACTTTATATAATTTAATGAGATGTAGAGAATATTGGAGTATCAATTCTGACACAATACAAAATAATCAAAAATTAATAGAAGAACCAATATATATTTTTTCTGGTTATTATGATGCATCAGAAGAATGTTATGGGCCATGTTTTGGCGACCCTGATAACTATCTTTACGGAATATATGAAAATATACATAATAATGGATATAGCAATGATAAAAAAGAAATTCCAAAAAAAGATATAGATAAATTTGAAAAAAATAAGATAATAATATATTCTAAAAGATATGTTCATTCTCATGAGATTAGAAGAATATTTAAAGAAGAATTATTAAATGCAGAAAACAAAAAATTAAATGATTGTGTTGTTCAAACTAAAAATAGAATTGAAAAATTGAATTATATAAGAAGCCCTGAATATAAAGAAAAAATTTTATTAGATAGAATTAATGAATTATATAAAAAAGTTAAAGGTAAATTTATTCAAAAAGAAGTATTATATAGTGGTAACTTTTTTCAAATTTTAAGAGAAACATATAGGTTGCCAAATGAAAATATAGTATCAAAAGAAAAAATTATTAAAAATGCTGGAAAAGATTCTGTTATAGTAATTGCAATAACTCAAGATAAGGAATATATAATTACTATTCAAAATAGAATCAACGATAAATTAATTGCTGAATTTCCATCTGGATATATAGAAAATAATGAAGATCCAATTGAAGCAGCAAAAAGAGAATTGAAAGAAGAAACAGGCTATATTAGTGATGATTTATTTTTAGTAGATGAAGCTTATACATCTCCAGGCACTGATAATTCAAAGACATACATAGTAATTGCTAATAATTGTATTAAAACAAATGAAAAAAATATTACTGGCACTGAACTAATTGATTATGGATTATTTTCAGAAAAAGAATTAGAATATTTAATAAACAAAAATATAATAAATGGCGCTATGAATAAATTAGCATATTACAATTTAATTAATAATGTTGATGATTGTAATATTACATATGCAAATAGTAATAAAAAAATTTACAAGAAGTCACGAGAAAAAAGAATACATTAGGCAATTAAAAAAACACAAAATTAAATATTAATTTGTTATTTTTAAGTATAATATAGTTATCCATATCAGAAACATGAATACCAACAGTTCTTTCCTTTTATTTTTTCTTTGAAATAGAATCCAAATTATACCCCTGATTAAATTACTCAATACATAAAGTTCTCATTTTATTTTGTAATGTAATTAAAGACTTTTTTCTAAATACATCAGATTTACTAACGTGCTTTTCCATACCATTCTTTATTTCTATGATAGTTTCTTGAGTGCAAAAATCTAACCCGTATTCAGTAAATGTTACCTAACAGTATCAAGAAAGAATCCAAAATAAAAAAACTATTTAAAAAACTCAAGCTATAATGCTTGAGTTTAATTATCTCTTGGTACGGACAAATAGTATATCCGAAACCTTAGGAATAGTTGATAAACAACTAATCATTAAAATAATTATAACATAGAAAACTGTTATTGTAACATTTTTTTATCTACTTTATAAAATTATTTATCTTTTTCTATAAAACCATTAGCAACTGTTTTTAAAAATGTATCTTCGATATTATGATACTGAACAATGCTAGTTTCAATATTTTTTAGTCTTTTTTCGATATTTTTAGATGTTCTTTCTATTTTTTCATTAACTTGTTTTAATTCGTCAATTTCAGAAATATAAACTAAAAATCTAGAATATTGTTCGAAATCTATTTCAGTATTCTCTTTAAATGTTTTAATACCATTTAATTTTTTGTATTCATAATTAACTTTAAGTTTTTTCAATTCAAACTTATTCAATATATCAGGAACAATAACTCCTAAGCAAACAATCCATTCTTTGCCAGGGAAAATAGTTAAGTTATTTACAGTATTATCATTTAAGTATTTTTTGTCTCTTTCATCTAATTGATTTATAAAATCTTCATCATAATGTATATGTGTTAAAACTAATGGCACCTTTCCAACATTTCTTAATACTACACATGTAAGATTAAATCTTACTAATTCAAATGTAACTTGTAAATATGGTCTATTTTCATTATGCTTATCTTTAAGCAAAATAAAGATAGTTATCCATGAACCAATAATAGCGACTAAACTTATTATATCTCCCCACGAAAACGAGTTTAGTCTATCTATACTTTTAATTAATTCATCAATTTTACTTTCCATTTAAGAATTCCTCCTACATCAAAAAAGAGCATAGTATTTCTTATTAATTAATCTTTACTAGCTCTTATTTATTTCTTTTATAATTATCTTATTATTAGTGATTTTTCACCAACTACTTGTTGTCTATTTTGTCTTAACTTATCAGTTACTACACGAGGCGTATGCGATAGTGCATAATATTTACCATTAATAACTTCATATGTTTTACCAGTTGATTCATTATAAGAATATTCAACAGTATAATTTTCAACTTCTTTTTTCTTATTTGTTAATAAATTTTTAACATATTCACTAGAAAATCCTAATTCATCTGGAAATGCAATTTTTTCTGATAGGATAAGGTAAGCTAAATTAGATTCAAATACTTCTAACTCATTTTTAGCACTAAATAATCTCTTGCGTTCTTTCTCTAATCTTAATGCAGATTTTTTAATTAAGCTATCAATACCAACAAATTTAGAAACTGATAATAATTGCGCTACAAAATTGTATTTTTTACTTGCAGAATCATATTTTTTTTCAAGATCATATAATCTTTCTACACTAAAATCATCTATTGATTTATTTAAAAAATAAGCATTAGCAAAGTTTTCATCACCAATTAAATTAGTAAAATGTGTATTTATTCTATTTGTAATTATCATACAAAGACCTCCCTTTGAATACTTTATATGATATCATATAAGTCCATTTTTGTCAATTTTAACGTTCTAAATCATCTTTTTCTTTACTTAAATCTAGTTCTTCAACGTCATCATCATCTAATATATTATCATCATACATTTCATTAACTACATCAATGTATTTATCATCTTTATCATACCAACTGTGAAGTTTAACATGTAAGAAAGATATTAATTTATTAAATTTATCTTTCCAGTAATCTAACATATTTTTTAAATCTTGTATTTTAGATTTTAAAATTGATATTTCATTATCCTTTTCCTTAATCGTATCATTTAAAGTTTTAACTCTTAAATTAAGTACTTCTAATCTTTCTTTTTGTTCTGGTAAACTAAAACCTTCTTTAGCTTGATCTTCGGTAGATACTCTTAAATATAAACCACATATTCTTTCTTCATCTTTCATATACTTCAACTCCTTTTACTAAAAAAGAGGAGACAATAGTATCTAGTAAAGTCTAAATACTACTGACTCCTCATTAAAATCAATATTATATATTTTAATTCTATCTTTGATTTTTATCATCGGTGTACCTCCATTTCTAGAGAATACCTCTTTCATTGGTTATATATAATATCATTTTTTTAAGATTTGTCAATTCCCTGATTATGGTATAAATAGTATTTAGATAGTTTTTAAATAATCTTCTAATTCAGATAATTTTATCTTATTAGATAAATTCTCAATGAATATTTCGTTAGAAAAATTAAATATTAGAAATGTTTTATCTTTAATAATAATTCTATTGGGTTCAATATAAGTTAAATTAGTTTTATCAATCTTTCTTATGTTTCCATTGATAATTGTCGGTGTAGTTTTTGCAAACTCACATATTAGTTCTAACTTCCTTTTTAACGATTCTTCAATAGGTAATTCTTCTTTAATAATATTTACCATAATACCATCCTTTCCTTCGGATAGCTTTTGTAAACACAAAAAAACTAATCCATTTCTGAATTAGTTATTTATTAAAGCTCGAAAAGTTCGAGCAGAATTCCTCTTGGTAGCGAGAGGGGGATTCGAACCCTCGACCCTTCGGGTATGAACCGAATGCTCTAGCCAACTGAGCTATCTCGCCGTCAAATGTAATATAATTATATTACATTTTTTTTATTTTGTCTAGTACTTTTCGATTATTTGTATAATTCTTTATTAAATAATTCTAAATTATTATTCATTATCGTTACATAGTTCTCATTCGAGTTACTAACATTACCATCAATAGACTCCATAGTATTAATAGTAACAAGTTCAACACCATAATTATCAATCAAATTTTTACAAGTATCGTTAGTGGTTTCACTAGCAGAATATATATATTTAATTTGACCATTTCTAATTAATTTTTTAACTTCACTAATAGTATTTTCATTTAATTTATCATCTTCTTCAAGTGATATAACATTTAAACTATATTTTTCTAAATATTTAAATAGGTTAGAATCTACTACTACTGTTTTATATGGAGCAAGACTAATAGCTTCTTTCATATCAGCATCTAATCTTGAAATATTATATTTCAATTCTTCGTATTTATTTTCAATACCAGTACCTTCATCATTAGATATTAAATAGGGATTAGAAATATATTCTAGAAGTCCATTCTTAGTATTTTGTGCCATCATCAAGTAGTTATAAGGATTAAGCCAAAGTTCTGCAATATTATTATCATAATTCATACCCATAGATACATCTATAACTTTCAAATTTTTATTATAGTTAATCATCTTAACAGCAAAATCTCTTTCTCTATCTAAACTATTAAATACAAACAAGTCAGTATTAGAATATTCTTTTAATTTCTTATCTGATAACTTAAATTCATTAGTATCAACACCAGCAGGATAAATACTATTAACTTCAGCATGATCACCATATAAACTAGTAATTAAATATTTAATAGGATATATAGTGGTATATATTTCAATATCTTCCATACTATCTTTAGTTATATTACATCCAGATAATATAAATACTCCTAATAACAGTAATAATAATTTAATTTTTTTCATTTTCATAATTCCTTCTTTCATTCTTCTTACTATATTAATATTACTATATTTTTATTTTTTTGTAAATAATATTGATAAAAAAAATTTTATATTGTATAATTAAATAAGTAATAGATAGGAGAGTAAGTATGAAAAATATAATAAAAAATAATAGTAAATTCATAATAGTTATGTTATTAGTTATTGTCTTAGGAATAGCAGGAGTAACCGTAGCTATAAAAGTAGGTAATTTTAACCCTATTGCTATAAATACTACTACTGGTAATATATCTGCAACTATATCTTATGATAGTTCAGTAAATAGTAGTACAGTTACAAGTACTGGTAAAATGCTTCCAATAAAAGATTCCTTAGTAACAGGAACATCAGTTACTGATGCTAGAGTTTTAAAAGTAAAATTCACAGTAACCGGTAAATCAACAAATCCAGCAAATTCTATATATGATATATCTCTTAGAAACATAACCATGGATAAAGAATTAAAAAGCCTAAATGTAAAATGGCGATTATATAAAAATAACACTTTACTATCTAGTGGTAACTTATCTCCATCGTTTGATGTAATGGAAAATAATAGAATGGTACTTACAAATACTCAACAAGACTTAACTGCATCATCTGATACATATATATTCTTAATGTGGATTAGCGAATCATGTACTGGAGACATTTCTAGTTGTACATCAAGTGAAGATCAATCAAAATATATAAACAAAAACTTTTCCTTTGATATAAAACTAGAAGCTAGTACCAAAACAAAAAAGACTCTAACAAGAACATCTGCAGTAATAGGCGATGTAAATTCGGATGGGGAAATAGACATTTTTGATTTGACTGTAATAAGGCGACATATTGCAGGGAAAACCACTTTAAATCAACAACAATTAATGAATGCTGATATCAATGCTGATGGTAAAGTTGACGAAGTGGATTCTAAGTTATTGACCGGATATGTTGCTGATTATTTCAATACAACTTTACCAAACGAATCTATAACTTATTATACACTATATGGAGATATAAATGAAGATGGTACTATCACTCAAGATGATATAAACTTGTTAAGCGAACACCTAGTAGGAACATCATTATTAACAACTGAACAATCTATTAAAAATGCTGATATTAACGGCGATGGAACAATTGATGTTTTTGATAATTATATTTTATCAAAGATGAAGGAAAGAGGAGACGAGCCATCATTAACGCCTGTAACTGAATAACGAAAAAGAAGGTAATTTTAAGATTATCTTCTTTTTTATATAAAAAAATATAATTACTTGATATAAAAATTTATTTATTATATAATATTAGAGAAAGAAGGAAGATTATGAAGACAGATGATTTTGATTATTATTTACCTGAAGAACTTATTGCTCAAGTACCATTAGAACATAGAGAAGAATCTAGATTATTAGTACTTGATAAGAATAATGGTAATATGATTGATGATAAATTTTATGATATAGTTAATTATTTGAATAAGGGAGATGTTTTAGTACTTAATGATACTAAGGTTATGCCTGCTAGACTAATAGGAGAAAAAGAAGATACAGGAGCAGTTATTGAAGTATTACTACTTAAAAATATTAATGAAGATAACTGGGAATGTTTAGTTAAACCTGCTAAAAGAGTTAAAGAAGATACTATTGTTTCTTTTGGCAATGGTAAACTTAAGGCTAAATGTACTAAGATAGGAGAAGATGGTATTAGAGAATTTACTTTTATATATGATGGTATTTTTTATGAAATATTAGATGAGCTTGGTACTATGCCGCTTCCTCCATATATTAAAGTTAAATTAGATGATAAAGATAGATATCAGACAGTATATGCTAAAAATATTGGTAGTGCTGCTGCTCCAACAGCAGGACTTCACTTTACTAAGGAATTATTAAAAGAGATAGAAAATAAAGGTATTACTATTTGTTATATTACTTTACATGTAGGACTAGGTACTTTTAGACCAGTAGCAGTCTCTGATGTTACTAAACATAAGATGCATAGTGAATTTTATAGTATGACTAAAGAAGTAGCGGACACCCTAAATAAAGCAAAATTAGAAGGAAGAAACATAATTGCGGTAGGTACTACTACTACTAGGACATTAGAAACAATTATGAATAAATATAATACATTTAAAGAGTGTTCTGGATGGACAGATATCTTTATTTACCCTGGATATGAATTTAAGGGTATAGATGGACTTATTACTAATTTTCATTTACCTAAATCTACCTTAGTAATGTTAGTGTCAGCCTTTGCTAGTAAAGAAATAATATTGAATGCTTATAAACATGCAGTCGAAGAGAAATATCGTTTCTTCTCATTCGGAGATGCTATGTTTATCCATAAATAATTTAAGAAAACTATTTACAAACTACTAAAATTATTATATAATTTAGTAGTAATGCCAGCCTGGCGGAATGGTAGACGCGGTAGACTCAAAATCTACTACTAGTGATAGTGTGAGGGTTCAAGTCCCTTGGCTGGTACCAATATTGATATGAAATTCAACTTAATTAGTTGAATTTTTTTGAAATTTAGGTTTGACCGGACGAAAACCGGACGAAAACCGGACGAAAACCGGACGAAAACCGGACGAAAGAGTTGATATTTTTTAAATAATTGTATATAATATCATTAGAGGTGATACAAAATGACATTTATTGAAAATGAAAATACTGAATTAAAGCAAGAATTAACTAAAGAAATTAAAAAGGAAATAATAGCTTTTGCTAATTCTGGTGGTGGTACTATATATATTGGTATTGACGATAATGGTAAAGTTATTGGTGTTAATGATATTAAAAGTGATGTTGAGGCTTTAAGCGGAATGATTAGGGAAGGCATAAAATCTGATTTAACATTATATACTAAAATTGTTATGAAAAAAATTGATAATAAGGATATTATTGTTTTAAAAATTATAGATGCTCCAAATAAACCTTACTATCTAGCGGATAAAGGATTAAAATCTTCTGGTGTTTATTTGAGATATGGGAATACTAGCATTCCTGCTAGTGAAGAAAATATTAAAAAAATGATTTTTGATACACAAAATCAATCATTTGAAAATATGATATCTATTAATCAAAATTTACATTTTGATTATATGAATAATATTTTTAAAAATCATAATATTGAACTCGATGATAATAAATATAAGACATTAAATATAATTAATTTAAATGGAAAATATACTAATTTAGGCTTATTATTATCTGATGAGAATCCTTATACTATTAAGTGTGCTATTTTTAACGGTAATAATAAAATGGAGTTTAGAGATAGAAAAGAGTTTACTGGCTCTGTTTTAAAACAAGCAAATGAAACTTTTGAATATATTAATTTATATAATAAAACTAAAGGTAAGATTATAGGACTTGAAAGAATTGATACTAATGATTATCCGGAATATGCTCTTAGAGAAGCTCTTCTTAATGCTATTATTCATAGAGATTATAATTATACTGGAAGTATTCTAGTTTCTATGTTTGATGATCATTTTGAAATTACTTCTTTAGGCGGATTAATTAAAGGACTTTCGATAAATGATTTGTATTTAGGTGTATCTGAAACTAGAAATCCTAATTTAGCTAATATATTTTATAGATTAAAATATGTAGAAAGCTTTGGTACTGGTATAGAAAGAATATTTGAATCTTATAAGGAATATGATAAAAAACCAGTTTTAAAAAATGCTGATAATTTATTTAAAGTTATTTTATATAATGTTAATTATAGTGAAGTTAATAAAGAAAATGTAACTATTAATTTATCTCAAAGTGAATTAATTATTCAGTATTTAAAGAAAAATGGTACTGTTAATAGAGCTACTATTGAACAATTACTTAATGTTTCAAAATCAAGAGCCAGTGAAATACTAAATGAATTACTTTCGGATGATATAATTAAAATTAATGGTTCTGGAAGAAAAACTTATTATGAATTAAAATAAAATATATGTACAATAGAGAAAAAGTTAACCAGTAGTTTTTTCTCTTTTTTAATGCTTTTATTTATAGGGAATTAGAGAGAAAATACACGAACAGTTAACTTTTTTAAAAAATAAAAAAATATAAAAAATTACATTTTTAAGATACAAAGATATTTATAAAATAAGAAAAAAAGAAAAAATAATTTACAAGTATTTATATAAATAAAACTTTGTAACGCCTTATAATATAAGAAAAAAGTAAGTATAATATACAGCTAAATACTTAAAAATAAAAATACAAAAAATTAAAAAATAAGAAAAATGCAAATATTTAAAAATTAAAAAAAGAAAAATGTAAAAAATAAAAAATACGAACAAAAAGTATTGACAAAGATCTTTCTAGACTATATAATGGTATCTGTAAGGTAGGAGGAAGAAGTATGGTTGAAACTGAAGAAAAGTTAGAAACTATTGAAGTAGTTAAAAGAAATGGTAAGAAAGTAGAGTTTGATGGAACTAAAGTTGCCCTTGCTATTAAGAAAGGCTTTGATAGTATTTTAATTGAAGAAGATGAAAAAAAATATAGTGAGAAAGATATTCAAAAAGTATATCAAGCAGTTATTAAAAAGATAGCTAAAGAATATTTACCATTAGGAAAAATAAAAATAGAGGAAGTTCAAGATTTAATTGAAGATATGCTAAAAAAATATGATTATATTGATGTATATGAATCATTTTCAGAATATCGTCAAAGAAGAGCAGCAGCCCGTATAGCTTTTAGAGATGATAAAATTCAAGCTAAGCTGCAGAAGAGTATTGAAGGACTTGGACTTAAGTCTGCAAATGAAGAAGATAGCAAAAGAGAGAATGCCAATATTGATGGTAATTCTGCAATGGGTACTATGTTACAATTTGGTAGTACTATATCAAGAGTATTTACTGAGACATATTTAATGAAAAAGAAATTTGCCGAAGCTCATGATAATGGTGATATTCATATTCATGATATGGATTTTGAAGCCATGGGTACTACTACTTGTATGCAAATAGATTTGAATAAATTATTTAAAGGTGGTTTTTCTACTGGACATGGACATCTTAGAGAACCTAAAGATATTATGAGTTATTCAGCACTAGCAGCAATAGCTATCCAATCTAATCAAAATGATCAACACGGAGGACAATCTATACCAGCATTTGACTATTATTTAGCACCTGGTGTACTTAAAACATTTAAAAAGATGTTTAAACAAGCAGTATATGAATTATTAGATTTTACTGATTTTATTAGTTTTATAAATATGGATAGAGTAGAGAAAGAAATTGATAAGTTATCTAGTATTGACTTAGATATTACTATATTTGAACCTATTTATAAAGAGAGTACTGAAGTAAAGAGAATCTTTAAAAAAGCTTATGAAACAGCTTATAAGAAAACAGATAGGCAAACATATCAAGCTATGGAAGCATTTGTACATAATCTAAACACAATGCATTCAAGAGCGGGGGCTCAAGTACCATTTTCTAGTATTAATTTTGGTACTGATACATCACCTGAAGGTAGAATGGTTATTAAGAATTTCTTATTATCTGTTGATGCTGGTCTTGGTAAGAATGAAACTCCAATATTCCCAATATCAATATTTAAAGTTAAGAAAGGTGTAAACTATGATCCAGAAGATCCTAACTATGATTTATTTAAATTATCATGTAAGGTATCTTCAAAGAGATTATTCCCTAACTTCTCATTTATGGATTCATCATTTAATAAACCTTATTTTAAAGGGGACTATAATACAGAAGTAGGATATATGGGATGTAGAACTAGAGTAATTGGTAATGTTGTAGATGAAGATAAAGCCGTTACCCCTGGTAGAGGTAATTTATCATTTACTTCAATTAACTTACCTAGACTTGGTATTAAACATGGTATTGTAAGAAATGATGAGACTGATATGAAAGGCTTCTACGAAGAACTAGGAGAACTAATGGATTTAGTTAAAGATCAATTACTTGAAAGATTTGAAATTCAATGTAATAAGAGACTTTATAATTTTCCATTCTTATTAGGACAAGGAGTATGGATTGATTCAGATAAATTAAAACCTAATGATAGATTAAGAAAGATACTTAAACATGGTACTTTATCAATTGGTTTTATAGGACTTGCTGAATGTCTTAAAGCTTTAATTGGTAAACATCATGGTGAAAGTGAAGAGGCTCAAAAATTAGGACTTGAGATTATTGAATTTATGAGAAATAGATGTGATGAGTATGCTAAGGAATATAAGTTAAACTTTACTTTGCTTGCTACTCCAGCAGAAGGTTTATCTGGTAGATTTATTAATATAGATAAAGCTGTATATGGTAAGATTAAAGGTGTTACTGATAGAGAATACTATACTAATTCATTCCATGTACCAGTATATTATAATATATCAATAGTAAATAAAATTAAGAAGGAAGGTCCATATCATAAATATACTAATGCTGGTCATATTAGTTATATAGAATTAGATGGAGATACCACTAATAACTTAGAAGCATTTGAAAAGATAATTAGATTAATGTATGAAAATGATATGGGATATGCTGCAATTAACCATCCAGTAGATAGAGATCCAGTATGTGGTTATGTTGGTGTAATCGGAGACGTTTGTCCTGGATGTGGTAGAAAAGCATACGAAGGTGTTCCAATAGAAAGAGTAAATGACTATAAAAATAGTTGTAATTGTTAAATAAAGAAAAGAGGTAATTAAAATGAAAGAAGAAACTAAAGAAAAATTAGTAGGTGAGGGTGTAGGTTTTGAAAGAATTAGAAGAATTACTGGATATCTAGTAGGTACTGTAGACAGATTTAATAATGGTAAAAGAGCAGAAGAAAGAGATAGAGTAAAACACGGTACTGAAGGATTACTTTCTAATAAATAATGGAGATTAGACTTGCTAGTCCTGTTCTTATGCCTGATAGTATAGTAGATGGTGAAGGTATAAGAGCAGTACTATGGACACAGGGGTGCTTGCATAAGTGCCCTGGATGTCAAAATCCTCAGACACATTCTTTTGATGATGGTTTTCTAATTGATATCGAAGAAGTTAAAGAACAAATTGATGCATTAGAAGGACAAGATGGTATTACTTTTTCGGGAGGAGATCCCTTCTATCAAGTAGAAGAATGTATAGAGATTGCTAAATATATTAAAAGTAAAAAAATGAATATATGGTGTTATACTGGTTTTACTTATGAAACACTTATTAAACTAGCTAAAGATAATCCTAAAATAATTGAATTTTTAAAACTTATCGATGTTTTGGTAGATGGTCCATTTATTTTAGAGAAGAAGAGTTTAGATTGTGTTTTTAGAGGTTCTACTAATCAAAGAATTATTGATACTAAGTTAAGTCTTAAAAATAAAGAAGTTGTTTTAGTAGATAAATATTATACTGAAAAGAAAGTTAAAAATAAAAGAGATCGAATTTATATTTGATTTCTTTTTCTTTTGCCCACGCAGGCCTTAAATAAATTTAAGTTTCACGTGGTATAATAGAGCCTATATAATAGTCTCTATTATAAACAATTGTATGTATATATAAATTAAAATAAATAGTCATATTATATTGAATATTAAGTAAAATTATAGTACAATTATCTAGGTAACACCAATAAGGTGTATCTCTCCAATTTCTTGATTATCTCAAGGGAGAGGAGTGATTCTATGATGAAAAGACCTCTATTAATACCCTTGGGGGTTTTGGAGGTTTGAGTAATGGAACTAGTCCTTGCATTTGCTTGGATTACTCTTATCACTATTATCTATATTGATAATATGATACACAGAAAATAAAAAAGATGGCACCCAGGGGGGTGCCTTCATTTAAACAATGGAGAGAACACCTTCACACAAGGTGTTACCCATTTTTATTATGGATAAATTTCTCTTCCTGTATACATTTTATCAAATTTTAATAAAAATAGCAATACTTTTTCAAAATATATGTTCGTTTTTTAATAACATGTATATATTTTTTATTTGGAATTATCTTAGTTAGAAAGTATTTCACCATGAATATAATATCTTAATACTATTCATTCCTAGACTCTAGGCTAGGAATGACATTCTAAGATGTAAAGCTTAGAATGAATATAATAATAAATAGTTTACAAAATATATTAATATTGATATAATATAGTAAAGTTTATAAATATAAAAGGAGGTAAATTATAAACTAGCGCCTGAACCATAATAAGGTTGACGAGGAGAGTAATTATCGAATATTCGGCGGATGTTACTCTGGGTTATATACTCATTAGATTATTATAAAAAACAAAATCAATATTGTATAACAAAATAATAATCACATATAAGAAAGAGGTAAAATATGTGTGGCATAGTAGGTTATGCAGGAAAAACAAATGTAATTAAAAATATAATGACAGGATTAAAATCCTTAGAATATAGAGGCTATGATTCATCAGGAATAGCCTATTTAGATAAAAATAATAATATCAAAATATATAAAAAAGTAGGTCAAATAAAAAACTTAGATCAAATATTAAATTATGAAGATGAAGCAAGCTTAGGAATATCTCATACCAGATGGGCTACTCATGGAGGAGTAACAGACACTAATGCTCATCCCCATAATCAAGGAAAAATAACATTAGTTCATAATGGTATTATAGAAAATTATGAAGAATTAAAAAAAGAATTAGAAAAAGAAGGTTATAACTTTAAATCTAGTACCGATAGTGAAGTAGCAGCAGTCCTAATAGATAAATTATATAAAGAAAATAAAGATATGTTAAAAACATTAATTAAATTAAAAGAAATATTAAAAGGAAGTTATGCTTTTAATATAATAAATAGTGATATACCTAATAAAATATATGGTATAAGAAAAGATGTCCCCCTAATAGTGGGAGTATCTAATCATGGTAATATGTTTGCTAGTGATATACCCGCTATCTTACATGTAACAAATAAATATATTGTATTAAATAATAATGAAATTGTAGAATTAGAGCAAGATAATGTTAAATATTATAATAGTGAAGGAAAAGAAATAACTAAAGAAGTAAAAGAATACGCAGGAACTATAGATAGTATAAGTAAAAATGGTTATGAACACTTCATGTTAAAAGAAATAAATGAAGAATCAGAAGTAGTAAAGAATATACTTAATTTATATACAAAGAATAATAAAATTAAAGATATCTATAATATCAAAAAATATAAAAATATTGATATCGTAGCTTGTGGTTCAGCATCTTTTGCAGGACAAATAGGTAAATACTATATAGAGAAGTATGCTAATATTAAAACAGATGTCTATTATGCATCAGAATATAGATATCAAAAGAACTTCTTTACTAAAGATACACTAGTAATACTAATATCACAGTCAGGAGAGACAGCAGATACATTAGCGGCTCTAAAACTAGCTAAAGAAAACGGTATTAATACACTAGCTATTGTCAATAGAAGAGATTCATCAATAGCAAGAGAAGCAGATAGTGTTATATATACAGAAGCAGGTATAGAAGTAGCAGTAGCTACAACTAAAGCATATCTAGCCCAAGTATTAATTCTTCTTTTATTAGCATTTAAAGATAATAATAAAGAAACAAAGTTACTTGAAGATCTTAAGTTGTTACCTAATTTAATTACTAAATATATAAATGAATATGATTATAGTAATATAGCAAACATCCTTAAAGATAAAGAACATATCTTCTATTTGGGAAGAGGTATTGATTACTATTTAAGTATGGAAGGTAGTCTAAAATTAAAAGAAATATCTTATATTCATAGTGAAGCATTTCAAGCTGGAGAACTAAAGCATGGTAGTATATCACTAATAGATAAAGATTTTGGAGTAGTATCAGTAGTTACTGATAAGACAATTAGTGATAAAACAATTAGTAATTTAAAAGAAGTATCTGCTCGTGGAGCTAAGATTATAACTATTACTAATATTAAAGATAATAATTTTGCTGATTATACTATCCTAGTAGAAGATTATGATGAAATATTAAACCCATTACTAGTAATAGTACCAATGCAAATGCTTGCTTATAATGTAGCAAAATTAAGAAATTGTGATATTGATAAACCAAGAAATCTTGCTAAATCAGTAACCGTAGAATAATATAAAAACAAGTACTTATATTAAGTATTTGTTTTCTTATTGCCCCTATAGCCTTCTGAGGTATTTTTATATTAAGGTCATAAAAATAATATATTATATTTTAGTAGATAAATATTTCTTAACATAATAAATATGATGAATAGTAACTACTACTACATTTAAAATAGTAGAAATAATAAGACTCCATAATCCCATCTTCAGTAAACTAAAAATAACAAGACTAAGTATCTTAATAATACCACCATATAAAGTACCCTTCATAGCGGTCTTAGAATAACCCATACCATTTAAACTACTAGTAAGAGGAGCCTGTATATAATGAAGTAAAAAGAAAGGAGCTGTTACTTTAATATATTCCGTACCAAGAGTAGTATTATATACTAATTTTAAAGGAATATCTGGAATAAATATAAATATCAAAGTAGCAGGTATTCCTACTATCATAGAAAAGAAAATAGCCTCCTTAATTTTCTTTTTCGTATAACTATAATTCTTATTACTATAACTATTAGATACAACTGGTAAAATAGCAGAAGATATCGCCAAAGTAAAAAAAGAAGGCAAAAGTAGTAGGGGATATACATAACCATTAATAACCCCATAAGTAGTAGTAATATATTCAAAATTATATCCAACATATTTTAAAATATTAGTAAGAATAATAGGCTCAAAAAAATAAGTAATAGAACCAATTAATCTAGCAATCGTATTAGGAATAGATATACCAAAAATCTCTCTAAGTAATTTATTATCCCTACGGAAGTCTTCCTTAGTAATCTTATCTTTAGGTAAGGAAAACAAAAGAATAATAATAGAAGCCCCTTCACTAATAATATTAATAAGAACAACCGTAGTAACTGCTGCTATTAAAGAATGATTCATCATCTTAGCAACAACAGTAGTAGTAAGTAATAGTCTAGCTATTTGTTCTATAATATTAGATAAAGTAATAGGAAATACTTTCTCTTTACCAAAAAAATATCCCTTAATAATACTAGATAAAGTAATAAAAGGAAGAGTACTACCGATAGCAATAAGAGGATAATAAATACTATTCTTATGTAAAAGATTATTAGCTAAATACTTAGCTATAAACAATATAATAAATATCAAAATAAAATCATATAACAAAACAATAATAGTAGTAGGAATAACAATTCTTTTACTACTATTTTTCTTTTCCGATATAAGTTTAGTAATAGCAATAGGTACTCCCAAATTACATAAAGTAATAAATAAATTAAAAGTAGGAAGTACTAACATATATTCACTAATACCTTCAGTACCAATCGTTCTAGTTAGAACAATCTTAATAATCATACCAAGTACTTTAGTAATTAATCCTCCTATAATTAATATAATTGTCGACTTAATAAATTTATTTTTCATAGTAGATTATATGATACAATAAAAAAAATATTAAAGAAGTATATTATAAGTATTGTTGTCAATACTATTACTGGTGATAATATGGATAATAAGAAATATAAAGAAATAGTAGATAAAAATACTCCTAAAGAGAACTATATTAAGAATGCTATAATAGCTTTTGTAGTAGGAGGAACCCTAGGTTCATTATCAGAACTATTACTAAGATGTTATAGTATGTGGCTTAACTTACCTAGAAAAGAATCAGGAGTACTCGTGATATTAACATTAATAACTATAGCCTCAATACTTACTGCTCTAGGAATATTTGATACCTTAGTAACTAAAGTAAAAGCAGCTTTAATAATACCAATAACTGGCTTTGCCCATTCTATGACATCAGCAGCCTTAGAATATAAAAATGAAGGATTAGTACTTGGAATAGGAGCCAATATCTTTAAATTAGCAGGTACCGTAATATTATATGGAGTAGTCTCTGTATATATATTTGGCTTAATTAGACTACTGGTAATAGGAGGTTAATATGACAATAAAATATAACAATGTCTTTATTGAAGACGCTTATACCATATGTGGTAATTATGAGAATGATGGACCACTATCAAAATATTTTGATAAAAAATATGAAAAAGATTTATACTTTGGTGAAAAATCTTGGGAGCAGGCTGAAGTACATTTATTAAAAGAAGCTAATACTAATATTTTAAAGAAAAATAAATTAAAAGAAGAAGATATCGATTTATTAATATCTGGAGATTTACAAAATCAGATCGCAGCCTCTAACTATATGGCTAGAGAATTTAATATCCCTTTTCTTGGTATATTTGAAGCTTGTTCTACTAGTGGGGAAGGACTAGCTATAGGAAGTACTTATATCGAAGGAGGCTTTGCTCAAAAAATATTAGTATCTACTTCAAGTCATAATATGGCTGCTGAAAAACAATTTAGAAATCCTACTGAGTATGGAACACCTAAACCAAAGACTGCTACTTTTACTTCAACAGGAGGAGTAAGTATCTTACTTAGTAGCAAAAAGAGTAAAGTTAAAGTAGAATCCGCGACTATTGGCAAAGTAGTAGATATGGGTACTACAGATGTAAATCATATGGGAGCAGTAATGGCCCCAGCAGCAGGAGATGTAATATATAACCATTTAAAAGATACCAAGAGAGATATCTCATATTATGATCTTATCTTAACAGGTGACTTAGGAATATATGGTAAGAATATACTTAAAGATTATATGATGACTAAATATAATATCAAGCTTAATGATAACTATAACGACTGTGGTACAATGCTTTATGATTTAGATAGACAACCCGTCTTAGCGGGAGCATCAGGACCAGCTTGCTTACCATTAGTAGTATTTAGTTATATATATAAAGAAATGTTAAAGAAAAAATATAAGAAAGTATTAATAGTACCAACAGGAGCTGTCTTTTCACCAACTTTTACATTTCAAAAAGAATCAATACCTAGTATAGCTAATGCTATTAGTTTGGAGGTAATATAATATGATGACTTATGTTTATGCTTTTCTATTTTGTGGTTTAGTATGTATGATAGCTCAGTTAATATTAGATAATACCAAACTAACCCCTGGTCATGTAACTAGTCTCTTTGTCGTAATAGGAGCCTTCCTTGATATAGCTGGTATCTATGATCGAATAGTTTTATATGCTGGAGCAGGAGCTCTAATACCAATTACATCTTTTGGTCACTTACTAATCCATGGTGCTATGGAAACAGGCACTACCTTAGGACCCCTTGGCTTAGCCTTTGGTATATTTAACCTAACATCCGCAGGTATTTCCATAGCCTTATTTCTTTCCTTTGTTTTAGCCTTAATATTTAAACCACGACATTAATTTATTCTATATGCACTCTAAGCCCAGGTCTTAGAGTGTTCTTTTTAGCTTATAATCTAAAAAGAAATATCAACCATATCTATTATATATAAGCCAAAACCATATAAAAAGTGTAAAATTTATGTAAAATTATCAATTTTATAAAACATATTTTTAAGATATATTTTTATAAGGAAAAAATACTTTTGAGGCCGAGAAACGATAATTTTGGCTCCTTTTTCATATGAGAAAAACATGTTTTAAAAATTTGCAATAAAATTAATAATTTGCTAGGATGATTTTTGGGGAGGTTTATAGTGAAAAACAACTATTATAATGAAATTAAAAATGAACTCATAAATAATGAAATATATAAAAGAGTAAAAGATTATTCTAAAAATAGAAATGAACTTAGTACTTACTATAATGTAGGTAAATTATTAATTGAAGCCCAAGGTGGTGAAGATAGGGCAAAGTATGGAGATAATTTGATAAAAGAGTATTCCGAAAGATTAACAAAAGAATTAGGTAAAGGTTATACTTTCACTGCATTGTCAAGAATGCGTAAATTTTATTTATTGTGTGAAAAAGTTGCGCCAGTGGCGCAACAATTGAGTTGGTCGCATTATTGCGAATTATTACCATTAAAAGATATAAATGAAATTAATTACTATATTGATATAAGTGTTACACAAAATCTTTCTTATAGACAATTACGAGAAAAAATAAAAAACAAAGAATATCAAAGATTAGACGATAAAACTAAATTAAAACTAATTAATAAAGAAGAGATGGATATTGGAGACAATATCAAAAATCCAATTATTATTAAAAACAAACTAGATATAGATAAAGAAAATATTAGTGAAAAGATATTACAAAGATTAATTCTTGAAGACATATCATCTTTTTTAAAAGAACTAGGTGAGGGATATTCATTTATAGAAAATGAATACAAAATTAAAATAAATAATACCTATAACTATATTGATTTACTACTATTTAATATTAAATATAATTGTTATGTAGTTGTAGAACTAAAAGTAACAGAGATTAAGAAAGAACATATAGGTCAAATACAAATATATATGAACTATATAGATAAACATATCAAAGGTATTACTAACAATAAGACAATAGGAATAATTGTAGCTAGAAGAGATAATCACTATTATATTGAATATTCTAGTGATGAAAGAATATATACAAAAAATTATGAAATAGTATAAGTATAATATAAAGTGTATTACCAGTGGCTGCCCAATTTAACTTTGTCTCATTATTAACTAAAGTTTTTTAAATACTATTTATTTATTTTAAATCATATGCTATAATTTTATTATAGAGAGGAGTGTAAAGAATGGAAAAAAATAACAAGACAGTCATAATATTACTTATAATTATTATTGCTATATTGTCAGCACTATGTGTTTTATTTGCAACAGGTACAATTACTTTTAAACCTACTGATACGGAGGTTAATAATCCAAATCAAAGTACTGATAACAATTCAGAAACAAAAAATATTAAAACAGAAGATATTAAAGAAATTTTTAAAGTAGCATATAATTATTATGAATTACCAGCAGTTTACTGCGGAAAAACAGAAAGTGAAATTGTAGAAATAAATGGAGCCTCTAGAAAAGCATCAGCAGAATTTACTACATATGATGAAATGCTTAACTCATTAAAGAAATATATGAGTATCGAAGTAATCGCCGGTAAATCTCCATGGAGTGCTACTGCTAAAGAATATTATTTAGAAAAAGATGGAAAATTATATTGTAATGAAACTTATAAAGGAAACATTTATAATTGGGGAAATGTAGAAATAGAAATAACAAATCAAAGTGCTGACAAAGTAGAGTCTGTTGCAACAATGGAATTAATAGATCCAGATAATAATAAAACATATGATAAAGTTAATATAACATTAGAATTAAAAGATAATAACTGGATTATTACTTCATATAAAAAATAAATAAAAGTTGAGGTGAATATAAGCCTTAACTTTTTAATTATAATTTCAAATAATAAGTAATAAACTAATAATAAGTATATAATTTATGCTTATATATAATGCAAAATATTGTTAGTTTTAAGCCTAAAACTAGGCTTAAAACTATTTATGAAGACTACTATTAGGCTTCATAAATAAAGAAAAAAGAGAAAAAACAAAAAAATAGTTGTCTAAACCATATAAATTATGGTATAATTAGGTAGATGTCTTCGGGAGGAGGAGTTAAAATGGCAAAGAAGAATGAAAACAGAGTATTAGTTTCTTTGATGTGTGAAGAGTGTAAAAATATTAATTATACAGAAGAAAAAAACAAAAAAAACACTCCAGAGAAATTAGAATTAAACAAATATTGTAAACATTGTCGTAAGACTACTAAACATAAAGAAACAAAGAAATAGGAGGTAAATTAAATGATTAATGTAAATGATTTCAAAAATGGTCAAACAATTAATTATGATGGCAATCTATACCAAGTATTAGATTTTAACCATGTAAAGCCAGGTAAAGGAGCTGCTATTGTAAAAGCTAAATTAAAAAACCTAAGAACTGGTTCAATCGCAGAATATACATTTAATGCTGGAATTAAAGTACCTACTGCTCATGTTGAAAAACAAAAGATGCAATTTCTTTATGCTGATGGAGATAACTATAGCTTCATGAATATGGAAACATATGAACAAGTAGAATTAAATAAAAAACAAATCGAAAATGAAGTTAAGTATCTTAAAGAAGGATTAGAAGTAATCATTATCTTCTTTGAAGGAGAAATGTTAGGTATTGAACTTCCTGAAAAAATATCATTCAAGATTACAAAAACAGAACCAGGTATTAAAGGAAATACCGCTACTAACGCAACTAAAGATGCAATCATTGAAACTGGTATGTTAGTTAAAGTACCATTATTCATAGAACAAGATGAAGAAATAATAGTATCTACTAAAGATGGTAAATATGTATCTAGAAAATAGATACATATTTTTTTCTGTAAACTAATAGTTTATTTTCTTTACTTATTAAAATATATGTTTTATAATTAATATGTGATAAATATGAAGTATATAGAAAAGTATTTAGATTATTTAAAAGTAGTAAAGAAATATAGTAATAAAACAATTCTTTCTTACTATGATGATTTAATAGAATATAACGAATTCTTAGGTAATAACTTCAAAAACATATTAAATATAGATATCGATATAACAAAAGAATATCTAAAATATTTATATGAACGAGGAATAAATAAAAATTCCATTTCAAGAAAGTTAAGTAGTATAAGAGGCTTCTATAACTATTTAGTAAAAGAAGAAATACTTACCAGTAGTCCCTTTAATAGTATACCTAATCCCAAGAAAGATTTATATTTACCTAAATTTTTAAATGATAAAGAATTAAATAAAATATTTAGTGTATGTAGTGAGAATACTCCTAGTGACGAAAGAGATACTCTAATAATAGAATTATTATATGCTACTGGTATTAGAGTAAGTGAATTAGTAAATATCAAAGTAAAAGATATCGATAGAACTAATAAAAGTATTAAAGTCCTAGGTAAAGGGGATAAAGAAAGAATCGTCTTATATAATAATCATACAAGTAGAGCCTTAGATATCTATCTAAATGATGCCTATCATATCTTTAATAAAAAGAATAGTGAATACCTAATATTAAATCATAATGGTGGAAAACTATCTGATAGATATGTTAGAATGATTATTGATAAATTAGTAAGAAAAGCCAATCTAGATATAAAAATAAGCCCACATACCATTAGACATACCTTTGCAACAGATATGCTAGAAGAAGGAGCAGATCTAATGACAGTAAAAGAATTACTAGGACATGAATCACTAAATACAACAAGTATATATACCCATATAACCAATGAACAAATAAAGAAAACATATAATATGGCTCACCCAAGAGCTAAGAAGTAAGGAGTAAATTATGGCAAAATTATATTTTAAATATGGACCAATGAAATGTGGTAAAACAACAGATATTATCAAAACATATTATAACTATAAAGAAAAAGATATGAATGTTTTAATAATGAAACCAGGAGATGACAAAAAAGCAGGTAGTAAAATTCAAAATAGAGCTGGAGCCGAATTAAATACCGATTATGTAGTATCACCAAGTGTAGATATCTATAATCTAATAGCATATCATTTAATAGAAAATAATACTGATTGTATAATAGTAGATGAAGCTCAGTTCTTAACCCCAAAACAAGTAGACGAATTAACTGAAGTAGTAGACGAATTTAATATACCAGTATTATGTTATGGTTTAAGAGCAGATGCCTTTAGTCATGCCTTTCCAGGAAGTCAAAGACTATTTGAAGTAGCAGATCGTCTAGAAGAACTAAAAGCTATTTGTAAATGTGGAGAAAAAGCTACATACAATTTAAGATTAAATAGAGTAAACGATGAATACATTCCTGTCTTTGAAGGAGAACAAATATCCATAGATGGAATAGATGCCGACTACGACTCAGTATGTAGACCTTGTTATAAAAAATTAAGGAGACAATATGGAAAGAAAAAGGAAGAAAAGTAAAAAGAAAATACTAATAATATCTTTAATTACTATTTTTGTAGTCTTATTACTAGTACTAGCATATTTCTTAATATTTAAAAGAGATATCTTTACTTATAAAAATAAAATAACTATCGAAGTAGGAGACACAATACCAAGTGTTGAAGATTACTTATATAAAGATAATAAAAAAGTAAAAGAAATAACATGGAAAGAAACCTTTAGTGAAGATAACAAAATATATAAACCAGGTACTTATAAAGGAACCTTTACCTATAAAGGAGAAGAAAAAGAAGTAACCCTAATAGTTCAAGATACAATATCACCAGTTATCGAAGGTATTAAAGATATCGAAGTATTAGCCTTTAGTGATAAACCAAATTTACTAGAAGGTATTACCGTAACCGATAATAGTAAAGAAGAAATAACCGCTACTGTAAATGGTGAATATAATATTGAAGAAGCCAAAGTATATAATTTAAGTTATACCGCTAAAGATTCTTCAGGTAATGAAACCACTAAAGAATTTAAATTAACAGTAAAAGATAATCCTAATGTTAAAATAAGTAAAAGTACTAAAGGATATACAATAAAAAATTACTATGGCGTAACATATGTCGATGGTGTAGTAATAGCTAATAAAACATATTCTTTACCTAGTAATTTTGCTCCAAATAACTTAGTAACCATAAATGGTTATATCAAAATAGTAGATTATGTCAAAGATGCCTTTACTTCTTTAGTAAGTGATGCCAAAGCCTTAGGACTAAATATATATGCATCATCAGGATACCGATCATATAACGATCAAAAATATATCTATAATAGTTATGTAGCAAGAGATGGAGTCGCAAATGCTGATACCTATTCCGCAAGAGCAGGCTATTCAGAACATCAAACCGGTTTAGCCATTGATGTAAATACCGTCGATATGACTTTTGATGGAACAGCAGAAAGTAATTGGCTTAGAGATAATTGCTACAAATACGGTTTTGTTCTTCGTTATCTTAAAGGCAAAGAAAATATAACAGGCTATATGTATGAACCATGGCATATTAGATATATGGGTAAAGATATAGCAACCAAACTATATAATAATGGTTCATGGATAACATTAGAAGAATATTATGGTATAGATAGTAAATATAGTGAGTAAGCATTAATTAAATACTTACTCTTTTTAATTCCATATATTTGACTAATACTAATGCTTGTGATAGAATATATAGCGTTTTGGAGAAATATATGGAAGAAGAAATATTAAAGCTAATATATAATTATTCAGTAAATAAAAAATATGCCGATCAAGAATTTTACAATACAATTCTAGTATTATTTTTAAAACACCACAAAGTAAATAACTATATTAATACCATTATCATAAATAATGATATTACTGATTTAGGAATATATGATAATAAAAGAAAAACCATTATAATAAACAACTTAGAAATATTAAATAGTTCAGACGATAAAATAGAATTATTATCCTTAAGAGATATAGATGAATATTTTTTAATTAATATAGAAGCTTCAATAACAATATTACACGAATTAGAACATGTCTATCAAAATATGATTATCGATGGCCAAGTAACAACCTTAGAAGATAAATTAATATATTATGGATTAGCTTTTTGTAATAGTAGAGTATTATATAATTTCTTTGGTACAAAATACACCAAAGAAGAATTAGATTATTTATATAATACGACATATGATTATAACCCAAGTGAAAGATTAGCAGATATTAATAGTTATAATATCATATATAATACAATTAATAACGAAAAGAAAATAAATCCTCGAATAAAAGATTTAATTAAATATGAATATGAAAGTTTAAAACTAATTGGATATAAAGATATAGGTAGTATAATAGAATGCCCTAGTTATTTATACCTAAAAAAAATAAACAAGTTAAATAGTAAAACTGATATATCATTTAAAACAACCAAATATCAGTTAGAAGATAGATTACGCTTAGGTATCGAAATAAGTTATGATGAATATCAAAGAGTAACAAAGTATCATAAAGAATTAAAAAGAAAATTAGTATAGAAAGGAAGTAATAGTAATGCCAATAATAGATGGAATGAATGATGATTATATAGAATATTTTCCCTTAGAAGAATATATAAATAAAATAAAACTATTACCCAAAGTATTAGAACATCTAGAAGAAACAAATAAAGAATTTGATAGTTATATGAATAAATTATCTAAGTATGATGAAGAATATATAATAAATTATTGGATATATTTATTATATATAGAACTTATGTCTAATCAAAAAATAGAAAGTTTAATTCAAGATGAAAACAAACTAGGAGATAAAAGAATATTTTTTGATACATTAGGAATAAATCATAAAAGAATTCATAATTTACATAACTTTGTAACTGAAGGAGAAATGGAACCAACTTACACCTATAGAAGTACTGAGGCAATTGTCGGTAGAAAAAACCCAAATGGTAGCATTAATATCTTCTGGAGAGGAGCACAAGCAAAAGATGTAAATAAATTCATGTCAGATTTTCTAAACATATATAAACAAGGAGGTGCCTCTCTAATATATAGTAATCCCTTTTTAGCAAGTAGTATCATTCATTTATTATTTTTAAGAATCCTCCCATATACTGATGGTAATGGAAGAACTGCTAGAATATTACATAATATAAAATTTACTGAAATGATAAATAAATTATATGGTACAAGACTAAAACTAAGTCCTCTTAATATATCAGAGAGTATATTAATAAATAAAATAACTTATGTAAAGAGAATAGACAATATATATTTTGATATAAAACATGATAGTAATATTGAAATAAATGCCTGGTTTAATTTTATATTAGATATGATAGATGAACAACTATATAAAGCTATGAATAAGTTAGAGAAAATAGATTCTTCTTTCGTAATAGAGGATGTTCCTACCGGTAATATGCGATTATCTAGATTAAAACATAGATAATCCTTTTTTGTAAACCATAAGTTAATTTACTTGCCTAAAAAAAATTAGTATGATATCATTATATAAGATAAGATAGGGAGGTAAATATGACAGAATTCGATAAAGAATATTTAAAATTATTAAAAGAAATATTACAAAGAGGGGAAGAAGTAGAGAATAGAACAGGAGTAAATACAATAAAGATAGATAAATATGCTTTTAAATTTGATTTAACTAAAGAATTTCCAATTCTTATGACTAAACAATTATTTTCAAGACAAGCCATAACAGAAATGTTATGGATATGGCAAATGGCCTCAAATGATGTACGTGAGTTACATAAAAGAAATGTTCATATATGGGATGAATGGATGGTAGATGAAGATGGCATCTATCGTATTTATGAACCAGATGGTACTTGCGAATACAATCCAGATAAAGAAGTAACAGTATACGATCCACTAAGTACTCCAATATCTGATCCACTAGCAAAGATGAATAAATTATCACCTAAATTAGATGAAAACGGTAAAATAATGACCGCTAAAAGTAAAATAGAAGGTAAGACAATAAAAGCTGCTAAATACTATGGTAAAGAATACGCTTATACAATCGGAACAGCATATGGTTATATCGTAGATAGATATAAATTTACTGAAGAATTAATTTGGACAATCAAAAATAATCCAACAGATCGAAGAATGGTATATAGCCTATGGCAAAATGAATTTCTAAGAACTGCAGTTCTTCCATCATGCGTATGGTCTACAGAATGGAATGTTTATAAAGGAACACTAAACCTACAAGTACATCAAAGAAGCTGTGATGTAGCATTAGGCTTACCATTTAATGTAACCCAGTATGCAACACTTTTATCAATGATAGCCCAAGTAACCAATCTAAACCCAGGTTTCGTTTCATATTCAATAAATGAACCACATATATACGTAAACCATATAGAAGGAATAAAAGAACAATTAAGAAGAGGAAGAACATATGAAAGTTTTTCAAGAATGACACCAACAAAACTAGAACAATTAAAGATAGAATTAGAAAACAAACTACTAACAATAGAAGATAAAGAAAGTAAAGAATATATAGTAACCGATTCCGATATCAGAATAATAGATATAATCTTAAACCCAGTAAAACCAGAATTATGGTTAGATCCAAGTATAGATGACTTCTATAAATTTGACAATTCTAAAGATATGAAACATGCCAAAGTAAAAAATTATAAGCATATGGGAAAATTACCATTTAAGGTAACTCAGTAAGGAGGACATGATGGAAAATTTAAGTTTAATCGCAGCAGTCGGAGAAAATGGCGAATTAGGCTATAATAATAGTCTAATTTGGAGAATAAGAGAAGATTTACAATTCTATAAAGAAATGACTATGGGTAAGAAAATTATTATGGGTAGAAAAACATTAGAAAGTATGCCCCTAAAAGCATTAGAAGGTAGAGAGCCAATAGTTCTTACTTCTAAGCCTTTAGAGAATTGTACTAATTTAGAAGTATACCATGATCTTGATTCATTATTAAATTATATAAGTGAAACCAATACTGAATTTATGGTAGTAGGAGGTTCTAAAGTATATGAACAATTACTTCCATATGTTCAAATAATGTATTTGACAGAGATTAAAAGAGAGGCATATGCTGATAGCTTCTTTCCATATTTTGATAAAGAAGAATGGAATATAACTGAAATAGGAGATTTCTTAGATAACAATGTTCCTTATGTAAGAAATAAATATGTTAGAAAAAGGAGTAAGATCAGACAATGGGAAAATTAATAGTTATTGAAGGTTCTTGTGATGGAGTAGGAAAAAGTACTCAGTATAGAATGCTAATAGATAGATTAAAAGAAGAAAAAGAAAATATGATAATAACCCATCATTTTCCTAGTTATGGTACCTATCAAGGAAGACCAGTAGAAGAATATCTAAAAGGTAATTATGGCAAAATATCTGAACTATCACCTTACTTTGTAAATAGTTTATACGCTCAAGATAGAGCTATAACATGGGTAAATGGTTTAAAACATGAATATGATAACGGTAGTATTATAATACTAGATCGTTATACAACATCATCATTAATATACCAATCTTCTGTTATTGAAGATAAAAAAGAAAGAGAAGACTTTATTAATTACGTTTATGATTATGAATATAATAAAATAGGTATAGCTAAACCTGATTTAGTAATATTCTTACATGCACCTTTCGAAGTAGCTCAAGCTTTAAAAAAGAAAAGAAAAAATAATGATGGAGTAGAAAACGATATTCATGAAAGAGATTATTCATTCATGAAAAGAGTTTCTGATAATTCTATAGAGATTGCTAAGAAATTTAATTGGGACTTTATCGAATGTGCTGAGAATGAAGAAATGCGTTCAGTGGATGAAATTCATGAAGATATATATAAATTAGTTAAGAAGAAAATAAAATAATTTCTTCTTTTTTTTAAAATTTTATACTTTATTGAAATATTGACTTTTTTATGATAGAATTAATATGTAATGTAGAGAGTGTGATATATAATGAATAAAATAGATAGTAAAAATAAAAAGTTTATGATATTTGGAATAATAATATTAGTAATTGCTGTAGTAAGTTCTACACTTGCTTATTATATTTGGTCCTCAGGTGAACAGATAAAAATATCTACTACTGTTGGAGGAGCATATGTATATTTTGATGGTGGTAGTTCAATAGAAAATGCTACTTTAAGACCAGTAGCAGATAAAAGCAAAGGTATAACAAAAAATATTAGTATGAGAGCAGATGCTACTGGTGTAACCGCTAATGTATACTTGGATTTAGTAACATTACCAGATAGTCTCAAAGATGTTAGTTTTAGATATGCAATATATAATGGTTCTACACTTGCTAAAGAAGGCAATTTTTCTAGTACATCTTTATCTTCTAGTACAAGTACTTGTACTGCTAATAGTACGACGCATATAACACTATTAAGTAATGTATCAGTACCTATAACTAAGACAACATATACATTATATATATGGATAGATGGAGCAAATTATACTAATCCAAAATCTATGATGAATCAAACATTCAGTTTTAAATTACATGCTGATGGTACTGGAGCAATATTAAATAATGAATATGAATTAACAAATAGTGATGGAAATACTTATACACCAACATATAATGGTTCAGGTACAAAGACAATAAGATCAAGTGCACCACTTAGTAAATTTAAAGAAGTAAAAGTAGATGATGTAACAGTAGATAGTTCTAATTACACATTAACTGAAGGATCAACAATAATTACCTTTAAAGAGTCTTATCTTAAAACATTAAGTGAAGGAGAACATGCACTAAAAATAATATCAACAGATGGTTTTACTTCAGGAAAAATAATTATTAAAAATGTTAAATTAATTGAGTTTAAAGTTACTTTAGATGCAAAAACCACTAGTTTTATAGCAGAAGAAGGTATGACTTGGAAACAATTTATAAACTCTAGTTATAATGTTGATAGTAGATTTAAAACAGTTGATGGGAAGGTGGGAGATACGATTATAAAAAAAGCCCCATTATCCCCCAATTATGTTAATGTTAACGAGACTGATTTGATTGTTAATGAGTGTAGGTATTTTAGCGTTAATGGAAAAGTTTATACTTCAAGTTGATACTAAGGTATCTTCTTTTTATTTGTAATTATCATATTTAGGAAGCACTTCACCCTAAATATAATATCTAATAATTATTTATTACTAGACTATAAAATAGGCTAGTAATAACATGAAAATACCTTGGATTTTCATGAAATGATAAAAAAATATATAGACATTTAATTATTAATATATTATAATTAACTAAAGAGAAAGTATGTGGTATTATGAAAATAGATGTATTAACATTATTTCCTAGTATGTATGATAATTTTATAAATGAATCAATAATAAAAAGAGCAATAGAAAAAAAACAAGTAGAAATAAATATACATAACATTAGAGATTATACAGTATATAAAAATAATCAAGTAGATGACTATCCATTTGGTGGAGGAGGGGGTATGGTCCTAATGTGCGATCCAATCTTTAGAGCCATAGATGCTCTAAAGAAAGAAAACACATTAGTAGTAATGATGACACCATCAGGTAAAGTATATAAACAAAGTATAGCATATAATCTATCTAAACATAAACATATAATAATACTATGCGGACATTACGAAGGCTTTGACGAAAGAATAAAAACAATCGTAGATTTAGAACTATCAATCGGAGATTACATTCTAACCGGAGGAGAATTACCATCAATGGTAGTAATGGATAGTATAATAAGATTAGTAGATAATGTAATAAGTAGTGAATCATTAGAAAGTGAAAGCTTTGATAATAACTTATTAGATTATCCAAATTATACAAAACCAGTAGAATATCGAGGGATGAAAGTACCAGATGTATTATTAAGTGGACATCACGAAAATATAAATAAATATCGTTATGAAGAACAACTAAGATTAACAAAAGAAAACAGACCAGACTTACTAGGGGGCAATCATGAATAATTATTTTATAAGTAAAGATAACAAAAATGGAGAAATAGTATATTTAGAATACGATAAAGAAGGTTACAAAGTAACCCCTAAAAGAAAGAAAGAAGATGCTATTGAAGTAAATAAAATAGTATTTGTATCACCTAAATTAACAGAAAAATTAATAAAGAAAAAAATAGATCATAAATTAGATAAATTATTATATGAATTAAACCTAATTAATATCGATGATGAAGATAACGATTCAGGTAATAGTGAAAAGATAAGAGACATGCTAAAAGAAGCAGAAAAATTTAGATTAAGTATTATAAATAATTATAAGAAGTATTTAGGTAATAGTTATATAACACTTACATTAAAGAAAATGCAAATAATAATAGACGGTTATAAAGCTAAACTATATACTATTAAAGAAAGAGAAAATGAAAAAATATTAATTAATATGTTTAATCAAATGAAAATAGAAGAGCCAGAAAAGAAAGGCAAAGGTAGATAACATGATATTATTAGATGGTAAAGAAGTAAAATTAAAAATACTTGAAGAATTAAAAGAAAAATTAACAAAATTAGATAGAAGCCTAGGACTAGTAGTAATCCAAGTAGGAAATGATCCTGCGAGTAATGTATATGTAAGACAAAAAAATAAAATGGCTGAAAATCTAGGTTATAATTTCAATCATATAAAATTAGATAGTAATATTACCGAAGAAGAATTACTTAGTATTATAAATGAATTAAATAATAATGATTTGGTAGACGGTATCCTAGTACAAATGCCTATTCCTAAGAGTCTTGATACTAAAAGAATACAAAATGCTATTATGCCAGATAAAGACGTTGACGGCTTAACAGATATAAATATGGGCAGGCTAGTACATAATAGAGATGCTCTTGCTCCATGTACTCCAATAGGAATAATAGATTTACTTGACTATTATAATATCCCTATTGAAGGCAAGAATGTTGTCATAATAGGAAGAAGCGATTTAGTAGGTAAACCAATGGCTACTTTAATGACTAATAGAAATGCTACCGTTACACTATGCCATTCAAAAACAAGTAATTTAGAAATTTATACTAAATCTGCAGATATCTTAGTGGCTGCTATCGGTATACCTAAATATATAAAAGAGAATATGGTTAAAGAAGGAGCAGTTATTATAGATGTTGGTATAAATAGAATGGAAGATAACTCACTATGTGGTGATGTAGACTTTGATAATGTCAAAGATAAAGCAAGTTATATTACACCAGTACCTGGTGGCGTAGGCCAAATGACCGTAGCGGAACTAGCAGTCAATACTTATAAGGCTCATATGCTTAGAAAAAGCAAATAAAATGCTTTTTTTCTTTTACATTTATCTATAAATATGAGATAATATATATAAGGAAATATGGTGATATTATGAAAGAATATATAGTAATTACTCCTAGTAACTTAAAGAAGAAAGTAATAGAACTATCAAGAAAAAAATACTATAACTATAATATAAAATTTATGAGTATAAATGAATTTATAGATAAAATACTGGTTCACGAGCCACAAGGAAAAGGTGCAGACCGCACCACAGAGGTGG